>WNGE01001351.1_pt1 | contig 31045 bp, 32 predicted proteins | sample 5400651 | NCBI WGS metagenome assembly WNGE01 (sample SAMN13153370, study PRJNA577476) | soil metagenome | isolation source: 60 cm soil or saprolite under grassland replicate 2 | place: USA:California | collected 2016-06-15
GGCGGAATTCTCGTTGAATCTCCCCTGGTTGAATCGGCGGCGCCATAATTCTGAGATCGATGAAGCACAAGCAAAGCTCGACACCGCACAGGCGCAATACGAGCTGCAAAGGTCCATAGTTTGTGAATCTGATAAAGAACGACGATGCGGCGTGCTCGTAGCCCGTGTTGATTGGGCGCTGAGCGCTACCTGTCGGCGGCAAGCAATGCTGCCACCCATTGCAAGATTTTATGCTGCCAGGGAGCGCACCGTGATGCTGCCACCAGCAGTATCAGACAATGAAAGCATCATCCACGCCGAAGCGTGTCGGAAAGTTTACTACGTGCTAATTGACGTGTAGCCCGTCACCCGGAACCCAAAATGGCGGGCTGCTGGTGTAACGGATCGGTGCTACTTCCTAGGACCGTAACGAGTTGAGATGGGCGCTTGTCTGTAGGGATGAAGGCACAATCAGCCGCTTCATAGCCGCGAAACAACGTATTCGATCTCCTCGCGCGTCGTTGTCCGGCCAAGGCTGAAGCGAATGGCACCCATTCCGATTTCTGGCGGAACTTTCATCGCCTTCAACACCGGCGAAAGCTCTACCGACCCAGAGTGGCAGGCGGACCCCGTGGAAGCGGCTACGCCTTCCAAGCCACTCAGGACTGTCGAGCCAATCTTTCCCACAAAACTGACGTTCAGCGTGTTGGGCAATCTTTCGGTCGGATGGCCATTCAGAACCACTTGGTCGCCGAACCGCGTCTGGAGCAACTCCCAGAAAAGGTCGCGCAGTTGGCGTATCGATTTGGCCCCCAGCCAGGACTGCGCCAGCTCACAAGCTGCGCCCAAGGCGAGGTCGAGCAAGATGTTTTCGGTCCCGGCGCGGCGGCTTGATTCGTGACCGGCTCCGTGGAGCAGCGGCTCCAGGCGAACACCCTTGCGTAGGTAGAGAATGCCAACCCCCTTAGGCGCACAGAGCTTGTGCCCGGCCACCGACAACAGGTCCACGCCAAGCTCATCCATGCTTGTGGGAATCTTGCCTGCGGACTGCGCTGCGTCAGTATGGAAGAGGACGCCGTGTTCACGCGCGATAGCACCAATCTCGGAAATGGGCTGTAGTGTCCCGACCTCATTGTTGGCATGCATCACCGAAATAAGCATGGTGCGAGGCGTCAATGCACGCCGGATATCGTCCGGATCGACCCGACCGAAGCGATCAACAGGAAGGTACGTTACTAATGCTCCTAGACCCTCAAGAAAACGGCACGGGTTGAGAACCGCCGGGTGTTCGATCTGAGTGGTAATGATGTGGCAGTCGCGCCCATCCTGGGCGAAGAACGCGCCTTTCAGCGCGTGATTGTTGGATTCACTGCCGCCGCTGGTGAATACGATCTCATCCGAGCTGCAGTGCAATAAAGCAGCCACTTGTGCCCGTGCCTTTTCGACGGCCTGTCGCGCCGGCCGCCCTGCCCAGTGCTCACTTGACGGATTGCCGAACGGCTCCGTCAGCGCCTGATTCATTGCGGCTGCCACTTCAGGGGCGATTGGAGTGGTGGCATTGAAGTCGAGATAGATGCGTCGTTCTCGCATCGCTATTAGTCCTTTGCGCCGCGTTTTGTCGTGCGATGCCGTCACGCGTCTCAGATGGGAAAGTAGCGGCAAGCTTCCTGATTGCACAGATCGTTCTTTGCCGCGAACGCGCAGCTTAAGCGGGCCAGAGGCGTCCGATTCAGCGCTACCCACACCGTCGCTTCGATAAAGTTCGTAGCGGTCTCCAGCACTTGAAACACAGTCCGCTTACAACAACGGTTGCCCGTGTTGTTGGCAATCGCGAGCATGCAATGCGCCGTCATTTGGTGGGCGAGTCTTCGCGTTGCGGAATGCTCGGAGCGAGCCGTGTTGCCATAGATAACGGAGATCACAATTCCGGCAGCGATGGCTCCCGCATCGGCGCCGAAGCCTGCACAAAAACCTGCGGGCAGTGTCTCGGCGCGATGCATGGCGCTGGTGATTGCTTTTTTATCGTATTTCTCGGTGGAGTTCTGGTAAGCCGCCATCAGCGCGCCGGCGACCAGGCCATGGTGAGCCTGCCCGGCGACGGGGAAGCCCTCCCAGCTCATAACCTCCAGCGCTACCGTCCACGGATCCCGGCTCCGGGTCTGCAGGCACAACTCACGAATCCGGGCTGGCCAGTCCGGCAACACACGAAGGGTGGGAGAAGCGCTCCCCTGCTGAAACGTCATCACATCCTCCTCGCCTGAGCTCTTCGGCGGTGCACGACGTCGGAATCGCCGACTTTGATTTGACAACCCGAGAGCTGCCGGCATAATGAAGAAGAAGGAAGTCACAAGGGCCTGCTGCTGCGTCGCCGAAACAGTTGAGATCACCAGGCCGACTCCCAGCATGCACAGCAGAAACAGGATCGCTCCGCTGAACAAAACCCATATCTGTCCGCGGAACGGCACCTGAAACCAGAGGGTGCCGACCATAGCGATCAGCGAGACATCGAACAACCCCATAAGGAAGAACGGCAGAGTCTTTCCGATGATGAACTCGGCTGGACGGATCGGCGTGACGATGATCTGCTCGAGAGTCCCGATCTCCCGCTCGCGTACTACAGCAAACGCTGTGAGGTTCACAACGATGACCAGAGTGAGACTGCCGACGATCCCAGGCACGAAGAACCAGCGGCTCCGCAGGTCGGGATTGTACCAAGGCCGCTGTTCGAGCTGCACCGATGGGAGTCGATCGAACCATTGCGGCGCGATCCGGTTGATCCGGTCTTGCTGATATTCCCGTGCGAACCCCAGGACGATCTGATTGAGGTAACCGGATGCGATCAATGCCGTGTTGGAATTGGTGGCATCGACAATGACCTGCAGTGGCGCAGTCTGGCCTTTGCGCAGCTTTTCCGCAAATCCTGAGTTGATCTGCAAGGCGACAGTCGCTTTCCCGCGATCAATAATGTCCTCAACCTCACTAGAATTGGTAAGCTGGCGCTGCACATCGAAGTAGGGGACTCGACGTAAACCGCGAAATCAGCTCGCGGCTTTCCTGACTGTGATCGAGATCAAGGACCGCCGTCGCGACATGACGAATCTCGAAGGTTGCGGCATATCCAAAGATCAGCATCTGGATAATCGGCGGGCCGAAGAGCACAATGCGCGTGCGCTTGTCGCGGAACACCTGGATGAATTCCTTGATCAGCATCTGCTTGAGTCGCTCCAGCATCACTCCCTCCTAAGTCAGCCGTTTGTGGAATGAACGCGTCGCGAGCACGGCCAGTATGATCGTAAAGATCGCAAGCGGAATCAGGTCTGCATAAAGCACTGCCGTGGGTGAGCCTTTCAGGAATATTCCTTTCAGCAGCGAGACGTAGTACCGCGCGGGCAGGATGCGCGTGACCCACTGCAGCACGACTGGCATCTGCTCGATCGCATATAGGAATCCGGACAATAAGAATGCCGGCAGGAACGTAGTCAGCAGCGCAATCTGGCTGGCCGCCAACTGATTCTTCGCGATCACCGAAATGAAGAAACCCATCGAGAGCACAACAATCAGAAACATCGCGGAGCTGATCAGAAGCGTGGTGAACGATCCGCGAAATGGGACGTGGAACCAGTAGAGGGCGATCGTCGCGGACACGACGACGTCAATCATGCCGATGGCAAAGTACGGCACGAGTTTGCCGAACATGATTTCCAGCGGCGTGACGGGGGGTCGAGATCAGCTGCTCCATCGTGCCGCGCTCCCACTCGCGCGCAATCGTCAGAGAGGTAAGGAAGGCGCCGATGACCGACATCACGAGCGCTAGTACCCCGGGAATGATGAACGCGCTGCTTTCCAGGTCTTCGTTGTACCAGGTCCGTGTCTCGACGCCGACCGACGAACGCTGCGTCGGCTGACCGCGGTCACGCAACCAGTCCACTTGTATCTCCGAGTATCCCTGCACAATAGCCTGGCCATAACCGATCACCACGTTGGCAGTGTTGTCGTCGGTAGCGTCCACCACAGCCTGAACTTGTGCGGGCCGGCCATCGTGGAGCCGCTGCGAGAAATCCCAGGGGATGACAATCCCCATCTTGGCATGACCATCGTCGATGGCGAGCGTTAACTCGCGATAGTTGTTGACCACTCCCGCCACTTTGAAATAGTCGCTGGCCTGAAAGCGCTTTAGCAGGTCCTGGCTCTGCGTGCTGCCATTGCGGTCATACACGTAGATCGGCAGGTGCTTGAGATCGAGGTTCACGCCGTATCCGAACAGCAGGACAAGGATCACCGGCATGCCCAGAACAATGATCAGGCTGCGGGTATCGCGCAAGACCTGCACGATCTCTTTCTTTGCCACCGCAACGAAACGCGTGAGACTCATTGCACCTTCCGCTCCTTTCCATTGCGCGACTCGGTCGTGAGCGAGGCGAAAACATCTTCCAGGCTGGGTCGAATTCTTTCGATCCGCCGTACGGCAATGTCGCGAGCGGCCAAGTACTTCTCTAGCTCTGGAGCCGCTGTCTCTGCTCGGTCGACCACGAGGTGCAGTGCATTTCCGAACACCGCTGCGTCGAGTACCCCAGGGGCGGACTGCAACGCTTCCACTGCAGGCCCCAGCGGTTCGCATTCAATAAGGAGGAGCTCACCTCGCATCGATTTCTGCTTGAGCTCCGATGGCGTCCCCAACGCGACCATCTTTCCGCGGAAGATCAGAGCGAGTCGGTTGCGCTGGCGAAGAATATCTTGTCAATTGCGAAATTGGCAGGGTCTCTGGCAGAACCTTCAATATCGCTTGCAATCATCTTCTGTCAAAATGCGTTGGGTCGCACCAAGGGCAACTTGCAAAGCCTCAAAGAAAGGCCGTCTTTGCTGAATTGTCAGTGCCAATACTATTCGAGGGGTGATACAGAGGAACTGGCTTTGCAGGAACTGGCTTTGCCGCGCTTTGCTGAACGCAATTGGGACAAAAAATGTGTGCCAATTGGGCCTTAGCTTTATTAGTGTTTTGAGGCTTCGGGAACTACCCTCGACGGAGAAGCGGACGCGATCAAAGGCGTTTCCAGTGCAGCCGAAGCGCTCGGCATAGCCGATATCTCGAAGGACGCATAATTTCAGATCCACTCTCAGAGCGGTGGGACCGGGTGGTCCCACCGCTCTGGGGTGGATGTGGCCTATTCGTCCTTGTCCGTCTCCCTGCCAGTGTTGAGTTTCGAGAAGGTGGTCTTAGAGGCTGGAGCAGGCGTTCCCTTGAGTCCCTCCCAAAGGATTTTATTGTAGAGATCGGTCGGAACGCGGTCTTCTCCCGAAAAGTCGAAGCCACGGGTTTTGTCCGCCCAGTACCGCGCGTCATGAGTCGGCTTCAAGTCCGGACCGAAAGCGAACTCGACTTTGTTTGGGTCCAGTCCCAATGTAGTCAACTTGAGAAGCGTCGACGCAACGGCATTGAAGGTCCACTTGCCGGACGATTTGATGTCGAATACATCAGCCATCGGCCGAGCGTAGTAGGTGTTCAGGTTGATGTGCTCCGTACCGAGGATGTCCTCGATCGTGCGAAGCACGTTGGGCTGACTGTAGCGGGTGCTAACGACGGCGTGCTGCTTCACGTACGGGCCAACGAAATACGTCGTAGAGCGATGCGAATCGACGTGGTCCGCTCCATCCTGCGAGTCGTCTTCGATGATGATGATCAGGGTGTCCTTCGCGTAGGGGCTCTTTGCGACCGCTTGAACCAGCAGGCCAACAGCGTAGTCGTTATCAGCCTGCTGCAATTCCGGCGTGTTAACTCCGCCCAGAGCAGAGCCGAAGCTGCCCGTGTGATCGTGGCTGAGGCCGCGAATCATCTGTAGCGAGGGCAGATTACCGTTGGCAACGAATTGCTGGAACTCTCGGTTCCATTCGTTGAAGCGCCAATAATCCGGATAGACCTGATCATAGGCGCGGAAGTACGGATCATAGAATCCGTTCTCATAGAGAAGTTGATTAGCCGTCGTGGTCTGGATGACGCCGGCGCTGAAAGGATCGGTGATGGGGTTGGCGATAGTCCCGACGCTGCCCGGGGTGTTGGCCATCCAGCCGTAGTTGCGGACCGTTCCGCCGGCGTTTAACACGGCGTTGAAGATGTATCCCTGCTGATAACCAGTCGGACCATCCGTGGCCGATGGTCACCATCACCAGCCAGTATGTTGTCGGTGCCGCCCTTGAGCGACGAAGTGGCGTTGGTATATGGCGTGGTGGCGCCGGTTGGGTCAAAGAAAAAGTCTCGTGCAGCAACGGAATTCAGGTTGCTAGGAATGTTCCGGTTCTGGCCTTCGCCTTCATAGGAGAGGCCGCGGCTCACGCGTGCATAGTTGATCTGCTGCGTGATCGTCTCGGTATTGGTCACGCGGCCACGCATCGTCGGCCCAGGTAGTCTCGGACGACCAGAAGAAGGCCCATCAGAAAGTGGTCCAAATTGTCGTGCCGAAGAAGTTGTCGGCGAATCTGAAGGCGAGGGAAGCCGCCGTCAGCAACTAGACGGCGAGCTCTTTGGTTGGCTGGGTGTCTGCTGGTGTCCGAGAAGTGCTACTTTTATTTGGCGTAAGTCGTTTAGAATCATGGTGAGCGCGCTGGGACTCGAACCCAGGACCCACGCCTTAAAAGGGCGTTGCTCTACCAACTGAGCTACGCGCCCACGCGCCTCTAGCCTAACACAACGAACAATCGCCTAAGGCCGGATTGCGGGCTTCGGCGGCCAGTCCCGAATGGCTGGCCGGGTCTTGGAAGGCCCCCAGTTACATTGTGCCAAGCCTATCTCCTTGGCATTTCGAGGATGTTGTCGCCGCGTTCGGGCTTTGCCCAAACCGAGAGCAAAAGCAGCTCGGAGTAGGTGAACTCGATCTTGTCAGGACGCGGGTTATCATGGCTAAACACATGTCTGTCAAGTATTTCGTGGAGGGCCGTTAATGAAATGGATAAAAGGTTCGCGGCTTCCACTTCGTTGTAGTACTGCTTGATCGGCTTCTGAAGACTCATTTTTGAACTCATGGCGGTAATTGTCCCACCGCTTATTTGCGGACAATCCTTTGTACCGAACCAGAGTTCCTCGGGATATTAGGTAAATCGCTCAGACTGGCCTACTCAACCTACCTACAAGTGGGGTTACTGCTGGAGAGGTTCTTAGGAAAGTTGAACCCTATTGCCCGCAAAGACAGTCGCTTAGGGACGGCAACCCCCTTTCTGTGCAATCTCTTATAAACCTCCGTTTCCCCTAAGGTCGCCGACGATTCGTGTAACATCAAGGCTGAGGGCTCCTCAGCGCGCCTGCTGTTCAACCCCCAATCTTGGCAGTTGAGGCCCCGCATGCCCTGAGGTGAGAGCGCATGGAGCAATTCGACGTACTCATCATCGGCGCTGGTCCCACCGGCTTGGCCTGCGCCATCGAGGCGCGCCGCGCGGGCTACTCCGCAGTGGCGGTGGACAAGGGATGCCTGTGCAACTCCCTTTTCAACTACCCCACCAACATGACTTTCTTCACCACGCCGGAGCTGCTGGAGATCGGCGACATTCCCTTTGTCAGCGCGCAGCAGAAGCCCTCGCGCAGCGAAGCGCTCGAGTACTACCGCAAGGTGGCCGAGTTCTACCGCCTCGACGTGCGCCAGTATTGCACGGTAACTAGGACCGAGGGTTCCGACGGGGCCTTCCTGGTGCACTGCGCCGATCTGCACTCGCGCCCCATGGTCTTTCTGGCGCGCAAGATTGTCGTAGCGACCGGCTACTACGATCTGCCCAATCGGCTGGACATCCCCGGCGAGGAGCTGGCCAAGGTGACGCACTACTATCGCGAGCCGCATCCCTACTTCAATTCGGATGTGGTGGTGGTGGGGGCCAAGAACTCGGCGGCCATCGCCGCACTGGAGCTCTGGCGTCACGGCGCGCGCGTCACCCTGGTGCATCGCGGCCCTGCCATCTCATCGAAGGTCAAATACTGGATCAAGCCCGACATCGAAAACCGCATTAAGAACCGGGAGATCGCCGCCTACTTCGATACGGTTGCCCGCGAGATCGCGCCGGACTCGGTGCTGCTCGAGACGCCCGACGGCGAGCGCCGGATCAAGAACGATTTCGTGCTGGCCCTCACCGGCTATCATCCGGACTTCGACTTCCTGTGTGCGCTCGGCATACAACTGGCCGAGCACACTTCCAAGCCCGTGGTGAATCCCGAGACGCTGGAGAGCAATGTGGCTGGAATCTATGTGGCGGGGGTGGTTGTCGCCGGAAGAAACACCAGCGAGATCTTCATCGAGAACGGGCGCTACCACGGGCACCAGATCGCCGCCGACCTGCGGCGCAAGCTGGGCGAGCCGACTCTGGCGCCGTTTGTTCCGACTCCGGAGCGAAAGCCGCCATCGGAGGTTCCGTCGGGGCCGCTGCGCAACCAGGAGTGAGCGAGACCAGGAGTGAGCACTCGGTCGCGCCCCGATACCGAGCTGAAGACCTTACCGCAAGACCACGGCGTTGCCCGTCTGCTCGGTCACCAGCCGCGCCATAAGGGGCAGCAGCGGCTCACCGCTCGATTTCAGCACAAAGTCGTCGAAGGCCTCTTGCCAGTCGAGCTTGAAACTGGTGGTGAGCGCCGAGATCCATATCTGCCGCGCCGCCGAGTTGGGCGAGATGACAAAGGTCGCGGGCGGGTCCTCGAAGTTCAGGTGCACGGCACCGCCGCGCTGCTCCACTTCGAAGCCGGCCGCCTCTTCCACCGCATAAAGAGCGCGAGTCAGCCGCTCCATGGCCTGTTCCGCGTTCTGCTGGAAAGTCCGTTCGTCCATGTGAAAATCGTATCTTTCGTTGCCTAAGATTACGACAGTAATTGCTGCTTGCAACATGCGAGTTTACATCTAAAAGCTTCCGCGATTAGACTAGATTGTGAACGGGCCCGCGAGAGCAATTTGCTCTCACTCGCCAATTGTTGGCCTGCAAGTGATTCCCTGCATCTTAGAGGTGAAATGACGGACAACAAGGAAAAACGCCGCGTGATCGTGGCAGACGACGAGCACGTGATTGCCGACACGCTGGCCTACATCTTGAATCAAGCTGGTTTCGAAGCCACTGCAGTCTACACCGGGCTCGAGGCCGTGAATCTGGCCCACAAAATCAAACCCGATCTTCTGGTTACCGACGTAATCATGCCGGACATGAACGGCGTCGAGGCCGCCATCAACATTCGTGGATTCCTGCCGTCCTGCAAGGTGCTGTTGTTCTCCGGGCAGGCTGCCACGGCTGGTCTGCTGGATGAGGCACGCAAGCGCGGCTACGAATTCGAAATCCTCTCCAAGCCCGTCCACCCGCAAGACCTCGTTGCAAAACTTCGGCAATAACTTTACTGAATAAAAACTGCCCCAGGTCCCGCGCCCTGTACTCGGGCCCTGACCTGGGGTCGCCGTCCTCGGAATTTCCAGAAGCTACATCTCGCGGCGGCCATCCATTGCTCGTCGCAATGTGACCTCATCGGCATACTCGATGTCGCTGCCGGCGGGGATGCCGGTCGCAATTCGCGTGACGCGCACCCCGGCCGGTTTCAGCTGTTGCGCCAGGTATACGGCCGTGGCCTCACCCTCCACGGTGGGGTTGGTCGCCAGGATCACCTCGTCGATTTCCCCGGCCTCGGCGCGGCGCAGCAGGTTGCCGATGCGCAGTTGCTCGGGGCCGATGCCGTGGATCGGCGACAGCGTCCCATGCAGCACGTGGTAGGCGCCGTGGTATCCCTGGCCTTTCTCCAGCGCCGGAATGTTCGTCGGCTCCTCCACCACACAGACCAGGCGCTGATTGCGGCTGGGGTTGGAGCAGTAGACGCACGGGTCCACGTCGGTGATGTTATTGCAGACCGAGCACAGGCGCAGCGCCTCCTTGATGTGGCGGATTGCGACGGCCAGGGCTTCGGCGTCCTCATCGGAGCCGCGCAGGATGTGGAATGCATAGCGCTGCGCGCTCTTGCTGCCCACTCCCGGCAACTTCTTCAACTCATCGATCAGTCGGGCCATCGGCTCGGCAAACTTGGACATGAGTTACTTCAACTCCGCCGTCGGGAGCAAGGATGCAGCGAGACTGTTGTCCTGTTTGAGGTAACTCACGCGGCCGGCCAGCGTCCACTGTTTGTCCGCTCCCTGACGAAAACGAAGATAGTCGCCGGTGGTTGCGGCCCTGCCGACGTAGGAGAAGACCAAAACATAGACGAGCGCCTCGGTTTTTTTCTTATCGAAGCCCACCCTGGAGAGATAGATCGTCATGTCCGGTGAGGACCACTCGCCGGAGAGTTCAGCCGGAGCGTAGGGGCCGGTGATCCTGTGTTTCCATGGCGCGGCGATCGGATCGTGCAGCGTGATGCTTGTGGCGTTGTTGGCCTTGAAGTTCTTCCAGGTTGAGCCATGCAGCCCATGGAAACGGTTGCGCAGGGTGCGCTCCACGTCTTCGTCGGTGTCCGGCTTTACCCAGAGAAAGCTGCAGCCTTTGGCAAAAATCGGAGTTTCGTCCTGTAGCGCACATTTGGTGGTCAGCGTCTGCTGATAGATCGCGACGTGTGGGTCCTCCTTGGGAATCGTGTCCATCAGCTTGAGCACCGCCTCGTATACGCGGTACTCCTCATTCACCGGCTGCTCCTGCGCGCTGCCGACACAGAGGGCGGTAAGCACGAAAAGAACGGCCGGCACCCAGCCCGGCCAAAGGAGTCCCCAGCGCGCCTGCTGTTGGCGTGCGGGGGTGAAACTGCGTTTCTTGAATTCGCGCCGCTTCATCTTTACTTGGAAAAAGTAGTGCCTCAAATCAGAAGAGTCCCGGCGGCAGACCCATGCCCCCGAGCAGTCCGCCTAACTGCGATTGCATCGCCGCGTCGACGTTGCGCGCCGCTTCGTTCACGGCTGCCGTCACCATGTCCTGCAGCATCTCGACATCGGAGGTCGCGTCCTTTTCGATCTTCACCGAAAGCACCTGCTTTTCGCCGTTCATGCGCACCACCACGGCGCCGCCGCCGGCCGAGGCCTCCACCTGCGTCTCGCGCATCTTCTGCTGCATCTGCTGCTGCATCTCCTGCGCGCGCGTCATCATCTCCTGCATTCGCTTCATGTCCATGCTGCTCACCTCTCGGAGCGGTCGATTACAATGCGGATCTCCGCGCCGAACTTCTCCATCATGCGCTTTACTGCCGGCTCATCGGCGGCACGGGTCCTGATGCTCTCGCTCGATGCGGCGCGCGCTGCAGAAGATGGCTTCGGGTCCTGGACCGCCGGCGCTCCGCCCACCAGCCGCACCTTGATCGAGCGCCCGGCCACACTGCCCGCCGCCTGGCAGGCGAGCCTCTCCTGCTCGCGTGTGTAGCTGATGCCGATCATCGCCTCCGACATGCCGACCAGGACCGACACCGCATTGCCATTGCCGGACCACTCGCCTTCCTCCAGCGCGTGCACCAGCATCTGGGAGCCGCCGGTCTCCATGGCTTGCAAGACGGACTGGCGAATGGCATCCACATCGAGCGTCGTGCTTGCCTCTGCCGGCTGGAGGTTCGATTCTGCCGGGACTTGCTCCGCCGCTTTGGTGTGTGACGAAGGCGCGGCTGCGGTCTCCACCTCCGGCGCAACCGCCAGCACCGGGGTCCCCAGTACGCCCGCACTTGGCTCGCCGGGGTGAGGGACCGGCTGACCGGCGAAAGCCACCGGTGTGCAGGCGAATACGGGCAGCGGTTTCACCGACTTCGAATCCGCATCACCGGAAGTTTCTCCGCGCGGCGGGGCCCCCGACAAGCCCGTGTTTGGCTTGTTGGGGCAAGGCGGTTCGTCCCGATCCTCGCGCGCTCTGCGGGCCTTGTCGGCCTCGAGCGGCGATGGCTTTGATCCAGGCTGCGCAGATCCAGGCTGCCCAGATCCAGACTGCGCGGATCCAGGCCGCCCAAACGGCGAGCTTCCGCCCATGGGCGGAACGCCCGGCGGACGCGAGGTGAACGAGGGGGGCGTAGGCCGTCCGCCGGCAGTTTGTCCTCCGGAACCGCGCTGCGGCCCCGGCAGAGAGGACGGCCGCGGCGTAGCGCCCGATACCGTTGCCGGCGGACCCGCCTCTGTCAGCTTCACCGAGCTCAGCAACTGCTCCAGCGGAAGCAGGCGCTGGGCGTGCACCATCTTCAGCAGCCCCAGTTCGAGGTGGAAGCGCTGCTCCTGCTTGTAGCTCACATCGGCGTGGGTGCGGAGCATGATTTGCAGAAAGCGCGTCAGCTCCTCTTCGCTGAACTGCCCGGCCACTGCCGAGACGCGCCTTCGCTCATCGGTGCTCACCTGCAGGATCGGGCTCTGTTCTCCGGCAACCTTGGCGATGAGGGAATTGCGCAGGAAGCGCACGGTCTGCCGCGCGAAGTGCGTCGCGCTCTGGCCTTCCACCATGAGCTTGTCGACGATGCGCAGCACCTCTTCGCTGGAGTTCTCATGCACGGCGCGCATCACGCGCTCCAGCACCTCGCTCGAGACGTTGCCGACCAGGTCGCGCACGATGTCCGCGGTCACCGTGGTGCCGCAGCAGGAGATGGCCTGGTCCATGATGCTGAGCGCGTCGCGCATGGAGCCGTCGCCTGCCTCGGCCAGCAGCGCCAGTGCCTCTTCATCCACGGTCAACCCTTCGGCAAGGCTGATCTGGCGCAGGTGAGCGACAATCTCGTCGAAGCGCACGGCGTGAAAGCTGAAATGCTGGCAGCGCGAGCGGATGGTCTGCGGGATATCCTCGGGCTGCGTGGTCGCCATCATGAAGACCACCCACGGCGGCGGCTCTTCCAGGGTCTTGAGCAGCGCATTGAAGGCGGCGTCGGTGACCTGGTGCGCCTCGTCGAGGATGAAGATGCGGTAGCGGTCGCGTGCCGGCTCGGCCGTGGCGGTCGCGATGAGGCCGCGCACCTCCTCGATGCCTCGGTTGGTGGCGGCGTCGATCTCGATCACGTCCATCGCGCCGACCGAGCCCTCGCGGATCTCGCGGCAGGAGTCGCATACGCCGCACGGCTCGGGCACGGGACGCTCGCTGGAGCGGCAATTCAGCGCCATGGCGAGGATGCGGGCGATGGTGGTCTTGCCGATCCCGCGGTGGCCGCTGAAGATGTAGCCGTGCGCGATGCGCTGCTGCTCCAGCGCGTTCTTCAGCGTGCGCACAACATGGTCCTGCCCGATCACATCGGAGAACTTTTGCGGACGGTATTTGCGCGCCAGGACGGTATAGCTCATGGGGAAATTCGATTATAGTTGAATCCCATTCATTCTTCGCCGGAGTCCGAATGCAAACCCTCAACTCGCGCATCGTATACCGGAACCGCTGGATGACCGTGCGGGAGGACCAGGTCCGCCGCCCGGACGGCTCGCAGGGAATCTTTGGCGTGGTGGAGAAGCCCGAGGCGGCCATCGTCATCCCGATTGAACAGTCCAGGGTGCACATGGTGCAGCAGTTCAAGTACCCGGTCGGCGGGCGCTTCTGGGAGTTTCCTCAGGGGACCTGGGAGCAGGCGAGCGGCTATACGATCGAGGAGCTTGCCCGCGGCGAGTTACGCGAGGAGACCGGCCTTGCGGCGGGTCGCCTCGAGTTGCTTGCGCGCATTTACATCGCCTATGGCTTCCTTAGGCAGCCTATGCACGTCTTCCTCGCCACCGGACTTACTCAGTTCGATGCGCAGCCGGAGCATGAGGAGCAGGACATGATCCGCGCAAGCTTCCCCTGGAGCGAGTTTCATCGCATGGTGGAAGAGGGAGAGATTGCCGATGCACAGACTCTGGCCGCGCTTTCTCTGCTGCGGCTCAAGTATCCCGAACTGGTGGGATAGATCCCGGCTGTCACTTACTGTCCAGTTGGCGCTCTCAACATCGGACTAAGTCCGCAATTGGACCGTGCCCTCTTGTCTGAACAGGACGGATAAGTTGGCCGAAGTAAAACTTGTTACACTGGGTGCATGTCAAATCAAGCCATCAGCGCAGCAGTACATCAATTGAAGCAGGAGCACATCCGGCTTTGTAAGGAATTGGAGCGCGTAGACCAGGCGCTTTCCGCTCTCGGAGGCCTGGAGCAGGCGGGCTCAACGGCCAAGACCGGCAGAAAGAGCTTCAAGCCCAAGCCGAAACGCAAGGTTTCGGCGGCAGCGCGCAAAAAGATGTCCGAAGCGGCGCGGGCCCGCTGGGCAGCCAGAAAGAAAGAAAAAGCAGCATAATTTACACCGGCAGTCCACTCGCCGTCTGTTCCTGAACAACCCAACACACTTTCCCTGCGCAGTTCGCGCCAACAATCTAAATACGGGCTCGTTGGGGACGCCGGAAAGTGTGTTTTGTTTTGGTATTGATTTTGGGCTTACTTTTTGGCGGAGCGGTTCTTCTTGTTCGCGGAGCTTCCGTTTGATCCATTCCTGCGTGCCGCGCGCTTGCGCTTTCTAACCTCGGCCGGTGAGTACATGGTTCCCCGGCAGCGTTCGGCGCCGCAAGTGCACTGAGCATCGCCTTCGCCGTCGTAGAGAAAGTAGTCGTAGACCAGCTCCTCGCCGGGCTCGATGTCGCGAATGGCGCGGATCCAGATGTGTTCGTCCTCGTCCTCTTCGGTCTCGCAGTTGGGTTCGCAGGAGTGGTTCACGTACATCGCCATGCCAAAGCCATCCACCACATGCGAGCCGTCGCCGACGCCGAACAGGTAGGTGTAGGGACGGTCTCCGTAGAGCTCGTCAGCGTCATCGTGCTTCAGGCGCGTGCCGCTGTACTCCACAACCAGCGTTCCCTTGGGAATGCGCTCCAGGGTAAAAACGCCGGCGGCGTGAATGGCGGAGGAGCGGACGATCAGGCGCATGAGGAGGATTGTATATCGAGTGAACCTGCTTCCCAGGTCAGCGCCGAAAAAAAACACGGCGCGGGACCTCCACCCCAGCAAACCAACGACGGGCTTGCTGGGGACCCCGGACCTGGGGCACCCGCGCTTATTTCTTCTGCAGCTCGGCCAGCGCCGCCAGGACCTGCGCACTGTGCTCGGCGGGCTTCACGTCCTCGAAGACGCGGGCGATCTTGCCCTCAGGGGAGATGAGGAAGGTGTTGCGTGCGGCATGCGTGAAGCCGACCACGCTCAACGTCCCGTACTGCTTGGAGACCGCATAATCGGTGTCGGCCAGCAGCCTGAAGCTCAGGCCCTCCTTGACGCAAAACTCACGGTGCGAATCCGGACTGTCGACACTCACGCCGAGGACCACCGCATTGCGCTCCTCATATTGGGCCAAGTCCCGTTGGAAGTTATGCGCCTCCAGGGCGCACCCGCTGGTGAAGTCCTTGGGGTAGAAGTACAGCACGACCCACTTGCCGCGAAAGTCGTCGAGGCTCACCGGCGCGCCTTCCTGCGATTTGAGAGTGAATGGGGGCGCTGGCGATCCCGCCCTGGGATGGGCCGCCCGCGTGAAGGTGACCAGCGAAATCATGGCCGCCACCAGCAGCAGCGCTAAATATAGCTTTCTGGACATCTCTTGCCTTTACTACCTCTACCTCTGTACCTCATGGCCGGGCGCTTTCAGCCAAACGCGGCTTTGTACCACGGCCAGTGTGTGTTGGCGAGCTACTCCGACCTTAATCATTGGATGCAGCAGGCATGCGCAAGGTCGCAGGCTGCTCTGGAGTCGGATGCCCGCCGAGAGAGGGCAAAAAAACGAGGAGGAAGTACCGAAGCCCTGCCTCCTCCGTCCATTGGCTTATCTCATTGAATGTATCTCATTGGACATAGCCCAGGCCATAGCGCGTCGTGGTGAAGACCGGCACGCCGTTCTGCCAATCGATCTCGATGTACGTGCGCGTGTTGTTGAGTGAAAGCGAGAACGCCGATGGCACGTTCTGAAGCAGCTGACGCGTTCTGGTGTCGATTACGCCCCCGTTATCGCCCACGAAGACGTAATGTCCATCCCTGCTGTGCAGCAGCCAGCCTTCGCGATTGCAGTGGGTAGTGCAGGGCGAATTGTAGCCGAGGAAGTCGCCGACCAGTGGAATGCTGGCGACCTTCGTGGGAGCTGACGAAGGAAGTCCACGTATGTCGAATACATGCACGTACGAGTTGGAGTTATCGATCACATACAGTTCGGTCTCGTCCGGCGCGAGCGTGATGCCATGGCTTGGGATACTGGATATCCCGTTGAATGTGAACCCAGGGATCGGGACCGTGTATAGCACGTTCCCCGTGGTGGTATCGCTCACCTGAAATCCCAGAAAGTAGTGTGCGGTGGTGAACGCCAGCGTGTGCTTCCCATTGATGGTGAAGGGGCGCACTCCTGTTTGCTGTCCCGAGAGCATGGGACCGATGTTGCGTATGACCGTGTTGGTAGCGGTGCTGGCTACGGGCAGATACGAGGAAGATCCCGGCGCCATGTAGACCTGGCTGTCGTCCAGGCTCACGATGGTGCTGTGAGGTCCCAACATCCCGGTATTGATACTGCCGAGCACATTGCCAGTGGCCGCGTCGAGCACATACCAGATGCCGTTGTTGGTAGCCTCGCCGTCGGGCATGTAGATGGTCGTTCCATTGTGTGTAAGGGAGAAGCTGTCCACACCGAAGTTATACGCCTTGGTCCAGACCACGGTGTCGGTCAGCAGGTCATACTTCAGCAGCGAGCCCGTGCCTTCGCTGCCGCCGGCTCCGCCATAGGAGATGTACAGCATGTGCGAACTGATGGCCGCCGCTAATCCTCGCCCGCCTTGCACCTGCGGCAGGCTTATCTGCTTCACCTGTTGGAAACCGTTGTCCAGATCGAACACATAAAGGGTCTGGGCCCGGAGCAGGTACAGGTAATGGGCGGTGCCGGACGTGGCATTTTGAACCGTAAACGTGGACGTATTCACCTCGGTGCCGCCCGCCGATTTCGTAACCGACTGCGTGATCGTGTGGGTGCCGTTGGCGACCGCGCCGGTGTTCCAGGGGTTTCCCGCTGAGGTGGATGCGCTGGTGGCGTAGTCATAGGGCGAGGCGTACTCGCAATTGTTCGCTGTACCGCTCATGAATACATTGTCGAGCCAGAAGCAGGCTGACGCCACGCCGCTCGGGCTGAAGTTTGTCAATTGCGAGGCGAGGCTGGTGAAGATGTAAGCGCTTCCGCTGAGCGTGGCGCCTTGGAGCGCAATGCCGCCGCTGCGATTCGAATTGGCCGAGACCGAGAGCGCATATACCGAGCCGCTCTGCGATCCATTCTGGACACTGAATGTCGACGTATCCACTTCGGTGCCGCCCGCCGATTTGGTGACCAGTTGCGTGATCGTATGGGTGCCGTTGGAAGCCAGGGTAGTGTTCCAAGGGTTCCCCGCCGAGGTGGATGCGCTGCCCGCGTAATCATAGGGCGCCGCGGCCTCGCAATGAGTTGCCGTACCGCTCATGGACGTATTGTCCAGCCAGTAGCAAACGTTGGAAATGCCGGTCGGCAGGGAGTTCGTCAACCCTGACGCCAGGCTGGTAAAGACGTACATGTTCCCAGTGAGGGAAGCGCCCTGCAGAGCCACAGCACCGCCGTGGGTAGCGCTTGCTGAAACCGAGAGAGCATAGACTACGCTGCCCTGAGCATTATTCTGCACGGTGAAGGATGCCGTATCGACCTCGGTGCCGCCTGCCGAGAGCGTGACCTTCTGCGTGATGGTGTGCGTGCCGTTGGCGACCGCGCCGGTGTTCCAGGGAGACCCCGCCGAGGTGGAGGCGCTGCCCGCGTAGTCGTAGGGCACAGCAGCCTCGCAATGAGTTGCCGTGCCGCTCATGGCCGTGTTGTCCAGCCAGAAACAGACCGAACTGATTCCGCTGGGAGTGGAGTTCTGCAGATTGCCGGCGTTGCTTGTGAAGACATAGACGCTACCCGAGATGCTTGCGCCCTGCAGCGCGACCGCACTGCTGCGGTTGGAGCTATTGGAGACCGACAGGTCGTAGGTGGCGGCGTATGAGGCTCCAGCAGTCAGGCCAAGGCCCAAAAGCAGCGAGGCGGCAGCTCTTGTAAACCGGGAGCTGAACGGAATAGCGCAACACAGTCGAGGGCGGACACTAATTCGCGACATGGGTCTCCAGTTTCCTCTGAATAAAGAGTGCTAGGGTCTACCTTCTAATCGCTGGATGCTGAAGCAGGCCGACTTCTTGGCAGAGATGCTGGAGAGAGTTGCTGGGTTGCAAAGCTGTTGAGCAAAGTTTATTGCTTTGGTTCGCGGGCTTCGTGCGGGACAAAGAAACCCCTCCCCAGCACACCAAGCTCGGGCGCCACCGGCGACCTCGAGGTGCGCCTCAGCTGTCGGCGCTCACTGGGTCACAAATCCCAGGCCGTAGCGCGTCGTGGTAAACACCGGTACGCCGTTCTGCCAGTCGATTTCCAGAAAGATCTTTGTGTTTCTGAGTGCGTCCCGCAGCGGCGTCGGTATGTTTGCGAGCGTGTTCGTGCTCGTGTCGATGACGTCTCCGGAGTCGCCCACAAAGACGTAGCGCCCGTTGCTGCTGTGGTTCAGCCAGCCCTCGCGATAGCAATCGTACAGACACGGGCTGACGGAGCCGCTGATCAGGTTCACCAGCGGCACATCGGCGATCTGCGTGGGCGCGGCCGACGGGACCTTGCTTACGTCGAAGACGTGAACATAGTTGTACCAGTTGTCGATGAGATAGAGACGGGTCTCGTCCGGCGACAGCGATATGCCGTGGCAGGGAATGCTGGAGGCGACGGAGGTTCCAAAGCCGCTAACCGGGACGGTGTACAGTACCTGGCCCGTATCGGCATTGCTGACCTGGAACCCGAGATAGTACCGCGCGGTAGTAAACGCCAGGGAGTGCTTCCCGTTGATGGTGAAGGGACGCACGCCGATGTTATTGCCGGAAAGCGTGGGGCCTATGTTCAGACTCACCGTGTTTGTGGCGGTGCTGGCCTTCACCAGGAAATTGGAGAATCCCGGCGCCATGAACACGTATGCGCCATCCAGGCTGACGATGGTGTTGTGCGGCCCACTCATACCGGTGTTGATGCTGCTCAGTACATTTCCCGTCGCGGCATCGAGCACGTACCAGATGCCGTTGCCCGAAAGCAGGCCGTCCGGCATGTAGATCTTCGTTCCATCCGGTGTAACCGCGAAGCTGTCCACTCCGAAAGTGAATGCCTTGGTCCACTTTATGGTGTCCGTCAGCAGGTCATAGGCGAGCAATGAGCCGGTGGAGGTTGGGGGCAGACTGCAGGGCGGAAAGTTGCACACTATACCGACGCCACCATAGGAGATGTACAGCGTATGCGTGCTGGGCGCCGCCGCGACGCCGCGAACCCCCTGCGCCTGCGGAATATTGATGTGCTTGACCTCCTGGAAATTATTGTCCAGATCGAAGACGTACAGGTTCTGATCGGGCAGCACGTAAAAATAATGGTGAGTGGCAGCGGCGCCGACGTAAATCGTGGCGCTGCTGGTGACGCTGCCGCTTGCTCCCGTGGCCGTTAAGGTGTACTTGGTCGTAGTGGTGGGCGAAACGGTCAGTGTGCCGGACAGCGGTACGGCCCCGATGCCCTGATCGATGCTCGCCGATGTCGCGCCGGTAGTGGTCCAACTCAAGGTGGACGACTGGCCGGGAGCAATGCTTGTGGGGCTCGCCGTAAGGGTAGCCGACAGATTGCGAATGGTGAATGAGGCGGTGTCCACCTCGGTCCCGCCCGCCGATTTTGTTACCTGCTGCGTGATCGTGTGGGTGCCGCTGGGAAGCTGTTTGGTGTCCCATGGATTTGCCAGCGAGGTGGAAGAGCTATCGACGCTGCCCGCAAAATCATAGGGCGCGAGCGACTCGCAATGGTTTGCCGTGCCGCTCATCGAGATGTTGTCAAGCCAGAAGCAGACCGCGGAGACGCCGCTTGGATAAAAGTTCGTCAACTGCGAAGCGAGGCTGGTGAAGATGTACACGCTGCCGCCGGCGAGCGTTGTCCCCTGCAGAGCTACGGCGCCGCTGTGGTTTGTGCTGGACGAGACCGAGAGCGCATACACTGAGCCGCTCTGCGTGCCATTCTGGACGGTGAAGCTGGCAGTATCGACCTCGCTGCCGCCTGCCGAAAGCGTGACCTTTTGGGTCATGGTGTGAGTGCCGTTGCCAATTGAGGTGGTGTTCCAGGGGTTCGCCGTCGAATTTGACGTGTCGCCCGTGCTCCCAGCAAAGTCGTAGGGCAAATAGGATTCGCAATGATTTGCCGTGCCGCTCATGGCGGTGTTGTCGAGCCAGAAGCAGACCCCGGCGATGCCGGATGGGGTGAAGTTCGTCAGTTGCGAAGCGAGACCGGTGAAGATGTAAACACTACTCGCGAGCGTCGTTCCCTGCAGAGCCACGGCGCCGCTGTGGTTCGCGCCGGCCGAAACCGAGAGCGCGTAAACTGAGCTGCTCTGCGTGCCATTCTGGACGGTGAAGGTGGAGGTATCTACCTCGCTGCCGCCCGACGAGAGGGTGACCTGTTGGGTGATGGTGTGGGTGCCGTTGGCGACCGCGGTTGTGTTCCAGAGATTTGCCGCCGAAGTTGATGTGTCGCCGGCGGTCCCAGCGAGGTCGTAGGGCGCATACGACTCGCAATGATTTGCCGTGCCGCTCATCGCGGTGTTGTCGAGCCAGAAGCAGACCCCGGCGATGCCGGAAGGATTGAAGTTCGTCAACTGTGACGCGAGGCTGGTGAAAATGTATGCGTTGCCTGACAGGGTCGCGCCTTGCAAGGCAATTGCACCGCTGCGGCTGGAGCTGCTGGATACCGACAACGCATACGTGGCGGCATGTGCTGTCGCCTGAGCGAGGCCAATACTCAAAAGCAACACAGCGAACATTCTCACGGCCGCTGTGTTGCAATGGCCGATCATAGCTGCAGAGATGACCGCGTGAATGCGCGGGTTGCACTCTGCCTAGCACATTCTGCGTAGTAACGGCCGGCTTCGTTGTTCGCAAAACGGAGTACGCCGGCAACTACACTTGACCAATCATTCATGTTCCATGCATATATGATGGAGAGATGCAGAAGCAGCCGGCTGATGAGCGTTACTCGCGACAGCTACTCTTTCCGGGCATCGGGGCCGAAGGCCAGCGCAAACTGGCCGCCGCGCGCATCGCGATCGTCGGCTGCGGGGCAACAGGCTCGGCGCTGAGCGGGTTGCTGGCGCGCGCGGGCATTGGCTATCTGCGCATCATCGATCGCGATTACATCGAACCCAGTAATCTCCAGCGGCAGGTGCTCTTTGACGAGTGCGATGCGGCCGAGTCGCTGCCCAAGGCCATTGCCGCGTCGCGCAAGCTGCAGCAGATCAACTCCACCGTCACGGTCGAGCCGCACGTTGCGGACCTGACTCCGGAGAACTGCGAAGAGCTGCTGGAGGCCACCGATCTCATCCTGGACGGCACCGACAACTTCGAGACGCGATACCTGCTCAACGACTACGCCGTTCGCGAGCGGCGTCCCTGGATTTACACCGCCGCCGTCGCCAGCTACGGCGTGACCATGAACATCCTGCCCGATGAGACCGCCTGCCTGGCCTGCGTCTTTCCGCATCCGCCGTCCGGCGCCGTGGAAACCTGCGACACGGGCGGCATTCTCAACACGGCGGTGAACCTGGTCGCGTCACTCGCGGCCACCGAGGCGATGAAGCTGCTGGTGGGCGCGCGCGCGAGCATGCGCCGCACTCTGCTCTCCTTCGACGTGTGGCACAATGACCGCTCCGAGATCTCAGCCGCAGCGCCGCGCAGCGATTGCAGCGTCTGCCGGAGGCGCCAGTTTGCTTATCTCGCCGGGCGCGCGCACCCGCACATTTCGCTATGCGGGCGCAACTCGGTGCAGATCCACGAACGCAGCCGTCCGATCGACTTCGCCGCGCTCGAGGCCAGGCTCGCGCCGCATGGCGATGTGCGTTACACGGAATATGTGCTGAAATTTGAGCGTCCTCCGATGGAGCTCACCCTCTTTCCCGATGGCCGGGCCATCATCAAGGGCACCACGGACACGGGCGTGGCGCGCAGCTTTTACGCGCGCTTTGTCGGATCCTAGGGCAACGTGCGAATCCTCGTACTCAGCATCAACTACTGGCCGGACGAAACCGGAATCGCCGCCTTCAACATCTGGCGCTGCGAGTACCTTGCCTCGCGCGGGCACCAGGTGACCATCTGCACCGGCCCACCCTACTATCCCGAGTGGCGCGTGCCCGACGCTTATCGCGGCAGGCCTTGGGAGCCGCATGTCTGGCGAAGCGAGGAGCACAACGGTGTCACGATTCTGCGCTCGTGGATGTTCGTGCCTCGCGTGCTCAATACGAAGAAGCGCATTCTGCACGAGGCGACGTTTCTTGCCTCCTCATTCGCGCGCTCGCTGCTTGCCCGCATGCAGGGCGGCAAGCCTGAGCTCATTCTCGCAGTCTCGCCGCCGCTGGGACTGGCAGTCACGGCGTCTGCTCTTGCGGGGCTGTGGCGCGTTCCATTTGTCTTCGACGTGGAGGACCTGCAGCCCGACACGGCGGTCGAACTCGGGATGATGAAGCCCGGCCGGGTGGTCAGCGCGCTCTACGCAATCGAGCGCATGGCGTATCGGCGCGCCGTGCTGGTCAGCACCATCACGGAAGGAATGCGGCAGCGAATCATCAAAAAGCTAGGGTGTGAGAAGTGCAGCGATCCGAAGAAGGTGGTGCTCTTTCCGCCGCGGGCCGATGCGTCGCTCTACAGCGTGCGCGATGGCTCAGCGAGGGAAGAGATGCGCGCTGCTTTCCGCGAGCGCCACGGATTGCAGGGCAAGTTCATCGTCTCGCACTCGGGGAACATGGGCGTCAAGCAGGGGCTGGAGGTGATTCTTGGGGCCGCCGAACTCTCGCGCCGGCGTCCGGAGATCCACTACCTCATCGTCGGCGATGGGGCCATGCGCCCGGCGCTCGAGGAGCAGGCCCGTGCCCACTCGCTGGATAACGTGCTCTTCCTGCCACTGCTGGAGCACCGCGAATTTCAGCAGATGCTGGCCGCGACCGACATCGCGCTGATCACGCAGCAGCGCGTGGTCTCGAACATTGTCTTTCCGTCCAAGACCGTAACCCTGCTCTGCGCCGGATGCCCGGTGATCGCCTCGGTGAACTCGGAGAGCGAAGTGGGGCTCGCGCTGTTGCGCTCGCAGGCGGGAGAGGTGGTTGAGCCGGAGAATCCCGAGGCGCTGTTTGAGGCGATCGACCGGCTCTCGCAGAGCCCGGAGATGCTGGCACGCATGAGTGCCTACGGGCGCCAGTACGCCGAAGAGAACTGGGACGAGCGCCGCACCCTTCCGCGGATGGAGGCGCAGCTCATCGAGTGCGTCGAGCGGGGAAGCGGTCGTTAGGTTCGCATGAAAAACATCAAACGCAAAATAGCCGATAGCTCTTCAACTATTTCGTTGAATTGCCCAAGTCGTTCTTGTTTCGTTCTCGTTTTGGCCAAATCCAACGATACAAATACAACGAGAACACCGCCCCAATATATCCGATCACTGCTTCGAGCGCGCTCTGAGAAATCGAATGGCTTGAGATGTACTCGAACGTGAAAATCACAGCAACAGCAATGAACTGCGCAAGGTGTATTCCCTTGGCATGAATGGCGGAGTTGTCCATTTCGGATGACGCAGAGCCACTCGGAAACCATCCATTGCGTTCTTTGCTTCGAGGATCCTCCATCAAGACTCCTTCTCGCGCATCTCTCGGATCGGGATACTTGACCGCAAGCCATCTGCAAACAACGACTCCTTGTCGGAGTGCTCCATGTCGGGAATGGAATAACCGACAGTTCCATCCCACAAAACATCAAAAGCAAAGTTAAAAGCAAAATCAACGGCAAAATCAACGGCAAAATCAACTACCCCACTTCTGCCAAAAGAGGGCAGAAATGGGGCACCAACAACCTGCGCTCGGTCTAGCCTTCGGTCTCAGCTTTGGCCCGCGCCAGTGTCCACCAAACGCTATAGGCGAGAATTTCAAGAGAGAGGAAGGTAACTGCCGTAACGCCCAACACAATCACAAATCGAGCAAGGGAATGGGCGTTCGCGGGTGAAGGCGTCGCGGTCAAAGCACGGATTGCCGCGCCCGCTGCCGCCACAAAAATCATGCCGGACACAATGGCAATCTTCTGCGAGGCGCGAAGGCCTTCAGCGCCATTTGCGGGTATTGGGATTTCTGCCCGGAGCCACTGAAGGAACCACACGGTAAGCGCCGCCAGGCCGAAGATCGTACTGACGTGCTGCAATATTTGGTACAGCGGAAAGACCCCGAGAACCGGCATTGCAAATCCCTTCAGCAGTACCGGCCAGGTTTGTGTTGCCCACGTGTGCCTGTGGGTGAATGAGTCCCAGAAGATGTGCGTCGCGATGCCTGCGCTGATGGACAACACGATCCACAAGAAACGCCGCGCTCCGCCAAACCGGAAATCGCCGAGATAAGGCGGCAAGCGCTGTTCGACCGCAAGCGGAAGCAGTGCAGAGGCAGGACGTTTGATGAAGGAATGGAATAGCCAGAGTGCGAGCAGGGAGGCCGGAAGCGTGAAGAAAAGCACTCCCGGCCAGTGATGTCCGAAGCGGCTCTTGGGTTCGAGCAGCAGGAAATATTCAAAATCCGGGCCGAACGTTCCGACCACAAAGGCCGACGCGATGAAACCTGCTCTGCGAACCGGGAGCACGGCAGCCGCGTGGGCGAGCGTGAACGGCATCGATTTTAGGAGTGCCGCGCGCTCGCCTGGTCTGCGCTGCTTCCGGGAATCGGAATTGCCGGAGTCCTCGGAGACTCTCCCTCAGGGAGCTTGCTCAACAGCTTCTTCACCACGACCTCGGCCGGGTAGCTGTCGTGTCCTTCGTCGAGGAACTGCAGCACGCAGGCCAGGTCGTCTCCGGTGGTCACCAGGCCCGGTTCCTCGCGGCCGTCCTTCTGGGTCTGCTGCATGCCGATATCGGCCAGCAGGCAGTTGCAGAGGCACTTACGCCCCACCGTGTCCTCGAATACGCCGCCCTTGGCGACATAGAGGTTTTCCGGCTCGGAGGGACAGCGCTGGGCGATCTTGCCCTCCGGCGTGCGATAAGACTCGCGCAGCACGCCCACGTCGCAGATGCGCTTGCGCATCTTGTACACCTCGGGATCGGAGGAGGTGCCCTCCAATTGCGCTGCCTTGAAGGGGAAGCCCGTGGGCGATGAGAGCGGATCGGTGAAGACCGAGGCCTCGCCCCGCCGGACCTTGGCGATGATTGCCTGCTTGTAATCCGGACGCATGCCGGACTCCTGGCAAAATGCAAAAGCCGTGCCGACCTGCACTCCGCTCGCGCCCTGCTCCAGGGCCTCGACCAGCTTCTCCGGCGTGCCGTAGCTGCCGGCCAGCCAGAAGGGAAGCCCGATCTCGCGGATCTTTTCCAGGTCCACGCGGTCGCGCTCGCCGTAAAGGGCCTCGCCGCTCTCGCTCAGCATCATCTTGCCGCGAGGAGGCGCATTGTGGCCTCCAGCGGTGGGCCCTTCGATTACGAATCCATCCACCTTGCCGTTTGCGCGCCGAGCCATGGTGGTTGCCAGCGTGTTCGAGGAAATGATGGCCAGGAAGTACGGGCGCTCCAGCACGGGCAGCGGATCGCCGAAATACTCCCGCGGATCAAAGCGCATCAGGCAGTCGTCTTCCGACTGGGCGCCGGTGACCGAGAGCGGATACGTGGCGACCTGTCCGGAGGCGAAGGCGTCCAGCGCGCCGGGAACCTTGAGCGGAATGCCTGCGCCCATCAGCACGTAGCTAACGCCGCCCAGCATCGCCCCGAAGAGCGAGGGCAGCAGCGGAAGCTGCAGCTTCTCCATGCAGTTGATACCGACCGGATTGGAGTGGCCCTCGCGCGCCAGAATCACCTCGACGAAGTTTCCGGCGACGATCAGCTCCACGGTCTCGCGCGGGCCTGAGCGCGACGGCATCGGCACCAGACGATACGGCGTGCCGGCCGGCTTTCCGCCGGGGATGTAGTGCTTTTCCAGAATGCGCTGGGCAATTTCAGGATAGGGAAACATGGCAAGGCCGCGGCGCATGTGCCCGCCCGGATCGCCGTCCTGCAGGCGCCGGGCGAGAATCGTATCGAGCGCGGTGCTGGAGACTACTCCGAGCTGGCCGATGCGCGAAACCGCGTTTGCCAGCCGCCAGTCGGAGACAGCGGCCCCCATGCCACCTTGGATTAGTACCGGATGATGCATCATCTCTTAATTCTTGCAGGCCCTTAGGCAAAGTTCAGTCATAGTTTTGTATTACCTGAGTTGACGGAATCCGACGGCCAATGTACTTCGGAGAACGTCCTTTGGAGAACACCTCCATCTTACGCTCAGGCCGGCCACTGACTCGCCTGGGAGTGGAATAAAAAAGAGCAGAGGCCGAAGCCCTGCTCTGGGATTGCGAATTCCGTTTATGTTGAAGATTTAGATGAACATTTCCTGGCTGGGAACGGCCCTGTCCTCGGTGGGAACTCCGCCCTGGGCGCTGCGAGTTTCCTTGCGCCTGCCGGTGAATTTGCCCACGCCTGCAATCACTCCCTCCAGCACCCCTCCAATGCGCCGGATGGGCGTGGTTACCGTGTTCTGAACGGTTGCGGCCGTTGAGTCCACGCGCTCCAGTGTGCGGGTCGTCATGACGTCGATCCGCTCCGCCTGTTTGCGCACAGATTCCACGATTTGAGTGACAGCGCCGTCGATTTTGTCGGCCTGGGAACGGACCACCACCGAGCTCTCCGTGATGTTGTCCACCACCTTTTCGAGCTTGGGAATGCTCTGGTCCACCAGGGTGCGCGCCTTTTCCATCATCGGCAGCACCTGGTCATTGACCTTCGCCTGCATGGCCTGCATCCGCTTGCCAAGCTTGAAAACCGTGATGCCGACGCCCGCCAGAATCAGGGTTTGCAACACTACTGCAACCGCGATCACCGCGATGGCCACGATGAGTAAGGTTGTCAAATCCATATTTGCCCGTCCATTCGCCCTCGGCACCGCGGTCCCCGGCAAGCCGTAATTGCTTGCGGAGTGTAAGGCGGCGAGATCTTTCTTCGAAGATTACAGATTGGGAGTGCTTGGTTCGCTGGACTCCCCAGTGGCGTCCCGATATGCCTGCCGGCCCGCATCAAATGCGGAACGGAGATTGTCCCTCTGCTGGTTGAGCACCTCTTTGCCGCGATCGGCCCACTGCTGGGCCTGTTCCTGTACTCTGCGCGCCCGCTCCGATACCTGCTGGCGGCCTTCTTCCGCCGCGCTCATCAGCGAATCGCGGGTCTCACGCCCGGATTTCGGCGCAAACAGAACACCGACAGCCGTGCCAAGGCCAATGCCTGCAAGAAACCACAACGCGCCGCTTCCGCCGGAGCAGCTGCCTTCGTCAGCCATGTTGTTTCCTCCTGTGTACCTCGTAGGGCCTGAATGGTAACACCCACACTAGAGAATTTACAAACCATCAGTGGGTTGCATCGGAGGCGCGGCGCCACTGCCGCGCACAATGCTCTGGGCCTGTTTTCTCTGGTAGTTTGCTGCACAGCCCGAATCTCTGCTTGCGAAACTCGGAGGCGCGACGATTCTGGATTCAGGCTCGCAAACTTCGAATTCCGGCTCACAGCCAGGGGGAGTTCCTTGGCGCTCGGCCAAGTTCTGGCTTATCATGTTGTGATGTCAGTCACAGGTCAGTGTGACACATACACTTAGGAGAAGCGCCCGCCTCCGTATACTGGATTTCCAGCCGTAGTTTCGCCTGCAAGCGAGGCGTCGCGAGGGCCCACCTTTTCTATGTCATTGCCATTGTTCTGGCTTCGAATTGCGACCGTACTCTACGGAGTCGGTCTGGTACACGCGATCCTGATGCTCCGGCAGCGGGGAGAGCGCTTTGCCAAATTTGCCGCCCCGGCGGTCTGCCTGGGCATGATCTTCCATTTCGTATCCATTGTGGAAACCGCACTCGTCTACGGATACGCGCAGTTGCTCACCATCCGCCATGCGGAGTCGGCGCTGGCGCTGATGATCGCCGTGATCTTCACCGTGATGTTCGTGCGCTACCGCACGGCCTCCCCCGCGGCTTTGATCTTTCCGCTCATCTTCGTTCTGACCTTCGCCTCGGCAATTGCGCAGCATCGGGTCTCATTCCCGTCGTCGAGCTTCCGCGGCGGCTGGATCGTCTTCCACGTCACCACACTGCTGCTTGGCTATGCGATGCTCTTCTTCAGCTTCGTCTCGAGCCTGCTTTATCTAGTGCTGGCCCGCGAGCTCAAGCACAAGCAGACCTCGGGCTGGGCGGCGCGCCTTCCCTCGCTGCACGAGGTCGATGAGCTTGGATACAAGTCCCTGGTGCTGGGCTTCCCATTCATGACGGTGGGACTGCTGGCCGGCGCCGTAGTGGCAACGGAGGCTTACGGGGCCTCGTTTGTTTCCGATCCCAAGGTACTGCTCTCCCTGCTGATGTGGAGCATCTATCTGGTCTTGCTCTACACTCGCTGGAGTGCCGGCCTGCGCGGGGCCCGTGCGGCGTATCTTGCCAGCTTTGGGTTCGTCGTCGCGGTCTGCGCCTGGGGTGCAAATTACATGAGCAAGCTGCATAGGTTCGTTGCCCCATGAACTTCTTCGTATTGGGCGTCAACCACAAGACTGCCCCGGTGCAGGTTCGCGAGCGCTTCGCCGTGCCCGAGGCGCGCATGCCCGAGGCCCTGGGCAAGCTCACCTCTATGAACGGCGTCGAGGAGGCGATGATCGTCTCCACCTGCAACCGGGTGGAGATCTTCGCCCGGGCCAAGGACGCAGGTTGCGACCTGCAGCAGTTTGTGCGCGAATACTTCGGCTTCCACAGCGGCGAGTACGAGCCCTACATCTTCGAGCACAAGCAACTGGAGGCGGTCAAGCACGTCTTTCGGGTCGCCGCCAGCCTAGATTCGATGGTGGTCGGCGAGTCGCAGATCCTGGGGCAGGTGAAGGAAGCCTACGCCACTGCGCGCGCGCTGGGCGCAATCAATTCGCAGCTCGATCAACTGCTCACTCGCGCTTTTGCCGTCGCCAAGAAGGTCCGTACCGAGACCACCATCGCCTCGTCTTCGGTCTCCATCGCGTCCGTCGCCGTAGAGCTGGCGGAGAAGATCTTCGGAAGCCTGAACGGCAAATCGGTGTACCTGGTCGGCGCCGGAAAAATGTGCGAGCTTGCGGCGCGGCACCTTATTGCGCACGGCGCAAGCAAGATCTACGTCGGCAACCGCACCTACGATCGCGCCGTCAACCTGGCTAACAAGTTCAACGGCGAGGCCATCCCCTTCGATCGCCTCTATGAAACCGTGCCGATGGCCGACATCATCATCAGCTCCACCGGCGCGCCCCACGCAATTTTCGAGAAGCAGCACGGCGAGAAGTTCCTCCACGCCCGCAAGAACCGGCCGATGTTCTTCATCGACATCGCCGTGCCGCGTGACATCGATCCGGGCCTCAACGACCTGGACGGCATCTTCGTTTACAACATTGACGATCTGCAGCAGGTGGTGTCCTCGCACTTGGGCGACCGGAAGAAGGAAGCCGCGCGCGCCGAGTTGATGGTGGAGGAGGAGGTGCGCCGCTTCGAGCAGCGCGCCCAGACCGCCGAGGTCGTGCCCACCATCGTTAGCCTGCAGCAGCACCTGGAGACCTTGCGCCAGGCCGAGATGGACCGCGTGCGCGGCCGCCTGGGAACGCTGACGCCCGAGCAGGAGATCGCGATCGAGACGCTCACTCGCGGTATCATCAACAAGATCATGCACACGCCGATCACCACGCTGAAGTCGGCGGCGCGCGATCCGGAATCGACCACGGTCGTCGACGTGGTACGCAAGCTCTTCAACCTGCGCGCCGAGCCGGGCTCTGCCGCAACTGGCCCGGCGGAACGCGGATTCGTCGAACGTCGTTCCAGCGAACGTCGTGCCGCGCCGGACGCTGCGCCCGAGGGCTCCAAGCCGCCAGACGCGCCGCAGTCTGCGGCGTCTCGCCCCAGCGCGCCAACTGCAGGCGCACCGGGGACCACGGATTCGCCGGTTTCACCGTTAGTCGCAAATCAAAGCCGCAAATAGCGGAAAGGATATTTCGCATGGCCCTGCTTCGTATCGGATCCCGCGGTTCAGCCCTCGCTCTCTGGCAGGCCCATCACATCTCGGACCTGCTCCGCAAGCAGGGACACGAGGTCGAGCTGGAGATCATCAAGACCACGGGCGACAAGATCACCGACGTGGCGCTCGCCAAGGTCGGCACCAAGGGAATGTTCACCAAGGAGATCGAGGAGGCCCTGCAGGAGGGCCGGGTCGACCTGGCCGTGCACAGCCTCAAGGACCTGCCCACCACACTCGCCGGTCCGTTTGAGATCGCGGCCATCACGGAGCGCGTCGATCCGCGCGATGCCTTCCTTTCCATCCGCTACAACAGCGTCCAGGAGCTGCCCCAGGGAGCGCGAATCGGCACCAGCAGCCTGCGGCGGCAGGCCCAGCTCAAGCAGTTCCGCCCCGACCTGCAGATCTTTCCTCTTCGCGGGAACGTGGACACGCGCGTGCGCAAGCTGGAGGAGGGCGAATACGACGGCATCATCCTCGCCGCCGCCGGCCTGAAGCGCCTGGGCAAGACGCAGCACATCAAGGAGATCATTGAGCCGGAGATCATGTGCTCGGCCGCCGGACAGGGCGCGCTGGGCATTGAGATCCGCCAGGGCGATACAGCGATGCGCCAGCTTCTGGCCTTCCTGAACCACGAGCCCTCGCGCCTGACAACGGTCTGCGAGCGCGCCCTGCTGAACCAGCTCGGCGGCGGCTGCCAGGTGCCCATCGGCGCCTACGCCGTGGTGGAGAACGGAGAGATCAAGCTGACCGGCATCTGCGCCCGGCCCGACGGGAGCGAGATGGTGCGCGAGGTCGGCACCGGCACCGATCCGGTGGAGCTCGGCCAACGCCTCGGAAATCTGATTCTGAGCCGCGGCGGAGACAAGATCCTGCGAGACGTCTACAGCGAAAACGCCGCGGCAAGCGCTCCAGCCGGCGCGTGACCCAGGTGAATGACGGAAGCATTGAACGAGGCTATGGCGGAAGAAATCACCGGAAGCGAAGCCGCAGGCAGCGGCCAAGGTCAACCGCTTGCGGGCTGGC
>WNGE01005050.1_pt1 | contig 31030 bp, 29 predicted proteins | sample 5400651 | NCBI WGS metagenome assembly WNGE01 (sample SAMN13153370, study PRJNA577476) | soil metagenome | isolation source: 60 cm soil or saprolite under grassland replicate 2 | place: USA:California | collected 2016-06-15
ATCCCGCGCACTATCTCCTCCTCGACGCCCGCCACACGCTCGACGAGTACGCGGGCAAGACGCTGCTTCCGGCGCTCGCAGGACCCGGCAACGAGGAGACGGTGAAGCGCGGCGGGGCCATCCCCACCGCGGTCTTCTCACCCTGGAGCAAGTACGCCGGCAACAAGAACGGCGACCCCGACAAGCCGACGCTCAAGGACGCCCCCGAGCTCGCGAAGCAGCTCGAGAAGCTGAAGAAGAACGGCTATGCCGCGGGCAAGACGGTGATCAGCTACTGCCACGTGGGCCTCGGGCGCGGCTCGTTCCAGTACCTCGCGCTGCGCAGGGCCGGCCACGAGAACGTGAAGGTCTACGTCGGCTCGTGGGACGAGTGGGGCAACGACCCGTCGCTGCCGCTCGCGGCGCAACCGTAGTCCTGAGGAGGCGCGGCCGTGCTGCCATTCCTTCGAGGTGCGCTGATCGGGATGGGGTTCGGGATCGTGCTCTACAAGGTGGGCGCGACCCGCTACTCGCGCGTGATGGGCATGCTCACCCTGCGCGACACGAAGGTGATGAAGTTCGCCTTCACCGCCATCGGCGTCGCCTCTCTCCTCTACGGCCTCGCCGCTGCCCTGGGGGTGGCCGAGGCGTGGAATCTCGTGCCGCGGGTGATGCCCTTCCTCGGCCTGGCCCACGTGCTCGGCGGCTCCCTCTTCGGCGTCGGGATGGGCGTCTCGGGCCTGTGCCCGGGCACCTGCGTCGCGAAGGTGGGCGGGCGGGGCGGCGGGAACAAGCTCGCCGCGCCCGCCGCGATCCTCGGGCTCTTCGCGGGCGTGCTCCTCTACGCCGCGCTCAAGGATCCGCTCATGAGCGCCGGCGTCATCGCCACGAACCAGAAGCCGCTGACGCTGCACGGCGAGCTCGGCCTGCCGTTCGCCGCCGTCGCCCTCGGCTGGGGCGCGCTCTTCCTCCTCGTCGCGCTCGCGGTCGATCGCCTCACCTCGGAGAAGGTGTACGAGCCCGCTCGAGCCCGGCGCGGCCTGCTCGACGCCCTTCGCGGCGAGTGGAGCTGGGCCGCGGCGGGGACGGCGGCGGGCCTGCTCGTCGTCGCCGCGACCGCGCAGGGCGGCTACCTCGGGTTCTCCGGGGCGATCCTCGCGCTGGTGGGTTCGCTCGCACACGGGGTGGGACATCCGCTGGAGATCGTGCCCCGCGTCGACGGCGACATCCTCTGGCGCGCCGCGCTCATCGTGGGCGTGCTGCCTGGCGCCTACCTCGCGAAGGCGCTTTCCCTCGCGTCGAGGGCGGCCGAGGCCGCGCCCCTGCCGCGCGTCCTGAACCTCAAGGCGATCGCGACGAGCTTCTCGGCGGCGACCGTCATGTGCCTCGGCGCGCTCATCGGCGGCGGCTGCACGACGGGCGCCTTCATCGCGGCTTGGCCCACCTTGTCGGTGGGCAGCCTCGCGATGGCAGGCACCTTCTTCGTCGTCTCGATGGCCGTGAGCAACGCGCGCCTCCTCGTCGTGCACTCGCTCGACCTCCGCGAGGCGCAGGCCGTGGGCGACCGGGTCTACGACTGAGGGAGGTTGCCGTGAAGACGCACGTCCGCATCCTCTTCGCCGTCGCGGCCCTCGCGGTCGCCGTGGGGTGGATCGGGCTGCGGCGGGGCAACGCGGCGCTCGCAGCGCGGCTCTCCGGAGACGCCACCGCGGCGCGAACGAAGGGCGGACCATGAACGCTCGAGCAGAGCCGGTCGCCTGGGCGGCGCTCCTCGTGGCTCTCTCGACGCTCGTGGCGGTCGAGGGTCGAAGGCGCGCGGAGCTGGAACGGCAGATCCCCGTCGCTCCCCAGGAGCTTTACCGGACGCTCGCCCATTCCCGGACGAGCTGGCAGATCGTCGACGTGCGCGCTGACGTCGCGGAGGGCTACGAGGACTCGCACATCCCCGGCGCCGTCCCCCTCCCCGGCTGCGACCTGGCGAGGGCGCCCCAAGCAGCACGCGACCGGATCTACACCTCGGTGCCGACCGTGATCGTCTCCACGAACGGAGACGCGGCGGACGTGCATCGGTGCTTCGCCCGCTTCACCGGCGCTCGGAGGCTCGCCGGCGGGATGGCTGCCTGGGTCGCGGCGAAGCTGCCCGAGGACTCCGGAGAGTACGCTCCGCCCTCGGTGAAGGCCGGTGGTGGCTGCCTGTGAAGGAGGACCGCGCGCCATGTCCGTGAGCCGCCGCAACCTCCTCAAGGGCCTCGTCGCGCTCGGCACGTCGGGGGCCGCCGTCAAGGTCCTCGGCAACGACGAGGCGCCCGCGGCCACGGCAGCCAAGGTCGAGGCCCCGCGAGCCGCCCCCCCGTCGCCGACCTCCACGGAGGATCTCTACCGGCAGGAGTTCGCGGCCACCTACGGTGACGGCGAAGCGCACGGGTACGCCTACCACTGCGTGAACTGCCAGGGGAACTGCGCCTGGGAGGTGTGGACCGACGAGGCCGGGCGCATCACGCGAGAGAACCAGTCCGCCGCGTACCCTGCCGTCGCGCCGAACATCCCCGACGCGAACCCTCGCGGCTGCAACAAGGGCGTGCAGCACTCGCAGGTGCTCTACGAGGCGGACCGCCTCCTCTATCCCATGAAACGGGTGGGCGCCCGCGGCGAGGGCAAGTGGAAGCGCATCTCGTGGGACGAGGCCGTCACCGAGGTGGCCACGCACCTGTACGACACGATGCTCGAGAAGGGGCCGGCGGGGAACTACGTCCACATCGGCTCGGGAATGCTGTCCGAGGCGCGCGCCGCCTCCGTGAAGCGGCTCGGCACGCTACTCGGCGCCGTCCGCCCCTACATCGCGAGCTACGTGGGCGACATGTTCCCGGGCGCGAGCGTGGTCTACGGAGAGGGAAACTTCGGCTGCACCTACGACTTCCTGTACGGCGCCAACGTGGCGCTGTTCTGGGGGTGCAACCCGAACACGTCGCGCATCCCTGACGCTCACTACCTCTGGGAGGGCAAGTACAACGGCGCGAAGATCGTCGTCGTCACCCCCGAGTTCAACTCGACCGCCATCCACGCCGATCTGTGGGTCCCGGTGAAGCCGGGCTACGACGGCCACCTCGCGCTCTCGATCCTCCACCGTCTCGTCCACGCGCGGCTCTACCGGGAATCCTTCCTCCAGAAGTTCACGGACCTCCCGCTCCTCGTCCGGACCGACACGAGGGAGCTGATACGCCTCGACGACGTCGACCTCTCCGATCCGCGCTTCGACGTAAGGTCGGCCGAGCTGTTCGCCGCCGACGAGGCGCGGCGACGCGAGGTGTTCGTCGCCTTCGATCGGCGGCGCAAGAAGATCACCGCCTTGCCCGGCTGCCAGGGCTCGACGATCGAGACGCTGCGCCTCGAGGACATCGCGTGGAAGATCGATCCCGCGCTCTCCGGGACGTACCACCTGCGCCTGAAGGAGCACGGGGAGGTCGAGGTCGCGCCGGCGTTCACGCTCCTCGTCCGCGAGCTCGAGGCGTTCGCGCCCGAGAAGACCCAGAAGCTCACCGGCGTCCACCCGTCGATCGTCGAAGAGCTCGCGCGCGACCTCGCGAAGTCGAAGGTGGCGGTGCTCACGCTCGGGTTCTCCATCGGCAAGCACTTCAACGGCATGCTCTCGCAGCGCGCCATCGCGTCCCTCGCCGCTTTCCTCGGGAAGCTCGGCCCGTTCGGCGGCCTCAACACGGAGAACGAGTGGAACATCACCGGGCTCGAGGGCCTGTCGGGCTTCTCCGGCCGCTACACCCACCGGTTCGCGTCCGGCTTCGTCTCGGAGTTCATGCTGGGCGAGGGGCTGGCCGGGTCCGACGCCTGCTTCGGCGACGAGGACTATCGGCGCGCCACCGGCGCGTCGAAGGCAGACTACCGCAGCCAGGTGGGGGCGTTGGTGCAGCAGTCGGCCGGCGACGCGGGGGCGAAGCGCGGCAAGCCTTGGTGGAGGGAGACGGAGACCTTCCTGCTCTTCGCGGACGCGCGCTTCCGGCGAAACAAGGCCGGCTACCGCGAGGGGTTCCTCGAGAAGGCCAGGTTCATCGCGTACGGCGACTTCCGGATGAGCGACTTCGCCACCTACGCCGACGTGCTGCTCCCGTGCACCACGCCCTACGAGTCGTGGGACATCCGCACGAATCCGGGCTACCACCGCTTCGCGAACATCGCCATCCCGCCCGCTGGCCTGAAGCGCTTCGGGGAGGCCAGGTCGGAGTGGGAGATCTCCACGCTGATCGCCGAGAAGATGCAGGCTCTGGCGCTCTCGCGCTACGAGCGGACGGGCGACGAGCGCGCCCTGAAGATTCCCGACCCGACCCACACCGAGGCCGGCTTCCACGCGATGGACCGGCTCGTCGAGGAGTTCACGCTCGGCGGAAAGCTTCGGACCGACCGCCATGCGGTCGAGTACGCCCTCGAGCACGTCGATCAGTTCAAGCCCAACTCGCCGAGGACGATGGTCGAGCGCGGCGGCTTCCTCACGCTCAACGAGAAGGCGGGCAAGTCCTCTCCACTCTATCCCGACAAGCCCTACAGCTCGTTCGAGAACAACCTCTACCTGAACGAGCGCTTCGAGACGGTGAGCGGGCGGCTCACCTTCTACGTCGACCACCCGCTGTGGATCGCCGCCGGCGCGCACGTCCCCAGCGCGCGCGAGCCGATCCGCAGCCGGCGCTTCCCGTTCCTCCTCATGACCCCGCACGCGCGCTGGTCGATCCACTCCACCTACAAGACCTCGCCCATCCTGCTGCGCCTGCAGCGGGGGAAGCCCTACGTCATGCTGAACCCGCAGCTGGCAGCGTCGAAGGGCATCGCCGACGGCGACGACGTGCGGCTCTTCAACGACCTCGGCGAGGCGGTGGTCATGGCCAAGGTGGTCGCCGGCGTGCCACCCGACGCGCTCGTGATGGAGCACGGCTGGGAGCCCTTCCTCTTCAAGGGGAAGCGGGGCGAGGGCGCGCTCATCGGCGACGCCCTCAACCTCCTCGAGTTGAGCGACGGCTGGGGCCATCTCAAGTTCGGGACCGCCTGGGACGGCAACCAGCACTCCTACGACGCGACGGTGGACATCGCGAAGCTGCAGGGGGTTGCCTCATGACTTCGCGCCAGCTCGCGATGGTGATGGACCTCAACAAGTGCATCGGGTGCCAGACCTGCACCGTGGCCTGCAAGACGCAATGGACCAATCGCGACGGCCGCGAGTACATGTACTGGAACAACGTCGAGACGAAGCCGGGCTCCGGCTATCCGTCGAAGTGGGAAGAGATGGGCGGCGGCTTCGACGCGGGCGGCGCCCTGCGCGATGGCACCGTCCCGTCGAGGAGCGCCGACTACGGCACGCCCTGGGACTTCAACCTCGACGAGGCCGCGCTGGGCGCCGAGGTGCGGGCGCAGGGCACGCCGAAGAACGGCCCGAACTGGGACGAGGACGCCGGCGCCGGCGAGTTCCCGAACAGCTACTTCTTCTACCTGCCGCGCATCTGCAACCACTGCTCGAATCCGGGTTGCCTCGCGGCGTGTCCCCGCGGAGCCATCTTCAAGCGCGCGCAGGACGGCGTCGTGCTGGTCGATCAGGCGCGCTGCGAGGGGCTGCGCTACTGCATCGCCGGCTGCCCGTACAAGAAGATCTACTTCAACCCGAAGATCTTCAAGTCGGAGAAGTGCATCTTCTGCTTCCCGCGCGTGGAGAAGGGATTGCCGCCAGCCTGCGCGCAGCAGTGCGTGGGACGCCTCCGGTTCGTCGGTTACCTGGACGACGACGGGGGCCAGGTCCACAAGCTCGTCAAGAAGTACGAGGTCGCGCTCCCGCTCCACCCCGAGTACGGCACGCAGCCGAACGTCTACTACGTGCCGCCGCTCTCGGGGCCACCCAGGTACGACGCCCACGGGAAGCCGATCCCAGGCAGTGAGCGCATTCCCATCGCCTACCTCGAGTCTCTGTTCGGGCCGGGGGTGAGAAAGGCGCTCGCCACGCTCGAGACGGAGATGACGAGGCGGCGCGCCGGAAAGCCTTCGGAGCTGCTCGACCTGCTCATCGCGTACAAGCACGCCGACATGTTCCGGCTCGGGGTGCCGAGCTCTCCCGGGCTCGTGCAGCTCGGCCGCCGGGGCCAGAAGGCGCTCGGGGCGTCGCCAGCGAGGTGACCATGCGCGCGACCCGTCCCCTCGGCCTCGCCGTCCTCGTCGTCCTCGCGCCTGCCACGCGCGCCAGCGACGAGCTCCTCGCCGAGGCGATCGAGGCGAAGGACGTGTCGGGACCGCTCGCCGCCGATCCGGCCGCGAAGCTCTGGGACGACATCGCGGCGCACGCGGTCATCGCGGCGCCGCAGCGCACCATCCGCCTCAACGACCGGGCCGCCAATGCCGCGCTCGCGGAGGCAGCGCCTCGCACGCTCGCGGTGCGCGCCGCCTTCGACGGGAAGGATCTCGCCGTCGCGGTGGACTGGAGCGACTCCAGCGAGGACCGCGTCCGGCCCGACGAGACCGATGCGTTCGGGGACGCCGCCGCACTCGAGATCCCGGTTCGTTTCGGCGCGGGCCTCAGGCTGCCCTACGTGGGCATGGGCGACGAGGAGATGCCGGTCATCCTGTACAGGGTGCTCGCCAGCGCCGGCGGGACGATCGGCAGCGCGGGAATGGCGTCGGGCTTCGGCTCGCTCGCGCGCAAGGACCTGGGCGCGGTTCGCGCCGGGATGCGCTATGACACGGGACGCAAGACGTGGCGCGCGGTCTTCGTCCGCCCTCTCTTCGCGGGCGAGCACGACGTGCGTCACGGCCTCGTCCCCTTTGCGCTCGCGGTCTGGAATGGCGCGCAACACGAGCGCGGCGGGAACAAGGCGCTCACCGGGTGGAAGTTCCTGCGCCTGCCCCGGTACGCGCTCGACAGCGCCTACGTCGGCGAGATGTCCTATGGCCGCGCGCCAGGCGACCTGGGCGATCCCGCGCGCGGCAAGCTCCTCGTGGAGAGCGTCTGCGCCGCCTGCCACGCCGTCGGGGATCGGCGAATCGCGCCTCCGGGGATCGCGCCCGACCTCACGACCATCGGCGCGATCTCGACGCCCGGGTACCTGCGCGACTCGCTCCTCGAGCCCAGCGCCGTCATCGTGCCGAACCCCAATCCCCACCAGCACTACGTTCGGTCGAAGACGCCCGGCGCGTCCGGCGCCTTCCCGAGCAACGACGCCTTCGTCTGGTACCGGCGCGATCCGGGCGGAAGGAAGATCTCCAAGATGCCGGCGTTCGGCACGCTCCCGAAGGCGGATCTCGACGCGATCGTCGCGTACATGATGACGCTCGGCGTGCCTGTGGACGGCGAGCGGAGGCAGCCATGAGGAAGATCCTGGCCGTGCTCGTGCTCCTGTGCGCGGGGTCAGCCCGGGGCGCGCCCGGCGAGGAGGTCGAGGTGACCGCCGGGGTGGTCACCGGTCTCGACTGCGCGCTCGAGGCGCGGGCCAAGGGCGAGCTGAAGCAGCTCTCGGCGTGCCCGCCCGCGAAGGCGAAGGAGGAGCTGGTCGTCTTCGACGTCGCCGAGCAGCGCATCTACCGCATCTCCGGGAAAAAGGTCTTCCGATACCAGCTCGAGAGCGCGTTCGGCGGCGGGAGCATCGATTTCTCGGGGCGGACCGTGAAGGTGGATGCGCGCACCCGAATCGCCACCGTGGACGTGGCCGAGTTCTCCATCACCAAGAAGCCGAAGGCCGGCGCATTCAAAGGATGCCTATGACCATGGATCGCCGCAGCTTCCTCAAGACCTCCGCCCTCGGCGTCGCCGCCGCGGCGTACTGGCTCGAGGCGCCGAGCCTCGCGTTCGCCGCAGAGGCTGGCACGCTCGTGCCGCTCTCCACGCGCCCGCCCAACTACGAGTCGGTGCGCGCCACCTTCACGACGCGCATCACGCCGCTCGAGCGCTTCTACCTGCGCAACCACTTCGACATCCCCAAGGTGGACGTGAAGGCGTGGCGGCTCCACCTCGGAGGGCTCGTCGAGAGCCCGCTGTCGCTCGCCGTCAGCGACCTGGAGAAGCTGCCGCAGGTGAAGGTCGAGGCGGTGCTCCAGTGCGCGGGCAACGGCCGCGGGCTCTTCAAGCCGCATGTCCCGGGCGTGCAGTGGCGCTTCGGCGCGATGGGCAACGCGGAGTGGACCGGCGTGCGCCTGCGCGACGTGCTCGCGCTCGCACGGCCGAAGGAGGGCGCTGCCCAGCTCCGGCTCCAGGGCGCGGAGCGGCCGGTCATGAGCACCACCCCGGCGTTCATCCGCGGCGTCCCGCTCGCGAAGGCGCTCCACGCCGACACGCTCCTGGCGCTGAAGATGAACGGCAGGCCGCTCTCGCCCTATCACGGGAGTCCCGCGCGACTGGTGGTTCCGGGCTGGGTGGCCGACGACTGGATGAAGTGGTTGACCGACGTCGAGGTGCTCGGCGAGGAGCCCAAGGGCTTCTTCTATGAGACCGCCTACCGATATCCGGTGAAGCCCGGAGCACCGGGCGAGGCGATCCCCGCCGACCAGATGAAGCCGATGACGAAGCTCAACGTGAAGTCGATCATCGGCTCGCTCGAGGACGGCCAGGTGATCCGCCCTGGCATCCACCAGGTGGTCGGGGTGGCGTTCTCGGGCGAGGCGGGCATCGCCGGCGTGGACCTGAGCTTCGACGGCGGGAGCACGTGGCAGGCCGCCGCATTGGAGGGCCCGGCTACACTGTATGGGTTCCGCGTCTTCCGCCACGCGTGGAAGGCCGAGCCTGGGCGCTACGTCGTCGCGTCCAGGGCCACGGACGCGGCCGGCGCACGGCAGCCCGACGTCGCGGTGTGGAACCCGAGCGGCTACCTGTACAACGCCGTCGATCGCGTTGAAGTGGAGGTGCGCGCGTGATCCCCGTCCTCCTCGTCGCCTCGCTGCTACTCGGCGCCGAGCCCGCCGAGACGACGGCGGCCGCCGCATCGAACCAGGCCGAGCTCCTCGAGGGCAAGCTCCCCGAGGAGCCGGCGCGCAGCGTGCTCCAGGGAAAGTGCCTCATCTGCCACACCGGCGACTACGTGACGCTGCAGCGCCTCACGCCGACGCAATGGCATAAGACGGTCGAGAAGATGCGCAAGTTCGGCGCGCCCCTCACCGACGAGGAGGTGAAGTCGCTGTCGACCTACCTCGGCAAGTACTGGACCGTCGACCTGCCGGAGCGCCGCCCCGCTCCGGTGGCGCCGCCCAAGGGCGCTCTTCCCTCACGGTGATGCCCTTGCCCGGACCCGAGTCGCTGGTGCAGATCGGCGCAACACCCGACCTCTCCTGGGGCCACTCGGCCTTTCCACGGAACCGCGCCCCGTACGCGCGGCGCGTCGTCATCTTCACGAGCGGCAAGGGGGGCGTCGGGAAGAGCACCGTCGCGGTGAACGTGGCGAGCGCGCTCGCCCAGCGCGGTCATGCCGTGGGCCTGCTCGACGCCGACGTCCACGGCCCGAGCGTCCCCCGCATGCTCCAGCTCACGGGCGAGCACGTGCGGTGGAACGACGCAGGCCAGATGATCCCGGCCGAGAACTTCGGACTCCGGGTGATGAGCGTGGGCCTCACGACGCCCGAGACCGACACGCCGCTCGCCTGGCGGTCGGCGGTGGCGACGAGCGCGCTCGTCCAGCTCCTGGAGGACGTCGCGTGGGGGCCGCTCGACTTCCTCGCCATCGACCTGCCGCCGGGCACCGGGGACGTGCAGCTCACCCTGGCGCAGGAGCTGCCGATCGCGGCGGCGGTGGTGGTGACGACGCCACAGACGGTGGCGACCGACGACGTGCGGCGCGCGCTGCGCATGCTCCACGACGTGGGCGTTCCCGTGGCCGGCGTGATCGAGAACATGAGCTGCTTCGTCGCGCCCGACACCGGCGCCGTCTACCACCCGTTCGGCGAGGGCGGAGGGCGGATGCTCTCGCGCGAGTACGGCGTCCCGTTCCTGGGCGAGATCCCGCTCGACCCGCGAATCCGCGAGGCGTCCGACGAGGGGACGCCCATCGCGGCCGTGGGGGACGCGCGCCAGAAGGCGATCTTCGCGGAGCTCGCGGACCAGCTCTGCGCCGCAGTCGGCGTCGTTTGCCACAACGTCGAGCGTCCCGAGGACGCCTCCATGGAGGGTGAAACGCATGTGCCATAGGACGATGAAGCTCCTGGCCGCCGCCGCGGCGCTGCTGCTCACGACCGCCGCCCGCGCGGCGGAGCCTCCCAGGAAGACGCCCGAGCTCATGGAAAAGGGCAAGGCCTCGTTCAACGTGAACTGCGCCTCGTGCCACGGTGCGAGGGGCGAGGGCGACGGCGTGGCGGCGGCGGCGCTGAACCCGAGGCCCCGCAACTTCACCACCGACCAGCTCAAGAACGGCGCGAAGGTGGGGCAGGTGTTCGAGACGCTCGGCAAGGGCATGCAGGGGACCGCGATGATCGCGTTCACGCACCTCCCCGAGGACGAGCGCTGGGCCCTCGCCTACTACGTCGTCGACCTGAGGGCGAAGTCGCCCAAGGCCAAGAAGAAGTAGCGCCCCGTGGCAGCGAGAGCACGCCAGGCCTGGATCCGACCCCTCTTCGCCTGCGCCGCGCTCGCGTGCGCGGGCGGCGCGGGCGCCGAGACCGCGGACCAGCTTCGCCGCGAGATCGCCGCGGTGGGGACCACCGAGCGGCTCGGCGCCTTCGTGCCGCGCGAGGCGCCGCTCACGGAGGACGACGGGCGGACGCTCACCCTCGGCGCGCTCGGTGGACGTCCGGTCCTGCTCTCCTTCAACTACACGCGCTGCCCGAAGCTGTGCGGCCTTCAGCTCGCGGGGCTCGCCAAGGCGCTGCGCGAGCTGGGCTGGAACGGCGAGCGCTTCTCCGTGGTCACCGTGAGCCTCGACCCCACCGAGGCGCTCCCGCAGCTAGGCCGCTACAAGCAGGCGTTCGTCCATCAGGCCGGGGATGGCGATGGGGTCGCGCGCGCGTGGCGCTTCGTGAAGGGCCGGCAGCGCGACGTCGACGAGCTCGCACGAGCAGTGGGGTTCAAGTACCGCCACGACCCGAAGACGGGCGAGTTCGCGCACCAGGCGACGCTCGTGGTCCTCACCGGCGACGGCCGCGTGAGCGGCTACCTGCACGGGATCACCTACGCGCCCGGAGCCTTGCGCCTCGCCCTCGATCGCGCGGAGAGCGGCCGGGTGGCCAGCGCGACGGAGCAGGCGAGCCTCGGCGGCTTCCTCCTGACCTGCATGGGCTTCGACCCTGCCGACCCGGCGCCTCGCGCGCTCAAGATCATGAGGGCGGGAGGGACGGGGGCGCTCCTCTTCCTCCTCGTGTTCATGAGCGTCTACGCGCTGCGCGACCTGAAGGTCCGACGCTCGAGGCTGCGCCGTGATGGTCCTGGTCTCTGAGCGCCTCGCCGCGGCGGTCGTCGGCGCCGCCCCTGGCTTCATGCCCGAGCGCGCGTCGAGCGTCGCCGCGGGCGTGGATCGGGTCTTCGCGTTCATCTTCTGGTTGAGCGCATTCTTCCTCGCGCTCATCGTCGTGCTCACCGTCGTCTTCGTCGTGCGCTACCGCAAGCGGGCCTCGCGGCTCGAGCCGGAGCCGTCGCCGTCGCACGACATGCGGCTCGAGCTGCTCTGGTCCGGCATCCCGCTCGCGCTGGTGTTCGTCATCTTCGGCGTCTCGACGAAGACCTATTCCCGCATGACGAAGCTCGATCCGGGCGCCGCTCCGCTCCGGATCCAGGTGACGGCGCGCAAGTGGTCCTGGTGGTTCGATCACCCCGGCGGGAAGGGCGCGGGTGAGCTGCACCTCGTGGCGAGCAGGCCCACCGAGCTGGTGATGGCCTCGGCGGACGTCATCCACTCGCTCTACGTGCCCGACTTCCGTCTCAAGCAGGACGTGGTGCCGGGCCGCTTCACCAGGATGACCTTCACGCCCGTCCTGCCCGGCACCTTCCCCATCGTCTGCGCCGAGTTCTGCGGGACCGACCACTCGCGCATGAGCGCGACGGCGACGGTCCACCCCGATCAGGCGTCCTTCGATGCCTGGGCGCGCGAGGGCGTCGCCCCGGCGGCCTCGCTCGTCGAGCTCGGCAAGCAGGTCTTCCTCGCGAAGGGGTGCGTCGGCTGCCACAGCCCGGACGGATCCCCACGCGTCGGGCCGACCTTCAAGAACCTCTGGGGTAAGAGCGAGACGTTCGCCGACGGCACGCAGGCGCGCGTCGACGAGAGCTACGTCCGGGAGTCCATCCTCAGGCCGGCAGCCCGGATCACCGCCGGCTTCGCCAATGTCATGCCCCCGGTCCCGCTCGACGAGCGGGAGATCCAGGGCCTCTGCGCGTACCTCCAGGCCCTCAAGGACGCACCATGACGATGGCCGCGAGAGCCGCGCCGCTCGAGCCGGAGTTCGAGAGCTACCTGCAGCACGGGCGCGGCATCCGCTCGTGGCTGCTGACGCTCGATCACAAGCGCATCGGGGTCATGTACCTCGTCGTGATCACCGCCTCGCTGCTCCTGGGCGGCGTCTTCGCGCTCGTCCTGCGCCTGAACCTGTGGCGCCCTGAGGGCGGGCTCGTCTCGAACGACGCCTACAACAAGCTCTTCACGCTCCACGGCGCGGTGATGATCTTCCTCTTCGTCATCCCGGGCATCCCCGCCGCGCTGGGCAACTTCGTCGTGCCACTGCAGCTCGGAGCGAAGGACCTCGCCTTCCCGAGGGTGAACCTGCTCAGCTTCTGGCTCTACGTCGTCGGCGCGGTGCTCTTCATCGCGGTGCTGGTGGCCGGCGGCATCGACACCGGCTGGACGCTCTACCCGCCCTACAGCCTGGAGGAATCGCGCGGCCTCGGGATCCTGCTCGCGCTCGCGGCGCTGTTCGTGGTGGGCTTCAGCTCGATCCTCACCGGGCTCAACTTCATCGCCAGCATCCACAAGATGCGGCCGCCGGAGGTGGGTTGGTTCGACCTGCCGCTCTTCCTGTGGGCGCTCTACGCCACCGGGATCATCCAGGTCATCGCCACGCCCGTGCTGGGCATCACCGCGGCCATGGGGTTCCTCGAGCGGCTCTTCCACCTCGGCATCTTCATGCCGGAGTATGGCGGCGACCCCGTCCTCTTCCAGCACTTCTTCTGGTTCTACTCGCACCCCGCCGTCTACATCATGATCCTGCCCGCGATGGGGATCGTCAGCGAGGTCGTCTCGGTCTTCAGCCGCAAGCCGATCTTCGGCTACCGCTTCATCGCCATGAGCTCGATCGCGATCGCGGTCATCGGGTTCTTCGTCTGGGGCCACCACATGTTCGTGAGCGGGCAGTCGAGCTGGACGAACGTCATCTTCAGCTTCCTCACCCTGCTCGTGGCGATCCCCTCCGCCATCAAGACGTTCAACTGGCTCGCCACGATGTACAAGGGCGCCATCGTCCTCGAGACCCCGATGATCTACGTCCTCGCGTTCTTCGCGATCTTCGGCGTGGGCGGGCTCACCGGGCTGTTCCTCGGCTCGCTCGCGACCGATGTCCCGCTGCACGACACGTACTTCGTGGTGGCGCACTTCCACTTCGTCATGGTGGGGGCGGTGCTCACCGCCTTCCTGGCCGGCCTGCACTACTGGTGGCCCAAGATGACGGGGCGCATGTACGACGAGACGCTGGGGAAGCTCTCCGCGGCGCTCGTGTTCGCCGGCTTCCACCTCACGTTCGTGCCGCAGTTCTTCGCCGGCGTGGCCGGGATGCCGCGCCGGTACGCGACCTACGCGCCGGCGTTCCAGCGGGACAACCGGCTGTCGACCGTGGGCGCGTTCGTGCTCGCGGTCGGCATGTGCATCGCGCTCTTGGGCCTCGTCGCGTCGCTCTTCCGCGGTCGCCGCGCGCCCCCCAATCCGTGGGGCGCCGCGTCGCTCGAGTGGACGACCCCGTCGCCGCCGGCGCATGACAACTTCGCGATCGCGCCGCGCGGGAACAAGCCCTATGACTTCTCCGGGCTGCGGTTCGTCTCCGAGGACTCCGGCTGGGTGCGCGCCGGCGGCGAGGGCGCGAGATGACGGCGCCCTCGCTCGATCGCGCGGACACCGCAGCCGCCGCGCTCCCGGAGCGCCCGCGCTTCCTCGCGATGCACTTCGAGAGCCTCGGAGCGCAGCTCGACGCGAGCAAGCTCGGGATCTGGCTCTTTCTCGGGAGCGAGGTGCTCTTCTTCAGCGGGCTCTTCACCGCCTACGGCGTCTACCGCGCGAACCACCGCGAGCTGTTCCAGTACGCCCACCACTTCCTCGACTGGAGGCTCGGCGCGCTCAACACGGTGGTGCTCATCGGCAGCAGCCTCTCGGCCGCGTGGTCCGTGCGCTGCGCCCAGCTCGGACAGCGCCGCGGGCTCGTCACCACGCTCCTCGTCACGCTCGCGCTCGCCGGCGTCTTCATGGCGGTGAAGTACGCCGAGTACGGTCACAAGCTCCACAACGGCGTCGGCTGGGGCGCATCCTGCCGGCCTTCGGCGGAGATCCTCGCCACGCTCCCCGACGCGGTCCGCGCGCTCCCGGTGCCGGCGCGCCTCGGCGCCTTCTTCAGCGTGTACTACCTCATGACCGGCCTGCACGGGATCCACGTGCTCGTCGGGATGGGGCTCTACGGCTGGCTCGTCGCCCGCGCGCGCAGGGGCGACTTCGGCCCCGGCTACTTCGCGCCGGTCGACGTGGTGGCGCTCTACTGGCACCTCGTCGACATGATCTGGATCTTCCTCTTTCCGCTCTTCTATCTCATCTGAAGGGACCGCCCGTGACGGGGAACACCACCCATCGCTCGCACGACGCGCGCGGACCGCACGTGCTCCCGGCCTCCGTGCTCCTGCGCACCGCGGCCGCCCTGATCGCGCTGACGGCGATCACGGTCGCGATCTCGCGCGTCGACCTCGGCACGTTCAACGTGGTCGTGGCGCTCGCGATCGCATGCCTGAAGGCGTCCGTCGTGGCGCTCTTCTTCATGCATCTCGGGTACGAGAGCCGGTTCCAGCTCGTGGTCCTGGCAGCGTCGGTGCTCTTCGCCGTCCTGCTCGTGAGCTTCGTCGTGTTCGACACGACCCAGTACCAGCCGGCCCTCCGAGCGCAGGAGGCGCGAGCTTCGTCGTGTTCGACACGACCCAGTACCAGCCGGCCCTCCGAGCGCAGGAGGCGCAGGTGCGGGCGAAAGGGCGTTGATCCAGGCCTTCCGTGCCGCCCGCGTCACGCCCGGGGCATTCACCGGCTTCGGTTGCGCACGGAGCAAGTGGCCATACATGATAGACGGGCGTGCGGCGGTTCCTCGCGATCGTGGTTGCGGGCGCTGTCGCGGTGACGTCCGTCGCCGCGGCGGCGGAGCCGTGCCCGACGATGCGCGCGCATGCGCTCAAGCGGTGCTGTTGTCCGCCTGCTCCCGAGGAGACCGCTCGCCTCACCTGCTGCACGGCCAACAAGACGAACGACTCGACGGCAGCCGTACGGGACCGCCAGGAGCAGCCGCGGATCGCGGCCGCCTTGGCGGCGGCGCCTTGGGGATTTCTGAACCTCGTACCGGCGCTCTTTGTCGCTTCGCCGACGCACGCGCTCACCGCGAGCGCCGCCGGCCCGCCTCTCATCGCGCTCCGCATCTAGACCACGCGTCCGTTCGAGTCCGGCGCGCCGCCACGCTTCGCGGTGGGTGTGCCTTTGACGTGAACGGGCGCGGGTCGGCGATCACCGCCCCGCGCCGGAAACCCGGAGCAGAGCGTGTCGATCCTCGTGCCTGCGCTCGTCGCAGCCGTCTCGGCTGCGGCGGCGGAGACGTCGCCAACCCTTTCGCTCGTCCACGCGACCCGCGTCGCCATGGAGCGCAACCCCGAGCTCGCGGAGGCCTTCTCCGCCGCGCGTGCGGCGGAGCGCGGCGTGCGCGGCGCCGGAGCGCTCCCGGAACCGATGCTGTCCTACCAGGCATGGCAGCAGCCGCTGTCGCGCCCATTCGATCCGACCTCCACGAACATGCACATGATTGGCATCCGGCAGTCGCTGCCGTTCCCGGGGCAGCTCGGGATCGCCGAGCGGGCGGCGCGGAGCGAGGCCGAGGCGCGACGCGACGACGTGCGCGCACGCCGCCTCGCCGTGCAGGCGCAGGTCGCGCACGCGTACGTCGCCTGGTGGCGCGCGCTCGAGGAGCTGCGCGTCCATCTCGAGCACATGAAGCTGGCGGAGCGGACCCTCGCGGCCGTCCAGACACGGTACGGGACGGGCGGAGCGCGCCAGGCGGACATGCTGCGCGCGGAGACGGATCTCCACCGCCTCCACGCCGACATCGCCGGTATCCGGGAGAGCCTGCGCTCGTCCGAGGCGCTCCTGGCGGCCGCCATGGGCGCTCCGGACGAGGCGCTACCGCCGCCGGCGGCGCCGGAGATCGTGCTCCCGGCGAGCGGCGGTGAGCGCCCCGAGGTCGCATCCGCGCGCGCGCAGGTGGAGCGAGCGCAGACGACGGCTCGCCTCGCGGACCGCGCGCGTCGCGCGCCCGACCTCATGGTCGGCTTCGACTACATGCTCATGCCCGGCTTTCCAGACGCCTACTCCGTCATGCTCCAGGTCGGCGTCCCGTGGTTCTCCTCGCGGCGCGCCTCCGAGGCGGAGCGCGCCGAGGCCGAGGCGCAGCGCGCGCGCGACGCGGTGGCCGCCGCCGTGAACGCCGCGCGTTACGAGCGGGCCGAGGCGCAGGCGCGCGCGCAGGCGGCGAAAGCGCAGCTCGCGATCCTGGAGGAGGACGTGGTCCCGCGCGCGGACCGCACGCTGCAGGCGATGCGTGCGAGCTACGCGTCGGGCGAAGCCGACCTCGTCGCGCTCCTCGACGCCGAGAGCGCGCTCATCGACGCGCGCCTCACGGCCGTGCGCCAACAGGCTGCGCTCGCGGACGGCGCCGCCGACCTTCGGCGGGCGCTCGCGATCGACCTTCTCGATGAGGTGAAGCCATGAACGATTTCAGCCGTGGTTCCATGCCCGAAGGCGAGGAGGGACCGCCTCGCGGGGTCCGGACGATGGCCATCGTGCGGTGGGTGATCCTGGCGGGCGTCGTCCTCGCGGCGCTGTACACGCTCGGTCTCGCATTCCTGCCGGCTCGCTCCAGCGCGACGCCCTCGAGCAGCGAGCACGCCGGCCACGAGCACGGGACGAAGTACTACTGCCCGATGCACCCCCAGATCGTCTCCGAACAGCCGGGGCAGTGCCCCATCTGCTCGATGACGCTCGTCCCGATGAAGGCGGCCTCATCGACGGCGACCGCCGCGAGCGCCGCGCCGGCGGTACCGGGCCTGGCGCCCGTCGACGCGCCTGCGGACCGGGTGCAGGCGATCGGCATTCGCGTCGAGGCGGCGCAGCGGCGCTCCCTCGCGCCGTCGCTGCGCGCCGTCGCCCGCATCGCCGCCGACGAGTCGCGCCTCGCACGCATTCACGTACGGTTCGGCGGATACGTGGAGAAGCTGTTCGTAGCCGAGCAGGGCGCGCCCGTGAAGAAGGGGCAGCCGGTCGCGGCCATCTACAGCGACGAGGTGTTCCGCATCGAGCAGGAGCTGCTGCAGGCGAAGGACTGGGGCGACGGACTCGCGGACCGGGCGCGGCAGCGGCTGCGCCTGCTCGGGATCTCGCCCGACGAGATCGCCGCCATGGTCCGGCGAGGCAAGCCGGACGGGGTCGTCACGATCCGCAGCCCGGTCGCAGGCTACGTCGTCGCGCTGAACGTGGTCCAGGGCGACCGCGTCGACCCGGACCGCGAGCTGTTCGAGGTGGCCGACCTGTCGCGCGTCTGGGCCATCGCCGACGTGTACGAGCGCGACCTCGCGCGCGTGAAAGCGGGACTCGCCGCGGCGCTCACGCTCGACGCGTACCCCGGCGAGCGGTTCGACGGCCGGATCGAGTACGTCTACCCACGCCTCGACCCAGAGACGCGCACGCTTCCCGTCAGGGTGGCCTTCGCCAACGCGCGGGGGTCGCTCAAGCCGGGCCTCTTCGGCACCGTCGAGATCCGGCTCCCGGCGAAAAGCGGCGTGACGGTCCCTTCGGAGGCGGTCATCGACACGGGTGACCGCCGTTAAGTCTTCGTCGAGACGGCGTCGGGCCACTTCGAGCCACGCGTCGTGACGATGGGTGAGCGCAGCGGCGACCGGGCCGAGATCCTGGAGGGCGTCGCCGAAGGGGAGCGCGTCGCGTCGAGCGGCAACTTCTTCATCGACTCCGAGAGCCGGCTCAAGGCGTCGATCGCCGAGGCGCCCGCCGCGGGAGCGAAGCCATGACGCGCCTCCTCGGAGCGGTCATCGCCTGGTGCGCCCGGCACCGCTGGACGGTGGTTGCCTCCTCGCTCGCGGCGGCCATCGCGGCGTTCTATGCGATGCGGGCCGTGCCGGTGGACGCCATCCCGGATCTCTCGGATCCCCAGGTCATCGTGTTCACCGAGTGGATGGGGCGGAGCCCGACGCTCGTCGAGGATCAGGTCACCTATCCCATCGCCTCGGCGCTCCTGGCCGCGCCGCACGTGAACGACGTGCGCGGCGTCTCGATGTTCGGGATGAGCTTCATCTACGTGCTCTTCGACGAGGGCACCGACGTCTACTGGGCTCGCACGCGCGTCCTCGAGTATCTACAAACGGTCAAGAAGCGCCTGCCGGCCGGCGTGACACCGACGCTCGGTCCCGACGCGACCGGCGTCGGCTGGATCTACCAATACGCGCTCGTCGACAAGAGCGGTAAGCACGACCTCGCCGAGCTGCGCGCGTTCCAGGACTATTCGTTGCGCTACGCGCTCGAGAGCGTGCCGGGCGTGGCCGAGGTGGCGAGCGTCGGCGGGTACGAGAAGCAGTACCAGGCGACCATCGACCCCGAGCGGCTGCGCGCCCTCGGCATCGGCTTCCGGGACGTCGCGGCCGCCATCCGCTCGTCGAACTCGGACGTGGGAGGACGCGTGCTCGAGATGGGCGGCCGCGAGTACTACATCCGCGGACGCGGCTACCTGCAGGATCTGGGCGACCTCGCCGCCATCCCGGTGAAGGTCGGGAACGGCGGCGTCCCGGTGCGTCTCGGCGACATCGCGACGATCCGCTTCGGTGGCGACATCCGGCGCGGCCTCTCGGAGCTGGACGGCCAGGGCGAGGCGGTGGGCGGCACCATCGTGGCACGTTACGGCGAGAACGCACGCGACCTCATCGCCCGCATCGAGCAGAAGATCGCTCAGGTGAAGCCCTCGTTGCCGGAGGGGGTCGAGCTCGTCCCCGTCTACGACCGCTCACAGCTCATCGACCGCGCGGTCCACACGCTCTCGCACACGCTCGTCGAGGAGGCCGTCGTCGTCTCGCTCATCATCGTGCTGTTCCTGCTCCACGTGCGATCGGCGCTCGTCGTCATCCTGACGCTGCCCGTCGCCGTACTGCTCGCGTTCGTCCCGATGCACGGCCTCGGCCTCTCCTCGAACATCATGTCGCTCGGCGGCATCGCCATCGCCATCGGCGCCATGGTCGACGCGGCGATCGTGCTCGTGGAGAACGCACACAAGCACCTCGAGCACGCGCCGCCCGGCGCGAACCGGCTCGCCGTCATCATCGAAGCGTGCCGTGAGGTGGGTCCGCCCATCTTCTTCTCGCTCCTCATCATCACGGTGGCGTTCCTGCCCATCTTCGCGCTCACCGGCCAGGCGGGGCGCCTCTTCAAGCCGCTCGCGTACACGAAGAGCTTCGCCATGGCGTTCGCGGCGCTGCTCTCGATCACGCTCGCGCCCGCGCTCATGAGCTTCCTCGTGCGCGGCCGGATCTTTCCCGAGCACCGCCACCCCGTTTCGCGCGCGCTCATCGGGGTCTACAAGCCGTTCGTGTACGTCGCCCTGCGCAATCCGAAGACGACGATCGCCATCGGGCTCGCGGCATTCGTCTCGGCGCTCCCGCTCCTCCCGCGGCTCGGCAGCGAGTTCATGCCGGCGCTCGACGAGGGCGACCTCCTCTACATGCCGATCACCTTCCCCAACATCTCCGTCGAGGAGGCGAAGCGTGCGCTCCAGATCCAGGACCGCGCGCTGCGCGAGTACCCGGAGGTGGTCTCGGTGTTCGGCAAGGTCGGCCGCAGCGAGACCGCGACGGATCCCGCGCCCTTGTCGATGGTCGAGACGGTCGTTCGGCTCAAGCCGCGCTCGGAGTGGCGAAAGGTCCACGTCGACCGCTTCTACTCGCGCTGGCCCAAGGTTCTCCAGGCGCCGTTCCGGCGCGTGTTCCCCGACGAGCAGCCGCGCACGACCGAGGAGCTCTTCGCGGAGATGAACGGCCGCATGGGCTACCTCGGCTGGACGAACGCCTTCACGATGCCCATCAAGAACCGCCTCGACATGCTCACGACCGGCATCCGGACGCCCGTCGGCGTGAAGGTGTACGGCGCGAACCTCGAGGAGATCGAGCGCGCGGGCGAGGAGCTCGAGCGCGTGCTCACGCCGGTGCCCGGCACGCGCAGCGCCTACTACGAGCGCTCGATGGGCGGGGCGTACGTGGACATCCTGCCGAAGCGCGACGCGATGGCGCGCTACGGCATGACGGTCGGCGACCTCAACGACGTCATCGAGCAGGCCATCGGCGGCGAGCCGCTCACGGTCACCGTCGACGGCCGCAACCGCTTCAGCGTGAACGTGCGCTACCCGCGCGACATCCGCGAGAACGTGGACCGCCTGCGCCGCGTGCTCGTGCCGGTGCAGCGCGGCGGCGGGGGCATGGGGATGGAGAAGAGCGGGTTCGACCTCCACCGACTCCTCTCGGGCCGGTTCGCGCTCGCGCAGGCGGACATGGGCGGCATGGGCGGCGGATCCTCGGCCGGAATGCCTGGGCCAGGTCTTCGTCTCCCCGACCGTCCGCCCTCAACGTCCTCGGGCATGGGCCGCATGTCCGACGCGATGCCGCGCATGCCGACGGGGGCTGCCATGGCGCCGGGCCGCATGGGCGGCTCGCCGCGCGCCGGCGCATCGGGCGGACCGAACGGCGTCCTCTATCTGCCCCTCGGGGAGATCGCCGACGTGAAGGTGGCGAACGGGCCGCCGATGCTGCGCGACGAGGCCGGTCTGCTCGTCGGCTACGTCTACGTCGATCTCGATACCAGCGGCCGTGACGTGGGCGGCTACGTCCACGACGCGAAGAAGGTGGTCGACGCGGCGCTCCACGACGGGCGGCTGCACCTGCCGAAGGGCGGCTATCTCAAGTGGACGGGCCAGTACGAGTTCCTGGAACAGATGCTCGCGCGCATGCGCTGGGTGATCCCGCTCACGCTCGTGCTCGTCGTGCTGCTGCTCGTCGCGAACTTCCGCGACGTCACCGAGGCCATCATCGTCCTGCTCTCGGTGCCGTTCGCGCTGGTCGGCAGCGTCTGGCTCATGTGGCTCCTCGGCTATCACGTCTCCACCGCGAGCTGGGTGGGCATCATCGCCCTGGTCGGCCTCGCCGCCGAGACCGGCATCGTCATGATCGTCTACCTCGACGGTGCGTTCGACCGGCGGCTGCGCGAGGGCAAGATGCGCGACAAGAGCGACGTCATCTGGGCGACGATGGAGGGCACGGTCCAGCGCGTGCGCCCGAAGCTCATGACCGTCTCGACCATGATGCTGGGCCTCGTCCCGCTCCTCTGGAGCGAGGGCACCGGCGCCGACGTGATGAAGCGAATCGCGGCGCCGATGGTCGGCGGCCTCCTCACGTCCGCCTTCCTCACGCTCGAGATCATCCCCGTCGTCTACACGTACTGGCGGCTGTGGCAGCTCCGGCACAATCGTCTTCCCATCGTCGGGCGCGTGGTCCCGCTCGTCTCGGAGCAAGAACGGAGAACGACATGAATGCGAACTGGTGGGTCGGGCTTGCGGTCGCGGCTCTTGTCGGTGCGCCGAGCGCGAGCATCGCGGCGGGTCAGGCGAGGACCGTGGAGATCGCCGTGACCACGAAGGGGTTCGAGCCGGCTCACGTGAAGGTGGCGCAGGGTCAGCCCCTGAAGCTCGTGGTCACGCGCAAGACCGACGATACGTGCGCGAGGGAGGTCGTCGTACCGGACGAGAACATCAAGGCCGAGCTGCCGCTCAACAAGCCCGTCACGCTCAGCTTCACGCCGAAGCGCTCCGGCCAGATCAAGTACGCGTGCGGGATGGACATGGTGACTGGTGTGCTGGACGTCCAATGACGCTCAGCATTTGACGCAGAGAGGAAAGGAGAATGGACATGAAGTCACGTTGGATCACGGTATCGCTGGCCGCGCTCGCGCTCCTGCGTGGAGCGTCTGCGCTGGCAGATGAGACGACAACCGCCGAACCCAGGGACTTGGGAGCCAAGCCCATCCTCAGGACCCTTCGGGCGGGCCAGGCGCCGAGAACGCCGCCCATCGCGTCCCCGGAAGCGTTCGCTCGCTGGGACGCAACGCAAGGCAAACCGATACTCCGGACCCTTCGAGCGGCGAACCATCCGCCGGTGCTGGTCGCTCCGGAGCAATCCACGGCCGTTGTCCAGTGCTGGGGGATGAAGCCGGTGATGCGGACGCTGGGCCACTGTGGAGAGGAGCGCCCTGAAGTCGGGGCGGCAAGCGGGCGCCCATAGGGGCGAATCGGTGTCATCGGACCCAAACGGAAATTCGTCGCGCCAGCGCGGACTCTTGCTGGCGCGATGAATTTTCCGGCGCTTCGGCCACGGTGGCACCTTCCGTCCTCCTTCACGAGGGGCTAGCACAGAGGCTGGTCCGCGGCGCCTCGCCTCCATCCATTCGAGCGCGCCCGCCGCACGTTCTCTGGGCAGCACGTGCCCTACTCTCGCTCACGAGTTGGCCCTCCGTAGACCAAAACATCGTGAACTCCGTAGGTTGAGACCCTTGGCCTGGCGTTTGCTCGCCCTGCCGTCGTGGGCAAGGGGCGCATCGACACAGGACGTGCGGCCGCCGCGAGGTCTCCCTTCCCGGCACCGCAGGCGGCACGCGCGGACGGCCTCGTGCCGTGGAGAGGGAGCCAGGCGTGAGGCCCGCCTGGCTGTGCGCCCTCGCCATCGCCACCTCCGCCTGCGCTCACCTGCGCGTCGAGCCGTCCCGTCTCGAGACGGTCCAGGCCGGGGATGCCGCCTTTCACGTACAGTACGGGCCTCTGGACGCCCAGGCGGCGAGGCAGGTGATGACAGCTCTCCCGCGCGCGGCCGCCGCGGCCGGGCGCTGGGGGACGTTTTCGGCGCCGGTGCTCATCACCATCCACCCGACGCACCAAGCCCTCGAGTCCGCCACTCACCGCGGGGGCGACGGCTGGTTTCTGGCCTGGGCGCGCTACGCGTCAGTGGACCTGCAATCGCCTCGTACCTGGAACGGCAGCGATGCCGAGGTGCGGCAAATCCTGGCCCACGAGCTCACCCACTGCGTCCTGTTCCAGTCGCTGGCGGGCCGGCGGGCCTCGCGGAGCAGCACGATCCCACTCTGGTTCCGCGAAGGCATGGCCAGTGTGACGGCGGGGCAGGAGCACAGGCGGGTCCCCACCCAGGCCATCTGGCGCTTCTATCGCGATAAAGCAGCCGGCGAGGGCGCGCGCGCGGCTGGGGATCCACTCACGGAACCCGAGGCGCTCCGCCCATCGGACCCGGACCTCGTCTACGCGACGGCTCACCAGGCTTTCCAGCTCCTGCTCGAGCGCCATGGAGAGGAGCGCGTCCGGCGACTCCTCGCCAGCATGGGCGACGGCGACGAGTTCAGCGAAGCGTTTCAGAGGGTGGTGGGGGGTCGGGTCCAGGACTTCGAGCGCGACTTCAGGCGTTACGCCGTCGCGCAGGGGGCGGCCGGCCTGCATGAAGCGTCGCAGCTCGAGATCGTGGCGAACGCTCGGGTTCCCAGACAGCTTCCTCAGTGAGACGATCAGGGTGACACGACCGTCAGGGAGAATTCCGTTCCTGCGACGGTCAGCCATGCTTCGACGGTGAAGTAGACCACGCCGCTCGCGGGCACGGTTCCAACGCAGCTCTTGGGGAGGGCGCCCACCAGAACCGTCGAGCAGAGCATCTCAGACTCACGTTTCGCCCTTTTCGGCCGCCGCGGTGGGGGGTCTGGGGGGAGCTGCGCTCGCTCCCCCCAGCTGAGGTCGAGCTAGGCGAAAGCGCAGCTCGACCGGAAATCGCTCTGACTCGCCGAGAACTGCGTTTGCGAGCACGAGAGACGGCGAAAGGCGAGTCAGAACCGAGAGGACCTTGCGGGCCGTCGTAGACCTCGACAGCGCGAAGACGTAGTCCATCCACCCGTTGTTCCAGCCGAGAAGAAGGGCATCCAGCGCCCACCCATACCGCGGTGCCTACCCAAATCTGGGTGGGATGCACCGTCGGGTGGGTGAACCCCTGGCCGTTGCGACGACATTGTGCTGTCATCACGCGCGTCCAGGCTGGCAGGGGTGTTGCTACTTCGCTCGTCCGTTCCGGAACAACGAGAGAGAGGGGTGCGCGCATGACGTGGGAGCTGACGCGTCGGGATCTCCTGAAGGCGGGCTTCACCACCGCGGTCGTCACGGCCGCTGGGCCTCTGCCGGTCCTCGGCGACGACGCGCAGAGGGGCTGGACTTGGGACAAGGCGCCGTGCCGCTTCTGCGGCACCGGCTGCGGCGTGCTCATCGCGAGCGAGAACGGCCGCGTGGTCGCCGTCCGCGGCGATCCAGACTCGCCCGTGAACCGCGGCTTGCTCTGCGTGAAGGGCTACGCGCTGCCGCAGATCCAGTACGGCGAGGACCGGCTCACGCGGCCGCTCCTGCGCATGAAGAACGGCAGGTTCGACAAGAAGGGCGACTTCGAGCCCGTCTCGTGGCAGCAGGCGTTCGACGTGATGGAGCGCGAGTTCCGCCGCCACCACGGCGCGCTCGGGCCGACGGCCGTCGGCGTGATGGGGTCCGGCCAGTACCTCATCCAGGAGGGCTACGCAGCGCTCAAGCTCGCGAAGGCCGGCTGGCGCACGAACAACCTCGACCCGAACGCGCGCCACTGCATGGCGTCGGCGGTCGCCGGCTTCATGCAGACGTTCGGCATCGACGAGCCGTCGGGCTGCTACGACGACATCGAGCTCACCGACACGGTGGTGCTGTGGGGCTCGAACATGGCCGAGATGCACCCGATGCTCTGGGCGCGCATCGTCGACAAGCGGCTGCGCGATCCGAATTATCGCCTGGTGAACCTCACGACCTACTCCAACCGCTCCTCGGAGGCGGCGGACGCCGAGATCGTGATGACACCGAACACGGATCTCGCGCTCTGGAACTACATCGCGCGCGAGGTGGTCCAGCGCGGCGCCGTCGATCAGGCGTTCGTGAAGGACCACTGCGTCTTCGCGACGGGCCCAGCCGACATCGGCTTCGGCATGCGTGACAGCGACGCCGTCGCGTACGCCGCCGAGAAGGACACGCAGGCGCGCGAGCGCGTCGTCGTCCTCACGCGCGAGGAGGCCATCGGACGGCGCCTCGACCCGAACGTCCGGCACGAGCGGAAGCAGGAGTCGGCCAAGGCGGGCGCGCACTGGCTCATCTCGTTCGAGGACTTCAAGAAGGCGCTCGAGCCGTACACGCTGGAGCTCGTCGCGGAGCTCACGAAGGGCGACCCGGACGAGCCGCTCGCGTCGCACGCCGCGAAGCTGAAGCAGCTCGCCGGGTTCTACGCCGACCGCTCGCGGAAGGTCGTCTCGTACTGGACGATGGGCTTCAACCAGCACACGCGCGGCACATGGGTCAACGAGCAGGCGTACATGGTGCACCTGCTCACCGGGAAGCAGGCGAAGCCGGGCGCCGGCGCCTTCTCGCTCACGGGCCAGCCATCCGCGTGCGGCACGGCGCGCGAGGTCGGCACGTTCGCGCACCGCCTCCCCGCCGACATGGTCGTCGACAACGCCGAGCACCGCGCGCACACCGAGCACCGATGGCGCCTCCCGGGGAAGACGCTCAACCCCAAGATCGGCAGCCACATCACGCAGATGATGCGCGATCTCGAGGACGGGAAGCTCCGCTGGTTGTGGGTGCAGGTGACGAACCCGTTCCAGTCCACGGCGAACGCGAACCACTGGATCGCGGCCGCGCGCGAGAAGGACTGCTTCATCGTCGTCTCGGACGTCTACCCGACGCTCTCGACGAAGGTCGCGGACCTCATTCTCCCGTCGGCGATGGTGTACGAGAAGTGGGGCGGCTACGGGAACTCGGAGCGCCGCACGCAGCTGTGGCGCGAGCAGGTCCCGCCGCCCGGCGACGCGCGCAGCGACCTCTGGCAGATCATGGAGTTCTCCAAGCGATTCAAGCTCGCCGACGTGTGGAGCCGCCAGCCCATCCCCGGGCTCGGGGCCGAGGGCTTCGCGGACGGCGCGCTCCCCGACGTCCTCGCCGAGGCGGAGCGGATGGGCTACCGCCGCGACCAGACGCTCCATGACGTGCTCTTCGCCACGGCGGAGAACCGGAAGGTGAAGTGGCCGGATCCGGTGGCGCGCGGCCACGAAAACCACACCGTCGTCCACGGGCAGCTCGACTGGTTCCCCGAGAAGGCGCTCTTCGAGGAGTACGCCGGGTTCGGGCGAGGGCATGGCCACGACCTCGCGCCGTTCGACACCTACTACCGCGACGACGTGCACGGGCTGCGCTGGCCGGTGGTGGACGGCAAGGAGACGCGCTGGCGCTTCAACGAGGAGCACGATCCGTACGCGCGGAAGGGGAGCGGCTTCGACTTCTACGGCAAGGCGATGAAGGCGATCCCGTCGGGCGACCTCGAGAAGATGACCGACCCGAGGCCGGTGACGCTCACCGGGAAGGCGAAGATCTTCTTCCGTCCGTACGCCGCCCCGCCCGAGGTTCCGGACGCGCAGTTCGATCTCTGGCTCTGCACGGGGCGCGTCCTCGAGCACTGGCACTCGGGGTCGATGACCCGCCGCGTGCCCGCGCTCCACAGCGCGGTCCCGGAGGCGGTGCTCTTCATCCACCCGAAGGACGCCGAGAAGCGCGGGCTCGCGCAGGACGACCTCGCCTGGATCGAGTCGCGGCGAGGCAAGGTGCGCGCGCGGGTCGAGGTGAAGGGGCGCAACAAGGTCCCGCGCGGGCTCGTGTACGTGCCGTGGTTCGACGAGGGGGTGTTCATCAACAAGGTCACGCTCGACGCCACGTGCCCCATCTCGAAGCAGACGGACTTCAAGAAGTGCGCGGTGAAGATCTACAAGGACGCCGCCGTCGCCGGGAGCGCATCGTGAACGCGCGCCACGTGACGATCGCCGCCGTCGCGCTCGCCCTCTCCGCATGTGCGGGGGCCCACCCGACGCCGGCCGCCCCCGCGCCCGCCGCGGCGCCCATCCCCGACAGCGCGCTCGGCCTCTCGAAGACGAGCGTGTTCGATGCCCCGGCGCCACCGCGCGTGAAGCCGAACGACAGCGCGCCGGGGGAGCTGCCGGTCCTGACACGGCCGTACGCCGGCGCACCGCCGCGCGTACCCCACGACCTGGAGTCGTTCCTGCCGATCACGCCGAGGTCGAACGCGTGCGCCGACTGCCACTCGGTGGTGGAGAAGGAGCCGGGGCGGCCGACGCCGATGCCCGCGAGCCACTACGTGGACCTCCGGAACGCGCCGGGTCAGCGCGGCGACAAGGTCGCCGGCGCGCGGTGGGTGTGCACGGCCTGTCATGCGCCGCTCACGGACGCGAAGCCCCTCGTCGGGAACGCGTTCGGGACGGTGCGGTAGCGGGCCGCTCAGGACGGAACGACCGGCTCACGCTCGGCGATCGTCCCGAGGAGAATGAAGGAACGACCGCCGCCGTCACGCGCCAGCGCGCGCCGCGCCGACCGACGCGCCGCCTTGTACGCGCGGAGCGGCTACTCCGCCGCGAGGGAAGGCTTCACGCCGAGCGCCCGAAGCGCGATCGCCATCGGGCAGAAGCCCGTGATCGCGCTCTGGGCCATCATGAAGCCGACGAACCCGGTGAGCCAGAGCCAGTTCTGGCTGTGAAACAGCGGGCTCGCGGGCGCGCCGAGCGCGAGCGACAGCACGGTGAACGAACCCGCGAAGAGCCGAACGTAGCGAGGGATGGTCATCCTGGCGATTCCTTGTGACGTGCGGGTGTCAACCTCGAGCGAGTAGCAGCCGCTCTCACCATCGTGAGCTGCCTCGCGTCGAAGGCGCGGCTTCCCCCGCGGCCTTCCCCATGGGAGCCACCCGCCGAGCCAAGGATTCGTCCGACGGAGCAGAATGAGGGCCCGGGTACCCATGGACCCCCTCGGGCGTTCTCCAGGAACAGCCGGGCGACGCGAGAAGAGCCGCCGCTTGGAGCGCGACCGGGCGAGGCGGCTCACCGAGACGCTCTCTCCTGATCACGCTGCGGCGGGAGCTCGAGAGGCCGGTCGAAGGGAGGGTGTTGACGCGCATGCCCCTCATCGCGCGGACGACAGGGGCCGCCGGGCGGCCCCCGTCGATCGTTGCGTCGCCAGCCGTGCCGCTGCGTCTCCTCGCTTTATCGGGAGGGCGACGGCGTCCGAGCGGCGATGCGCCGGGCGATGACCTTGTCCGGGCGCGCGGCCGTGTCGGCAGCGGGGTAGGTCGCGTCGTCATGTCCGGTCGGCGCTGCGGCGACGAGCTCGACGGCCGTGCCGACCTGCACCGGGCCCTCGGGGTACGTCGTGTCATCGTGGGCGATCGCGATCCCGGGGCCAGACGTCTCGCTGCCCGCCACGATGGCGGCGGGCGCGTCCGGCGGATACGTCGCGTCGTCGTGAGCGTAAGCCATCGGACCCTCGGCGATGGCCGGCGCGGCCAGCGTGGCGAGCCCCGCCACCATCAAGGATCGCAGCTGCACGGAATTCATATCGACTCCTTTCTTGCGACATCGTGGATTCTTGGACGCCACTCGCTCCGTCGACTTCTCAGACGTCGCGTCCACATCGATCGTTCCGCAGATTGGACGGCGCGGTCGCGCCGGCTTGACCGACACACCTCAAATGTGCCGGCGGCGGGCGCTCACGGGTGACACTCGCGGGCGGCGCGACCGCGGAGGCAGGCGCCGGATCGAGGGCTCGCTCTCGGCGCGCCGAGTCCGCATCGGGAGCATCAAGCGGGGGAGCCCCGCGGGTTGGTCGCGGCCGAGCGGTTGCGCCCTCCCTCCAGTTGCCCATTCATGACGGATTGTTCGGCGACGCGATCTTGCGCCGCCCGCCCGCTTACAATCGCCGCGTGGCCGTCTCCGATCCCCAGGGCTTTCGCGTCCTCTTCGTCGAGGACGACGAGCGGCTCGCGTCGCTGACGACGCGGGCGCTGGAGACGTACGGGCTCCAGATCACCTGGGTCGCGAACGGGCGGGAGGGTCTCACCGAGGTCCTGAAGGGCCAGTACGACGTCGTGATCCTCGACCTCATGCTGCCGGGGCTCTCAGGGCTCGAGATCTGTCGCGAGCTGCGCGCCCGGTGCGCGGTGCCCGTCATCATGCTCACCGCGCTCGGCGAGGAGGCCGATCGCGTGCTCGGGCTCGAGACGGGGGCCGACGACTACCTGGCGAAGCCGTTCTCTTCTCGCGAGCTGCTCGCCCGGCTTCGCGCGCTGGTGCGCCGAGGTCGCGGCACGATGGGTCCGCCGCGGGAGATCATCCGGATAGGTGAGCTGGAGCTCTCGCCACGGGACTACAGCGCCACGCTTGCGGGCCGACCGCTCAAGCTCACGACCTCCGAGTTCGTGCTGCTGCGCGTCCTCGCCGAGCGTGCGGGGCGGGTCCTGACGCGCGAACAGCTGCTCGATCTCACGAAGGGGAGCTCGGACGAGGTGTTCGACCGCTCGATCGACGCCCACATCTCGCGGCTCCGGCAGAAGCTCGAGGCCGATCCGCGGAACCCGCGCTGGCTCAGGACGATCCGCGGCGCCGGCTACCTCCTCGCGGCGAGTGGAGAGGACCCGCCGTGAGCGCGCCTGTGGTGAAGCGACGCCATCGGCTCGCCCTTCGCATCTACCTCGTGACCGCGGTGGCCATGCTCGCGGTCATGCTCGCTCTGTACGTGCTCGGAACGGTCGTCCTCCGGCCGCCACAGCACGGCGGACCTTTCACGGAGATGGCAGGCTATGCCGCCTCGAAGATCGCCGAGCGCTGGTCCTCGGCCGAGGCGGTGAACCGCGAGGTCGGGACGGTGCGGCGGGACATGAACGTCGCCGCGACCGCATACCGGTGGGACGGAACGCTGGTGGCAGCGGGGACACCGAGCCCGCCGGCCCCGCTCAGCGGGACGGAGCGCGCCGAGCTCGCGCGATCGCGAATCATCGAGCGAGGGACATGCAGCCGGGAGCAGTGCCAGCTCGCGTTCGCGGTCTCCGGGCCGGACGGCCCACTCGGCTACGTGCTCCTCGAGAACGCCGATCGGCACGGGCCGCCGCCGCCCTTCGGCACGATCTTGACGGCGCTGCTCATCGTCGCCCTCGGCATCGCGGCGGCGCTCATCGGGAGGTCCATCGCGCGGCCACTGGAGCGGCTCGCGCAGACGGCGCAGGCGCTCGGGGCGGGCGACCTCCAGGCGCGCACGGGTCTCGCGCGGCGGGACGAGCTCGGCGCGGTGGCGAAGGCGTTCGACGACATGGCCGGGCGCGTCGAGAAGCTCGTCCTCGGCCAGACCGAGCTCCTCGCCAACGTCGCACACGAGCTGCGGACGCCGCTCGCGCGCATCCGCATCGCGCTGGAGCTGGCGGAGAGCGGCGACGCCGCGGTGGCCCGCGACTCGCTCGACGAGATCGCGCAGGACCTCTCGGAGCTCGAGGGGCTCGTGAACGACATCCTCGCCTCCGCGCGGATGGATCTCGCGAAGGGCTCGGAGATGAGCGGCGCGCCGCCGCTCCACGTCGCGGTGCTCGAGACAGCACAGGTCGTGATCGGCGCGGCGGATCGGCTCCGGCACCGCCATCCAACCCGGAGGGTCGAGGTGGAGCTCGAGCGCGACCTACCGGCGATCCAAGGGGACGCCGTCCTCCTTCGGCGAGCCCTCGACAACCTCCTCGACAATGCGCGGAAGTACTCGCGCCCCGGAACGCTCATCCGCGTGCGCGCGGCGCGGCGCGGTCCCGGTGTCGTGATCGAGGTCATCGATTCCGGAGAGGGCATCCCGCCCG
>WNGE01004470.1_pt1 | contig 31019 bp, 26 predicted proteins | sample 5400651 | NCBI WGS metagenome assembly WNGE01 (sample SAMN13153370, study PRJNA577476) | soil metagenome | isolation source: 60 cm soil or saprolite under grassland replicate 2 | place: USA:California | collected 2016-06-15
CGATTGGGAATGAGGCCATTGTGTACAAAGGAGGTAAAGGCTTTGAGCAGGCCACGCGCCTCACTATAGCGGCCTGTAGAAAGCAACAGACCGGGTAGCGAGATCATACTATCTCGTCCCCAATCAGTAAACCAGGGATAGCCTGCAATGATAGTCTTGCGATCAGGAGAGAGACGCAATGGCTGATTGGTATCAGTTGCATTGCTATAATCTGGACGAGCGACGATAAACTGATCAGCAGCCACAACCAGACGAGCGCGTACAGGATCATGCAACTGAAGATCATCGCGGCAATGATTCGCCACAGCTAAGAGTTGCCTGGTACGGCGTTGGTGACGCAATAACGCCTGGGAGACCGCCTCCTCATGGTGAAGATTTCCAAAATCGCCTGCCAACTCATGCTCAGCACTCAAGACGAGAGTTACGCGTCTGCCAGGAGTCATCTGTACACGAAAAGTGCCCAATTGATAGACATCTTCACGATCCGGGAGTCCGCGTTCGCTATCACGACGATGGAGCAGGTTCCAGTACCATAGGCCAGTAGAGGTAAAAGATGCGGATGGAGGTGCGATAAGTTGATAGACAGGAGCGTCCGCATAAGCCTGTACGCGACAGCGATTCTCTGCATTCTCGACAAGGAAATGCCAATCAGGAGAGCCGTGGGTCGTAGCGTGATAATCGCGTGAGAGGCTGAATGGCTGTATTTCCAGGATCAGAGTGGCATCTTTATCATAATCGTCCTCGAACATCCCGCGCAACATATATTGTACGTAGGTTGTATTCTGGTCATATTCCATCCAGACGCGCTTCTCCAGTGTCAGCGTCTCACTCAGACGGTAGGTAAAGCAAGGGAGATCGCCTTCCAATGTGACTGATTGCAAAAATGTATATCCCTGCGGGTTAATTGTTCCATCCTGGTATTCATTGACGCCTAATTGCATTATGTGTCCAGTAGGCAATGTCACAACCTCATCAATTTTCGTCACCAGGACAGTACGCTCAACTGGCGGGTGTAGTGCAGCGACTAGCAGTCCATGATAGCTACGTGTGGTTGCACCTACAATTGATCCGGCAGCATAGCCACCCAGCCCATTTGTCACTAACCACTCACGATCAAGACCCGCCTGCACATCAGAGCAGACATCTTTATCGACTTGCAGATGCCAGGCATCAGGCAATTGATGTCGTGCTGTTTGTGTATCCTGTTGCAAGGTCATAAACTTTCTTTTCGATCCTTCCCTCTTGCCATACTACCGGCACACGCAAGGCATGCCTCTACGGGTGAACAGACATTCCCTCTGTTCACACTCGGCACACGCAAGGCATGCCGCTACGGGTTAAAGGACATTCCTCATTCGAGCGAGAGCCGTCTCGATACGCTCTTCTGGCACGGTCATCGAGATACGTACATAGCCTTCGCCTGCTCGTCCAAAATTCGTACCGGGAGTAACAAAGACGCCAGTTTTATCAAAAAGCCAGTTAGCAAAATCCCGCGAGGTAAATCCTGCGGGCACACCTGCCCATACATAGAGTCCTGCTTTTGTTTTGTGTGTGTACATGCCAATTTCGTTACACCCGGCCACCAGCAGATCGCGACGACGTTGATAGATTGCATTGCGCTGCTCAAGCCAGTCAGGAGGCATTTGCAAGGCTTCAATTGCCGCGTATTGAACCGGGCGGAAGATGCCACTATCAATATTGCTCTTCAAGCGGCCCACAGCGTCTACCAGAACAGGGTTGCCCACCAACATGCCTATACGAAATCCGGCCATATTATATGTCTTGCTCAGAGAATGCAGTTCTACAGCAACCTCAGTGGCACCCGGCACTTCTAGAATACTTGATGGGCGAAAATCGTCGAAGTAGACCTCCGCATAGGCCATATCGTGAATAATGACGATATTGTGACGGTGAGCAAATGCTACTGCATGCTCAAAAAAGCTACGTTCGGCACAGGCAGCGGTGGGATTATTGGGATAGTTCAGCCAGAGGGCACGGGCCTTTGCCAGAATATCCTGAGGAATGTGCTCAAGGTCGGGAAGATAATCATTCTGCTGTGATAACGGCAAAAAATATGGGTGAGCATTAAGTGTAGTACAGGCCGTTACGTAAACGGGATAATAGGGATCAGGAACGAGAGCGATATCACCGACATTGAGGACTGACATAGCGGCGTAGGCCAGACCCTCTTTTGAACCGAGCAGAGGCAAAATATCTTGTTCGGGAGTGAGCTGTACGCCGAAACGTCGATAGAACCAGGCAGCAATTGCTTCGTGGAGAGCACGCATGCCACGATATTCGGGATAGCGATGGTTTTCCGTCTCTTGCATAGCAGCACAGAGTCGCTCAATGACGACAGGTGGCGCGGGTAGATCAGGGTCACCCATAGAAAGACTAATCACGTCAACACCTGCGGCCCGGCGATCGGCGATCTTTTTCTTTGCGTCGGCAAAATGGTATGGTGGTAAATTATTAATCAGGTTGGATAATTGCACAAACAAACTCCTCCAGGTCAGTCCATAGGTTCGGCCTCATACCAGTTTTTACCGACCTTCATTTCGACCTTGATTGGGACCTCCAGTTTAGCAACGCCTTCCATCTGTGTTTTGACGAGACGCCTGGTGCGATCAAGTTCCTCAACAGGGACCTCGAAGACGAGCTCGTCGTGCACCTGCAAGATCATGCGAGTTTTCATGCGCCGCTCTCTGATTTCGTGATGGAGACGCAGCATGGCGATCTTGATCAGGTCGGCATTGGTGCCCTGGATCGGCATATTGATTGCTTCACGTTCCAGCGCCTGGCGTTCGTTGTGAGACAACTGGTGCATTGCGGGGATAAAGCGTTTGCGCCCGTAGAGCGTGTTGACGTATCCCTGCGTACGCGCCTGCTGGAGCGTACTGTCCACATAGACTTTGATATTGGGAAAGGTCTCATGGTAGCGCCTGATGAAACTGGCGGCGTCGGCATTGCTCATACCAGTGACCTGGGAGAGACCAAAGGCCGATTGCCCATACAGGACCGCGTAGACGACCGTCTTGGCAAGGCGTCGCTGATCTTTTGTCACCTGCTCTACTGGCACACTAAAGAGCGAGGAAGCGGTGATAGTGTGGATATCCTCGTTGTGGCCGAACGCCTCGACCAGGCGCGGCTCATGTGTGATATGAGCCAGGATGCGTAACTCGATCTGCGAATAGTCAGCGGTCAATAATACATAACTGGGATCGGCGATAAAGGCACGACGAATCTGACGTCCCAGTTCGCTACGCACCGGGATATTTTGCAGATTGGGATTACTCGATGACAGGCGACCACTGGATGCTATCGTCTGATTAAACGATGTATAGACACGCCCGGTAGTCGAGTCCATCAACGTCAGAAGACCATCCACATATGTTGATTTGAGCTTGCTGAGCTGACGATATGCCAGGAGATAATCGACGACAGGATGCTTGCCCTGGAGGCTCTCGATGACATCAGCATTAACAGAATAGCCAGTTTTCGTCTTTTTGCCAGAGGGGAGCTTTAACTCACTGAAGAGAATATCGCCCAGTTGTTTCGGAGAATTGATATTAAACTGGTGACCTACAGCGTCGTGGATCTCTCGTTCGAGCGTATGCAACTGATCATTGAGCTGCTCACCAAATTGGCGCAGGAAATCGGCATCGAGAGCCACGCCGTTTAACTCCATCTGCATCAATACCGGGATAAGCGGCAGCTCAATACGATGGTAGAGATCTAGCAAACCGTGCTGCTGAAGATCGGATCTGACGGAGTCCACCAGGCGCAAAGTCATATCAGCATCAGCGCCCGCGTAATCGGCGGCCTTGCGGACAGGAACGTGGTCCATAGTAATCATTTTGCTGCCGGAGCCAATAAGATTAGCGATGGGTGTCATGACCAGACCTAAACGCTGAAAAGCCTGTTCTTTGAGTCCAAGGCCACGGCGACCGGGTTCGGCGAGGTATGCGCCAACCATGGTATCGAAGGCCAGGCCACGCACATCGATGCCATTGCGTTTCAGGACCGTCATATCGTATTTGGCATTATGCATGTACTTCAGGATACTCTCATCCTCTAGGACGGGTTTAAGCTTCTCCAGCACGTACTTCAGCGGTAACTGAGCGGCAGGTTCCTGATCATCAGGTGTACGTGTATGTCCGACAGGGATGTAGTAGGCTTCTCCAGCGGCCATAGAGCAGGAAATGCCAACCAGTTCGGCGCGGCGCTGATCGTCTGAAGTGGTTTCGGTATCGAACGCAAAGCTACCCGCATCGGTCAGACTCTTCACGAGAACACGTAGCGCTTCCTCGCTATCGACGATCATAGTATTCGTCAGGGGAACTGATTTATCTTCCTCCAGGAAGAGCTGAACACCTGTGTTTGCAGGACCTGGCAGGCGCAACGTACGCACCACTTCAGCATGTGGCCCCTCAACATCGAACAGGTTGAGTTGCTCCGGGACACTTTCGGCAACTGCAATGGCTGCCGACGTGGGTTGTGCGGAAGTTGCAACTGATCCCTCTACTGATTGTGAATTTGTTAGTTCAACAACACCCGGCTCATAATCTGGTGGAAGTGGTGGTGACAGAATCGGAACTACACCCGTCGGGGGCGCAAATAGCAGATTCTCTTCATCCGCCGGTTCACTTGAAGATACTTCTTCAGCCTGCTCATGTGATGGGGAGGACTCATCGGAGCCAGTACTGACACCTAACTGGCGAAAGAGTGAAAGGACCCTCTCCACCTGGCCACGGAACTCCAGCTCGCGGAAGATCTCCAGCACCTTCTCGCTATTAATATGGGTAAGTTTACAGGCATCCAGATTGAGCTGTACAGGAGCGTCTAATACAATCGTCGCCAGGTACTTGCTCTGTCGCGCCTGCTCTGCCCCCTCGCGCAAGAGTTTCTGTTCTTTAGGCTTCAGTTGGTCGACATGCGCCAGGATACCCTCCAGATCCCCATACTCGGCAATCAGGCGGCTAGCCGTCTTCTCTCCGATGCCAGGAACACCGGGGATATTATCGGATTTATCGCCGACCAGGCCCTTAAAATCTGGCAACTTCTGGGGCGTGAAACCGTAACGATGCTCTACCTCCGCCTCATCGTACTCGGTGACATCCGTGATGCCACGCTTTGCCACCTTCACGAGCACATGATCGTTGACCAGTTGCAAGGTATCCATATCGCCAGTATAGATGATCGTATCGACCCCTTGCAGGCGTGCCTGTACGGAAAGCGTACCCAGGATATCGTCGGCCTCAAAGCCATCTTTTTCATAGATCTGGATACCAAACGCCTCCACAACTGCATGGATACGAGCGAATTGTGGCCTCATGTTATCGGGCAGTGTAGGACGATGCGCTTTATACTGGGGGAACTCCTTGTGACGAAACGTCGGCGACGGACGATCGAAGGTTACAGCAATATAATCAGGCTTTTCCTCCAGAAGCGCCTTCATCAGCATCGATGTAAAGCCAAACGTTGCATTCGTAGGCTCACCAGAGCTGGTAGACATATCTTCTGGTACAGCGTGAAAAGCGCGGTGGATAATGGCGTGTCCATCAATGAGCACAAATTTCTTTTGTTTCATTATTTTTTCCTCTTCCCAACCTGCTCTCAATATTTCCTAATTACTTATTCCCCGTATCAGGCCAGAATGCGGTAATTGCCCCGATCAGCATGTACATCATCTTCCCAGACGCATAGACGGGCATGAGCAGGGCTATCCTCAGACGCAGTGACCAGTGCAAAGACCAGTTGGGTAACATCGCGCAACGGGATAGCGTCCCAATCAGGAGCAGGCAGCCACTCAAGGAGTTCGGGAGTCATCTCAGCAGGAGCCGGGAGAGCAAAACGCTGTGTCCAACTTGCCGTATTGAGATACACCTGCGTACCGGCGTTGAGCGTGTCATTACGTAGCATATGGGTATGTCCGGCGATAGCATAACGCACCTGCGGGTTCTGTTGCAAGACCTCATGCATACCGTGCGCCACACTTTCGCCCATCTGATACACCTCAGGAACACAGATGGCCTTTACCGCTTCCGCTAGCGGCAGAGACAAAGCGGCACGCAGTTGCATAAACTCTTGCATCTCAGCAGGAGAAACCTGTATATCTGCAGAGGGTCCCGTCCAATCTGGCTTCTGTGCAACCATATCCTCCTGGAAGGCCACAAAATCGCTCATTGCTTCCTCAAAGAGGCGCACAGGAATTTTTTCTTCGCCTGAAAGCAAGGTTGCAAGAGCCAGGCGCGAATATGAGAGCAATTGCATTGTACGCTGTGCCGTCTCAATAATCAATGCCGGGTTCAACAGGCTGAGCAAAGCGATCTGACGCGTGGTATTCATAGATGGCTCAAAATGATCGAAGTAGGGATAGCGCAGACTGGTCAGATAGGCAGAATGCTGAAAGTAGCGCGAGCCGACAGAAAGAGTAATATGCTCTGGATTGCGCGTCAATGGCTGCCCCAGTTCGTCCCATAAGCCCTGGATAGCATGATTCCAGAAATCGTAGTGATTGCCATGCTCAATGTAGACATCCGGGAGCGGACGGTAGAAACGCGTGGGGCAGAAATACACGCGTGCATCGCTCTCCTGGCCAGTGATAGCCGTACAAACGCGAGCACGTATCTGCGCAAAGCAAAGTTCGAGATCATGATTTCCGGTGATAAAAGTCACAGAGCGGCCAGGCGGCGTAATAAAAGAACGTAAAGCAGCAAAGAAAGGACCATGGGCAGCAATAATCTTTTCGATCTTCCGCAGTGCCATAGGCTGATCGACGATACCATCAGAAGTATACGGAGTGGTAACCAGGAAATCGAAACAATCGCCATTGATGACCAGCTCTACAGAAGCGTCCGGTGTAGCGGTCACCAGAGACACTGTAGAAGCCGCATGCAGTAACCCCTCAAGAGCCACCTGCTGGCTGGCAGAGAAGCAGTCAAGGACGGGAGAGCCATCAGCCAGGTGAAGATCGCTTACAATTATCTTTATAGTGGACATAGGTATCTTTCTTGCTAAGAAAATGCACAACTGAAAATGCTGACAAAAATAGTTATTTTTAAGTTTACGCCGCTTTCTAACGTCTACTAGATAACTACATATTGTAAGAGCCACAAGGTCAAAAAAACAATGCGTCTCTTACAAGTGTCAGTGATTTCTATTCCATTTTACAGGGTTTGTGTCGAGATGTATAGTATAGTTAACTGCCGGGCGGTGTTGTAAGTTCTCACGTTGCGTCATGAGATACGTAGCATTGTGCAATCACGATCAAAACTGCAACAGAGAAACAGGTAATAGACTTTCACGCTACTGGCAGTGTACCGCGTCTTCAGAATGTTCTGAGGGTGATGCACGAGGGTTGTTCTATTCTACCAACAAAGGGGGACACCATGTCTCGCAGAAGTAATGTTATACCACAGGAGCACTTTAACGGTGCAGGAGATAACGCTATGGCAGAAAATGGCAGAGAAGATCTATTAACCGTCCGTGAAGTCGCGCGCCGCTTACGCGTTGATGACACTACGGTAAGACGCTGGATTAAAAGCGGCGCGTTAGAGGCGATCACGCTTCCGCATCGAGGTAAGCGTCAGGCCTATCGCATCAAAAAATCGACGCTCGACGACCTGCTCAGTGGATCTATTCAACTTACCTAGCAAGTTCATTAGCATGTCCATGCGCGAAGTCTCCGTCAGGATTTGTGTCATTTTTCGCGCTGTCCAGGAATGAATCGGTATCATGGCTTCGCAGTCCACAGTAGGGCACGATTTATTCTCCTTCGTGGAACAGGCGGGCTTATAAATCGCGCCCCTACTGCTCTGTCAATCTTCACAGGCGGGCTTATAAATCGCGCCCCTACTGCTCTGTTCTCTCACTGACACTTTTTTGAGCATGCACAGCAGGAGAAGAGAAACATTACTCACTTTTCCTGCATCCCTCAAAATCTCAGAGAAAAGAGCCATCCCGTTGAAGATCCTTTGAATAATAAACAATGCACTAGTTCACATGTACGAGAGGCTCTGCGCTCAATATCCAAGGGATAGAGCCTCCCCATGCGAAAGATGCCCTTGTCGCGTCGATCGTGACGATCATAACGATCTCGGCGACCATTATGAATACAGGAAGCGGCTAGATGAGCGAGCCACCACACCAGCAAAAAGAGCACCAGCAGCATGCGATCCACACGATCGAGACGACGAACATGACTTTCTTCCCAATCCCACCCACGACTTTTGAGGTCTTGAAACGTCGCGGAGACTCGCCAACGCAGTTGGTAATCACTGATGCGCCTCTTGCCTGCTGGTAGATCAGAAATGACCAACAATGCCTCCTCTTCATTTTTGTCCCAACACCCGCTTAGATTGGTCTCAACCAAACGCACTATCTCCCATCACCGTACAATCAGTTTCTCCTAGATGAGGAGCTAAACGCTTGAAAAGTTCCTCAATACTTTCCCATAATCCTTGATCCCACTTGTCTTGTCCTGGCATGACCTTCCAGACGAGCGGTAAAACGCGCGAGTGCTGTAACAGACCAGGAGAGATCACTTGGGCATGCTCTTCATAGGACGTCAGATCGACCACGACCTGTATTGGGCCTTTCCGAAAATAAGGCATCACCTGCCGCAGCAGTTGCTCCCAAGTCTCTTCTGTCTGGATCTTCTCATTACTGAGAAAGCGCTCCAAACGCCGCTCAATACTGGGCGCTTTTGCCTCACGCATCTCGCTCATAACGCTTCTGCCACTCGTGGGATCACGATACTTTCCGCTCTGATGGCCCCTAAGACGAACAATGCCAGGGTTTTGCTTTGATGTCCATGCAATTCTGTAAAAAACTCCTTGACGTGTTGGTGCCAGACTGTACATAATGGGCTGAATGCATTCATTGAGATCGTTCTCCTCAAGCTCGATTTTTGGTTCTGCTTGTGAGGACGATCTCATCTTTCCCTCGTCGCTTTCCTTGCTCCATTTGGCGACAAAAGGTTCCTGCCTGGCTCGAAATCTCGCCTGTTTTTCTCTTTCTTTCTCCTTTTGCTCCTCTTCTCGCCTAAAAAAAGTGTCAGTGAGAGAAGCAAGGGTCGGCCCCTACAAAGATCCGTCCTGTTGTGAGTCTGCGTTCTTTGTAGGGGCCGACCCTTGCGGTCGCCCTGCGAGCGGCTCGACGGAACAAGCCCATCCTTCCTTAACTTGACGCTTATGCGGGCTTATAAATCGCGCCCCTACTGGTCTGACCCACTACGTCAATAGTTGCATCAATAGCTGATTATATCGGTAGCTATTGATGTCGATAGGTTATTTCAGTACAAAAATGCGATGTTCTCTGTTGAGGCATAGGGAAGAAGAGCGTCCTTATATTTATTTATCCCTATAGGTGGTAGGAGTACACTGGAAAGAGAGCTAATTAAGCTGTTATGTTTCTACCCCGGCATGCTCAGTGAAAATAGAGAGGAGCAATATCAATGAAGATAGCTATTACTGGAGGCGCAGGTTTCATCGGTTCCCGTTTGACCAGAGCTTACCTGAATGCTGGACATGATGTCCTGGTTATCGACAATCTTCTGCATGGATGCCGACAGGACGTTGATACAAGGGCGCGCTTCTACCAGGTCGACATCCGCGATAGCAAACTATGTACCATCTTGCAACAAGAACGTCCTGATCTTGTTAGCCATCATGCAGTACAACAACGTGATAACATACCAGGCGAGCAATCACTGGCAGATGCTGATGTGCATGTGCGCGGACTACTGAATGTTTTAGAGAGTTGTATTAATGCAACAGTCAGAAAAGTGATCTTTGCATCCAGTGGCAATAGTATGTATGGATGTATAGATAACGAACAGCTTCCCGTCAAAGAAGACGCCCCTCTCTGTCCTCAACATCCCTATGACATCAGCAAAGTCGCTGGTGAATGGTATGTACGCTACTACACGCATCAATATGGACTCAAGCACACCATTCTCCGATACGCTGACATTTATGGTGAGACAGATAGCCAGCATGCGCACCATGCTTTGACATATTTTATCCATATGCTAAGCAAACAACAACGTCCGATTATTCGCGGTACGGGCAATGAGATACGTGACCATCTCTTTATCGAAGACGCAATACAGGCAAACCTGTGTGCATTGAAACGTGGGGATAATCAGACGCTGCATATCAGTGCGGGCTGTGGTTGCAGCCTCAACCAGTTGTGTCGTATGGTAGCCATCTTGCTCAAGACTGATCTCGAACCAGTACATATCTCAGGTACCCTGGTGGAGGAGCATTCTATAGTGCTGGATAACAGGCGGGCAGAGCGAGTTTTGGGCTGGAAGCCAGAGGTCACGATGATAGAAGGGATACAACATGCAATTCAGCTTCTGCACATGTGCAGTGAAGATGAGATGGGCCATGGAAGGCCGGGATTTAACAACATAACAAAGACGGGAATGGGCAGGCTCATGAGAGTGTGAAAACCTTTCAAGTGGAATATATAAAAGGATGACTGCGAAAGGTTACTCGCGCAGTCATCCTTCATAACTCTCGAAATCCACAAAAAACATTACTGTTGTAATCCGCTGACGACACGCGCATACTTCTCGGCCAATGCTTGAGCCTGTTCATTAGAAACGGATTCGGCTACGACATGGAAGAGCGGACTATCAGCATCAGGGAGAACCAGAACCCATTCTTTGCCAAGATCGATCTTGATACCATCGATAGGCTTGGCGCGGCGTTCACGGTACTGTTCGCTCAGAATACGCATAACCTTGCCTTTGTGTTCCCAGGGGCAGCTCACGCGAGTAGTGCTCATGTAATAAGCGGGCAGATCATCGACAACCTCTGAGAGACGCATATCGAAGACAGCCAGCAGTTCCAGCAGCCTGGCTATAGCCAGCAGACCATCAAAAGCCGGCTGGAATTCGGGGAAGACAAAGCCGCCACGACCATCGCCGACAAGCACCACGCCATCCCGTCCAGCAGCGGTCATCAATGCATGGGAAAGGACCTTAGTATGCTGAATATAGCCCTCGTAGCGTGTCGCGATATGCTGGAGAGCCCCTGGTGCCGTGACAGGCGCCGCAACGGTGCCACCGCGATAGTGACGCAGGAAGAGGCTCGTCATCACTGCCAGTATCTTCATGCCATCCAGGATGCGTCCACGGTCATCGACCACCGAGATACGCTCACCACTGGGATCGATACGAATGCCCATATCAGTATTTAAAGTCGAGCTGATGGTGGCAAGGCGCTGCATATCTTTGCCCAGTTCGTCTGTAGAACGAGCAGTTGGCGTCTCGTCTGAGCCGGTATTCAGCACAATCACTTCACAACCCAGGCGATTGAAGATGCTGGGCAAGAGTTGCGTCGTGCCTCCGTGTGCATAATCGACGACCAGCTGAAACTTTCTCTTGCGCACAGTCGCGTCATCGACGACCTTATTGAAGCCTTCCATGTAGCGACCAATCACATCGACATCGCGCAATACTTCGATAGCCCCAATATCGTCCAGGTAGACACGACGGTAATCCTCGCGGAAGAATAGATTCTCGATCTTGCGCTCAGTCGTTTTGTTAATATCCAGGCCATACTGATCAAAGAACTTGATATCGACCACGCGTTGATCGTGAGGAGCGACACGCACATGCACACCACCGACCGCATCAGTATTGCGAATATAGTAGCGCGCCACCGGAATCGGCACCTGGTTGATATCGTGTACATTGATACCAGCTGATGGTAGGCCAGCGTTGATGCCACGCTTGATCATACGTGATGTACGATGGGCATCACGATTGAGGCAGACAATGGATCCTCTGGGCAGGATTGCACCATAGGCAGCTCCCAGTCGCGTCGCGAACTCAGGAGTCAGATCAATATTGACCAGCCCGGTCACTCCATAGCGGCTGAAGAGGCCACGGCGTCCCTGCGAACCCCAGATAATACTGGTATTGACGACCGCGCCCGCTTCAATCTCTTTATCAGGCCAGATTTTGACGCTGGGCTGAATAATTGCCCCATCCTGGATAATCGAGTTATCGCCGATGACAGAACCCTCGAACATAACCGCCTTGCTCTTGATACTGGTCGAGGACCCGACCAGAGCACCACGCAACTCCGCACGTTCACCGATATAGGAATTGTTCCACACGATACTGCGATCAACCTGCGCTCGCTCATCAATAATGGTATAGTGTCCTATCGTGCTCGGCCCATGAATAATTGCGCCCGCCCTGACTTTACAATCGTGCGCGAAATAGATAGGCCCGTACAACTGCGCCTCCTCAGCGATCTCGACACCCTCTTCGCACCAGATATTGCCACCGATATTCCTGGCAGGAATTTCGATATCCACATCGCTTTGCAAGGCATCAGCGTTGGCACGCATATACTCACTCAGGCTACCTACATCGCACCAGTAGCCACTGGAGGCCACATAGCCATAGATAGGGTCGCCTTTTTTGAGCATCATGGGAAAGAGTTCTTGACTAAAGTCAAACTGCTTATTCTTCTCAAAGTAGGAAAAAACTTGAGGATCGAGCATATAGATCCCTGTATTAATCGTATCGCTAAAGACTTCGCCCCAACTCGGCTTTTCAAGGAACTGAGAGATATGCCCATCCTCGTTGGTGATAATGACACCATACTCCAGAGGATTATGAACATGTGCGAGGAGAAGCGTTGCCAGGGACTTCTTCTCGTTATGATACTTGATCAGGTCAGTCAGGTTATAATCTGTTAGAGCATCGCCACTGATCACGAGAAAAGGCTCAGTGAGTTGCTCCTCTGCATTTTTTACGCTTCCTGCTGTCCCGAGCGGCACATCTTCTCGCGAGTAAGTAATGCGCATGCCAAGTTGAGAACCATTACCAAAATAATCTTCGATGTTGCTCGCCAGATACTGAACCGTGACGACGACCTCGGTGATGCCATGACGCTTCAACAGATTAAGGATATGCTCCATAACCGGTTTCCCGGCTATAGGAACCATCGGTTTAGGCCGTCGAATAGTCAATGGACGTAGCCTCGATCCTTCCCCTCCGGCCATTACAACCGCTTTCATATGAGGCCTCCTTGTGTACAGATAACATACAGTGTTATCCGTGCTCTTCAATCAGAGGAAATGCAAGGACGGCGTAGCAATGCCACGCCGTCCCATCTGCTCCGCTAAACTTATTGTACAACATCTCTGAAGTGCGCCGCAAGTTTATGTTCACTATAAGCAGCCAGAAAAAATGATGAGTTTGACCTCCCCGCGAAAATGGAACCTCCACCTCCCTCTCACACGCAGGCATTTACACTCCACTCCTGTGGCATTTACCGCTCTCTTTCAACCGCGAAAGGTATCCCTCTCAACTATCTGTCAGCTTACCTACCACTCGCTCAGGCGTCCATGCTCCACGAGCCAGCGAACAAAACGATGATGATTTGTCTCCTCGGTAGCGCGTCGCTCTTCATACTCCTCCTGTAATTGGATGAGTCGCAGAGCTTCTTCCACCGTGAAGCCCTCATCCAGGAGGGCATCGACGAGCAGATCTGTATACTGTTGCTGCATATGCAAGTCCTCCTTAAAGTAAAAGTACTCGTGATCTGGTGTTTATACACATGAAAAACCAGTGAGAAAACCGTTTCTTCGCACTCCATACATCCACCACACCACTTTCTCAAACAAGCGACCGATGCCACAACTATATAAAGCACGGCAGAGCGGCCACCCGGGTTTCCTTGTGGTTCAAAGACATGGATAGTACAACAACGCGGAGCGCGTGAGTCGAGAGAGTAGCCAGCATCTCGTCAGTGAGTGAGCCCGACCACACTACCCTCTTAAATGCTACTATACATAGTATAGCATCTAGTAGTATTTTCTGCAAGGTTATGGCAAAAACACTACGAATTGGCTTGCAGTCTAACGTTATCACATACGATATTCGCAGAAGGGAACGTTTTCTGTTGCTCTTTGACGCCTTGTAGGGAATACTATTTACCTAGACGTGTAGATGCCAGAAGTAGGGTACAATTTATCGTTAGGATCGTAGGAGGCTGAAGGTCTGCTCATAGGCCGCTAGAGCTTCCTCGTATTGCTTGAGATTGCCGAATGCAATGGCCTTGTTGTTGTAGGTAAGGGCATTTTACTATCAATTACAATAATACGGTATGCTTCTTTCCGCTGAATAAAGCCCCCGATCAAGCCAACAATAAGCTAAATGATAAGATCTGTGGGGCTAAATGTTGCGGCAAGAACCAATGGCATACGCTGCTCCGGCCAGCAGGGCGTCCGCAAAGGGACGCCCCCATATGAAGTATGAAAGAGCGCAGGCCTAGCGGCATCGCGGGCAGCTAATTAACTTCCTGGAGTTTGCCAGTTTTTACATCGTAGATAAAGCCGCGAATAGTGATGCTTTGTGGAATGAGTGGTGATGAGCGGAGGAAAGCGGTATCATCACGCACGGACTGCTCCAGATCACTAAAGGGAAGGAAAGCGATATGATCGGCATCAGCTCCCAGTTCACTTTTTACTTTACTGTGAATATCGGCATTCGTGAAGGTGAGCATCCCGCAGTCGGTGTGATGAATAATGACGATAGTATTGGTTCCAAGCAACTGCTCGGAGATGACCAGAGAACGCAGAGCATCGGCTGCGCGTCCACCTGCATTACGAATAACGTGTGCATCGCCTTCCTCTAGTCCAAGGACGCGTGCAGGATCGAGACGTGCATCCATACAAGCCAGCACAGCGACTTTGCGTCCAGGAGGTAAGGGAAGATCACCTTTTTGGAAATGAGCGGCATATTTTTCATTTGCCTGCAAGAACTCATCGACGACGGACATAAGGTAACTCCTTTCTAGCCCCAGGACTCGTTGCCGATGTAATGTTTGATCTCTTCCTCATTGTCGTAGAAGTAACTGATAGCATCGTAGACCTGGGCGAGGGAAAGACGCTGAGTGGATGCGATCTCTTCCGGGTCCTGACCGCTCTGGAAGAGTAAGATGATGTGGCGCACACCAGTACGCGTACCCTCCACAATCGGTTCACCTCCGTAGATTGTCGAGTCACGAATAATATAAGGATGGGCAGTGCGTTCGATAGACATAAAACAAAACGCTCCTTTCTTCTCTCCTGCTGATAGTGTAGTCTTAACTTACAGGTAGCGTCAACCTTCCTTAAAAATCATCCATGTTGACCCGGCACACACAAGACATGCCTCTGCGGGACGCTTGAAGCGCCATGAAAAGAAAAACAGACATAGTAGAGAGAAGTGGCTTGAGTCGTTTCCTATAAATAGAACGAAAAATGAATTTTTCCGTAACGCTTGACAACTGTTCAACTACGATGGTACAATACGGTCATCGAAAGGAGGTGGTGTGCAATGGATCAACCCAGTAGCTGCACAGGCAGCTTAGAGAATTCTCACACCTTCCAGACGAGGGGGATTTCGCTTTAGCTTGCCCTCTCATACACCTGGCTTTGGAGCTTGGTGAGAGTTGAAAAAAAGCATGGTAGGTAGAGTTATTCTTCCTGCCTGTGCAGCACCCCCAGAGCGAAGGCCAAAGAAAATTTTGCCCTAGCTCTGGGTTTTTTGTCCACTTATATTATATAACGCTCGATGAAAATACGACTCTGACTAAAAGGTATACCCACGGCCCGTTCATCATATCTCATCAGGAATTGAAAGAAAATAAGACTAACGGGCGCGCCTCTTCTCTCAAAGACACTCATACACTCAATTGGGATTGAAATTGAACGAGATGGAGACTCCGTCTAGAAAACTCGATGTTGACCAGCTACAACATCGGTTGGACACTGTTTTTTTCGGCATTGGAAAGCGCTTAGTGTATTTGCCGACCATAGATTCAACGAATACGTTCGCAATGAAGCTGGCCCGGGAAGGGTCAGAAGAAGGGATGGTGGTACTCACCGACAGTCAAACTGCTGGCAAGGGCCGACTAGGGCGCCGCTGGGTAGATATATCAGGGCGTAATGCCATTTCATCTACCGTGCTGCGGCCAATTTTCCCACCTTATTTGCTAGTAATGATCGCTTCGCTTGCTGTCGTTGACGGAATCGCTGAGACATGTGGAGTTGCCGCATCTATTAAATGGCCTAATGATATTCTCATTGGCACCCACAAAGTCGCAGGTATCCTGATCGAAACCAGCTATGATCTTACAGGTCGCCTGGTTGCAATTCTGGGTATTGGCGTGAACGTGAATGGACACATAACACAACTCATCGGCAACGAGTCCGAAGCACCGGATACCGCTCATGAGGAGCTGCAATCGCTGATCACGGCAGCTACAACGCTTGAGACAGAATGCGGTCATCTGGTAAGCCGAGAAATCTTCATTGCCCACTTGTTGCGACATCTTGAGACCAGCTATCTCGCGTTGCGGCAAGAAGCCCAGAGCTCAGGAACTGGAGCCTCCGGGTCTGCCTCTCGATTAATGCGAGAGAGATGGCGCAACCATCTTTCAACTCTGGGCCGTATTATTCAGGTACGGCAAGGAGATGCCATCCTCAGCGGTGTTGCCGAGGATGTGAATGAGACAGGAGAGCTGTTACTCCGTCTTCATTCGGGAGAACGAGTTAGCATCACCTGGGGAGACGTCTGGCACGTTCCAGAGCCACAGCAGAGCTAACTAAATAGAAATATGGTAGGGGGGAGAAGCACCCTCCGCCGATACATGAGGGGAAATAAAGATGGAGACACAGGATGTATTCCTCACCAATGATGGAAGACAACGCGCAATGAGTCAACTCGAATTTTTGCGCACTGTCCGCCGGGCAGAAGTTGCCCAGTATCTTCACGATGCAAAGGAGTCAGGCGACGTTATTGATAACGCCGCTTACGAAGACGCCAAAAACGAACAGGCGCGCCTGGAAGGGCGTATTATGGAACTCGAGCAGTTGCTCGCCAGGGCCAAACTGATTGATCGTGTGCAATCAGAAGTAGCCACGCTTGGTTCCGTGGTCCATTTGCGCACGAGTGACGATCGCGAGTGCCACTATACAATCGTTGGAGCATTCGAGGCAGACCCCCGTGCCGGACGCATTTCCAACGAATCACCAGTAGGGAGAGCCCTGCTCGGACACAAAGAAGGAGACTCCGTCGTTGTCTCAACCCCCGGTGGAGTGAAGGAGTATACTATCCTCAGCATCAAGTAAGTGCTCCCACGCAAACACTAACAGCAATACCATCGACCTGTGGTTATCTCCATCCAGAACCACAGGTCTTTTTATTGTGCTTTACTACATGTAGTACAACACGAGTTTTCACTCCACCGAAACAATGTTACAATGAGTAACAATGTGCCAGCTAAAATCATTACTATAGAGGAATAATAAAACAGTATGCCAGACGAACGGGAGACACGATTACAGCGCTTGCAGGCGTTACGGGAACAGGGAATCAACCCCTATCCCAACAATGTAGAGCGCACAAATACGATTGCGGATGTCCTGGAACATTTTGATGAGATCGCAGGACCCGAAGGAAGTTATACACTGGTAGGACGCATCCGCCTGCTGCGGGAGATGGGGAAGGCCGCTTTTGCGAAAATAGAGGATGGCACAGGAAGCATCCAGGTCTACTTCCGCATTAATGATCTCGGCGAGGATGCTTATCGCGCCATCAAGTTGCTCGATCTAGGCGATTTTGTCCAGGTAAGCGGCTTCCTGTTTGTAACGCGCACGGGAGAACGTACCCTACATGTCAGGCATTATCGCATCCTGGCCAAGGGACTACGACCACTGCCGGAGAAGTACCATGGACTGGAAGATAAAGAGATCCGCCAGCGCAAGCGCTACCTGGATCTGATCGCTAATGGTGATGAGGTCAAGCAGGTCTTCATCATCCGCAGTCGCACCATTACTGCTATACGTCATTACCTGGATGAACATGGCTTTTATGAGGTCGAGACACCTATCTTGCAGCCGCTCTATGGAGGAGCGACGGCACGTCCCTTTATCACTCATCATAATGCTCTTGACCGTGACCTATATCTACGTATTGCTGTAGAACTGTATCATAAGCGTTTAATCGTAGGCGGTTTTGAGCGAGTTTATGAAATCGGGCGCAATTTCCGTAATGAGGGTATTGATCGCAGCCATAATCCTGAATTTACGATGCTGGAATTTTATCAAGCCTACGCAGACTATAACGATACTATGAAGATGGTTGAAGAGATGATTGCGTATGTCGCTCAGCAAGTAAAGGGTTCCACGCGTATTACCTATCAGGGTACAGAGATTGATCTCACTCCACCCTGGCCACGCATACCCTTGCTGGACGCAATCTCTAAGTATACCGGGATCGATGTCAATCGCTATCCCGATAAGGAGAGCCTGGCAGCAGAGATGCGAGCGCGGGGCTACGAGGCTGATTCAAAGTTGGGACGTGGACGGCTGATCGACGATCTGAAGGGCTTTATGTTCCGCAAAGACATTCCAGAACTAAAGCAGGCACTCTTCCTGACCGACTATCCGCTCGATGTCTCGCCATTAGCAAAGAAGCACAGAGAGATTCCGGAACTGGTCGAGCGTTTCCAGCCATTTATTGGTGGATTGGAGTGCGGAAATGCCTTCACTGAGCTTAATGATCCAATCGACCAGCGAGCACGCTTTGAGGATCAGTTGCGCCAGCGGTCTCAAGGCGACGAGGAAGCACAGGTACTCGACGAAGACTTCCTGGAAGCAATGGAGATCGGCATGCCACCTACCAGTGGCGTCGGCATTGGTATCGACCGCCTTGCGATGATCATGGCCGACCAGGAATCGATTCGCGACGTGATCTTATTCCCGACTCTGCGGAAGGCAGCGGAAGAACTGTAGACCGGGCGGCAGGCATACAAACAGCAACAGAGGATGTTTGACCTGCAATTATGAGTAACCAGGAGGGCAAGGGATGTATGTTGGATAACACGATCAGGCGGGAATTCAGAGACGTTCCTGCTGATGTTGGCCCTATCTCCTGGTGGAGTTGGCGACCCGGCATCAAGCCACGGAATGCGCTATTACTTGGTTGTCCGCTTACTATTTTTGCACTGCTCATGATGCTACTTGGACTAATTACACTGGTTGCAGGAATAGAGGACAGTTCCTCAGCGCCTTTACTGGTTCCTGGGACCGTAATCAGTCGCAGCACTGGTACAACAACCAGTGCATCTCAACTTACCATTCACCTTCGGAGAACTGCAGGTTTTCCCAGCACAGTAGCGCTTGCAGTTCCTGCTATCGTTGCACAGCATGTGCCGATCAACGCTACAGTAACGCTTATGTATTCACAGCGATTGCATTTTGCATATGCATTAGAGTATGCGGGACATCCTTATACCTTGCCGGGAGTAAGTGCAGCCGGAAATCCAGTTGGCTCGATTGCGCTCTTGCTGCTGGGATTGATTATGCTCCCCTATCCTGCACTGCTTGCGCATTGGGGGTGGCGCGATCTGCTTATAGAACGTTACGACCGGGGTAGACTGTGCAAAATGATGGCCTGCATCGTGGACACGCGAGCAACAACCAGGACACTTGTGGCACGACCAGGATTGGCCGGTCGTGGAACGCGACCATGGTATGGTATCGCACTGTTTCCTGTCGAAGGAGGATCATCAAGGCACGTGCATACTTTCAGCGTGAGCGGAGAGATATATGGATCTGTACAGAAAGGCACGTTGGTCAATGCCACATACGCGCCACATTTACATTATGTTTATAGATTAGTTTCAATCCCCTCAACTGAGATGCAATATACTGATCAAAACCGAAAAAGTCAATAGGAACAATAGCATGCAGAAACTTCAGTACCACCTGCAAAAGCTTCTTGATCTTCTTTTTCCGCAACAATGTGTGGCATGTAAATGTAGTGGATACGTACTTTGCCCAACATGCCAGGCAAATATCCAGCCGTTGACACCTCCATTCTGCCATCATTGTAGCAGTCAGCTAACATATGATGGTCTATGCCGAAAGTGTCGGTATCATCCTCTTAATATGAATGGATTGCGTGCAGTAGGGACTTATGAAGAACCTTTACGCACATGTATTCATGCTCTGAAGTACGATGGAAAAACACAACTTGCCGAGCCATTAGGTAACTTACTGGCGAAGGCATATGTTGCCTACGGGCTACAGATAGACGTTATTATTCCGGTGCCCTTGCATAGCGAGAGGTTGCAACAACGTGGCTATAATCAGGCAGTTCTGCTAGCCCGTCAATGCGCACTACAGATAGCAATTCCCATACGCGAGGATATCTTGATACGGCAGCGTGCAACGCCTGCCCAGGTAGGATTGGCGGCGCAGGAACGTCAGCAAAACGTCACGGGAGCCTTTGTTTGTAATCCCGCATTCGCAAGAGGCGCGCTTCATAAACGTAGGGTTCTTATCATTGACGATGTGTGTACTACGGGTGCAACGTTAGAAGCATGTACTGCGCCCTTGTTTGCAGCGGGTGCACTGGAGGTGTGGGGATTGGTACTGGCCTTGCCAGTATAGCTGTACGTTGTCGTATAACATCCTATCCAATCCGCTCTTGCCTGCGTTTATCACCATCATCTGACAGCTATCATAGGGATGTTGAAATTGCCGTCGCGTGGACCCGTAGCGGCATGCCTTGCGTGTGCCGAGTCGGTGGGCAGAGTGCTGGGTGGGCGGCAGAGTCCACGACAGGCCACCCGGCACACGCAAGGCATGCCGCTACGGAAACTTGTCAGTCTGGAGAGGAATCGACAGGTGTGCTATAATAGGGTGCACAAGAATCATACATTGAATAATAGGCAGTACATTTCTGCATTGTTGATGCAACAGGCAATGTATAGACTGCGTATGTCTTAGTAAGAGAGGAGCCCCAATGTCAACCAATGGGAAATGGCTCAGAACGAGCCTTCTCTGGCTCCTGATCACGCTGGCCGTTGTCCTGGTCGCCGTGCTCATCTTCCATCCTCAATCAGATGTTAAGCCAGTGAACGTGTCTACCATTTTGAGCGATATCAAGACAGATATGGCGAAAGGTCAGCAGGACACGTTAGATGTTAGCAGCGATACGGCCACGCTAACCAGGGGTAAAAGCACTGATGCGGTCAGGGAATCCGCTACCATCAACGCAAATTTTGATGCCACGCAGGTACTGAAGGACAACGGAATCGACTACTCAAATAGCAGATTGCTGGTACTCCAATACGACACTCCCAATGCCCTGTGGGGTTGGCTCGGTGCGCTGGGCGGCTTTATCCCTCTTATTCTTTTTGGTGTGATCCTGCTCTTCATGTTTCGCCAGGCACAGGGTTCAAACAACCAGGCAATGTCGTTTGGAAAGAGCCGGGCGCGCATGTTTATGGGAAACAAGCCAACAGTCACGTTTGCCGATGTGGCAGGAGTCGACGAGGCCAAACAAGAGTTGCAAGAGATTGTCGAGTTTCTGAAGTACCCTGAAAAGTTCGTGGCCCTTGGTGCCCGTATCCCCAAAGGACTTCTGCTGGTTGGACCGCCTGGGACAGGTAAGACGCTTATCTCACGTGCTGTAGCTGGTGAAGCCGGGGTACCTTTCTTTAGCATCAGCGGCTCGGAGTTCGTAGAGATGTTCGTAGGCGTGGGCGCAAGTCGTGTACGCGATCTGTTTGACCAGGCGAAACGGAACAGTCCCTGCATCGTTTTCGTGGATGAAATCGATGCAGTTGGTCGCCAGCGCGGCGCAGGATTAGGTGGTTCGCACGACGAGCGCGAGCAAACACTCAACCAGATACTGGTAGAGATGGATGGTTTCGATACCAATACCAATGTCATTGTAGTCGCAGCTACCAACCGACCCGATGTTCTTGATCCAGCATTGCTGCGTCCAGGTCGCTTTGACCGCCAGATAGTGCTTGATCGTCCCGATATCCGAGGACGCAATGCGATCTTGCAGGTACACGCCAAAGGTAAGCCACTGGAAGCAAGTATCTCACTGGAGACACTGGCGAGACAGACACCAGGGTTCTCCGGTGCCGATCTCTCCAATTTACTCAATGAGGCTGCTATTCTTGCTGCACGGCGTAACAAACGCAAGGTGGGCATGAGCGAACTCGAAGAGGCGATTGATCGCGTCGTTGCGGGCCCGGCCCGCAAGAGTCGTATTATCAGCGAACGTGAGAAGGCAATTACAGCCTACCATGAAGTCGGCCATGCCCTCGTCGCACGTATGTTGCCCAATACCGATCCAGTGCACAAAGTCTCGATTGTGGCGCGCGGACAGGCAGGCGGCTTCACCATGCTCTTACCGACCGAGGACCGTTACCTGTGGAGCAAGCCGCAATTTGAGGATATGCTGGCATACGCGCTAGGTGGCCATGTCGCTGAGTTGATCACTTTTGGCGAAGTCACTACAGGAGCATCGAATGATATCGAACGTGTCACCAAGATTGCACGCTCGATGGTCACAGAGTACGGCATGAGTGGTCGGATCGGCCCAATGGCGCTGGGTCACAAAGATGAACTGGTCTTCCTGGGCCGTGATTTCGGTGAGCAACGTAATTATAGTGAGCAGACCGCGCGTGAGATTGATGAGGAGATACGCAGCATCATCCAGGAAGCCTTTGATAAGGCCTACAACATCTTGCAGCAAAATAAGACGCGCCTGATCATGATCAGTGAGCGCCTGATTAAAGAAGAAACGTTGGAGGGACCGCTCTTCGAATCGCTCTTCAATCAGCAGATCAACGATAAGCAGTATGACTCACCTTCAATTCTCGCGGGGATGCCAAACGGCGACTCGGCACAAAAGAGCGGGCAGAAAAGCTTGCCGATGCCGGGCGGAAGTTATTCTCTGCCCACGCAACTACAACCTCCGCACAACCATGAAACAAACGCTTGAGGTGCCAGGAGATCTGCGAGGGAATATCCTCGCAGATCTGCCCCTTTGGAGGTTATGATGTCCCCACACACCACACCCGAAAAGTCCGGCTCGACACACAATGAGGCCATTCGTCAGGAGTTTGAAAAGCAAGCCTCAAGCTTTACCAACCCAACATTCACCTATCGACTCGATTGGATGATCGAAGAGCTCGCCCCACAACCTGATGAAGCCGTCTTAGATGTTGCGTCTGGTACAGGTCATATCGGTCGGGCTATAGCTGCAAAGGCGCGCTATGTTGTGGCAATGGACCTGACACCGGAGATGCTCCGCCATGGAAAGGCAGAAGCCGATGCGACCGGCGTGCGCAACATCCTCTTCGAGGTGGGAGATGCTGCCCATCTGCCCTACCTGGATGCGTCCTTCGATCTGGTGACCACGCGGTTTGCTGTGCACCACTTCGAAGACCCAAAGATTCAGCTCGCAGAGATGGTTCGAGTTTGCCGACCAGGAGGTCGCGTTGGGATCATTGACATAGTCACGCTCCCTGAGCGGGCAGCAGCGCGAGAGCACAATCGTCTTGAGCGCTTGCGTGACCACACGCACACCGAGGCCCTCTCGCTTGAACGGCTGGTGAGCCTGCTTGAATCGCTGGGCGTGCAGGTGGTAAAGCACACGGTGCAGGATATCAAGCTATCACTTGAGCCCTGGCTCGCCACGGCGCAGACGCCTCCTGAGTATTGCGAGCAGATCCGGGCTGCACTGCGCGCAGAACTCGATGGCGGCCTCTCGACAGGAATGCGTCCGTTCCTGCGCAACGGTGAACTCTGCTTTATGCACACGTGGGCGGTCGTCATTGGGACCACATCTCCTGCAGCCATGAACGCACGCGAAAAGCCCATTCCATGATCTCTCGCATACCAGTCAAGTACAGGCAACCTTCATAGCAGGGCTATTTAAAAGTCGCCGCATTGACCCGTAGAGGCAGGCCTTGCGTCTGCCTTGTGGCCTACCATGCACTGGGTCAACCCACAAGGCAGACGCAAGGCCTGCCTCTACGGGGACGTTTGAAGCGCCCTGGGCTTCACTAGGATAAGGGTTGTTTATCACTCCTCTATAATAGTACAATGAGAGCGGCAAGAAGTTCCTGGTTCTCCGTTTCCCGGGTGGCAAGTGAGTTGTCTGGGAAGCATGGTGAGGCCTGGGGCTTTTTCGATAGAAGGAGGAGTTTTGGTGACTGAATTATTTCGTGAGGTTGATAACTGCGTGACGGCTCCTCAGGGCTTTCGTGCGGGAACGGTGGCGTGTGGTATCAAATCAGATGCTTCTAGCAAAGACCTGGCTATTTTAGCCTCGTACGTCCCCTGTGTCACGGCTGGCACCTTCACCACCAGCGGCACTGCTGCTGCACCTGTCCTGCTCTGCCAGGAACGCCTGAAGGATGGCAGGACGCAGGCAATTATCGTCAATAGCGGGAACGCAAATTGCGCTACAGGCGATCCGGGCTTGCTCAATGCATACTGCATGACCGAGTTTGTTGCCACGCACCTGCATCTGGAGAACGAACTGGTACTCTGTTCATCGACGGGCATCATCGGTCGACAATTGCCAATTGAGAAGATCGCGGCAGGCGTGAAGCAGATCGAATTGAGCAGAGAACAGGGCAATGCCTTCTCAGAAGCAATTATGACAACGGATACACATCCTAAACGGATCGCACTGGAGTTCGAGCTGGAAGGGCGTACGGTACGTCTGGGTGGTTGCACCAAAGGAGCGGGGATGATCTATCCGAATATGGCAACAATGCTCTGTTACCTGACCACTGATGCGGTCCTTGAGCACGAGTGGATGCAGAATGAGCTACGAGCAGCCGTTGCTGATACCTTCAATATGATCTCGGTTGATGGTGATATGTCTACTAATGACACCTGCCTCCTCTTTGCCAATGGGCTGGCTGGCAACACGCCGCTTAATGCCCTGCATCCAGAAGCGGAGACGTTTCGCAAGGCGCTGCGTCACGTTATGGAATACCTGGCAATCGAGATGGCACGCGACGGCGAGGGCGCGACGAAATTGATGACAGTGCTGGTGCGCGGCGCACTGAATAAGGCCGATGCAGTCAAGGCGGCACGCGCGATCACACTCTCTCCCATATGGCAATGTGCACTGGCCGGAGGTGATCCCAACTGGGGACGCATCGTTGCAGCGCTGGGCGCAAGCGGCTGTGCATTACAGGCGGACATATATGATATTTTTATTGGAGATGTACAGGTGACCAGGCACGGGATAGGCACAGAGTACGAGCAGGAGCAGGCACGCGCGGCGATGGCAGGCAGCGAGGTCACCATTACTATAGATCTGCATCTTGGCGAGGGCCAGGCCACAGCATGGGGTTGCGACCTGACGCATGGTTATATCGACGAAAATACGTTATATACGCGCTAGTACGAGCTAATATATTTCCATACTGGCTGGCGTAAAAAAAGAGTGGTACATCGTACCCGTACAAAGGAGAAAGATTATGGCAACAACGGGCTTGAACAAACGTGATTGGGTTGCGCTTGAGCAGCAGTACTACCAGGGAACATTCAAGCGTTATCCAGTGACACTTGTACGCGGCGAAGGAACACGCGTGTGGGACAGCGACGGGAAGGTGTACCTTGATTTTGTAGCTGGCATCGCAGTCAACGTACTGGGACACTGTCATCCGGCGATTGTGGAGGCGGTACAATACCAGGTTACCCAGTTAGTGCACGTTTCTAACCTGTATTACAATACGCGCCAGATAGAACTGGCCGAATTGCTCGCCCAGCGTAGTGGTGGCATGCGCTCATTTTTCTCAAATAGTGGAGCCGAAGCAAACGAAGGTGCGATTAAGCTGGCGCGTAAGTATGGAAGATTGCATCGCAACGGAGCATTTGAGATCATCAGCATGCAGAATAGCTTCCATGGACGCACACTGGCAACAACGGCAGCAACCGGACAGGCGTCATATCAGGCGACATGGGCACCGCTTCCCGATGGTTTCAAGCAGGTGCCATTTAACGATCTGGATGCCGTAAAAGAGGCGACCAGTGCTAAGACGATTGCTATTCTGGTTGAGGGGGTACAGGGTGAAGGTGGTATCTGGCCCGCCAGCGAGGAATTTATGCAAGGATTGCGCAAGTGGTGCGACGAACAGAACCTGGTGCTGATCTGCGACGAGGTACAGGCTGGCATGGGACGTACGGGCAAGTTCTTTAGCTGGGAGCATTTTGGTGCGCGTCCAGATATCATCACGATGGCCAAGGGACTGGCAGGTGGCATGCCGATTGGAGCCATGCTCACCGGACCACGTACAGATCTGTTTGTTCCTGGCGATCATGGCACAACTTTTGGTGGTAACCCGATTGCCTGTGCAGCCGGTGTTGCAACCGTCAGCACAATTATTGAGCAAAACTTGTTGGAGAATGCAGCGAAGATGGGTGACTACTGGGGTAGCAAACTAACAGCGTTGACTGAAAAGTATTCATTTATCGATTCGCCACGCGGCCTTGGTCTGATGCGGGCGGTGAACGTCGAGCACGACCTGGCCTCTGTCATTGTGCAGAAAGCGCTGGAACATGGTCTGCTGCTCAACAATCTTGGCGGCAAGACATTACGTATGATCCCACCATTGATCCTGACTGCCGCTGATATCGACGAGGCGGCAGATTTGCTTGATCACACTCTGGCGGAAGTTGCAGAACTACCAATAGCTAATTCATAATAAAGAGTTGGCAGAGAAGAGCTGCCGCTGTGTTGAGGCAACGGCAGCTCTGTGGGATTATTATGACGACTTATGAAAATGTTTTTCCGCGCTGAGGCGACTGACTTTACGATGCTTTTCTTCAGCGTACTCGTAGCCAGGCCAATCTACCTGTAAACTTCGTTCAGCCAGAACCTCGGTCGCAAGATCCGTGGGGAAACCTTTTTCAGCGTGTAATTTGAAAAGGAGTTCGCCGGATATAACGCCGTGTTCGTCGGGTTCAAGCTGAGACAGGTAGCGTAGGCCTGTAGTCAGGACACGCTCAAACAGCTTTTCCTCGTCGCTGATCACACGTGTGAGAGCGGGTATGTGCTCGTGTTCCTCAGCAGTCAGAAGAGAGCCGTGACCTTGCGCAAGTGGCGTAAGCAGTTCGCTCAGAAAAGGTTTATTGATACCCAGGACGCGACCTTGACGAGACGCACGACGGACCAGGCGACGTACAACCGAGCTACTCCCATCACGTCCTGGCATCACGCCCGCCAGCCCAGCCAGTAACACCGCTCGCATGTGATCCACAATCACCCGGCGCGCTCGTATCTCCATAGACTTGCCTCCCGCAACCCCTGACGACGCAAATTCAGACAGACGAGCAAGCGCAGGCAGAAAAAGATCAATCGAGAAGACGGATTCCGCATTTTGCAGCACTAGCGCCATGCGCTCCAGGCCCATACCAGTATCAATATTGCGCTGTGGCAAAGGAACAAGTGGACCCGAGGTTGGGCGCTCATACTCCATAAAGACAAGGTTCCAGATCTCAAGAAAACGCTCACAGGAGTCACCAGGTCGGCACTCGGATGGATGAGGGTCCAGGTTGAGACCCAGATCCACGTATATTTCGCTGCAAGGACCACAAGGGCCGGGGCCGCCCATCGTCCAGAGATTATCATCTGAACCCAGAGGCACGATATGTTCACGAGGTATCCCCATTCGCAGCCATTCCTGGACAGCCACTTCGTCGGCAGGCAGGCCCAGTTCAGGGTCTCCCGCAAAGACCGTAACCCACAGTTTCGATTGGTCCAGGTTGAAAACATTCAGAAGCAGATCGAGCGCCATTTCAATGGCCTCACGCTTGCCGTAATCGCCTATCGACCAGTTACCCAACATATGAAAGGACGTATTTTTTCTAATATTTGTGCCCACCGCATCGGCATCGTCGGTACGCAAACAGCGTTGCAGAGCCGTCAGGCGTGGGGATGGCGGTTTTAGCAAGCCGCGCAGGTAGGGTAAGAGCGGTTGCATACCTGCGATAACAAAGGATGTACTATTACCTGGGACCACAAGAGGACTCCCAGGTAGTTCGGTATGGTCGTGTGAACGAAAGAATGTGAGGTAACGCTCCACTATCTCGAACGAAGAAAGGAAACGAGTGTTAGTTGTCGTCATGTTGCGCCACTCCTTTGCAGAATATTGCCCGCTTGTTAATCTGTTATTTCTTATTGTGTAGTCATTGCTGCAAGGAGAGGCTTTGCATAATGGGCTTGAGCCCAAACAAAAAGCCCGCCTTGAGCAATTACGCTCAGGGCGGGCCGAAATTTCTTTTTAGCCCGTGGTACCACCTGAATTGGAAGCTGACGCACAAAATGCGCAGGATTCCCACTTTGCAGGCACGGAACGATTTGATGATATGCGTTCGATGCCTTGCCCTCAGGTAACGGAGGGCTACCGGCAGGGATTACTGGCTACAATGCTTAAGGCATTATGTAACGTTCTTCCCGCATCGCGACCCGTTGGACATACGGTATAACGGATCTGAGGGGGGCATTCCATGAGATCTGAGTTGTCGGGCTCTCACCATCACCGACTCGCTGGCGACTCATCTCAGCATGTACTCGTCCCTCGCGACGACCTGGACTATTTGATTTGTTCAAGTATACCTTGCGAAGGTGGACACGTCAAGGGAATTTTAGAGCTCCCAAACAGGAAACTGTTCAGGCTTATCCATTGCCGATCCTCCAGGTCACAAAAATAATTTACTGCATCTCTTCGTCCCTTTGATAAATATTGCATTTCTCTAGAAAATAGTGTATACTTAAAAAGTCTCATAGATATGCTTATGAGTCATGTTCCTCGTATGAAAGAACACTCAGAGCACATCTCCAGGAGCGCAGCGACTCACACATCTTCGCGTTCGCCTCTCTCCACATGGGAACGTGATTTCTGGATGGTTTTGTTCGTTCTCTCGCCTGTGTGCCCTCCATCTCTCCCTCCATTCCTAAGAGCTGAATAGCACGAGAAAAGAAAAAGCGATGAAAACATTTTTCCAGACGAGGGTCACCTTCCTCGAAACCCTCGCTCAGTTGAAGAAGTTAGAAGGCCCTGGGAAGGTCACACAAGCCCTCCGTGTTATGAAGGAACGAGAAACAGGCAAACTGTGCTACCAGGCCGAAGAAGACCTCTCTCAAGCTGAACTTTCCTTGCTGAAAGATATGCTCAGTGCGAGAAAAAGCATGTGGGAAACCTATAAACAGAAATGTCGTGAAAGCTTGCCTACATGGGGAGAATAGGACGACGTTTAGCTGGCTGCAATATATAGCCAGCGACCTCATAACCGCGACCAGGGCGATCTTTCGATGGCAGATCGGTCAGCCATTCCCACTCGGATTCTTCAAGAATGGTGAAGATGTTACGCACGAGGTCGGGGAAGGCGCGTGGAACGAGAGGCATAGCACGACGGTGGGTCGCATCGTGGTCAGTGCCATGCACGTTGAAGACAAACCCACGGATATCGCTGAGTAGGACCGCAATACCGCCTGTATCTAGCAGATCGCTTAATAGGTGCAGGTGAGCGTTGATGATACGGATGCGAAAGTTTTGCGCGGCATCCTGGTAGCGGCGGTGACGCTCTTGCTCATTGAGGAATGTGGGAGCAATGCGCTGCACGTGGTCGAGCAAGTCAAGGATGGGATAACTGAACAGTTGTGTCAGGACCATTGAGCTGATGACAACGCCGAACTCGCCTGCTGGGAGCTCCTGGATCTGCGGCGGATCTGGTATCGGGCATTGTTCCAGGCAGAGAGCAGCAGCGTCAAAGACGGCACGTGCACCTTCCGAGACGATTTTCTGCCAGTCGTGGCGTGCAATCAGGCGAGCAAGGTTGTTGCTAACATCAGCGCTGATATCAGTCTTTAACAGGTGCACACGTCTACGTAACGCTGGAGAAGTCAGTTCGTCCCTTCCCACCTGCATAGTAGCAAGATCAAGATCGGCCAGGACAACTTCGTCGGAGACACGACTGAGTTCTGCGAGTGGAACTTCAGTACAGGCCCCCGCTCCCAAAACAAGCGCGCTGTGTGAAGTGTCGTGCGGGCGCAGTTGCAGAGCGTGGGAAACTAAGTGCGTACATTGTTGCAGGTGTTGAGGAGAATGTTGACGCAACCATTCACGGCGTTGTGCGCCCTGCATCTGGATGTTGCTATACGGTAAGTTATCAATCCGTGGCATATCACGCTATTCTTCCTGGGATCGCACAAGAAATTATGCGAGCTACACTGCAATCGGTAAAGGTTTTGTAAAGGTTATGAGAATATCTAGCCATGGCTCACGATTAGTGTATCATTTCTGGCAAGGTGAAGCCAGCAGTTTCCTGCGCGGCCAGAGCGATTCAAACGTCGCCGCCTGCCACTACGGGGACGTTTGAATCGCCCTGCCTGCAAGGCCAACTCCTACCAATGTCAACAGACAACTTTTGGAATGCCCTGAGCAAGAAGAATGTTTATTACTACCAGTGGTGTACTGGTTGCTGAGCAGGAACAGGATTATTGAAAGGCATAGGAGCAGAGTTTGTGTGCAGTATCATGGGAACCAGCAGCGTCCAGGCGGCAATAGCAAGCACGACTACAACTGCCAGAATCAGAATAAGCATAAGTATTTTCAGAGGCGTCCAGCGCTTCCTTGGGAGAGGTAAAGCAAAGGGATCATAGGAAAATTTTGAACGACTGGCCATGGATTTCCTCCATTACGAGACTACGTCAAGGACATACGAGCAATAAAGCAACAAAAAATAATGGTAATCCCACGTTTCAACTATACTACGTTCCAGAAGTCTTTTATTTACAGCATGCAACATTCCTAGCCCATAAATACCAGATAATTGAAAAAGCGCCCGTAGGAGAGTGAAATCGAGTCCTACGAGAACTTGATCAGGCGGAAAGTTTTAGTGACCGCTGTAATTGGCAGAGCGCTTCTCAAGGAAGGCGCTGACGCCTTCGCGATGATCGGCCGTATTGATGGCAACATCTTGTAGTTTGCCTTCTAGATGGAGGGAGGTTTGCAGGTCACCATCGAGGGAGCAATACATGAGTTCTTTGATCAGACTATAGGTATGTGTTGGACCGTGGGCCAGGCGTCGCGCCAGAGCAGTCGTGAAGGCATCAAACTCCTCAACAGGAACGCATTTATTCACCAGGCCGATGCGTTCGGCCTCAG
>WNGE01003149.1_pt1 | contig 30974 bp, 25 predicted proteins | sample 5400651 | NCBI WGS metagenome assembly WNGE01 (sample SAMN13153370, study PRJNA577476) | soil metagenome | isolation source: 60 cm soil or saprolite under grassland replicate 2 | place: USA:California | collected 2016-06-15
GCCAATCTCACCTGCGGAGGCACCACGACCGTTGGCGTGACCGCGAGTTTCGGATGATCGTTGCGCACAACAATGGCCGGAGGCGTAATTTGCTCCATGGATTGCTTGGGAATCTTGCCTTTCGGAGCTTGGAACTTGTCCCGGTCTCCGCCCCCGCCGCCGCCACCCACCTGCGTCTTGGCCGGCTTCATGACCGGCACTTCGGATGGGGCCACCAGTTCGACAACCTGCCGCTTCGCTTCCTGGACCACAGGTCTTCCGAAGTAGTAGCTGATGGCAAGAATCGCGGCAAGCCCAATAATGTGCGTGACAGTTGAAAGCGTGGCGCTGCTCTTCTTGTAACTGTAGAAGCCCCAAATGTCCCTGACTGGGACCGGCTTTGAAGTCAAGACGAGAGGTGGGAGCTTCTCCGGGAAAAACGTGTCCTTGAAATTTTGACGAAGCGAGGCCCACAATGACTGCTCCTGCCCTTTCGGCATCAGCAGATTGAGTTCGGGTTCCCGTTCGGCGGATTGCGGTGGTTTGAATTCCAAAGTTGCCATATGTTACCCGAGTTCGTGGCCGGTCGCCAATTCCCGTTCTGTTACCTGATGAGCAGCTTGCCTGCCAAGTTGCACCGCGGCGGCTTTGTTTTGCAAACTCTTACTTGCTATCAGGTTAGATGGGCCAACGCTTCAGCCAACCTATTCCAATTAGATGCTTGCACTCGGGAAACGTAACCTTGCAAAAATTGTACACGCGCCAATGAACAATTTGGCAGTCGATTTCTGTCGGACTTCGGCTTTTGGGGCTCCGGCCCGTCAGGCTTCGGGCATTAAGATGCCGAGAGTTGAAATGTGATTCGATTCAGGCTTGCGTCCGCTAAGACAGCATCGAGTATTCTCTGACGGGCCCCGGAGGCTGACGCCCAAAGCCCGGCGGCCGAAGCCCAACGCCCGACGAAGTATAATGAAAAAAATCAAGCATTTGGAGAACGCAAGCGAGTGCCGCTGGACCTGAAATCCACCATCAATCTGCCCAAAACTGCCTTCCCGATGAAGGCAAATTTGCCCCAGAATGAGCCCAAAACTCTTTCGCGCTGGGAGGAGATGCGGCTCTACGAACGCATTCGGGAAGCGAAGGCCGGAGCTCCGCCCTACGTGCTGCACGACGGTCCTCCCTATGCCAACGGGCCAATTCATCTGGGCCATGCGCTGAACAAATGCCTCAAGGATTTCGTGGTCAAGTCGAAAAATATGGCCGGATTCGATGCCCCATACATCCCCGGTTGGGACTGCCACGGCCTGCCCATTGAAATAAAAGTGGACCAGCAACTGGGTGGAAAAAAGTTGCAGATGAAGCCACTCGATGTGCGGATCGAGTGCCGCAAATACGCACAGAAATATCTCGACATACAGCGGGAGCAGTTCGAGCGGATTGGTGTGCTGGGGCGATTCGACAAGCCGTACTCGACCATGACTCCCGAGTACGAATCTGTGGTGGTCGCGACCTTCTACAAGTTTTTCGAAGACGGCTTTGTGTACAAAGGCCTTCGGCCTGTCTATTGGTGCATGCACGACCGTACTGCCCTGGCTGAAGCCGAAGTCGAATACGAAACGCACACCAGCCCGACAGTTTTCGTTAGATATCGGATGCAATCGGATCCGCGAACCGTTGATCCCACCTTGGCTGATGCCAGAATCCATGGCGACAAGCCCGTTTACACCATCATCTGGACGACCACTCCATGGACGTTGCCGGCTTCGATGGCGGTCGCATTTCATCCGCACGAAGAATATGTCGCGCTCGAAGCCAACGACGCGATCTACATCGTCGCCGAGAAGCTGGCGAAATCGGTGGCCGAGAAATGCGGGTTCCCGGACGCCAAGGCCATTGCCCGTTTTCCGGGCAAGGCCATGGAGCACTCGTGGTTTTACCATCCGTTTCTCCCGTGGGAACGTCGCAAAATTCTCGGCGTGATTGCTGATTACGTGACCATGGACACGGGCACTGGCGTGGTCCACACAGCACCGTCGCATGGTGCTGAGGACTTTGCGACCGGTGTCCGCTACAAGCTCGACCCGACTTGCGATGTTGATGCGGCCGGGATAATTCACAATGGCTTGCCGGAATACGATGGCCTGAAAGTTCTTAAGGCCAATGAGCCAATCATTGAACTGCTCAAGAGCCGGGGAGCGCTACTGCATTCGGAAAAAGTTGAGCACTCCTATCCGCACTGCTGGCGTTGTCACAATCCGGTGATCTTCCGCGCTACCGAGCAATGGTTCATTGCCATGGAAACTCCAATGGCAGGCGGCACATTCCGCACTCGTGCTCTCGAAGAAATCAAGAAGGTCAAATGGGATCCTGCCTGGGGCGAAGAACGCATCTCGAACATGGTTGAAACCCGGCCGGATTGGTGCATCTCGCGGCAGCGGGTGTGGGGTGTTCCGATTGCGGTGTTCGCGTGTACCGGTTGCAATAAGCCGCTGAACGATCCCACTGTGAACCGCAAAGTGGTCGAACTTTTTGCTAAGTCGGGCGCCGATTCCTGGTACACCGGCGCAACCGATCAATTTGCGCAGGGCGCAAAATGCGCAAACTGCAGCGGCACCGTTTTCGTAAAAGAAAACGACATTCTCGACGTGTGGTTTGAATCCGGCTGCAGCTACTTGGTCGAGACTGCAAACGAAGCGAACTATCCATGGCCTTCCGACCTGTATCTCGAAGGCGGCGATCAGTACCGCGGATGGTTTATGTCTTCCCTGCTCTGTTCGCTAGCTGCGAAGGGCAGCGCACCATACAAAGGAGTTGCCACACCTGGCTGGACACTCGATGAAACCGGACGCGCGATGTCGAAGTCGCGCGGCAATGATGTTGATCCAGCAGACATCGCGAAAAGACTGGGGGGAGAGATCGTGCGTCTGTGGGTAGCGTCGGTGGACTTCCGCGAGGACGTGGTCGGGTCTGAGAACCTGATGCAGCGCGCGGCCGAGGCCTATCGCGATATCCGCAATAAGCTTTTTCGTTACGTGCTGAGCAATCTCTACGACTTCGATCCTCAACTCAATGCAGTTCCGTTTGAAAAACTGCAGGCGGTTGATCAGTACATACTGCGGCAAACCTTCGCGCTTTCTGCAGATGTAACACGCTGGTACGAGGAATTCGCGTTCCATAAGATCTATCAGCGGGTGAACCACTTTGCGATCGTGGAGCTGAGCGCCTTCTATGTGGATGTAGTCAAGGACCGGCTCTACACGTTTGCGCCGGATTCCCTTGGCCGGAGAGCAGCCCAGACGGTTCTTTGGCGCATTGGCGAGGCGCTGGTTCGATTGCTGGCGCCGATCATGAGCTTCACCTGTGATGAGGCATGGCAGCATCTGCCGAAAAATGATTCTCGCCCTGCCAGCGTGCATATGGCGACGTTTCCCGCAGCAGAAGACATCCTGGGTAGCGCATCGGTAGCAACCGACGATTCCCAGCAGAAAGCGGACTGGACTACGCTGCTTTCGATTCGCGATCAGGTTCTGAAGCCCCTCGAACAAGCCCGTGCCAAGAACCAGATCGGCAAGAGCCTGGAAGCGCAAGTGAAGCTGACTGCTTCCGATCCGCTCCACAGCGTTCTAGAGCGGCATAAGGATGATCTGCGGTACCTGTTCATCGTTTCGCAGGTCACGTTGGAGAAAGGCTCGGGAAATGGAACCGGAAGTCTCCAGGTGGAAGTCAGCCCCGCCGCCGGCGAAAAATGCGAACGGTGCTGGAACTACTCCACCCGAGTTGGTGAAGACAAGAATTACCCGACGGTCTGTGAGCGTTGCGCTCCGGTATTGAGACAACTTGAAGCTGGGGATTCTGGACCAACATCCAATTTGTAGGTATGAAGTTTGTCAGCGGCTAAAGCCGCGGATTTATTTGCAGACTTTCGGCACGGCTTGAAGCCGTGCCCTTTCAAATCATTCAACCGGAATGACTGGCCATCGAATCATGCGCAGACTGCACCTACTGATTGCACTGGGCGTGTTGTTGCTTGACCGTTTCACCAAGCGACTGGTCGCGAGAGACATCTCGCTGCACGACAGCATAACGGTGATCAAGCGGGTTTTCTATATCACTCATGTAGAAAACCGTGGGGCGGCGTTCGGACTTTTCAACGATTCGCCTTCGGAATGGAAGATCGCGCTGCTGGTGTTGTTTTCGATCGTCGCGCTGGTCATCGTTTCTGCCCTGCTCTGGCGCAGCAGCCACACCATGACCGCAACTGCCGTGGGACTCTCACTCATTCTCGGCGGAGCGTTAGGAAATCTGTGGGATCGCCTGTTGAGCGGCAAAGTAGTAGATTTTCTTCTCGTTTACATCGGCTCATATCAGTGGCCGGCATTCAATGTCGCAGATAGCGCGATTGTGGTTGGGGCTGGCCTGTTGGTGTTCGAAATCCTCTTCGTGAAGACGCCGGAGCCGGAAAAGTCAGCATAGAGCCCGTCGTTGGTCGTGCGTCGTCGGTCGTTCGCAAAACCCAATCACGCGAGTACCAACGACCAACGAGGGCTTTTCTCACGGAGTCCCATACAGCTGCCGGTACACATTCGCGTTCCGCATGATTGCTTGCACATACTCGCGCGTTTCTGTGAATGGAATGGATTCCACGAATTCCTGAATGTCCCGGTATTTTCCAGCCGCCTGCCAGTCGCGCACGCGATCGTCCCCGGCGTTGTAAGCCGCGAGCGCGTACTCGAAGCCCCCGAACTGGTCCACCATGGAACGGAAATAGCGTGTCCCCAGTTGCAAGTTGATGGCTGGCAGAAAAAGTTGCTGCGGAGAAAAATGCTTTAGCTTTTCCTGTTTAGCTACGCCTTTACCGACGCGCGGCAATAACTGCATCAGGCCGAGCGCGCTCTTGTTCGAAGCCGCATTGGGATTGAACTCCGATTCCTGCCGGATCAGGGATGCCACCATGTAAGGGTCCAGCCCGTTTGCCGAGGAAAACTTTTTCAAGTCCGTCCAGTATGGTTTTGGGAAAAGCTCTTCCCAGTACGAACGCGGCAGCGCAGTCAGATCGACCGCAAAGTAACTTGGAATTGCGCGCTTCATGGTCTCAACTGCAATGTCGTATCGCCCCGCGTCCTGGTACATGCGGGCAATTTCGGCGGGCGCCCAGCTTCCCTTCTCTTCTTCGGCGGCGGCTTTGAGCTCGCGAACCGCAAAATCAAGTAGCCCACCGTTTTCCAGCAGACGCGCTTTTTCCACCCGCAGATTGTCTTCCGGCGGGGGATCGCTTTTTACGTCGGGCATCCCGCTGATTGGAGGCACGTGATCGAGGACTGCATAATGCGGGGGATCGTCTCCCACCTTGAGCTTGCTTGCGCGCTCCCTCGCGATTGGGCCGTAGTAATAGTTCCTAAAGCGATCGTTAATTTTCTGGTAGAACGCTGCCGCCATCGCCGGATCGCCATCTTCCTCGCCGAGGCGCCCCCGCCAGTAGAGGGCTGCGACAACCTCGTTCGAGTTCGGGTAAAGCGCAATCTGCTGCTCAAATCCATTCTTGGCATCCGACGCGCGCCCCTGTCGCAAGCTGAGCCACGATGCCTTCCAATTGGCATAAGGCGCGCGCGGACCTTGCGGAAAATGAGTTTGAATTTCACGGTAAGCGTCTATCGCTTTGTCGTAGTCGTGGCGCAACAAATAAATGTTTCCAGCGTAAAGCAGCGCCTGTTCAAGCCATGAGCTGGTCGGGGCTGTCTGACGAATCTGGTCTACCGTTCGCAGGAATCCATCATCGTCGTTCGACGCACGTTGCATTTCGCCTAGGTCAAAGAGCCGCTGGGCGGCAATGTCCGGAGAAGTGATTTGCACAGAATCGAGCAACTGTTTGGCTTCGCGATTTTGCCCCAAGTGATGCAGAGCTTCTGACAGTGCGAGCTGCATGGCCGGCTTGTCGTTGGGGCTGGCGTCGCGAAATAAATCGCGATACGCATCGGCAGCCTCTTGATACCGCTTGGCTCGCGCAAGTGTTTCAGCGCGTCCGCGGCGCTCGGCAAATGTAGGCGGTGCTATTCCAGGCGTCGCAGAGAGCCTTTGCAAATCAGGCTGCGCGGCCGATGCTTCGAAACTCAGCGGGAGAGTGAAGTAAAGATGACGCAGCACAGCAACGGCCTTCGTGGTATCTCCCGCGGCTGCGTATGCCCGGCCCAACGCCAGTTCCAAATCTGATCTTATGGGTTCGCGATCGCGTTCCAGCAGGGCAACCGCATCTTTGGGACGGTTGTCGGCCAGCAATGCATTTGCATAGAGAACGTGCGCATCTCTCACCAGCAGCGACTGCGGAAAAGTCACATCGAACGTGTTCAGCGCGGCAACGGCTTCGGGCAGCCGGCCACTTTGCTGATAGTCCGCGGCGAGGTAGTAAGCCACGTAGTCGCCAATGTCGCCCGCGTGTGGCTTGGCCCGGCTCAGCGGATCAATTGCTTTGGCGAAGTCACGATCGAGAAAATGCGCATAGCCGACGGCCAGCCACGCCAGCGAACCAGCGTCCTCCGCGCTGTGCTTACGCGCAAACGCTTCCACGCCCGCGTAGGCCTGAGGAGTGCGGTTCTGCAAGAGCTGCTGTGCCATCGGCTTCAGCGTGGCCGATGCGACGAAGGCCTGATGAATCCGACGGAAGCGCGGAGAATTACGCTTTGAGCTCGAGCGTTTTCTTGTCGAGACGCTTGCGGATCCCCTCTTCTTGGCTGCCGTTTGCTTATGGGCTGGCTTGCTCGCCTGCGTATCGCCGGTGGGCGCATCTGCCGTGTGGTTCGCGCCGGGTCCCGCCGCGTGCTCTGGATTTGGTGCCGCTGCAGGCTGATTTTGAGGCGAGGACGACGAGCCTGCTGCCGAATCAGATTGCGAACGCGCGCAAACCGGCAAATACAAGAGTGCACATGCCAGCACGAGAGAAAAACAGATTGTGCGCAAATGCCCCGCCACGTCTTTTAATTATCGCCGAAAATTACTGCCCAGGAGAGAAACATCGTCCTCGGCGAGACTTCGAATGAGTTCCTGCGAGAAATAGTCTGCCCCGCCAGCAGCAGAATTTCCATAGCGTTTCTGGTACGTTGACCGGCTCTTTTCAATGTCTTCCTTCAGCCGGTCATATAAATCCCTGTGCTTGCGGCCCTCGGAAACTTTCGCATGGTTGTAGAGCTTGATCTCATCAATGAGCAGACGCGCAAAACGCTGGGCCTTGCTATGAGTCTCTCTTTCCTCGCCCGAAGGAGCTGAAGTTGGCCCACCCCAGGCTGCTGCGGCGGACATTGCGGCGGCCGGCGCCGGCTCGGCATGAGCTTGGTTGTGAATAGGGCTGTGTGCCGCGAATGGGTCGTTCGCCGGGGCAGCAGCGTGCATTTCCGGCTCCGGAATGCCGTCTTTCTGCGCTTGCTTTCTCTGCGAGATAACTTCCAGCCACGCGCTGGTGGCCCGTACAAGTACATCGAGAGCAGCCACGTCGAGCTCGCCGCCTTCGGTTCCACCGTCCGCATAGACCAATGCTGAAATTTTGTCTTTGAGTAGCAGGGGCAGCAGGACAACGTCCCCGTCAGGCGCATCGAACTTCGACGTGAAATGCTCGTCCATCTCTGACAACGCGGTGGTTTCTGACGTCCGCGATTGCATGACCCGCGAGGCCAGCCCGGAGCCAATATTCAGGACAAAATCCTTGATCGCTTCGTTATTCTGGAACCCTATTCCCTGCCAGCCGGTCGCCGACCCGTTCTTAACAACGAAGAGTGCTGCCCGGCCGCTGTAGAGAACCGTGTTATCCAGCAATGCACGCAGAATTTCCTTTTGGTTGGTTCCAGCCTGAATTGTCGAAACCGCTTTTTGCAGCGCAGCTGCGCCGCTCTCCGCAGCCCCGCCTTTGCCCGCCAGTGCTGGCCCAACCTCACGCAGAACTTCCTGCACCACGGTCTCGCGGAGCGAGGCGAGCTGCCGCTCAAGCGCCTGCGCGACCGCATTGCGCACAATCTCTTCAACACGTTTCTCTGACATATTTCCGTGGATCAGGCTTGTCCGGATTATAGGTTGAACCGGGGTGCGACCAGCAGGTCACTTTAGTCACTTGAATCACCACCCTTTTGAAACGCAAATGCTGCAGAGACTTGCCAGCCATCACAGAGAAACTGACGCCCTTGTCTTGGACTTATAATTCTCGGGCTGACCACTCAGCATAATGAGGCCGAAGGAGCGTTCCAGGATGCGAAAGCGCTGTTTTGTATGGTGGGCCGCTATTTTTTGCAACCTTTTCTTGTTCCACCTCGCCCAGGCGCAGCAATATTCACCAAACTTGTTTCAGGAAATGCGGTGGCGAATGGTGGGACCGTTCCGAGGCGGCCGGACTCGTGCAGTCGCTGGCGTACCAAGCCAGCCGAACGTCTTCTATATGGGCGCGGTTAACGGCGGCGTCTGGAAGTCCGACGACTATGGCCGCACTTGGAACCCGATTTTTGACCAGCAACCGACGCAGTCCATCGGCGCGATCGCGGTTGCGCCTTCGAATTCCGATATCGTTTACGTCGCCAGCGGAGAGGGTTTGCAAAGACCTGATCTGTCCATCGGCGATGGGATTTATAAGTCCAACGACGCCGGCAAGACCTGGACGCATCTTGGCTTGAGAGAAGGCCAACAGATTCCAGCTCTGGCGATTGATCCGCGAAATCCAGACCGGCTGTTTGCTGCGGTTCTGGGTCATCCTTATGGCGCCAATCCAGAACGCGGGATTTTTCGCTCGACTGACGGCGGCGCAACCTGGGCGAAGGTGCTCTATAAAGACGAGAACACGGGCGGCTCCGATGTGGAGATTGACCCATCGAATCCAGATGTGATTTATGCCGGGATGTGGCAGTCGCGGCTGGGGCCTTGGGAAGACAACAACGCCTTCGCTGGGACCAATGGGGGATTGTTCAAATCCATTGACGGCGGAAACACGTGGCAAAAGCTGACTAAGGGTCTGCCCAATGACTTGGTTCAGATCAACATCGCCATTGCGTCCAGCCAGACGAGCCGTCTCTACGCGACTCTAGCGACAACGAGGCCCACAGAATACGCCAGCGACACGGGAGTTGGTTTTTATCGCTCCGATGACGCCGGCGAAAGTTGGTATCGGGCGACAACCGATCCGCGTCCCGCAATGAAGATTGGAGGCGGCGATCTTCCCATTCCACGCGTTAGTCCCAAGAATCCCGACGTGGTTTACAGCGCCAGCCTTGTCACGGTGCGCTCGACCGATGGGGGTAAGACATGGATCAGCCTCCGTGGAGCGCCGGGCGGAGACGATTATCAGAACCTCTGGATCAATCCCCTGAATCCGAACATCATTCTGCTCGTCGCCGATCAAGGTGCGCTCGTGACGGTCAATGGCGGCGAGACATGGAGCTCCTGGTACAACCAGCCAACCGCGCAGATGTACCACGTAATCACGACCAACACATTCCCTTACAAGATTTGCGGCGGCCAGCAGGAGAGCGGCTCAGTATGCATCTCTAGCCGCGGCAACGATGGTCGTATCACATTTCGCGATTGGCATCCCGTCGGAGTTATCGAGTATGGCTACGTAGCGCCCGATCCATTGGACAGCGACATTGTGTACGGCGCTGGCAGGAGTGAAGTTTCCCGTTTCCAGTGGAGCACCGGCCAGACAGAGAACATCACCCCAATTCCTATTCGCGGGAAGTATCGTACGGACCGCACCGAACCGATCATGTTTTCGCCGGTCGATCCGCATCTGCTTTACTACGCCGCAAACGTGCTTTTTGAGACACGCGATGGCGGGCGTACATGGCAGACGATCAGCCCCGACCTAACCCGCGAGAGTCCTGCACTGCCGGCGACCGTGGGCGATCAGGCGAGCTTGAATGCGAAAGCCGGAAAACAGCGCGGCGCAATTTACGCGCTCGCACCATCATTTCGCGATGTGAATACCGTTTGGGCAGGAACCGATGATGGATTGGTTTGGATCACGCGTGATGGCGGCAAGAATTGGAGCAATATCACTCCTCCGGCATTGTCGTCATGGAGTAAAGTTACGCAGATCAGCGCGTCCCATTTCGATGACCAAACTGCATACATCTCGGTCAGCCGCTTTCGAATTGACGATTTGAAACCTTACATCTACCGAACGACCGATGGCGGAAGAACGTGGAGACCGATCGTGAGTGGATTACCGGATAACTCGCCGGTTAACACAGTGCGCGAGGACCCAGTTCGCAAGGGCTTGCTTTTTGCGGGAACCGAGAACACAGTTTGGGTTTCTTTCGACGATGGCGATCATTGGCAATCTCTGCAATTGAATCTGCCCCACACCTCGATGCGCGACCTCTTAGTCCACGAGAACGATTTGATTGTCGCCACGCACGGTCGCGGATTTTGGGTCCTCGGCGACATCGCTGCGCTGCGTCAAATGCGCCCGGAAATAGCCGAGTTCGGTGTGCATCTGTTCACTCCCGCTCCCGCATATCGCGCACGGCGTAGCACCTACACCGACACGCCGATTCCCCCGGATGAGCCCACGGGAGAAAATCCTCCGGACGGAGCCGTCATTGACTATTACTTGGGAATCCCGGCTTCGAGTCGGGTGACGCTAGAAATACTCGACAACAAAGGACAGCTCGTACGGCGGTATTCCAGTACAGATAAGCCCGAGCTTTCAGAGGGGGAGCAAGAAAAGGGACTGATTCCGCTCTACTGGCTTCAACCACGGAAATCTCTGTCGGCGGAAGCGGGCATGCATCGGTGGGTTTGGGACTTGCGTTATCCGCTGCCGCTCTCAACCGAGCACGAATATCCGATTGCGGCCGTCCCCCATGCAACACCGCGCTACCCGCTCGGGCCGACCGTTGTTCCGGGCAACTACACGATTAAGCTAGAGGCCAACGGTCGAGCAACTACTGAGCCGATCACGGTGAAAATGGATCCGCGCGTGAAGATTTCGGCTGCGTCGTTGCAGAAGAAATTCGAAGTCGAGATGCAACTGTCGGAAGCGATCACCAAGAGCTCGAAGGCGGTCATGCAGGCACGCTCGGCGCAAGAACAGCTGGAGAAATTACTCGGTTCAAATTCAAGCAAGAAAGAAACAATGGAGTCCTTAACTGGCAGAGTTTCTGAACTTCTTGATGGTGCCAAAAATCCAGGGCCTGGGCACGATGAGCCTCCCCTAAAAGACTCGAACAGTACGTTGATCGCGCTCTACAAAGAAGTTGAGAAAGCCGACTCGGAACCGACTGTCGCTCAGGTAGAAGCATTTTCGAAGACCAATGCTAGGCTGGCTCCCCTGCTGAAAGGCTGGGAAGATTTGAAAAACGGAGATCTCCAGCGACTGAACATCAAGCTCAGCACAGCTGATCTGCCCAAGATTGACTTCGACCGACCGCCGGAACACGAGGAAGCGGGAGTGCGTGGGGGCTGTCCGCCATGTTTTTAAAGAACTGTACAACCGCCAGATTTTTGCCCGGTTGGCACAAACACTCCCTCACCCGGTAAAATAGGCTTTCGATCCAGGTTCCCTTCCGTTTGCTGTGAAAAATCCTGCATCGAATGTTCAATGGGCGCAATCCAACCAAAAGTGAGTGAGCCAGTCTCTGATGAGATGGCTCTGGTCGCATCGGCAAAAGGCGGAGATGTCGCGGCTTTTGAGGAATTAATTCGCCGATATGACCGCAACGTTTTTCGCATCGCGCAACACATTACGCAAAACCGCGAAGATGCGGAAGACGTAGTTCAGGACGCGTTCTTTAAGGCGTACAGCAATCTTGCGCAGTTCCAGGGCCAATCGAACTTTTATACCTGGCTGGTACGGATTGCGGTCAACGAAGCGTTGATGAAGTTGCGGCGCCGTCGGCCTGAGCGCACGGTATCACTCGACGAGGATGTAAAGACCGAAGATGATTCGGTCCCTCGAGAGGTTGCGGATTGGAGCCCGAATCCTGAGCAGCAATACAATCAGGCCGAGTTGCGGGAGATTCTGGATAAGACGATCCACGGTTTGCCGGCAACATTTCGGACTGTGTTCGTGTTGCGAGATGTGGAAGGCCTCTCCACGGAGGAGACTGCGGAAGCACTGGAACTGAGTATTCCAGCGGTGAAGTCGAGATTGTTACGCGCGCGCTTACAGTTACGCGAACGGTTAAATAAATTTTTTAAGAAGAGAGAGAAGTCGAATGGGGCGCAAAAACCAAGCAGTGGAGATGGCAACCAGTGAAATGCTCTGAATTTCTCCACGAATTGACCGATTACCTTGATGGCGTGATTGACATCCCAACCAAGGCTGAATTGGAAGAACATTTGGCTTGGTGCCACAACTGCTACGTCGTCTGCGATACGACGAAGAAGACCATCGAAATCTATCGCGACTCCCAGCTTTACGAACTCCCCGAAAACCTTCGAACCAAGCTTCGATCAGCCATCGTACAGAAATGCCAGTCGCGCAAGAAGGCTGGGCCGGAAACAGCATAAGGACAAGCTGTTCGCTGGTTGGCTTTTTTTTCTCTGAATTCTCCCCGTCGTTGTTGAAGGCTTGCGCGGAAATTGCTTCGCTTTGCGCAATTTGATCGCGCAAACCTCGCGGCTCAGCGCCGCTGCATCGAACCTTCTAACACTTTCAAAATCCCATACTTGCAGGTCTGGCGGCGTTTTCCTGATTACTTCGCCTATCACTGGGTCGAACCCTTTGGGCAAAAATGGAATCTAAGTAGATGATGCCGAGATTCATGTAGGCGGCAGGTGTGGAGCGGCGGTTCTGGGAGGTAGAAAGATGTTCTCCAAGGTTCTGAGTGCTCTGTTTGGTTGCTGGCATGGGCGTTACAGCTTTCCGATTACCGTGAAAAAGGGGCGTCGCAGCCCCGCTGCATTTCCCACCGGCACTTATGTTGTGTGCCTCGATTGCGGCGAAGAGTTTCCGTACGACTGGAAACAAATGAGGATCGTCCGTCGCAGCCCCGGTCGGACCGTAGCCGCGCCGCTCGCAACCAAGGAAGCCGCGTAAGCAGTCTGCACTCAATCAAAGAGCAGTGGCGGGGCACCGTCCCGCCATTTTACTTGTGCTCAGAGTTCCCATCATCAAAAGCCTTTAAGCCGCAGAGACAGCGCAGGAATCGTAGAGAAAGTCAGAAGGGTCCCCGCGAAAGGTAAGCCGAGCTTCTTTGCTGTAGATCTTCTCTGCGAACTCGACTGGGTTCTCTGCGACCTCTGCGGTTAAAAGCATTTGACGCAAGAAAAAACGGCGGGCTTTTTCAGCCCGCCGATTGCTCTGAGGAGGAGCGACTTGCTAGTTATTATCGTCAGGGCGGCGCTTCAACGTTGGACGTCCGTCGTCCGTGGTCTTGTCATCGCTTCCGTTCTTGTCGGTTGAAGACGTCCGGCGCAGGGTCGGCTTCTTGCCGTCCTTTTCATCGTTCAGCTTGTGTTTGTTCTCAATCTGCGCAAGCCTTGCTTTGACCTCGTCAAACTCTGAACCGGTCACCGTGTATTCGGCCTTCGCGGGAAGAATCGAGGCGATTTCTTTCTGCGATGATTCGATTCTGTCCGGCGTCTGCGGGTGAGTGGAGAAAGCTTTCGAAATAGTTCCAGGCTTCTTCTTTTCCTGCGCTTGAAGCTTTTCGAAGAACGAGACGAAGGCCTGAGGATCGTAGCCTGCCTTGTACATGTACTCGATGCCTAAATAGTCGGCCTGGGTCTCAAACCCACGGGAGAACTTAAGGAAGGTAAGGGGCACTGCAAAACTAGCTGCCTCGTATCCCGCATAACCGATCGGGCCACCGAGAAAAATCAGTGGAATCGTCATAAGTTGCGCCAGGTTGGCGCGAGTGCTTTCACGCCCATAGTGGCAAGCAGCAACGTGGGCAATTTCGTGCGCCATCACTCCTGCAAGCTCCGCTTCTTCGTCTGCCGCGAGAATGAGCCCAGAATTCACATAGAAGAAACCACCCGGCAGAGCAAAGGCATTTACGTCGTCGGAGTCAATTACTTTGATCGTGAAGGGGACTTGTGAATCGGAATTCCGCACCAGGTTTTGCCCCAGCCGATTTACATATTCCGAAACTACGGGGTCGTTAATGATCTTGGACTGGGTTTCGACCTCCTGAGAAACCTGTTTGCCTAGGGCAATCGACTTTTCGACGCTTGTCCAGTTCCCCATACCTCGATTGCAACCCACATTACGGTTTCCAATCGCATCTAGGTCATCAATGCTGCCGTCATGCTTTACCTTTGTGGCTGAGGGCTCCACCGGCTTACTGGCCGATGGCGGGACCTGGGCGGACGGCTGGTTCTTGGTGTCGTCACCGGCAAGAGCCGCTGGACTCATATAGGCAAATGCCACGATCGCCGCGGTCAGTAAAAACAATCTCAATTTCATAAGTCTCTCCAGGTTCACCCACGCATTAGAACGCCGTTAGACTGATTATATTCCCTCGGCTCGACAGACCAGTGCCGGGATCTCTGTTAAGTATGACGCATCTTCCTCTCGCCAGGTTACCCCGCCTCCGTCCAATGTGTTAATAGCCCCATTCGACCCCACTGAGTTGCAAAACCTCTTCCAATACGAGAACATACCCGTTTGCCTAAACCCTAGCGTTCTCATAAGGAAGTGCCTCGAATGGCTGCGCGCCCAAAAACTGCTCAGAAGACATCGTCCAAGACCGCCGCAATCAAGATTGCCGAAATTCAGCCCGCCAAGGGCAAACTTGGGGTAATGATCCCTGGAATGGGCGCAGTTGCGACCACGTTTGTGGCCGGCGTCGAAGCGGTCCGCAAGCGATTGGCCAGTCCGTTTGGCTCTCTGACCCAAATGGGGACCATACGCCTAGGCAAGCGCACCGATGGCCGCTCCCCAAAGGTAAAGGAATTTCTGCCGCTGGCTGCTCTGGACGACCTGGTTTTTACCGGTTGGGATCCATTCGACGATGACATGTACACCGCCGCCCGCAAAGCCGGGGTACTGGAGCGAGAGCTACTCGATCAGGTGAAGCCGTTCTTGAGCTCAATCAAGCCGCGCCCGGCGGTTTTTGACCGGAATTACGTCAAGAAGCTTGACGGCCATCACGTGAAAAAGGGTAAGAACAAGATGGAGTTGGCCGAGCAGCTTCGCGCCGATATTCAAGATTTCAAGAAGAACTCAGGAGCGGCTCGACTCATCACGATCTGGTGCGGCTCGACCGAAATTTTTCTTCAGCCAACCGGGGCCCACCAATCGTTAAAAGCATTCGAAAAAGCTATGCAAACAAATGACGAGGCGATCGCGCCCTCCATGATCTATGCCTACGCCTCGTTGATGGAAGGCGTCCCATTCGCCAATGGCGCTCCGAACCTAACCGTGGATCTGCCAGTGATGCATGAGCTGTCGCGCAAGAATGAAGCTCCCATTTGCGGCAAAGACTTCAAGACTGGCCAGACTCTAATGAAGACGATTCTCGCGCCCGGATTCAAAGCACGGCTGCTGGGTTTGAATGGCTGGTTCTCGACAAACATTCTTGGGAATCGAGACGGCGAGGTGCTCGACGATCCCGGATCGTTCAAGACCAAGGAAGAATCGAAGCTGTCGGTGTTGGAGCACATCTTGCAGCCGGATCTATACCCCGACCTTTATGGCAAAATGAGCCATGTCGTACGCATCAACTACTATCCACCGCGCGGGGACAACAAAGAAGGTTGGGACAACATAGACATCTTCGGGTGGCTGGGATACCCCATGCAGATCAAAGTGGACTTCCTCTGCCGGGATTCAATCCTTGCTGCGCCAATCGTCCTCGACCTGATTTTGTTCCTCGATCTGGCAAAACGCACTTCGGAGCTGAACGGCATCGGCATTCAGGAGTGGCTCAGCTTCTACTTCAAGTCGCCAATGACCGCGCCGGGGCTATACCCCGAGCACGATCTGTTCATTCAGCTTATGAAGCTGAAGAACACCCTCCGGCACCTGAAAGGCGAAGAGCTGATTACGCATTTGGGGCTGGAGTACTACGACTGATCGTGTGGCGCGGGCGCCCTCGCCCGCGGAATCATCGCTATGAATGGCATCCGTGTCTGCATAGTCCTGATCATCGAGGTGGCAACTGCAGTTGCGCAGGTTGACCCTCTCAAACAACTCCAAGAGAAAATTTCAGTTCAGTCGGTCACTGACTTAACTCGCGAAAAGTTGGCAGGCGAGTATTCGAGCCCACCGAGAGAAATTGGAGCCGGTCTGTCAGGTGATGACCTCTACCTCTTCTCGGATGGGACCTATATTTACGATGAGTGGGCAGACATCGAGCCCACAACAATTCGCGACAAGGGTAAATGGGCAATTCTTGAAGGATTCGTGCAGCTGACCTCGGATGCAGACATCACATGGGCTGCGGGAGCGGAACGCAAATACATTGCCGTTCACCGACAAACACATACCGAAGAAATTCTCTTAGTGGGAACGGAAAATGCCTTAGTACGCTTCGAGCAGGATGCCAAAAATGAGCCTGAAATTGAGCTCCTCGTTATGTGCAGGGAGCGATCAAAATCAATTTCAGCTGCCGGAACCCGCAAGCTTAAACAGAAACTAATGCGCCAATCGTGGCGGCCAAACTACTTCACCAGGTAGAGGACATCGCCAACTACTGGCTCACACTACTGGCGTTAGTTCAGCCTTCTTCGTTGTAATCTCCAGTTTGGCCGTGGTCAGGTGCGGACCCGGCCAAGGTTCGGTGTAAGCCTCGAGCGTGATGGTTCCCGGCGTCCTGCTTGCTTGCAGAATCACCTGCGCAAGGCCGTTGAATAGGCTGCGCTTCGGTTCCTTGTCTGATTCCTGGCAGTTGGGATCGCCGTTGCCCACCCCGATGAGTGCGCCCTCGCCAATAACTTTGAAGCTGATCTGATTGTCGGCGGTGGGCACGTGGTGGCCCTCTTTGTCGAGGACTTCGATGCGCACAATCGCGATGTCCTGCCCGTCGGCGTCAATGGTTGTGCGGTCGGCACTCAGTTTTATGGATTCCGGTTTGCCTGTAGTCTCGCGTTTCTCAGTGAGCACCACTTGTCCGTTCTTGCTTCCGCGGGCCTCGAGCAAGCCAGGCTCGTACTTAACTTTCCATTCAAGGTGAGTGTACGGCTGAACTTTCTGGCTGCCCTGAGTCTTGCCATTCAGGAATAATTCCACTTCGTCCAGGTTCGAATGCACCCAAACGCTGATGATCTCGCCTTCACGCTCCTCCCAGCTCCAGTGCGGAAAGAGATGAAGTACCCGCTCATTGCCCCACCACGCCTTGTAGTAGAAGTAGTTGTCCTTGGGAAAGCCGCACATGTCCACAATGCCGAATTCCGAGTTGATTGAAGGCCAGCCGTACGGAGTAGGTTCGCCGCGATAATCGAAGCCTGTCCAGGCAAATCCGCCTGCCAACCATTCGCGAGTTGCGTAGAATTTCCACCACTCCTCAGCCAGCTCGGACCAGCGAGTGTGGTTCACGTCATAGGCACTAACCCAATTACGCTGTTTGTCCGTCTCATAAATGCCACGCGTGGAAAGTGTACTCGCGGTCTCAGATCCTACACACGGCACCTTCGGATGCGCCGCGTGCCATCCGTCTATCACTTTGAGGTTGTAGTTGAATCCCATCACATCCAACTGCTCCGGAAAGTGGGTCTCAAAGGACTGGTTGACCGCGGCGGTGCAAAGGCGCATGGGATCGAGTTCGTGCGACCTCGCGATCATGGAGTCGAGGACGCGCACACCTTGCGGCTGCGGCATCATAGTGAACTCTTCGTTGCCCATTGACCAGATGATGATCGAAGGCGAGTTGCGATAGCGCCTAATCATGGTCTCCAGTTGTGCAATGCCTTCAGGGTTGGAACTCATAAGTCGGGTTTCGCACATCATCATTACGCCTAGTCGGTCGCAGGCTTCCACCCACTCCGGCGTCGGCATATTGTGCGATGTGCGAACCGCATTGGACCCCATGTCCTTCAGGACACTCATGCGATAAGCCTGAAGCCTGTCGGGCAGCGCTGCGCCCACTCCTGCGTGGTCCTGATGGTTGCAGGTTCCTTTGAGCTTGACGGACTTGCCATTCAGAAAAAAACCTTTGTCCGCATCCCAAGCGATTGAGCGCACGCCGAACATGACACGTTCGGCATCGCGAACTTTGCCGCCAGATTCGACGGTCACTACCGCCGAGTAGAGATTCGGAGTCTCGGGCGACCACAACGCCGGGCTGGCCAGCTTCGCAACGGCCGTAAGTGTCGCCGATCCATAGGCAGCGATCTGCTGCCCAGTGGAATCCGCGGTGGCAACGGTCTTACCTGCTGGATCGACTATCTGCCAACGCACACGGCATGTCTCAAGCTTAGTGCCCTGATTTTGAACTATGGTTCCGAGGCTCAACGTCGCGGAGTTGCTTTTGATATCAGTGCGGACATAACTCTCCAAGTGTCCCAAGTGCAGCGGGTCTGTCTTGTTGAGCCAAACGTGACGGTAGATGCCGGCGCCTTCGTAGAACCATCCGTCGCCAAAACTCGCGTCCACGCGGGCGACCAGATAATTCTTTCCGCCATAGTTCGCGAAATCCGTAAGGTCGAAGCCGAATGGCGCATAGCCGTTATTATTGCGCCCAAGAAAATATCCGTTCAGGAAGACAAGAGTGTCGCGAAATGCGCCGTCGAAATCGAGCGTGAGCCGCTTGCCGCGGTCGCTCTCAGGAATTTCAAACGTCCGGCGGTACCAGCCAACACTGGTTTCCGGATACTTACGCCCTAAAGGCTTGTAACCGTGGCCCTGAAGGCTCTCATCGCGCACAAATGGCAACTCGACTGCCCAGTCGTGCGGCAGGTTCAGCGGTCGCCACTTGGAGTCGTCGAACTTTTCAGTGGCGAACTTGAAGTCGCCGGACTTGGCAAAGTCCTCCTGCTTGCTGCCCAATCCGAGGTCGCGTGCAGGGTCGGAGCCGTGTCCAAACTGAAACTTCCAGTCGAAATCCAAAAGCAGGCGTTCGCGCGGCGCAACCGCCGCAAAGGCATCCGAAACCGGAGTCTCTGCGGAGAGCATATTAGTGCGCGCCAAGAGCGATTTCGCGGCGAGAGAGGACGCGGAAACAGCAGCTCCAGCGCGAAGCAGATCACGACGAGTCAATGAGGACATTAAAGGTCTCCGAACACAAACATTTTCTTCATCCCGCAAACGCTCGACGGGAAGAACGAACAATATATGTCACAACTGGCGGGTGAAACAATTGGACATTGATCACTGGCCTGGGCGTCGCTGGCAGCTTCTACCAGAATCCAGCAGAACATCTGCGCCTGCAGTCGTTCACGCTACGAGGCTGCGACGGCCGCAGCAGGTTTCTCAAATCCACTGACTTGAACCGGCGTGAGCGCACTGACTAATCCAGTAACCGCAAAGTTGAAACACAACGCGATGAATCCAGCGCTTAGACCACGATATGGATCGCGCCCAGTCAGCATCAGCAATGCTGTCACGGCAATTCCGGTCACCATGCCTGCGAAAACGCCAGATGTTGTTACGCGTCTCGAAAAAAGCCCGAGCGCAACCCCAGGAAAAAGCTGCGCGACGCCGGCGTATCCCAGCAGAAGCAGCGAGACCAGGCTTACGGAAGTCTGAATGGCAAGATACAGCGCGGCCGACGTGAGAACCAAGACCATGATCTTGGCGAGCTTAGCAACCTGAGGATCGGTCATGCTGGGCGCCAGAATCGGGCGACACAGGTTTTTGGCAAACAAAGTTGCAGCGGTGAGAATTTGAATTGCCGCAGGAACCATGGCGGTGAGCGCGCCCGCGCCGCCGATGATGCCCAGGAACCAGGCTGGAAAAGTCTGACGCACGATTGTCAACAGCGCAAGATCACCGTTACTCAGCTTGGGCAGGGCCAGCAATGCACTGAACCCGACCAAAACCATCAGTGGCATCGTGATGCTGTAAAGCGGCATGAAAACAGCATTGCGCTGCAGAATTTTTCCGCTTCGTGCAGTGAACGACGCCGCGAAGTTTTGTGGCCACATGAAAAAACCGAAAGCAGTCATCAGGACACTTGAGATATACCAGCCGTGGCCCAGATCTTTTGTGGTGCCGGGCATGACGAGATGCTCTGGTTTGGCGTGCGCAATGGCGGCGAACATTCGACCGATCCCGCCAAAATAGATGTAGGGTATAGCGATCCCAATAAATACTGCTGCGAACAGTAACAATATGTCTTTGATCACGCTCGCCCATGCCACTCCCCGCACGCCGCTCACAAATACAAATGACGCGACCAGCGCGAAAGCGACAATCATCGCGGTAGTGGGCCGAATGGCGCCATAACTGGCAACTTGGACGATGAGGCCGAGTCCCTTGAGCTGGAGTTGCGCATACGGAAGAAGGCACACAACTCCGACCAGAGCCACGACTGCAGCCAAATATTTGCTTCCGTAACGCACTTCGAAGAAGTCAGCTTGCGACTGGAGCTTATATTTTCGGCCTGCTTCCCAGACTTGAGGGAGCACAAAAAAAGAAACGACATACATCAAGGGCTGGTATCCCAGGATGTACAAGACTGGGCCACCCCTCGAGTATGCCCAGCCGCTCGCTCCAAGAAATGTGAATGTGGTGTAGATCTCGCCCGCCATGAGCAGCCAAACCAACACCATGCCGAAGCCGCGGCCACCTACGGTCCATTGCTCCAGGTCCATTTTGTGACGGGATCTCGCATAAAACGCGGCAATCGAACCAACGGCCACGATGCCGCTAATTATCGAGAGTGCGATCACCGTGGGACTCAACGCTCGCCGCCTTTCTGGTTCTCAGTGCCGGACTCGCGCCGCAGCTCAAATCGGTATGCTCCCCACATGCAAATGGGAGTAAGCAGAATCCAGGCAATCAGCCAGAAGAAATTAAAGGGAAGGCCGAACACGGTGGGATTTATGCGGTCCCAAACAGATACAGAGAAACAAACCGCGATGAATGGAATCAAGCCAAGGAGAATCGCACCCAACGATGGTCGTTTCACGACGCTCCCCTGTTACGACGTTGCGAATTGTATCAGGTAACTACGCCAGCGCCTGAGCAAGATCGGCCTCGATGTCGTCCACCTCTTCGATCCCAACGGAGATTCGCACCATACCATCGGTGATTCCGATGGCCGCTCTTCCCTTCTCGCCCACGGCCGCGTGCGTCATAGTCGCGGGATGGGAGATGAGGGTTTCGACTCCGCCGAGTGATTCGCCCAGGGTGCACACTCGTACTCGCTTGAGCAGGCGGGCGGCGTTCGCGAGAGATCCGGTTTCGAAGGTGATCATGGCGCCGAAGCCGGTCATCTGGCGTTTCGCGAGTTCATGCTGCGGATGGTCTTTTAATCCGGGATAGAAAACTTTTCTCACCTTCTTGTGACTGGCCAAGAATTCCGCGACTCTTCGTCCGTTGCAATCATGCTGCAGCATGCGAACGGCTAACGTTTTCGTGCCGCGCAAAACCAGCCAGCATTCGAAAGGAGACAGAATCGCCCCTGCGGCTTTCTGCACGAAGCCCAGTTGCTGGGCTTGATCTTGGCGCGTGCATACGACGACACCACCTAGCCCGTCGCTGTGGCCATTGAGAAATTTTGTCGTCGAGTGCACGACCATATCGGCGCCTAGCGCAATCGGCTGTTGGAAGTAAGGCGACATGAAAGTGTTGTCCACCACCAGCTCAACCTTCTTAGGCTTCGTAATTTGCGCAATGGCTTCAATGTCGCTGAGCGCCATAAGCGGGTTGGTCGGCGTTTCGACGTAAACCATGCGCGTGCTCTTGCGGATGGCGCGTTCGACGTTCTTCGCGTCGGAGGTATCAACGTAGGTAAACTCGAAACCGTATCCAGAAAGAACTTGATCGAAAAGGCGAGGAACCCCTCCATAGAGATTGTGCCCGCAGACAATGTGATCGCCTGATTTGTACATCGCGCAAATCGCGTTGATCGCCGCCATCCCGCTGGCGAAAACGCGCGAGGCAACGCCGCCTTCGAGCGATGCTAAATTCGTTTCGAGCCGATCGCGGGTGGGATTCGAAACCCGAGCGTATTCATAACCCTGACGGGGTTTGCCGAGTTCGTCCTGGACGTACGTGGAAGTTGCGTAGATCGGAACAGAGACGGCGCCTGTCGCGGGATCGGGCTCCTGGCCATCGTGGATGGCGCGAGTGGAGAAACCGGAAAGGCGTCGTTGGTCGTTGGTGGTTGGTCGTTGGCCAAACTCCCTTTTCATGAGCAGGCCTCAAAACGATAAAAAATGAATCCAGAGAGAGGCTTGTTCTTTGTCGGCATTAGGGGGTTGTACAGAATAGGAATTGCATCCTTTGGCTTGAACTCGCGACGACCGAATACGTTCGCTGTCTGCTCGTAGGTTCGACCGTCCAGGGCAACGAAATGATACTTGACCTCAGTACCACGGCGCCGGCCACCCCAACGCCTGCCACACTCAACTTCGGCCGTTACTAGCAGGTGATTGCTGGCAAGCCGAGACTCCTCCCGAAGAAAAAACATTAACAGGGTGGCCACGACTAACGAGGGCACACCGAACAACAACCTTGCGAAAAGCTCCCCTTCAGTCAGCCCAACCCAGCCCAGAACGGCACATGCGAGCACCCAAAGAAGCAAAACAATGTAGCGAAATTGGGCAGTAAGCGTGGTCGAAATTGCTGATGAGGTTGCCATAGCTACACCGAAAGTTATTGGCCAAGGACCGACGACCGATGACCAACGACGGTTCTCAAATTCCACCTTCAAAAATCTTCTTCGATAAATAGCGTTCCGCCGAGTCAGGAATAACAGTTACCACTCGTTTCCCTGCTCCAATCCGCTTCGCAATCTGCATCGCCGCGAACACTGCCGCACCACCACTCGATCCCGAGAAAACACCTTCCTTCCCAGCAAGCAAATTCACGGTATTGAACGCGTCGATGTCCGTAACCTTCAGAATCTCGTCGCACACCGAACGGTCAAAGTTCCCCGGAATGAAGCTAGCGCCAATGCCTTCCACTTTATGCTTGCCCGGAGGTCCTCCGCCCAACACCGAGCCTTCCGTTTCAACCGCCACGGTCAGTACGCGCGTAAGATTCTTCTTCATATATCGCGAAACTCCGGTGAAAGTCCCTGCCGTTCCCGAGCCAAGGACTAGTGCGTCAATTTGCCCGTCCATTTGCTCGAATATTTCTTCCGCCGTAGTTTCGTAGTGATAGTCGGGATTCGCGGGATTCTCAAACTGTCCTGCCATGAAGGATCCGGGAGTGTCCGACGCATACTGCTGCGCCTGCTTGATCGCACCGGCCATTCCAGAGTCATCGGGAGTGCGGGTTACCTCCGCGCCCAGCGCACGCATGATCTTGACCTTCTCTTCCGCGAAACGCTCAGGAACGAAAAGCGCAACCTTGTATCCGCGATTGACGCCGATCAGCGCCAGGCCGATGCCGGTGTTTCCGGCGGTCGCTTCAACAATCACGCCTCCCGGTTGTAACAAGCCATCTTTTTCCGCGCGCCGAATAATCCCAATTGCCGCGCGGTCTTTGACACTTCCACCCGGGTTCAGATATTCGAGTTTGGCAAAGACGTCTGCCGAGCCGGAAGGCACGATCCTGCGCAAGTGCAGCATGGGCGTCTGCCCAACCAGTTCAGTTATGTTTTCGGCTACGCGCAGAGAGGACTTCGACAGAATCGGCACCCTACAGGGTACGGAACGATGCAGAAAGCGTCAATGAAGATTGAAGAGGTGAATGATCGGGGAATTGAATCATTGAATCACCGGGAGATTGAATCATTGAAGTCCGCGTCCCAAGCATATTGCTTTCTCTGCGACCTTTGCGAATTTCCTCTGCGGCCTCTGCGGTTAAAGTCTTTTCGCCGCAGAGTGCGTCAAGGCATCGCAAAGAGCGAAAAGAAGCTCTGCAACTGAGCGGGCTTTCAATGATTCAATCCCCCGATGGTTCAATGATTCAATTCCCTCCCGCTCCCGCCTGCTCCTGTCCGGGATAGTAGCCGCTGCGAGTGCGGACGGTCAGCTTCTTATACTGCCGGGTGCGGGCGTCAACATGGATGGTCCTGAAACCGCCGACATTTTTGGGAGTCGTGGGCGTGTAAGTAATCGTATATTGGTTCCGAATGTCATGGGCAATGCTTCGGCTGATGTCGTCCACCTCAGCCAGGCTTGGAGGAAAGTAAGAAATGCCACCCGTGCGGTCCGCAACAATCTCAAGCGCCCGTCTGGCCTTGCGGGCCTTTTCCTGACCGAGCAGCCCGATTGCGTAAACCGTCGGACCGTTTTCCTGTTGCAAATGATGTACCGCCTGCTCCAGGCTCTCCTGGCTTGCATCGTCTTCGCCGTCGGTGACAACGAAAATGACTTTTCGCTGCAGAGATGATTTCATCAGGTAGTCTGCCGAGGCCACGATCGCGTCATAAAGAGCGGTGCCACCTCGCGACTCCACATGCTCCAGCGCTGCTTGAAGCTTCTTGATGTCGGCGGTAAATTCCTGGTCCAGGTAGTACTCGTCGCTGAAATTTACCACGAAAATCTGGTCATCGGGATTGCTGGCTTTCACGAGATTTACAGCCGCCTTGTTGACTTCCTCGCGCTTTTCTCGCATCGAGCCGGAGTTGTCAATCACGATGCCCATGGCGACCGGGATGTCCTCCTGGCGGAACGAGCGGATCTGCTGCGGCTGGCTGTTCTCAAAAACCGCAAAGTCCCCCTTACCGAGGTTCGTGATCAGCCGGTTCCTTTCGTCCACGACGGTCGCGTGCAGAGTTACTTCCTGGGCCGTGGCATGGAAAACAAACACTCCATTATCGTTCGCCGAAGGTCCTTGCGGGGTTTGGGTAGGGCTCTGTTGCCCCGGAGCCCCTCCTTGCGCTGGCGCGGTCTGCTGACCTTGGGAAGGGTTCACAGGCGTCTGGGCCGGAGGCGCGCCCTGAGATGGAGCGTTCTGTGGTGGAGCAGCCTGCCCTGACGGCTGGCTCTGACCTTGCGTCGAATTTGGTTGTGTACTCGGCGGGGCGGCTGGTTGCGTTTGAGCCCAGGCCAATCCCGCGACAAAGACACTAAGAACTAGAACGCAGGCAAGTCTATTGCGTAGAAGCATAGTACCCAGTTTTGGCATATACATGGAGCGGCGGCAATCCTTTTGGCGGTAGCAGCTTCACCTTTATCTTATGCCATTTGCCGTCGTGCCCTGGGTTCCTTGGACGGTATCCAAGTACATATTGGTTGCGTAGCTCGATTCCAATTTTTGTAGCCACATCGGCCAGGTCGTTGGGGTTGTCTATAGTAAACGCTCGTCCGCCACTGATTTCCGAGATATCATTCAGCAGACTTGGCCCCAGCCGCTCTTCCTCGGTGGGCAGAAACTGATCGTAAATACCGATTGAATAGACCATCACATCCGCTTCCTTAATCAGCGATTTGATCTCGCCTTCGGTGTAGCGGCTGTGATTGTCTCCCCCATCAGAAATAATCAGAAGTGCCTTTTTCGGATATTTTGCCTGACGCATTTTGCTGATCCCCAAATAAATGGCATCCAGCAACGCCGTACGGCCTTTGGGGAGCGTGAAAAGCAACTTGCCTTCGACATCTTCGGTGGATTGAGTAAAGTCTGAGATCTCGTGCGGCTTGTCAGCGAACGCTATCATGAAGAACTCATCCTGCGGATTGGCGGTTTTGAAGAATTCTTTTACCGCCTCGCGGGCGCGCTCGATTTTGCTGCTCATACTTCCGCTCATATCGAAGATCACGCCTAGCGAAATCGGCGCATCTTCACTGGAGAAATGGCGAACGTCCTGCTTGTCCTTGCCCTCAAAGATCTGAAAATTCTCTTTATCCAGCCCGGTGACCAGGCGATTCATGGGATCCGTAACCGTCACTGGAACGAGAACCAGATCCACCTTCGATCGGATCAAGGGCGAATGGGCCCGCACTGTGTCACCGGTCAACGCATTCTGCGGGTCAGGCTTATCGGGTTCCACCCGAGGAGTAACGTGAATGTCATCTACGTCCGGCGTCTGAGCAACTACAGAGGGGACAATTAAACAGATCAGGGTAAGGAACAGAGCAAGAATTTCCAACGGATGCGAGCTAGAAGACCAAGAAGCCAGCGTACTCTTGCGGATTAGGAGCCCGGGGCGAGAGGACCCGCGCCGGTTTTGGCGCGCCATAAAATCCTCGATTTGTTCGGTGATGTTATCACAGGTTTCAAGACGCGATGTTAAAACTTTGTCATTCGCCTGATCCGTCCAACTTTGATTCCATTGGTGTGCAAAAGTTTGTCCATCACCGGCATGCCGCTTCCCATTTTGGTGCCGGCGGACGTCAAGCTCAGGCCGCTTGATACAATTCCGAGGTTCCTCCCGAATGGCCCACATAGAACCCTTTCGCGCGCTTCGATATGATCCCGCCCGAGTTGCGCTTAACGATGTCGCGACTCAGCCCTACGACAAGATCAGCCCTGCAATGCAGGAACGATACTACGCGGCCAGTCCTTACAACCTGGTCAGGATCATTCTGGGCAAGCGCGTTGCCAATGATGGGCCGAACGACAATCCGTACACTCGGGCAGCCTCTTTCTTTCGCGAGTGGCGAGGCGAAGGCGTCTTCCTGCAGGATGCAGAGCCATCGATTTACCGGTACTCTCAACAGTTTTCCCCACCCGGCAGCAGCAAGCAGCTGGAGCGGCAGGGATTCATCGCCCTTGGCAGAGTCGAGGACTACTCTTCGAACGTTGTCTTTCGCCACGAACAGACCCTCGCCAAGCCGAAAGCAGACCGCCTCGATCTGCTTCGAGCAACCCGCGCCCATTTCGGCCAAATCTTCATGCTGTACAGCGATCCATCGGCCGAAATTGAGAACCTGCTCGCAACCACTGCTTCGCCGTCGGCAGAATTGCGCGACGAGTATGGCGTCCTGCATCAGCTCTGGAAAATTTCCGACCCGGGGCTGATAGAACTCGTCCGTAGTGGCATGCGCGACAAGAAACTCATCATTGCCGATGGCCACCATCGCTACGAAACTGCACTGAATTACCGTAACGAACGTCGCGCTGAGGCGGGCGTGGCCGCCGCCTCACACATGCCGTACGAATTTGCCATGATGACCTTCGTCAATATGGACAGCCCTGGCCTTGTAATTCTGCCCACTCACCGCGTCGTGCACGGCGTGCCCGGTTTCTCCATGGACTCCTTCCGAAGGGGTGCCGGTGAATATTTCAGCGTGGAAGAGGCCGATGCCAACGTAACTGCGTCACGTGCAACCGCCATGGTTCGGGAAGCCGGGCATACGGGAACGTCAATGGTGGTCGTGGCCCGGGACCGCACATTTCTGCTCAGCCGGCCCAAGGCTCCGGCCTCGGCATTTGGAAGCCTCTCGTTTCGCCAACAAAGTCTTGACGTGGTCCAGCTTCACAAATGCCTGCTCGAAGGCGTGCTGGGCATTTCAGAGGAAGCGATTCGTGACCAACAAAACGTTACCTACGTTCGCGACGCCCAGGATGCAATGGATATGGTCCGCGGCGGTCAAGCTGACGTAGCCTTCCTCATGAATCCCGCGCGAACACAACATGTTCGTGACATCGCTTTCGCGGGCGACGTTCTTCCCCAGAAGTCCACCGATTTTTATCCCAAGCTGCTGAGTGGTCTCACAATCTATGCGCTGGAATAACCGTGCACGACCGCTTGGATGCTTGCTCGCGGTGTTCATTCCGCAGGTGTTCATTCTGCCGGGGTTCATTCTGATGGTCTGCCTTCGGACTCGCGCTGCACCGCAGATCACCACCGCCCCTTCGCCGCCTGCAACCACTTCCGGTGCACCGGAGAGTCAAACCACCGTTCCTCCACCTGCCGCGCCGACTCCCGTCATCCTGATTGACGCCGCTCACGGCGGCACCGAATCCGGAGCGGTTTTGGGCCCGGACAATTTGGAAAAAGACGTAACGCTTGCTTTCGCAAGACGCTTGCGCCAAGACCTGATCTCTCGCGGCTTGCAAGTCCGGCTCCTCCGCGACAGCGATACATTACTTTCAACCGACCAGCGCGCTGTGATTGCGAATGTATCGCGCCCTTCGCTGTACTTATGCATACACGCCACATCTCAGGGCAGTGGCGTACGAATCTATGCCGCGATGTTGTCCGACGGCAGCGCCGATCGCGGGCCGTTCGTTGCGTGGCAGACAGCGCAAGCATCGTCGCTCTCACGCAGCCGCTCTCTTCAGCAGCAGTTAACAGCGGCAATCCAGAAGACCAGATTTCCAGTTCGGTCGCTCCTGGCCCCGCTTCAGCCGCTCAACAACATCATCGCGCCGGCAATCGCAATTGAAATTGCCCCGGCGTCGGGCGAGGTATCGCAACTTGCAGCCTCTGATTATCAACAGATGGTCTCGGCAGTGCTGGCGAATGCGATCGGTGGCATCAGGTCCAGACTGGAGACCGGCCAGTGATACCCCGCAATCTGGCAGTCACGGTCGCAATGCTATGTTCGCTCACTTTGGGAATGTCCCTTTACCTGTGGCAGCTGCGGCGGCGTGAAGCGACAAACGGTCCTCGCACTGTCGTGCCACAGCATGTTGCGGCGCCAGCTTCCGGACAGACCGAAAAAGTCATGGTGGTGGTGGCACGTGACGATACCAGCGAGCTACGCTCCCAATCCATTTCGATTCCGGCTTTCAGCAATCCGCAACAGAGGGCCGAGGAAATTCTTCGGCAGTTGCTCAACACCTATCAGCAGAAGGACTCATCGCACCCACTGCCCACATCTGCGGAGATTCGGGATGTGTACTTCGTGGATTCTGGCATGGCCGTCATAGACATCAACTCCGCATTGGCTGACGGTCAGACCTCCGGCATTCTGGCCGAAGAGCTGACTCTGGTTTCACTCACTCAAACGCTCTCGATAAATATGCCTGGCCTGATCAAACTGAAATTCTTGGTGGATGGCAAAGAGCGGGAGACGCTTGCCGGACACGTTGATCTTTCCAGGATCTATGGCATTGGCGAAATATCAGACTTGGCCAAGCAGCTGTCGGCGCAGTAGCCAGCTCCGATGATGCCCCTGCTAGAATCACGCTGCATGTTCTATCGTTCCGATAATCGCACGCCGGACCAGATGCGTCCGGTCAACATTGTTCCCAACTACATCTCAACCGCCGAAGGGTCCGCTCTCATTGAAGTGGGCAACACGCGCGTCATTTGCACCGCGTCGGTCGAAGAAACCGTGCCCACATTTCTACGCAATACCGGCAAGGGATGGGTCACTGCCGAGTACGGAATGCTGCCGCGTTCCACCTTGACCCGCTCGCCCAGAGAGTCAGCCCGCGGCAGAATCGGGGGACGCACCCACGAAATCCAAAGGCTTATTGGCCGCTCGTTGCGCGCCGTGACCGACTTGCAGCGGCTTGGCGAGCGCTCAATCTTTGTCGATTGCGACGTGATTCAGGCCGATGGCGGTACGCGCACAGCTTCCATCACCGGTGCCTTCGTGGCTCTGGGGCTTGCCTTCGAAAAATTGGTGGAGGCAGGGACCCTCACGGCAGCGCCGCTGAAGGACTTTGTTGCCGCGGTCAGTGCCGGAATCGTAGATGGCGAGCCTTTGCTCGATCTTAGCTACGAAGAGGACAGCCGTGCCGACGTCGATATGAATTTCGTCATGACCGCCGGGAACAAATTTGTGGAAGTGCAGGCGACTGCCGAGCACCAGGTCTTTGACGAAGCGCAATTGGAAGATATGATCGCCTTGGCCCGCCACGGGCTCCAATCCCTCCTTGCAAAACAGCAGTCAGTACTCAAGAGTTTGGCCTTGCTGCAATAGCTGATCGCTAGAGCCGGACGGCCAGAATCCCGACACTGGTCCACACGTTTGAGATATTCACCCTACGTTTTTGTTCTGTTTTCGTAACAAATAAAGATATTTCGGACGACCTTGGAAATACTGTGCAACCATCGTTCCACTTGCAGACCGGCCGGACGTGGACAAAACTAGAGCGTTGACCCCCTCGAGACGCGAGTTTGAAAGACCACGTCCGGCAGTCATTTTCAAACCTCCCAGCTGCTAGATCCTATCGAAAGCTTGCCTGATTCGGCGCGGCTGCTAAAATCATGATGTCTCGAGCGGGAGTAGTTCAGCGGTAGAACGCCAGCTTCCCAAAATTGCCCTACCAAGTAATTCAACAACTTAATAGGCTCCGACGGACTGCCAAAAGCTCCTAAATACTTGTTACTACGAAGATCGCACAAGAATGTGCGGGTACAACCTGCGGGTACAAAAACTTACGACTGCGCGTGCGGACGTCTACTTCTTTGACAAAATATCGTCGAATGCCTCCTCATAGATACCGCGTGAGACCCGCGCGAGGCACTCCCGTCCATTCCGCGACGGCTCGGCATACTAGTAGAGCAGCTTCGGATACAGAGGCATCGAATCCTAAAGCCACTGTACGGTCCTGCGGGCCGGACTCGAACCTCCGGTTAACAGCCTCGTGGGATGCAACAAATTCAACAACTTTGCGGCGCAGATGACAACCCACGAACACTCATGAATACTGGAGATTCACAACATCGTGACCCTTATTTGACCCACGTTTTTGATCCGGTTTTCGACCGGATGACGATTCGAGTTAGTACAGTACCAGTGACAAACGTGGTTTCGCGTAACCCAACAATACCCACAATAACTTCCGCATGGCCCGTAATTCGGGAGAAATGAGTAAGAAGGCGGACTGGTGAAAAGGTCTTGCCGCATCATTGGCTACTCCCGTGTGGGCGCCAATCCGGGAGGTGGAACCGAGGTCAAGGCGATGCTTAAGCCATCTTCTGTCCCGCGTGTGACGGCAGGAATATCGACTTGATGCGAGGCCACACGGTCCCTCATCATCCGCGATTGGTTTGGGGCGAAAAACATTGTTGCTTCGGAAATTCTTCGCAGTTCTTCGCCATACCAGTGGGCGGACATGATCCCGCTGACGCTATGGGAGTTCGATCCCAGCAGCAGGTGCCCAATTTCGTGAGTTAGAACAT
>WNGE01001391.1_pt1 | contig 30955 bp, 34 predicted proteins | sample 5400651 | NCBI WGS metagenome assembly WNGE01 (sample SAMN13153370, study PRJNA577476) | soil metagenome | isolation source: 60 cm soil or saprolite under grassland replicate 2 | place: USA:California | collected 2016-06-15
ACCGCGTCCACTCCCGGCACGCTCAGGATGTCATCGAGATTCTTCAGCGCCTCCGCTGTCTCGATCATCGGCATCACGATGACGTCGTCGTTGGCCCGGTCCCCGTAGTCCATGCCCATGTACAGGCTGGCCCGCACCGGTCCCCAGGAGCGGAAGCCGCGCGGCGGGTACTTGCAGGCCTGGACGAGCGCCTCCGCCTGCTCGCGGGTATTGACCATGGGGCAGATGACGCCGTACGCCCCCGCGTCGAGGATCTTCATGAGCCGCGCGGGGTCATTCCAGGGCACCCGGGCGAGAGGAATGACGCCGGTGGTGGAGATGCCCTGCAGCATCGAGACCCCGATCTGGTAGTCCACCACGCCGTGCTGCATGTCCACCGTGAGCGAGTCGAAGCCCTGATGGGCCATCACCTCGGCGGAGAAGCCGGAGGGGATGGAGAGCCATCCGTTGACCACCGCTTCGCCGCGGGCCCAGATTTCCCGAACCGTATTCTTCCGCACGTCACTCTCCTTGTGATATTGGCGTCAGAGGATTGGCCGGCACGGGCTATCTAACGCTCCCGCGGCCGCGGCTGTCAAGAACGCTCCGGCGGATGGTCCGCGCGCCAGTGCCGCGCGATCTCGCCGCGCGTGGCGAACCACACCTGCCTGCGCCGCTGCGCGTGCTCGAGGAAGCGCGCGAGTCCCCGGGCCCGCGCCGGACGGCCCGCGATGCGGCAGTGCAGACCGACCGACATCATGCGCGGGCGCGTGCCGCCCTCTTCCCAGAGCTGATCGAAGGCGTCGCAAAGGTACGCGGAGAAATCGTCGGCCACCTGCAGGCTCCCCCGCCAGAACCGGATGTCGTTGGTGTCGAGGGCGTAGGGAATAACCAGCCAGGGGCCCGCCGCGCTCGTGACGTAGTACGGCAGGTCATCGGCATACGAATCGCTATCGTAGAGAAAGGACTTCTGGGCCACCACGAGCTCGCGGGTATTGGTCGACGGACCGTAGCGGCAGTACCAGCCGAGGGGCGCTTGGGCCGCCGTCTCCGTGATCGATGTGACGGCCCGCGCAATGGCCGCCCCCTCCACCTCGCGGTCCATCAGCCAGTGCTCCTCCCAGCGATTCCCGTGGCCGCAGATGTCCCAGCCACGCGCGGTGACGGCGCGCGCCGCCTCCGGATTGCGCTCGAACGCCACGGCGCAGGCGAAGATGGTCCCCTTGACCTGATGCTCGTCGAGCACGCGCAAGAGGCGCCAAAAGCCCGCCCGGCTGCCATACTCGAAGAAGGACTCATTGGCGAGATCGCGCTGCTCGGGGGGCACGGGGGACGGCGCCTCGCCCATGTTCTCGCGCCGTGACCCGCCGTCCTCGACACGGTTTTCCGATCCCTCTTCGTAGTTGATGACCACGTTGACGGCCAGTCGCGCGCCGCCCGGCCAGCCCACTTTAGGTGGAGTTTCGCCGTAGCCGACGAGGTCGCGGGTCATGGCCGCCCAGTATAGCGCCGCCCCGGGGAGCGCGTGTTATACTCCGCGCCGATTTACGTCACCTCGACCTAAACTCCGGCGGAAGGCGCAGGGAGGAAAACCATGGCGACATCCGTGGCCCCCAATCACGGCTGGGTGCTTCTCCTGCTCTGGGGCATGGCCTGGATCATCCTCGGCTTCTTCCTCCTCTTCCAGCCCGGCCTCACCGCCATCCTCCTCGTCCAGATCATGGCGGTGTTCTGGGTGGTGGGCGGCGTGATCGACCTCATGAACGGGCTCGGCCACCACGACCAACCGAATCGAGGCTGGCGCATCTTCAGCGCGCTTCTCGGCATCGCCGCCGGCGTGGTCATCATGATCCACCCGATCGTGGGTACGCTGGTCACCATCGCCTTCGGCTATTACCTCCTCGCCTTCACCGCCATCGTGACCGGCCTGATCAACCTGGTAGGGGTCTTCAAGAAGCACCTGTCATGGGGCGGCTCGCTCCTCGGCCTGATGCAGGTGATCCTCGGCATCTTCCTCGTGACGCATCCCATGGTGGGCATGCTCGCCTACGTTCCTACCCTGGGCATCGTGGTCATCGCCGCGGGCATCGTGATCATCGTCTCCTCGTTCAAGGTGAAGCGCACGCTGGAGGCGGCGCCCGCCGCCTGAGCGCCCGCGCCCTCTCCTCATGAGTCTCGAACAGGAATTGACCGACCGGCTGACCCAGGCCATCAAGACCAAGGACGCTCCCACCGCGGATGTGGTGCGCATGATCAAGACGCGTCTCCAGGAGCGGCGCACGGCCAAGGACTTCTCCGGCACCATCAACGACGCCGTGGTGCTCGAGGTGATCGGCGCCTATCGCAAGCTGCTCCAGAAGGCCATTGCGGAGTACGAGAAGCTCGGGGAGCGCGGCGCCGAGCAGGCGGCGAAGCTCCGCTTCGAGATGGGCTTCTGCGAGGGCTACCTGCCCAAGGGCCTGGATGAGGCGGCGGTACGCGCGCTGGTCCAGGAGCGCATCCGCGCCCTCGGCATCGCCGATGCCAAGCAGGTGGGACGTCTCGTGGGAGACATCATGAAGACCCACAAGGGTCAAGTGGAGGCCGCCGACGTCAAGCGGATGGCGGAGGAAATGCTGAAGAGCTGAGGGCGCCCCGCCCTCACAGCGCGGGAATCTCGTAGTTCACGATCAGCCGGAACTCGGTCTGGAACCGCTGCGATCCCTGGTTCACCCCCGCGGCCCGGAAGGTGAACGAGAAGCCGCGCAGGACATTGTCGGGAGCGACCCAGTCGGATCTGAAGTCGGCCTCGCGCTCATTGGGCAAGGCCGTGCTCGTCCCAGGCTTGACCGCGTTCGCGCCCTCCGCATAGATGAGCGAGGCGGTCAATCCACGCAGGCCGAGGCGCTCGAAATCATAGGCGAGGCCCACCCCCCAGGCGTTTTGATTGGCCAGATCGAAGTTCTTGATCTGGTACGAGAGGTAGCCCGGCCATTTTCCGAACGGCGTCTGGATATTGTTGCCCTGGCCCGTGAAGGCGAAGGCGGCGAGGATCGAGGCGCCGCCATAGCTCAGCCGGGCCTGCCCGCCCGTATTCCACGTGACGAAATCGCCGAGGAGCTGGGCGCCCACGCTCCGCTGGTCGGTGTACTGAAAACCGAGGGCGAGCTTCCAGTCTCCGCCCAGGCTCGTGTCGTACGAGATCCGGCCGAAGGCGGTATTGAACCCGTCGGGAAGATAGTATTCCGCCGCGTAAATCACCAGCGACTGCCACGGGCTCACACGCACCGAGGCCACCGCGAGCCCGTTGTCGTGACGCACGATTCCCGCCTGCTGAGTCATCCACACGAAGTTGTCCTGATTGCGAGGCTTTTCCTTGGTGAGGAAGCTCCCGAAATACTCGACGGGACCGATCTGCCCGGACAGGGTGGGGCCCTCGAACGTGTTCGGAGTCATACGGCTGTCGTGCGGATTGACGTAGCCCTCGTCCACGAGCTGGCGCGGCCCTTTCAGAACCGCGTACTCCTTGTAGCGGAGGGCGATCCACGCCTGCCCGAGCACGGCATAGCCCTCCTGGCCCGGAGCGAGCAACAAGGTGCCGTCCCGGTCGGACGGCGCGTAGAGAGGCTCGGAGAGATAGCCGACCGCCCCCATGGAGAACGTGTCGAGTAGCCATCCGGAGCGATACTCGAGCCAACCGCCGGTGGCCAGCGCTTCCGCCACCGTGGGCGTCGAATTGGCGCCTTCGGCGTTGTTGCTGCTCGCATTGCCGGGGGTGGTGCTGGTGCGATTGAGGTAGAAGGTCCGCAGGTGAAGATTCAGCTTCGTGTCACGGAAGAACGGCGGCAGCGTCTCCATCTCCTGACGCAATGCGGGGAACCAGCTCCGGATCCACGCCGCGTCCGCGCGCACCGGCTCCTCGCCCGAGGCAGGCGACACACCTGCGAGGGCCAGCGAGAGCACACTCGCGATCCGCAATGGTGATGGCCACATCCGGGGACGTCCGACATGGCACCCGAGGAATCCACGCCAGCGCAGAACGGATCTCGCGGCTATCCCGCGCTACTCGTCGCGGCCGCGGCGGCCGTCAATGCCCGCCCAGACCGGGGATCGAGATGAGGAGATGGAGCGAGCCGCCCAGCTCGTTGAGCCGCAGCGTATCCCACGTCACGAAGGCCTCCCGATCCTCGTCCGTGAGCTCGGCTCCCGACAGCGCCCCGTGCGCGTCGTCGCGGAAGCGTCGGCGGAAGGCCGAATCTTTCTTCAGTCGATACAGCAGCACGTTGACCTCGTAGCGGCTCATGCCGTTGCCCACTCCACCGCGGCAAGATCGACCCGGCCCATCTCCCCGAAGAATCGGACCCGCGCACGCGTCGGGCCGGGCGGCCACCATGTCACGCCCCATCTCGCGCACCGCCGCGATGAGCTCCTCGACCATCCGGCGCCCGTGGGGGCCCACGTTCTTGCCGTAGTAGTCGGGGGAGAGCACGTGGGACATGGCGGCGGCGTAGACCACCTTGCCCATCGCTACGGCTTGCCCCAGTAGGCGCGCTCCGCGGGAAAGACGGTGGCGCAGCGCACGGGCTCCGTCGGCCCGTCGAGCACGTCCGCCACGCCGCGCCATACGGCATAGTGCGGCATGGTCCGATGGGCCTCGAGGGCGGCCTCGTCCTTGTAGACCTCGTAGAAGTAGTAGACGTTCGGCTCCTTCGCGTCCTGCAGGACGTTGAAGCGGAGGCAGCCCGCCTCGTCACGCTCGGAGCCGAGCGCATCCACCTCGATGGCCTTGAGAAACCGCTCCCGCTCCCCCGCCTTGATGCGCACCTTGACCCAGATGGCCAGCATGCCCGTCTCCTTGCCCTGCGTGTGAGATTGGCTCAGACGCTGCGCGTGGCCCAGCGAGCCACTTCGGCGTCGAGGTTGAGTGCCCGCGTCCCCACGGGAGCGCCCCCCGGTACCGTCCAGAACACTTCGAACTCGATCCCGTCCGGATCCTTGGCGTAGAGCGAGAGGCTCACCCCGTGGTCCGACTGGCCCACGAGGGAGCCCGCCTCGATCAGCCTCCGCCGCGCGCGCACGAGATCGGTGATCTCGGCGACTTCCCAGGCCGAGTGGTACATGCGGGCCACGCCCTCGTCGGGCCGTCCCGCCCCCGCCTGCTCGAAGAGGCCCAGGTGGTGGTCGTCGGGCGAGCCGGGAATCTTGAGGAAGGCGGCGTTTGGATACTGCTTCGTCACCTCGAAACCCAGGAGATCGCAATAGAAGCGGACGCTACGCTCCACGTCGGAGACCCAGAGGACGAGGTGCTGGAGCCGCCGGAGACCGATGCCGTCGCTCATCGCGAGCCTCCGGGCACGTCCACGCTCACCGTGATGGCGGCGCAGGCGATGATGGTGTCGGCCCCGGGCACGCGCAACCCGCCCGCCACCGCCTGCACCGTGACCTCGCCGTGGGGGAGCTCGCGCTTCACCACGTCGACATCCACGGAAGTAGGGTCGGGTACCGCCACCGTGACGTCCACGATCATCCGGCCGCCCCGCTCGCGGACCTCCGAAAAGAGGGGCAGGCTCGAATGACGGATGGCGTCCGATACCGCGCGGCATGCCGCCTTCGTCGCGTCCCGACCGTGGACGTCCACGCCCATTCCGAACTCCAGCACCTGCGGCTTTGCGCTCACGTGAGAGCCTCCTGTGGGTGGTCTGCTCCTGCGCATCCTTCACCTTGGCCTCACCCCCTGTCAAGGGCCGCTTGACGTGTGATGCATGTCGCGGCATCTTCGGGGCCATCCAGTACCCACGGGGAGGGACCAGTGAAGCTCCTGTTCTTCGACGATTTCAAGCTGGGCGTGCTCAAGGGCGATGCTGTCTTCGACGTCTCCTCCCTCGGGGAGAGCGTGCCACACACCGGCCCGCACGATCTGATCAGCGGACTGATCGCGGGATTCGGCGGATACCGCGCGCGGCTCGAGGAGGCGGCGACCAAGTCCGGAGGCGTGCCCCTGAGCCGGGTGCGGATCCGGCCTCCCCTCCCCCGGCCCGCGAATATCGTGTGCATGGCGGTGAACTACATGGAGGACGGCACCCGGACGGAGCCCGCTCCCATCAATGCCTTCCTCAAGTCGCCGGGTGCCGTCCTCGGCCCCGGCGACACCATGGTCCTTCCCGACGTTCCCGCCACCATCTTCGAGGGCGAAGCGGAGGTGGCCCTCGTCGTGGGCAAGCGGGCCTCGCGCGTCAAGGCGGACGAGGCCATGAGCTACGTCTTCGGCTACACGAACTTCATCGACGGATCCGCCCGCGGGCTCCCGCCCGCCGGCAATACCTTCTATCAGATGAAGTCGCGCGACACCTTCGCGCCGATGGGACCGTACATCGTCACCGCCGACGAGGTGCCCGATCCCCTCAACCTCCAGGTCCGCCTCTGGGTGAACGGCGAGCTGAAGCAGAACTTCAACACGAACGACATGGCCCACAAGATCGCCCGCTGCATCGAGTGGGTCACCTCCATCCACACCCTCGAGCCCGGGGACGTGCTCGCGACGGGGACCAATCACCGCGGCCTCAGCGCCTTCCAGGACGGCGACACCGTCGAGCTCGAGACGGACAGGCTCGGCCGCCTGCGCTTCAACGTGCGGGACGATCTCAAACGCACGTGGGCGCGGGAGACGCGGCTCGATCGCCAGCAGAAGAGCCTGGAGGGGACAACGCCCCAGCTTACGGGGAAACACGCGCCCCCCGCGCGCTGACTGCGGTGACCCACCAAGGCGAGCGCGGCCTCGCGCACCTCGTGGGGAGCGTCCCCCTCGACGGCGCGGAGGCCGTGTTCCGCAGGGTGCTGGGCGCCCTTGCCCCTGAGCTCAGCCGCGTGCCGGACGGCGAGACGGGCGAGCGGCGTCGCTGGATCTACTGGCAGCGCACCATGCTCGAGAGCCATCCGGCGATGGAGGTGGACAGAGAGGCCGGGCTGCTGGAGCTGCGCCAGTGGGACGGCTCGCTGCTCCGCCGCGCCGAGCTGCTCCGCTTCAAGCCCGGTGTCGATCCGGCGACCGTGGACTTTCCCACGGGCTATGCCGAAGCCGCCACCGAATCGTGGCGGCTCTTCGAGCGCCTGCGGCGCGCCGGCGTGGTGCCCGAGGGCGTGCGCTTCCAGGTCTGCCTGCCTACGCCGATGTCGAGCGCGTTCATGTACGTGAGCCCCCGCTCCCGCGATGCCTATCTGCCCGCCTACGAGCGCGCGCTCGTGCGCGCCCTCGATAGGATCTCGGCCACCGTGCCCCATGCCGATCTGTCCATCCAGTGGGATATCTGCCAGGAGGTCCTCGTCTTCGAGGGGTATTTCCCTACGCGTCCCGAGGACTACAAGGAGCGCATCGTCACCCTGCTGGGCCGGCTGGGAGGCGCCGTCCCTCCCGCGGCAGAGCTCGGCTATCACCTCTGCTACGGCAGTCCCGCCGACCAGCACCTGGTGATGCCGAAGGACACCGCCATCCTCGCCGAGATCGCCGCGGCGATCTTTGCCCGCGTCCCTCGCCGCGTCGACTTCCTGCACCTGCCCGTGCCGCGCGACCGGGACGACGCGGCGTACTTCGCGCCCCTCCGCGGGCTCGCGCTTCCCGCCGAGACCCGGCTCTATCTCGGGCTCATTCACCACGGCGACGCGCCGGGCGACCGGCGCCGTATCGACGCGGCGCGGGCCGTCGTGCCGTCCTTCGGTGTCGCGACGGAATGCGGGTGGGGGGCGAGGCGACCCGGCGCGGTTCGAAGGGCTGCTGGAAAGCCACCGGAACGCCGTCTCGTACCTGAGAAACGCCCTTTCGACCCGCGGCGTTTCCTGCTAATCTTTCCGGGTCTGGTTGCACGCGCAGGGCACCCATAGCGGAGGTCATGAGCCCGATGAGTGATTTCAAGATCTGGATGAACGGCAAGCTCGTCTCCCAGGCGGAGGCGGTCCTGCCCGTCAACAGCGCGGCCGTCTTCTACGCGAGCAATGTCTTCGAGGGTATCCGGGCCTACTGGAACGAGAAGGACGGCGAGCTCTATGCCTTCCGGCTCGCCGAGCACTTCGCGCGCTTCCGGGAGTCCATGAAGATGATGCGCTTCACCATTCCGTATCAGGATCTGGACCTGTACGACGCGGTCCGGCAGGTGCTGAGCGGCAACGAGGCGCGCGAGGACATTCACATGCACCTGGTCGGCTATGTCGCAGGCGCCGGGCTCGAGGCCACCTCCCCCACCGGCCTCTATATCAACCCACGCCGCCGGCCCCGCATCGGCGACGGCAATGGGCTCAAGGCCTGCGTCAGCTCGTGGCAGCGCACCAATGACAACGCCATCCCCATCCGCCTCAAGTGCGGGGCCAACTACCAGAATGGCCGCCTCGCCGGCCTGCAGGCCAAGGCCGACGGTTACGACTCGCCGATCTTCCTCAACCGCCACGGCACGGTGGCGGAGGGCACGGGCGCCACGTTCTTCATGGTTCGCAAGGGCAAGCTGGTGACGCCGCCCGTGACCAGCGACATCCTGGAGTCCATCACGCGCTCGACCCTGATCGAATCGCTCTGCCCCGCCCTCGGCATGGACGTGGTCGAGCGCGAAATAGCCCGCACCGAGCTCTACGTGGCGGACGAGGCCTTCTTCTGCGGCAGCGGGTACGAGATCACCCCCATCATCTCTATCGACCGTTTCCCCTTGGGCGACGGCAAGATCGGCCCGGTGACCCAACGACTCTCCAACGCCTATTTGAGCGTGGTGCGGGGCGTGGACGAGCGCTTCCCGGAGTGGCGCACGCCCGTGTACCGGCCCGTTACCGTGTAACGCGCCGGCGGGCGGACGCGATCTCCCGCTGGACAGCCTCCACGCCGGGAAAGTCGCGGCCCGCCCGCCGGTACCAGTAGCGCGCGTTGTCCAGATCACCCTCCAGCGTGTGCACGATGCCGTGCAGCCAGGCGGCGAGATTCGACTTGTCCCCCTGCACGATCTCGTGGGCAGGCTGCCACTCGCCCTTCTCGAGAAACTCCACCGCCTTCACCAGCGGACTACCGGATGCGTGGCCGGGCTCTTGGGTCTCCATGCGCCGATAATACGCCGACCACCCGCCGGAGAGACACCGGACCCCGGGGGACAGGAGTAGAATGCCGAGGCGCAGAGACGAGGGAACCCGATGGTCCGGGAGGCGGAGATGAGGAGGCTCTGGGAAGTGGTGAAGCACGAGTTCCACGAAGTCCTTCCTCCGATGATCTTCTTCCTGATCGCCTTCCATATCGTCATCTGGGACAGGATCCTGATGCTTCGCCAGTACGGCCTCCCCCTCTCCTCGCTCCTCGCGCTCGTGAGGAATCAATAACCATGACCACCGCCACACCCGCCGCGCTTCACACGCCCCTCTGCGATCTGCTGGGCATCCGCTACCCCATCTGCCAGGCGGGGATGGGCTGGGTCGCCCGCTCCTCGCTCGCCGCCGCCGTTTCCGCCGCGGGTGGGCTCGGCGTCATCGCGGCCGCCCACGGCACGCCCGAGCATCTCCGCGACGAGATCCGGCGCGTCCGCGACCTCACGGACAAGCCCTTCGGGGTGGACGTGCTGTTCGCCACCATCCGCACGGCCGGCGACGAGGTGGAACAGTTCACCGACCAGGTCAAAGGGTGGATCGACGTCACCCTCGAGGAGCGCGTGCCCGTACTCGTGGCCGGTCTCGGCAATCCGGGTCCCGTCACCGCCCAGGCCCACCAGCTCGGCATGAAGGTCATGGCCCTCTGCGGGAACGTGAAGCAGTCGCGCGACCACGTGCACAACGGCGTTGACGTGGTGATTGCCCAGGGGCACGAAGCGGGCGGACACACGGGCCGCATCGGGGGCATGGTGCTGATTCCGGCCGTGGTGGATGCCGTGAGCCCTACGCCGGTGGTGGCGGCCGGGGGCATCGCCGACGGGCGCGGGGTGGCCGCCGCGCTGGCCCTGGGCGCGGTGGGCGTCTGGATGGGCACGCGCTTCATCGCCACCCACGAGGCCTACGGGCACGACAACTACAAGAAGAAGATCGTGGCCATCGATGAAGAAGGCACGGTCGTGCATCGAGGCGCCACCGGCAAGCCCTGCCGGGCCGTCCGCAATGATTTCACGAGGGAGTGGGAAAAGCGCACGGCGGATATCCTCCCCTTCCCGCTCCAGGCCCAGCGCGTGGGATTCCCCGCGGCCATCCGGGCCCGCGAGGAAGGCGATATCGAGAACGGCCATGCCGCCTGCGGCCAGAGCGCGGGCCTCATCCAGGACATCCTGCCCGCGCGCGAAGTCATCGAGCGCCTGGTCGCCGAGGCCGAGTCGGCTCTCGCCCGGCGTCCCATCCACCCCTGAGCGACGAGGAGACACCGTGACCGAGGACCAGGGCGTCGAGACAGAAGCGACGGAGCTGTTGCGCACCCTCATCCGCAATGCCTGCGTGAACGACGGCACGCCGGCCTCGGGCCACGAGGAGCGCAACGCCGATGCCCTCGAGGCCTACCTTGCCGGCTCCGGGCTTTCGTTCGAGCGCTATACGGCCGGGCCCGGACGCGTCAGCCTCATCACGCGCATCCAGGGTAGCGATCCCAAGGCGCCCACCCTCATGCTCATGGGCCATACGGACGTGGTGCCCGCCAATCCATCCGGCTGGGAACGCGATCCCTTCGGCGCGGAGCTGGAGGACGGCATCGTGTGGGGCCGCGGGGCCACCGACATGCTCAATATCACAGCCACCATGGCGGTGGCGACGCGGCGCCTGGCCAAGAGCGGCTTCCGCCCGCGCGGCACCCTGATCTATCTCGGTGTCGCCGACGAAGAAGCAGGCAGCGTGTACGGCGCGAGCTATCTGACCAGGGAGAAGTTCGATGCCGTCAAGGCCGACTACGTGATCACGGAAAGCGGCGGCGTGCCCATTCCCGCGCGCTCGGGCATCAAGCTGCCCGTGACCGTCGGCGAGAAGGGCGTCAACTGGCGGCGGCTGGTCATCAAAGGCACGCCTGGGCACGGGTCCATGCCTTTCCGCACCGACAATGCCCTCGTCACCGCCGCGGAGGTCGTGCGTCGCGTCGCCGTCTATCAGCCCAAGGCCCGCATCCTCGACGAGTGGCGGCGCTACGTGGCCGAACTCGAGCTGGCGCCCGAGCTGGAGGCGGCGCTCACCGATCCCGACCGGGTCTTCCAGGCCGTGGGCCACCTCGAGCCGCTGGGGCTCGCGCGCCTCGCCCATGCCTGCACCCACACCACGTTCTCGCCGAACGTCGTGCACGGCGGGTCGAAGATCAATGTCATCCCCGACCGCATCGCCGTCGAGGTGGATGTCCGCGCGCTGCCGGGCGTGAGCCCGCTCGACGTGGACGCCATGCTCAAGGAGGCGGTGGGCGATCTCGCCTCTCGGGTCGAGATCGAATCCCCCCGCGGCCAGGAAGGCTCGCGCACCTCGATGGACACGCCGCTCGTCGAGGCGCTCCGGCGCGTGACGCAGGCGATGATGCCCGGCAGCAAGATCATTCCCCGGCTCACCGGGGGCGCCACCGACGCGCGGTACTTCCGCTGGAAGGGCATCCCCTCCTACGGGTTTGGGCTCAGCTCCCGCCGCATCCCGTACACCGAATATCCGCTCATGTTCCACGGCAACAACGAGCGGATCGACACGGAAAGCCTGCGCCTGTCCGCCACCATGTGGGAAGCGCTCTGCCGAGACTTTCTCGCCTGATGACTGCGGCATCGCCGAGGTCGCTCGAAGGCCGGGTGGCCGTGATCACGGGGGGCGGGCGCGGTATCGGCCGCGGCATCGCCCTGCGCCTCGCGCGTGAGGGCGCCCACTGCGTCATCACCTATCGGCGGAGTGCCGATGTCGCCGTCGCCGCCGTCGCCCAGATCGAACGCGAGGGAGTCAGGGGCCTCGCTCTCCCCCTCGAGCTGGCCGAGCCCGCGCAGGTGCCGGCGGTCTTCGAGCGCATCGGCGAGGCCTTTGCTCGCGTGGATATTCTGATCGCGAATGCCGCGGCCACCGCCTTTCGCCCTCTCGCGGACCAGAAGGAGCACAATGTCCGCCGCACCTTCGCGATCTCGGTGGACTCTTTCATCGCCGCCGTGCAGGGCGCGCTGCCCCTCATGCGCGGGCGCCCGGGGCGCATCGTCGCCATCTCCGGTATCGACTCCTTTCAGGCCATGCCCGGCCACGGCGTGCTCGGCGGCGCCAAGGCCGCCGCGGAGAGTCTGGTGCGGGCCTTCGCCCTCGAGCTCGGCCCCGAGGGAATCACCGTTAATGGCGTCAATCCCGGCATGATCGCCACCGACTCGTCGCGTCTCTATGTCGAGACCGGCCTCGGTCGCGACTACGAGGCGGCGATGGCCGAGGTGACGGCCGCCACTCCCGTGCGACGCATCGGCACCGTCGATGATGTCGCCGACTGCGTCGCCTGGATCGTCTCGGACGGCGCAGGATTTCTGACCGGTCAGACCATTCTGCTGGACGGCGGCCTCACCATCGTTTCGCCCCTGGCAAGGCTCGAGGACATTCCCAAGGCGCGCTAAACTCGGCCAGATATTTGGATTATAAGGAGGGCAGGCCGGTGACGGAACCCGCCCCGCGAGTCAATTTGACGAGAGCGCCGAGGTCGGCACATACTCTCCCCATCGTGGCTACGACCCCCACCCCCCCAGGAATAGCCCAGCGGCTGGGGCAAATACTGCTCAAGGCCCGTATCCTCACCCAGGATGTCCTCCACGACGCGCTCGGACAGGCCAAGAAGAATCGGGAAAAACTGGGCGAGACACTGGTGGCCATGGGCGCGGCCTCGTCAGAAGACGTGCTGCGGGCGCTCGCCCTGCAGAGCGGGCTGCCGTTCATGGCGGCGGAAGAGCTGCCGAGCGCGCCGCCCATCATCAAAAATCTTTCCCCAAAATACCTGCGACAGTACGTGTCCTGCCCCATCGCTCTGGATGGATCCACCGTCACCGTGGCCACCGCCGATCCCGCCAATCCGCTCCTTCTCGACGACCTTCGGCAGACGCTCGGCGGCAGCATCACCCTCTGTGTGGCGCCGGCACCGGCCATCCTCGAGGCGATCGAGCGGACCTACGGCGCCTCGACACCGCTCCAGAAGATCGTCGAAGGGATCGGCTCTGGCGAGGCCGGCGAGACCGAGGAGGACGTCAATCACCTTCGCGACATGGCCTTCGAGGCGCCCGTGGTGCGACTCGTCAACCTCCTGATCGAGGAGGCGGTGGCGTCAGAGGCCTCGGACATCCACGTCGAGCCGTTCGAGGAGCAGCTCCGCGTGCGCTATCGCGTGGACGGCATTTTGTACGACCGGGAGTCGCCCCCGCGCAAGCTTCGAGCCGCTCTTACCTCACGCATCAAGCTCATGGCGGAGATGAACATTGCGGAGCGCCGGCTCCCCCAGGACGGGCGCATCCGCGTGACGGCGGGCGGGCGGCGCGTGGATATCCGCGTCTCGACCGTCCCCACCGTCCACGGCGAATCACTGGTCATGCGTCTCCTGGATCGCTCGTCCGTCTTCCTGCCCTTCAACCGGCTCGGCTTCTCTCCGCCGGTGTCCGAGACCTACGATGCGCTGATCCGCCGGCCCCACGGCATCCTGCTCGTGACGGGACCGACGGGATCGGGCAAGACCACGACGCTCTACGCCGCCCTCGACAAGATCAACTCCCCCGACAAGAAGATCATCACGATCGAGGACCCCGTCGAGTATCAGCTGGCAGGCGTCAACCAGATTCCCGTGCACTCGAATATCGGACTCTCCTTCGCCGCGGGCCTCCGCCACATCGTGCGCCAGGACCCCGACGTCATCATGGTGGGTGAGATCCGCGACTTGGAGACGGCGGAGATCTCGATTCAGGCGGCGCTCACCGGCCACCTCGTCATGTCGACGCTCCACACCAACGATGCGCCCGGCGCCATCGCGCGGCTCCAGGACATGGGAGCCGAATCGTATCTCGTCGCCTCGGTGCTCAATGGTGTGCTGGCTCAGCGTCTGGTCCGCCGCGTCTGCGCTACCTGTCGCGCACCCTACGAGCCCGAGGCGCGTGATCTGCTTGCTATCGGCATCGCCGATGCCACTGGGGTGGAGCTCTTCCGCGGCAAAGGCTGCGAAGAGTGTCGTGGCACCGGCTATCGCGGGCGCGTCGGCATCTACGAGCTCTTCGTGATCACCGAGGAGGCGCGCAGTCTCATTCTCGCCAAGCGACCGACCGGAGAGATCCGCCGCCACGCCATCGAGCGAGGCATGGTCACCCTTCGCGACGACGGCTGGGCCAAGGCGCGGGCCGGGATTACTACCGTCGAGGAAATCCTGAGAGTAACCCAAGAAGACAGCTAGACCGCTCCCCGCCCTGCTTCAGCACCTTTTACCCGGTTCCTTTTTTTCCTATACGGTCCTTTTTACACTTTGGCGCTGGCCCGATGATCCCGCCGCTGCCCGTTCAAGGAAGTACTTGAAATCACAGAAATAAAAATTTCTCACTCCCTTGGCACTAAATTCGCTTAACCCGCCGGGTCCGTAATTAGTTCCCATTGAGTCTCTATAGGGAGAGCCGAATGACCCGAATTCAGGTACTGCTCGTGGTCCTCGCCTGCTGCTTGGCCGTTCACGTTGGTGTGCTGCAGGCGGACTTCAACGCCAGCGATCCCGGAGTCAGGCCAGACCCGCAGAATGGACCGAAAAGCGCTGGCGGCATGATCAGTGGCCTGACCCCGGCCGAGCAGGCATTGTTCGCAGCCGGTCTCGAGGATTTCGAGGCGGCGGACAATATCGCGTCCGGACTGGGGCCCCGCATGAACCTCGACAGCTGCCAGGGCTGCCACGTCGCCCCGGCCGTGGGGGGGTCGAGCCCCGCCGTGAATCCCCAGGTCGCGTTTGCCACAGCCTTCGGGGCCAAGAACAGCGTTCCATTCTTCGTCAAGTCCGATGGCCCCGTGCGCGAGGCGCGTTTCAAGTCCTACCCTGACGGAACCCCCGACGGCGGCGTGCATGCCCTCTTCGTCATCAGCGGCCGGAAAGACAGCACCGGAGACGCGAGCGCCTGCACCATCAAGCAGGAGGATTTCGACGCCCAGGGCCAGAAGGGCAACGTCGTATTCCGCATCCCCACGCCGGTATTCGGCGCGGGCCTCATCGAGAGCATCCCGGACAGCGCCATCGCGAGCAACCTCGCCGCCACGGCGAATGGCCGGACCCAGCTGGGCATCGGCGGGCGGACGAACCGACGTCCTACGGGCTCTCCGAACACCAGCGGCAATGACGGCACCATGACGCGCTTCGGGTGGAAGGCGCAGAACAAATCGCTTCTGATCTTTGCCGGTGAAGCCTACAACGTCGAGCAGGGCATCACCAACGAAGTGTTCTCCCAGGAGCGGGACGAGACGACGAGCTGCCAGTTCGCCACCGTGCCCAATGACACCACCAAGGCCGGAGGCACGACCGCGGCCGGTACGTTGAGCGGTCCCGAGAAGTTCGCCGCCTTCATGAGGTTCCTCGCCCCGCCGACCCCGTCGACCGGTCCGGGCAGCCCCCTGTCCCTCGCCAATGGCAAGAACCTGTTCCAGAAAGTCGGTTGTGCTTTCTGTCATACCCCCACGCTCTACACGGGCAATACGACGGTAGCCGCCCTGCGTACGAAGCCGGTCAACCTCTATTCGGATCTGGCCCTCCACGCGATGGGTGCGGGCCTGGCCGATGACGTATCCCAGGGCGCGGCCAACGGGGACGAGTTCAGGACGGCGCCGCTGTGGGGCGTCGGGCAACGCCTCTTCTTCCTCCACGACGGTCGCGCGAAGGACCTGATCACGGCGATCGCGGCTCACAAAAGCGCGGGGAACAACAAGTACCAGGCATCCGAAGCCAATCAAGTCGTCGACAATTTCTTTCAGCTGAATCAGTCCCAGCAGCAGGATGTCTTGAACTTCCTTCGCTCGCTCTAGCGCCCTCGCCCGCGGAAACTTGACGGGCCTCCGGGCCCTCGGGCACTATCAAGTGCGAGAGGAGGGAGATGCGGGCTCCCTTCTCTCCACCTGAAAGGCGGTAGCGTGCCGTTCTTCGCCTACAAGGCAGCCGACCAGCGGGGCCAGACCATCGACGGCGTCATGGAGGCCACCGACGCGCGCAGCGTCGTCGAGCGCCTCCAGCGCGACGCGTATTTCCCCATCCAGGTTGCTCCCCAGGGCGAGCGCATGGCCCTGTCGGGCCTCGCTCGCGCAGGCTTGGGTCCGCGCGGCGTCCGCGGGCGTGATCTGGTGGCCTTCACTCAGCAGCTCGCGACACTGCTCGAAGCGGGCCTCCCCCTCGATCGCGCACTGGCCATCCAGGAAGGACTCGCGGCGAGCCCGCGGCTCCGCAGCATCACCGGCGATGTCCTCAAGAGTGTCCGCGCGGGTACTTCGATGGGCGAGGCGCTCAGCAAGCATCACCCGCGTCCCTTCTCGCGGCTCTACGTCAACATGATCCGGGCCGGAGAGCGCGGCGGCTTCCTGGAGCAGACCCTCAGGCGCCTGGCCGAATTCCTGGAGGAGGCGCAGGAGTTCCGCGATACCCTGGTTTCCGCCCTCATCTATCCAACCCTCCTCGCCGGGGTGGGGGCCGCGGCCGTCGTCTTCCTCATGACCTTCGTCATTCCTCGCTTTGCGGATATCTTTCGCGACCTTGGCAGTACGATCCCGCTCCCCACCCAGATCCTTCTCTCTATCAGTGCCTGGCTCAGGCGCTACTGGTGGGCGGTTGGAGGCGGCGTGCTCGTGGTGGCCCTTGCCGTTCGCGTGTGGGTGGCGAAGCCGGCCGGGCGGCTCCAGGCCGACCGTATCCTCTTGAAACTGCCGGTATTGGGGCCGATCGCGCTACAGACCGAGGTCGCGCGCTTCGCCCGCATCACGGGCACCCTCCTCCGTAGTGGTGTACCCATGCTCCCCGCCCTCGCCGTGGTCAGGGACATGATGGGCAATCAGGTGCTCGCCCGCGCCCTGGATACCCTGGGCGAGGGCGTCAGGAGCGGCGTGGGCCTGTCCAAGCCCATGGCGGATACGGGCGTCTTCCCGCCTCTGGCCATTCACATGGTCAAAGTCGGCGAGGAAACGGGCCGGCTCGACGAGATGCTGCTCAAGGTGGGAGCCACCTTCGAGGCCGACACGCGGAAAAGCCTCAAGCGGCTTATCGCCCTGGTCGAGCCGGGCATTATCCTGGCAATGGGCCTCGTGGTGGGGTTCATCGTGGTGGCTATGCTCCTGGCCATTCTCTCGATCACCGATATCCCGATTTGACGCGGGTTTACGTTGACGCGAGGCCGGATCAAAAGCAATAATCGAGGAGCATGAGCCACCCGCGACGCATGGGTCGAGGCCTGCGGTCCAGCCTCAGATTGATCGCTGGCTCCCGCGGCTTTTCGCTGATCGAGCTGCTCGTCGTCATCATCATTCTCGGCCTTCTGGCTGGCTTGGTGGGGCCGCGGCTCTTCGGCCGCGTGGGCCAGTCCAAGACGGCTGCGGCCCGCGCCCAGATCGAGCTATTCGGCGCCGCCCTGGATCAATACCGGCTCGATGTCGGATCCTATCCGGTCGCGGGCGCCGGGCTCGACGCGCTCGTGAAGAATCCCGCCGCGCCGAACTGGAATGGACCCTATCTCAAGAAGAACGTGGTACCGGTCGATCCCTGGGGCAAGCCCTACCAGTACAAGTGCTGTCCCGGCGATCACGGCGACTACGACATATGGAGCTTCGGAGCCGACGGAGCTCCCGGCGGCGACGGCGAGAACGCGGATGTCACCTCGTGGACCGTCGCCAAGTGATCGAAAGGAAAATGCGCGGGTTCACCCTGATCGAGCTGGTCGTGACACTCTTCGTCTTGTCGCTGGCCGCGAGTGTGGTGGCGCCATCGGTGGTGAGCGGGGTGGGAACACTCAAAGCGCGCTCCGAGACGGCAGGGATTGCTACGTTTCTTCGCGCGGCCCGCGAGCAGGCGGTGACCCACAACCGGACATACGAGGTGAGAGTGAAGAGCGAGGAAGGCATCGTCGAGCTCCGCGCGGGCAACACGGTGCCGGCCACCCGGCGGCTCGCCCCCGGCCTGCGCGTGACCGCCGATTCTCCGGCGGCGCAAATCATCACCTTCCTTCCCCAGGGACTGTCGAGCGGATCGCGCCTTCACGTGGAAATGGCCGGTCGTGGCTATCTCATCACCGTGGACCCGCTCACCGGCCGCGTGTCCACCCGGCGAGCCGACCCGTGAGGCGACGCGCGGACGGCGGCTTCACCCTTCTCGAAGTGCTGGTGGCCATGGCCATCCTGAGCGTGGCCGTGGTCACTCTCATCCAGCTCTCCTCCCAGGGCCTCAGGCTGCTCCGAGTCTCTGGAGAACACCAGGAAGCGGTGATGCTCGCGGATCGGCTGGCCCGATCTGCCGAGGTCAGTGGCGAGCGCGTGGATACTGGACACGAGGGCGCCTTCGAGTGGGAGCGTCGCACGCGGCTTGTGGTCGTTCCCGCCGACCTCGCCCCCGTGGGCACGGACGCTCCCCGGCTTCTCTCTCTGTCCGTGGCGGTCAGGTGGGGGAGCGGGCGCTCAGTGGAAGTCTCCACCCTCCGCCTCGCTCAGGGCCCGGCGACAACGCCATGACACGCGAGGAGCGGGGATTCACCCTCGTGGAAGTGGTGATCGCGCTCACCATCGTGGCCACCCTGCTCGTCATCTCGTTCGCGGGACTGCGCGTGGGACTGTCGGCGTGGCAGCGAGGTGACGAGCGCGGCCAGATCCTCGAGCGGGCGCGGAGCGTCAACCAGATCATCACGCGCACGCTGGGCTCCGCCTACCCGTATCAGACGGCGGCGATTGGACGCGAGGCGGCGAAGGTGCTCTTCGAAGGCGCGCCGGACCGCGTGGCCTTCGTCACCTCGGCGCCACCCTTCCCCAGCGCCGATCCCATCGCCTTCACCGCGGTCACCCTGGGACTGGCGAAGGCGGCGGCGACTCCGGGGCTGGCCCTCACCCAGAAGGCGCTCCCCAACGACAAGCCATTCGATACCGCTCTCACGCCGGTCTTCGTGGATGCCGTGGTGACCGGCGTCCGCTTCCGCTATCTCAAGGATTCGAAGGGAGAGTGGATGGATCAGTGGGACGCGGCGGCCGAGAAGACCCTGCCTCTTTCCATCGAGGTGACACTCACGATCCTCCAGGCCGGTCGCTCGGTCGAGCAGCCACCGATTGTCGTCTCCTTGCCCGTGACCACGTCATGAGAAACGAGCGCGGCTTCGCCCTGCTCTCCGTGATGCTCGTGCTCGCTCTCCTGGCCGTGGTCGTGACGGAATTCTCGATGTCGGCGAGGCTCGAGAGCTCCATGATCCGCTCCTACCGGGACGGCGTGCTCGCCACCCATCTCGCGGAGGCGGCGGTCCAGCAGGCGCTCCGAGAAATACTCGGCCCCGGCACGGTGGTGGCCCTCGACGACGACGGGTCGCTATCCTTCTATCGGGCACCCGAGGCCGGCGCGGTGTCGACCAAGCTGGCCCGCCTTCCGCGCCAGCGCGTCCCCTTGGGCGCGGGGGAGTTCTCGTACCGCATTTCCGACGAGGAGGCGCGGGTCAACGTCAACACGGCGAGTCCCGATCGGATCGATCGTCTCCTCTCGGCGGTCGGGGTGGACAAGCAGAGCCGCGACATCGTCAGCGACTCGCTTCAGGACTGGAAGGACGCCGACGATCTCCATCGCATCAACGGCGCCGAGAGCGAAGACTACTACCTGAAGCTGCCGGTGCCCTACCGAGCGCGCAACGGCGCCCTCCAGGACCCTGCGGAATTGCTTCAGATCCGCGGGGTGACCCGTGACCTCTACCACGGCCTGCAGGGTCATGCCGGCCTCGTCGACCTCGTCACCGTGGTGGGCCGAGATACCGTCAACATGAACACCGCGCCCGCTCCGGTGCTGACCGCGCTCGGACTCTCCGACGTCGAGGTCGGCGAGATCACCTCGACGCGCGTGCGCACGCCCTACACCGCGGTGCCTCCGCGCTTCGCGGGCAAAGGGCTGGGCGTGGGCAGCGCGACCTTCCGCATCGAAGCCGAAGGACGCATGGGGGGGGAACCGCGGGCGCGTATCGTGGCCATCGTCCAGCGCCAGGCCCAGCTGAACACCGTCGGCGGCACTGGAGCCAAGGCCGCCGTTCTCTCGTGGCGGCCGGGGGAGCCATGAAGCTCCGCGCTGGACTCCTGCTGGAGGAGAGAACGGCGACCCTCGCCGTGGTGTCCGGTCGCGGGCCGGTGGAATGCCTGACCTTCGACGCCGACGAGAACGCGGGCGCCCTCGTGGCCGCGGAGCTCGACAGCCGCGGCTACAAGCGCCGCCGTCTCCGTTTCGGTCTGGATCGCGCCCTCGCCGTGGTCAAGATCCTGGAACTGCCCCGCTCCGAGACGGTCGACATCGGTCAGATGATCCGCTTCGAGCTGGAGCGTCACGTGCCTTTTCCCCCCGAGGACATCGCCTGCGACTGGAGCGCCAACCCCACCCGGAGCGGGGGGCCGCTGCGGGTGCTCGTCGCGGCCTGCGAGCCCCGGCGGCTGGATCTGGCCCTTCGTTTCGCGCGCGAGGCGCGGCGGCGGCCGCTCGCTCTCTCCGTCGCGTCCCACGATCTCCGGGCCCTCCTCCCGCGGACCATCGGGCCCGTGCGCGTGGCCTGGGCGCATCGCCACGACGGCCGCACCGATCTTGTCTTCCTCGGCCGGGGCGCGGTGCGCCTGAGCCGCGTCATTCCCGCGGAGACACCGCAGGAGCTCGTGCGCGAGATCCAGCGCAGCCTCGCCCTTTTGCAGTGGCGCGACTGCGCGGCGTTGTGGATCTCGGGCGATGAGACCGATCGCTTCATCTCCGCGCCGTCGCTCTCCGAGCTGGGCGCCGCCATCTCGGAGCCGCCCTTCGGCGAGCTGGGCCAGTCCCTCGTCGACACGCTGCCCGGGGAGCGGCGGGGGGCCGCCATGCTCGCCTTGGCCGTGGCCATCGGCTCGCGGCGGCCGCGCATCAATCTCCTGCCCGTGGCCCTGCGGCCGTTGCGCGCCTCGCGCGGCCAGGTCGTCACGGGCCTGATGCTGTGCCTCACCGTGCTGATGGGGCTGGGATTTCTGGGGGCCCAGGTCTGGCAGCGGGAGCGCTACGTGAGACAGATCTCGCAGGAGATCAAGCGCCTCGATTCCGACGCGCGGTCGGTGGAACGGCTCGCGGCGCAGGTGAGCAAGAAGAAGCAGCTCGTGGCGGCCCTTCGGGGCATCGAGACCCAAGGGCTGCGTTCCCTGCCCTTCCTCCGCGATCTCACCGGGCTCCTGCCCCAGGACGCGTGGCTCCAGGCGTTGAACATGGACGCCCAGGGTGTCGAGCTGATCGGCCAGGCCGGCACGGCGAGCGCCCTCATCCCTGCCCTCGAGGCCTCGCCGTGGCTCGACCACGTGGAGTTCACCTCCCCCGTCACCAAGGGACAGGGACGTGAGCAGTTCCGGCTGCACGGCGCCTGGGAGCGGCACTAGCATGCCGAGCGTGAACCGCCGGGAGCGCACCCTGATCGGGCTGGCCCTCGGGGCCGTGATCATCGTCGCCCTCTATCTCTACGTGGTCGAGCCGCTGCTCGACCGCTACCGCGAGCTCGCGGAGCTGGTGCCCGCACGGGAGGCCACCCTCGACGCGCGCCGGCGGCTCATCGCCCAGCGACCGCGACTCATCGAGGAGCTGGCGGAGGCGACGACGCTATTCGATCAGCAAACGCAGCGCCTTCTCCCTGGTCCGACTGCGCCGCTCGCCGCCTCCGACCTGCAGCGAGTGGTGAAGGAAGTGACGACCTCCGCGAATGTCGACGTGCGAAGTGAGCGCGTCCTGCCCGCCACCGAGCTGGCGGGACTTCAGGAAGTGCCCATCGAGCTCACCGTCGCCGGCAGTCTTCGCGACACCGTGGCCCTCCTCGCCCAGATCGAGCGCACCAATCGGCTCCTTACCGTCAAAGACATCAAGGTCCGCGTGGTGGCCATCGGCCAGCCACGCGAGCTCCTGACCACCCTCACGGTGGCCGGCTACCTGCTGTCGACACCGGGGACCAACTAGTGCCCGCCCAACTCGCTTCGTGTCGGGAAGGCTTGTCGGTGTCGCGCTAGATGCCTCAGCGGCTCCTCGTCCTCAACGTGGTGCTGGGCCTCGTGAGCCTCGCCTTTGCCGTCGGCATCGTGCGTACGCTGGTGGTCAAGCATCCTCTGCCCAGCGCAGCCGCGCCGCGAACGGTGGCGGCTCCCCAGGCGCCCGCCATCGCCGCCGCCGCCGATCCAGGTGCCGACGCCTACGGGGTGATCCCGGCGCAGAACCTCTTCAATCCTGCGCGGAGCGAGACAGCCACCGTGGCCGTGGCCGTGGTCAAACCCATCCTCCACGGCGTGGTCATTCAAGGGGGGACGAGCCGCGCCTTTCTCGAGGATCCGACGGTCAAGCGCGTGGGCGGCTACTCTGTCGGTGATGCAATAGCCGGCGGCAAGATACAGAAGATCGCCGACGACCGGGTACTCATCGCGCGGCCCGAGGGCATGGTGGAGGTGCTGCTTCAGGATCCCTCCAAGCCTCGCCCCGCTCCCCCGGCCGGCCCCCCCGTGACCGTAGGGCAGGGTCAGCCTGTGCCGGGGCAGCCGGGGGCACCAGGCCAGATTGCGCCGGGGCAGTTTGCTCCGGGCCAGCCTGCGCCAGGCCAATTCGCGCCGGTACAGATTACCCCGGGTCAGCCCGCGCCCGGCCAGGCCGTGCCGGGGCAGCCGGTACCCGGACAGATAACGCGGCCCAGCTCGGAAGCGTTCACCGGTGTGCCGCAGGGCCCGCCCTCCCAGAATCGACGGCGCCCGCAACAAGGGCAGCGCGGCAATGAATAGCGTGAGACTCGGCGCGTGGATGGCATTGGGCGCGCTGTCGCTCTCGGCCTGCACCACCGCTCCCTCGGGCCGCGCGGCTCCGCCCGCGCCGCCGCCGACGCGCGTCGAGGTGAAGTCAGAGCCCGTGGCTCCGCCGCCGGCCCCGCCCCTCGCGCCACCGCCGCGTCCGCCGGCCACGCCGCCCCCTCCCCCGCCCCCCGCGCTCTCCGTAGGGCCTGTGCGGCCGCCCGAGCCTCCTCCCGCGTTGCCGCCAACGCCTCCCGCCCCGGCGCCTGTCCCCACGGGCGGAGCGGCCCCGAGCATCGTGTTCAACTTCGACAACGCGGACGTGGAGGTGGTGATTCAGGCCGCGGCGGAGATCGTGGGCTTCAACTATGTGCTGGCCCCGGCCGCGCGCGGTCGCAAGGTCACCGTGCAGACCATCGGGCGCATCGCCAAGGACGACGTCTTCAACGTTCTCCTCACCATCCTCGACGTCAACGGCCTCACCGCCGTGCGCTCGGGCAGCGTGTACCGCATCATCCCACGCGAAGGCGCGCCGCAGTCATCCGTGAGGACGGTGGTGGGCAGCGAGGTCGACCCCTCCCGTCCGGGCGACGAGTTCGTGACCCAGATCGTCACCCTCAAGTACATCAGCGCTCAGGACGCGGTCAATCTGCTGCGGCCTTTCGTGGCCGGGCAGGGAGCGGTGAGCCTCCACCGTGAAACCAATCTCATCATCATCACGGATACCTCGGCCAATATCCGACGCCTGCTCGACATCTTGAAGCTCGCCGACGTGAAGGTCGCCCTCGACGAGCTCCAGATCATTCCCATCAAGAATGCCGACGCCCAGGAGCTGTCCGTGCTCCTGAACCAGATGTTCTCCACGGGCCGCCTGCGCACGGCCGCCGCAGCCTTCGGCTTGGCCGTGACGCCGCCCCCGCTTCCCGCGGTGCCGGGAGCGCCCCCGCGTCCGCCCGGCGCCGATCTGGCGCCGACTCCCGCGGACCAGGCGCCTCTCATCGTCGCGGAGCGCCGCTCCAACTCGCTGGTGATCCACGCCCGCAAGCCGGAGATGGACCTCATCTTTCAGCTCGTGGCCAAGCTCGACGTGGATATCTATGGCGGCCAGCGCGTGTTCATCTATTTCGTCGAGAACAGCAAGGCCAAGGACCTCGCGGCCACCCTCGACTCCATCTACGGCCGCTCGGCCTCCACCGGCGCACGGCCCGCGGCGTTGCCGGGCGGAGCGACGCCTCCGTCCATTGCACCACCCGCGCCGGTTCTGCCGCGTGTCCCGGGGTTGGGGGGGGCCGAGGTTGGAGCCACGATCACGGACCTGCGCTTCATCGCGGACGAGGTCACCAACGCCATCATCGTGACCACCTACCCGCGGCTCTGGAAGGAGATCGACGAAACGATCAAGAAGCTCGACCGCGCCGCGCGACAGGTACTCATCGAGGTGCTCGTCGCCGAGGTGACGCTGAACGACGACACCAAGCTCGGCATCGAGTGGGCGGTGCGCAGCGGCAAGTTCACCTTCACCAATACGCAGAACACGATCGGTACGACAGGGATTGGCACCACACCAACGCCCCCGGGACCGGGCATTCTTACCGCCGGCTCGCTCGTGGCCCCCGGCTTCAACATGTTCGTGGCCGCCAGCGAATTCATCGCCGCGCTCAATGCGCTCGCCAGCGAAAACAAGGTCAATGTGCTCTCGAGCCCGTCCATCATGACGAGCGAGAACAAGAAGGCTGTCATCAACGTCTCGCAGTCCGTGCCCATCGTGACGTCGCAGCAGGTGCCGGTGTCCGCGGGCGGCAACACGGGAAACTCCATCACCCAGGCGGTGGAATACAAGGACGCGGGGATCATCCTCACCGTGACCCCGCGCATCGGGGAGCAGGGCACGGTGGCGCTCGACGTCAAGCAGGAGGTGAACGACGTCGGCCAGAACGAGCCGCCGCCCATCAACTCCCCGCGCTTCACGAAGCGCGAGGCCGAGACCTCCGTGGTCCTGCTCAACAACCAGACACTGGTCCTGGGCGGCCTCATCCAGACCACGCGGACCTTCATCAAGATAGGCATCCCCTACCTCAACCGGATCCCGGTGCTGGGCTACCTCTTCGGCTCCACCGAGGAGAGGCTCGAAAAGAGGGAGCTGCTCCTGCTCATCACCCCGAGGGTGGTGGGTACGGCCGTGGACGCGGCGCGCGTCACCGAGCAGATGCGGAACGTTACGCCCGAGCTCGAGCAATCGTTCAGGCTGGCCCCGAAAGCTCCGCCCCGCACCCCTACGCCGCCGCCTCCCGTACCGCCCGCCTCTCCCGCACCGCCTCCCTCTCGCTAGGTTTCGGCATTCTCCGGCTGAACGAGCCGGGAGAGTGATGCTAGGATGGGCGCACTACATCGCCCGGGAGGCGCCATGCCAGAATCGATTCCCGCATCACTCATCATCGACACTCTGAAGGACACCTTTCGCGAAGCAAGGAAGGAGCTGGCCGCGGAGGTCGCCGAGCCGCCGCAGCACTCGCACCTCGGCTGGATCCTGAGCGTGCCCGACACGCACCAGAAGACAGTGCTGGCCGCCCTCGACAAGGAAGAGCAGATCCGCGTGCTCACGTGCGCCACCGAGGACGAGGCTGCGACCATCGCGGGCGGGCTCTACATCGGCGGCGAGCCCGTGGTGCTCATGATCCAGCACGCGGGACTCTATGCGTCGGTGAACACCCTGCGCGGCGTGGCCATGGACGGCCGAATCCCGACCTTCTACATGATCGGGCTGCTCAGTCGCGAGAAGGACAAGGCCCCGCGCGAGTCCAGACATTCCATGGTCCGCTACTGCGAGCCGCTCCTCGATACCTTCGGGATTCCCCATGCCACGCTCGAGGGTCCTGACGACGTGCACCTGATCCCCGAGTACTATCGCTTGAGCCGCCAGCGCAAAGGCCCGGCGGTCGTCCTCGTCGGCCTGGAGACCATCTAGTCGTGGCTACGGAAGCGAAGTCCCAGGAAGCTGGCCCCCAGGAAGCTCGACCAATGAAGCCGGAAGAAGTCCTGCGCCTGATCGCCGCCCAGCGGGGCACCGCCGTCTGCGTGCCGACCATGACCACGGGCCCCGAATGGCGCGCCATCGCTCCCAACGATCTCTCCGTGGGCTGCGTCGGCTTCATGGGCGGCGCATCGTGCCTCGGCCTGGGCCTGGCCCTCGCCCGACCCGACCGGCGCGTCCTCGTGCTGGATGGCGACGGCTCCCTCCTGATGCAGCTCGGCTCGCTGGCCACGATAGCGGGCGCCGCCCCACGTAACCTCGTGCACTTTCTGTTCAAGAACGGCGTCTATCACACCTCGGGCGCCCAAGGGATTCCCGGCGGGCTGTCGGTGGACTTCGTGACGATGGCCAAGGGCGCCGGCTACCGCGCGGCCTTCGCCATCCACAACCTCGACGACTTCAAGTGCCGCCTCCCGGAGATTCTGAAAATGGAAGGGCCCGTCTTCGTCGAGCTCCACACCGGGCTGGCCGAGCAGACGCCGATTACCGCGCGGGGGGGCGTCCCCTTTCCCCAGCAGGTTACCGACCTCCGCGCCAAACTCCTCCGGCCCCGCGCAGCCTCCTAGACTAGTCGCCTCTTCAGAATCTCGACACGTCACACCGGGGCGGGCGGCGTCGGGGGCGGGGATGCGCTCCTCAGACCCGTGTCTTCTGGGGAGACTCTTCGAAGCCTAGAACCATAATCTCGTGGCGGGTAAGAGTGGCGGCGCGGAATGCGACTCGGCGTGGTCTGGGGAGCGCATCCCCGCCCCCGGCGACAGGCCCCGCCCGTCTCGCGTGCAGGAATCTCCGGAACAGACCGCGCTAACGAGCGACCGGCTGCGGCGCCGGCTCGAGCTGGACCTTGTGGCCCCACAGCGTGCCGCGATCATGGCGCTGTACCTGCCATGTCGCGTCGTCGACGAGGCGGCCGCCCCAGCCATACTCGACCTCGAAGCCTGACGGTGTCGACATGTAGAACGACACCATCTGATCGTTCGAGTGGCGTCCGAGAGTCGAGACCACCGGCACGCCCGCCTTGCTCGCCAGGTCGAGGGCGGCGCCGACGTCGTCGATCGAGTTCGCCTCGAGCATGAAGTGCCACATGCGCTTGTCGCGGCTGCGGGGGAGGTCCGGCATTCTCGGCTGAAAGGCAATCGAGTGGTGACGCGGGTTGCAGCGCAGGAAGACCATGGTGTTGATGTAGTCGGAGATGCGGAACCCCAGGACCTTGGTGAGGAGGGCTAGGCTGTCCTCGCGGTCCACGGAGCGCAGCACCACGTGACCGAAGCCGAGGGCGCCGGTCTTGAACCCCGACATGGGCCGCGCAGGCTGAAAGGGCGGGTCCCAGCGGCTGAAGGGATCAATGGAGAGCTCGAAGGGCAGATCCCCCGTCTCGAACTTCACGAAGTCGACCACCCGGCGATGGGCGATCTCCGCCGACGTTCCCTGCGTCACGGCCACGCCCACCGCGCGGAGCGCCATCTTGGCGTCCTCGTACCTGGCGTGCGTCGGCGCCTGAAGCCCCACGTAGAGCACATCGTCCTCGCCGCTCGGATGAAGGGCGATGCGGTGATGGTTTTCGTCCATGCGCAAGTAGACGGTGCCGTCGTCGCCACGCTCGGTCACCTGCATTCCGAGAATGTCCGTGGCGAAGCTTTTCCAGGCGGGCATGTCGCTGACGCCGATGCCGAGATACGCGAGCTGAGAGACGCTCATGGTCCCCTCCCAAGGGCTGTGGATGGAGTCACGATAGCCAACGCCATCCCGGCCGTCAATGTTAGAATCGCCCGCGCCGGAGCATCGGAAGCGCGCCAGAGGAGGCGTATCGGATGGGGCAATTCGGTATCGGGCAGTCGGTGAAGCGCTTCGAGGACGTCCGTCTCCTCCGCGGTGAAGGCCGCTTCCACCACGACGTCAACCAGGCCGGTCAAGCGCATATGGTGGTCGTTCGGTCCACCCATGCCCATGCGCGAATCCGTTCTATCGACACGGCCGCCGCGGCCGCCGCTCCCGGCGTGGCTGCCGTCTTCACCGGCGCCGACGTGCAGGGCCTCCACACCATGAAGATGACGCTCAAGCGCAAGCGGCCCGACGGCTCGCCCATGTGGGCGCCCCCGCATCGCGGCCTCACGCGGGATCGAGCGCGCTACGTGGGCGATCCCATTGCTCTCGTGATCGCGGAGACGGCCGCTCAGGCCACCGACGCGGTCGAGGCGGTGCGGGTGGACTACGAGCCGCTACCCTCCGTCACGTGCACCGCGGATGCCATCGGCGGCGCCCCGGTATGGGACGAGTGCCCCGACAATGTCTCCAATCTCTTCGAGGTGGGCGACAAGGCCGCCACCGACGCCGCCTTCGCGGCCGCCGCGCGCGTGATTCGTCGCCGCTACGTCATCACCCGGGTGCACGCGCAGTACATGGAGCCGCGGGGCGCCCTCGGTGTCTACGATCCTGGGGAGGACCGCTACACGCTCTATGCCGACGTCCAGTACCCGCACCGCGTCCGGAATGCCCTGGCCAGCAATATCTTCCAGGTGCCGGAGCACCAGATCCGCGTCATCGTGGGCGACATCGGAGGAGCCTTCGGTACCAAGGGCTGGCAGTATCCCGAGCACCGACTCACGTTGTGGGCGGCGCGACGGCTCGGCCGGCCCGTGAAGTGGGCCTGCGAGCGCCGCGAAGCCATTCCCGCCGACGAGCACGCCCGCGACAATGTGAGCGACGCCGAGCTCGCCCTCGACGCGGACGGGCGATTCCTCGCCCTCCGCGTGAAGACCCTGGCGAATGTCGGCGCCTATGTCTCGTCGGACCGGAACCTGCTCGCGACCTTCTCCAACGTGCCGACTCTCGTCGGCGTCTATGCCTTCCCGGCCGCGCATGCCCAGGTGCTGTCGGTGCTGACCAACACGAATTCGACCGCCCCGTATCGGGGGGCCGGCCGCCCCGAGTCGACCTATGTCATCGAGCGCCTGATCGACGATGCCGCGCGCGAGCTCGGGGTGGACCGCGTGGAGCTGCGCCGGAAGAATCTGATCTCGCCCACGGCCATGCCGTACAAGACCGCCCTCGGTGTCACCTATGACTGCGGCGAGTTCGGCAAGAACATGGAGGCCGCCCTCGATATCGCCGACATCGCGGGCTTCCCCGCCCGCCGGGAAGCCTCGCGAAAGCGCGGGCAACTGCGCGGATGGAGCGTGGTCAACCCCATCGAGCGCGCCGCCGGCCCCCAGCCGGAATTCGCGGAGATCCGCTTCGCGCCGAGTGGCAGCGTCACCGTGCTCATGGGCACCAAGAACCAGGGGCAGGGGCACGAGACGACGTTCAAGCAGATCCTCCACGAGCGGCTCGGCATCGATCCCAGCGAAGTGCGCTACATCGACGGCGACACGGATCGCGTGGCCTTCGGCATGGGTACCATGGGTTCGCGCTCGACGGTGATCGGGGGCTCCGCGCTCTGGACGGCCGCCGACAAAGTCGTGGCCAAGGGCAGAAAGATCGCCGCGCGCCTCCTCGAGGCGGCGGAGGCGGACATCGTCTTCGCCGACGGCAGGTTCACGGTCACGGGCACCGACAAGGCCGTGGCCATCAAAGAGGTGGCGCGGGCCGCCTTCCAGCCCGCGCAGCTCCCGCCGGGCCTCGAGCCCGGATTCTACGAGACGGGCACCTTCGCGCCCAAGCAGGATACATGGCCCAACGGCTGCCACGTATGCGAGGCCGAGGTGGACCCGGACACGGGCGCGGTGACCCTCGACCGCTACGTGATCGTCGACGACGTGGGCACGGTGATCAACCCGCTCACCCTCAAAGGCCAGATCCACGGGGGTGTCGCGCAAGGCGTGGGACAGGCCCTCATGGAGCAGGTCGTCTACGAGCCCGAGTCGGGGCAGCTCCTCACGACTTCATTCATGGAATACGCCATGCCCCGGGCCGACACGCTGCCCGACATGGTGATCCACAGCCGTCCCGTGCCCACCAAGCTCAATCCGTTGGGGGCCAAGGGCGCGGGCGAAGCGGGAACAGTGGGCGCCCTTCCCGTCGTCATCAACGCGGTGATGAATGCCTTGGAGCCGCTCGGCGTGCGGGAGCTCGACATGCCCGCGAGCAGCGATCGGGTCTGGCAGGCCATTCAGATTGCGCGTGAATCTCACCACCAACCACGACCGGAGTGACCATGGGACTGTTGGACGGAAAGACCGCATTGGTAACGGGAGCCGGCCGCGGAATCGGCCGGGGCATCGCGATGGCGCTGGCCAAGGCCGGGGCCAAAGTCGTCGTGAATGATCTGGGCACGGGTCTGGACGGCGAGGGCACGGCCACGAGCCCCGCCGCTCAGGTCGTGGACGAGATCGTCAAGGCCGGCGGCACCGCCGCGGCCAACTACGGGTCGGTGGCGAACTACACACAGGCCACGGAGATGGTCGAGCAGGTGGTCAAGACGTGGGGCCGCATCGACATCCTCGTCAACGTGGCGGGCATTCTGCGCGACCGCATGATCTTCAACATGGCCAAGGAGGAATGGGACGCCGTGCTCGCCGTCCACCTCGACGGCACGTTCTTCTGCACGCGCGCCGCCTCCATCGCCATGCGCGAGCAGAAGGCGGGGCGCATCATCAGCATGTCGTCGGTCTCGGCCCTGGGCGCGCCGGGCCAGCCCAACTACGCCGCGGGCAAGGCGGGCATCATCGGACTCATGTGGTCCACCGCGAACGCCATGGCGAAATACAACGTGACGGCCCCCATTCCATCATGCCGAGCGGCGCCACCCGAATGATCGACTCCACGCCGCGCGGAAAGAAGGCCTTCGAAGAGACGGGCAAGTGGCCGAGCGAGCAGGCGGTGGGAACGGAGCGTGACCCGGACAGCGTGGCTCCGCTCGTGGTCTTCCTCTCCCGCGACGCGGCCGCCCACGTCACCGCGCAGGTCTTCCATTCCCTCGGCTCCGGCTATCCCGTCCTCGCCCAGCGACATGGTCAGCCGGTCTCCGTCCATACGCTCAATCCTCCAGTTTCGCGAGCAGGCGATCGACGCCCTTGGCGAGGCAGCGCTTGATCTCGTCGCGGCAGTAGCGGTACTTGTCCTCTCCCTGCTCGA
>WNGE01004167.1_pt1 | contig 30947 bp, 30 predicted proteins | sample 5400651 | NCBI WGS metagenome assembly WNGE01 (sample SAMN13153370, study PRJNA577476) | soil metagenome | isolation source: 60 cm soil or saprolite under grassland replicate 2 | place: USA:California | collected 2016-06-15
CGGTACTCGCGGCCGGGGTGAGCGGTTCGCGGGAGGGCGCGTGTTCGAGCGCCACGCGAGGGAGCCATCGGTCGAGCCACACGGGCAGCCACCAGGCCCGGGTACCGAACAGCTGCATGACGGCGGGCACAATCAGGCAGCGGATGATCACGGCGTCGAGGAGGACGGCCACGGCCAGCCCGAGGCCGAACTGCTTGAGCATCCGGCCGGGGTCGAGCAGGAACGAGGCGAAGACGACAACCATGATCGCCGCCGCGGCGGTCACGATCCGCCCAGTGGTCATCATCCCCTCGCGGATGGCCCTAGGCGCGTCGTGCGTGTGTTCCCATTCCTCATGCATGCGGGAGAGCAGGAAGATCTCGTAGTCCATCGACAGCCCGAACGCGATTGCGAAAATCATCACCGGGACGAACGCCTCGATCGGACCCGGCTCAACGCCAAGCGCCCCGCCCAGCACACCATGCTGGAAGACCAGGGTGATGGCGCCCAACGAAGCGCCGACGCTGAGCAGATTCAGCAGTGCGGCCTTGACCGGGATGAGCAGTGACCGGAACACGACCAGCAGCAGTAGCGCGGACAGGCCGACCACCACGATCACGAACAGCGGGAGCCGGGCGGCGACCGCGTCGGCGAAGTCCACGGTCGCGGCCGTGGTGCCGCCTACCAGGAACGTCGCTCCGGTACTCCCGGCCAGCGCGGGCAGCACGTCGGTGCGTAGCCGGGTGACCAGTTGCTGGGTCTTCGCGTCCTGGGGCTTGGCGTCCGGGAAGACGATCACCGTCGCGGTGCGAGGGTCCTGCGTCGGCAGGGGCGGAGTGGTTGCGGCCACTCCCGGTGTATCAGCCAACGCGCCCTGCGCCGCCGTGGCCGCCTGAGCGTCGCCCTCGACAACCACGACGAGCGGGCCGTTGAAGCCGGCACCGAACCCTCTGGCGAGCAGATCGTAGGCTCGGCGGCTGGTACGCGACTCGTCGCCGTTGCCCGGGTCGGCGAAGCCCAGGCGCATACCCGGTGCGGGTGCCGCGGGGGCAAGCAGCGCGGCGATCGCGACGATCGCCGCCGGCCACGGCCGGCGCTGCACGAAGGTGGACCATCGCGCCCAGCGGGCTCCGTCGGCCCGCTGCCCGCGCCCGGCCCGGCGACGCACCCTGCGCTCGATGCGCCGGCCGATGATGGCCAGCAGCGCCGGCAGCAGCGTCAACGCGCCGATCATCGTCACCAGCACGGTCAGCGCGACGGCGACCGCGACACCCTGCAGCGAGCCCAGGCCCAGGGCGACCAGGCCGAGCAGCGCAACGATCACGGTGCAACCGGCGAAGAACACGGTGCGCCCCGCCGTGTCCAGCGCCCTCGACGCCGCCTCCTCCCGCGATGCGCCGGCCGCCAGTTCACCGCGGTATCGGGAGAAGAGCAGCAGCGCGTAGTCGATGCCCACGCCCAGCCCTACCAGGATCATCAGCGGCGTGGTGTAGTCGGCCACCGTCGTCACATGCGAGGCGACCATGACCAGGCCAGTCGCGCTGCCGACCGCGAAGATCGCGATCACGATCGGCAGGCTTGCGGCCAGCAGCGAACCGAACAGCAGCACCAGGATCACCAGCGCGGCGATCAGCCCGACGCCTTCGGCCGGTCCGCCGCCCTCCTGCTCGACACCGGTGACGGTCTCGCCGCCCACCTCCACCCGCAACCCGTCGTCCCCGGCGGCCCGTGCGGTATCGATCAGCCGACGGACATCCTCGGCAGGTACATCCTGCGCCTGACCGTCCAGGGTGACCGTGGCGTAGGCGATCGTGCCGTTCCGCGAAACCGCCGCCGCATCCGCGTACGGGCTGCGCACATTCGCCACATGAGGCAGGCCCCGGACCTTGTCGAGCATGGACTCCACCCGATGGCGCGTCCCCGGCCTGGCGAGACCGTCGGGATCCTGCATCACGATCTGCACCGTGGCGCCCGCCTGCACCGGCGCATGCTTCTGAAGCGCGTCCAAAGCACGCTGCGACTCCGTGCCGGGCAGGGAGAAGTCGTTGTGGTAGTTGGTGCCGACCGCCTGCGCGGCGACACTGATACCGGCCAGCACGAGCACCCACAGCACCAATGCCCACCAGCGCCGCCGGTGCGACCAGCCGGCGAGCCGCTCGAACACGCTGGCGCGCCGCCCGGTGAGAGTGTGGTGAGACTGGGCCATCTCTGGCGACCTCCTCCAATGCTGATCAATACGCAGCGACGCTATGAGCACAGACCACTCACCCGAAACGCGCTCAAGGGTGATCCCGCCGTCCCCCTGAGGGGGCATGGTGAATACCAACGGAGGGTGATTGGATACCAGGCCGACCGAACTACGCTGAGCACGTGACCCGACGCAACCTGGCCATCGACGCGGGCATCGCGGTGCTGGTGCTCGGCCTGTCGCTGGGGTGCTGGCGTCCGGCGGGCTCGGGATACCTGATCCGCGCGCCCGTGACCTCGACAGCGTCGGTGTCCTGTTGGCCGGCGCCTCGGCCCTCCCTCTTGTGGCGTGGCGGCTGGCACCACTGGCCGCATACGTGGCGACGTGTGTAGCGAGCATCGCGCTGGTGGGCCTCGACTACCCCGTTGACTTTCCGTTCGGCCCTGTGGTTGCGCTGTATGCGATGGCGACCGCCTACAGCGGGGACGTTCGCCCCGCGCGGCGCAGGGTGGCCATGCTGGCGGCCGGCGTATTCGTCCCCGCCGCGGCGGTCATCCACGTGGCGAACGGCTACGGGTTCCGGGGGATGCTGCCGGGGCTGGTCTTCTGGGCTCTGATCTTCGCCGGCGTATGGATCGCCGGTGAACATATCCGGCTGCGTCGCGAGCGGATCGGCGAGTTGGAGGAGCTGGCGGCACGAACGGAACGCGACGCCGTACGGGAACGGCGCCTGGCGGCCGCGGAGGAGCGCACCCGCATCGCGCGCGAACTGCACGACTCCGCCGGTCATGCCATCAATGTGATTCTCGTCCAGGCCGGCGCCGCTCGCCTGTTGTACGACCGCGACCCCGACGGTTCCCGACGGGCGATCTCCACGATCGAGGAGGTCGCCCGAGGCACCATCGGCGAGATTGACCAGATGGTACGGGCGCTGCGCGATGACAGCGGCGACGAACCGCCTGTCCCGGCGGATCCCGCGGCTCTGCACGAACTGCTGGAGCATCACCGTGCCAACGGCCTCACCCTCACCGCCGACGTGCGCGGCCAGCGCAGAGGGCTGCCGCGCAGCGTCACCTGGGCGGCGTACCGGATTCTGCAGGAAGCGCTGACCAACGCCGCGCGCCACGGGCGCGGTAGCGCCGAGGTGGCCATCTGGTTCGAGCCGGACGCGGTTGAGATCACCGTGAGCAACCCGGTGGCCAACGGCCTGCCGGCGGGCGGTGGGCACGGAATCCTCGGGATGCGAGAACGCGCCACGCTGCTCGGCGGCAGCCTGCAGACGCTGGCCGACCAAGGGATATTCCGCCTGCACGCCCGGCTTCCGCACACGAAGGCCGTGCTGTGACGCCGCTGCGCGTCCTGATCGTCGACGACGACGACCTCATGCGCGCCGGCCTGCGCGCGGTGCTCTCCAGCGACGAGACGGTCGACGTCGTGGCAGAGGCCGCCAACGGCTACGAGGCCGTCGAACGCATCCGGCGCATCCAACCCGACGTCGTGCTGATGGATGTGCGTATGCCCAACATGGACGGCATCGCCGCCACCCGCAAAATCACCTCTGCGGTTCCGCTTACAAAGGTCTTGATCCTCACGACGTTCGAAGACGACGAATACGTTTTCGGGGCACTCAGCGCGGGCGCGTCCGGCTTCCTGCTCAAACGTACGCAGCCGGAGCAGCTCATCGCCGCCATCCACACTGTCGCCGCCGGCGATTCACTACTCTCCCCATCCGTCACCCGCACCGTGATCGACCGCATGGCACGCCACCCCCGGCCCGATCCGGCTGCCGACCGGCGACTACACCAGCTCACCCCGCGCGAGCGTGAAGTGCTCAAGCTCGTCGCCCGCGGCCTGTCCAACGCAGAGATCGCCGACGTCCTCGTCGTCGAGGAGTCCACCATCAAAACCCACATGAAGAGGATTCTGGCCAAACTTGATCTGCGCGACCGTGTTCAAGCCGTCGTCATGGCCTACGAGACCGGCATGGTGCAGCCCGGCGAACAGCCACCCACCAGCCGCTGATCCCCCGACGGCCGCTGTTGCGATGTACCCGTCCGCCCTGCCGACAAAGGTTCACGATCCAGCACGCACAGGTCCGCGGGCCATGGCCGTGACCGCCCCTGCCATCCCTCGCATGCCGAGCAGTCGCGCGACGTTGCGGGGCGACCGGTACTGCCGCAAGGAAACCACGCCGGCGAACACCGCTTGGTCAACGATCGTTTGCCAACAGACGTTGGCTTAACCACCACTCAGACCAGCTCGCGTGTCAACGGTAGTTGGCCTACGATCGCTGGCGTGACAATGGGCCAAGCACCGCGTCGCTCGGACGCGACCCGGGCCGGGATCTTGCGGGCGGCTCAGATCCGGTTTGCTGCCGATGGCTACGACAAGGCGACGATCCGCGCGATCGCCGCCGACGCCAACATCGATCCGTCGATGGTCATGCGGTACTACGGAAGCAAACGTGAACTCTTCGCCGCCGCCGTGGACATCGACCTTCAATTACCGGACCTGTCAGCGATTGCGAAGCGGCGCCTCGGCAGCACGTTGGTTGCCCACTTCCTGTGGCGCTGGGAAGGCGGCCAGGACGATGACGCGCTACTTATGCTGCTACGTTCCGCGGCAACCGACGAGTCGGCGGCCGACCGCCTGCGTGCCACCTTCCGCGATCAGCTGGTCCCGCTCGTGCAGACCCTGGTCGGCGATCCCGCTGAGGCCGCGGAACGCGCGGGGCTGATTGCGACCCAGATGCTAGGTCTGGCTCTGTGCCGCCACATCCTGCGCCTGCCACCGGTGACTGCGCTCGACTCGGACACGCTCGTGGCTCGCCTGGGTCCAACAGTCCAGCGTTATCTCACCGCTCCGCTCGCCAACGGCTGACGAGCGTTCCTGGCGACCGCCTCGCTGCGGGTGGTCGGCCAGTCACGCCGCGGTGCCAGGCTTGCCCGAGGCGAAGTCCCGGATGTGACCGGCGAGCTCGGCGGGCTGGTCCTCGGGAATCAGGGTGTAGCTATCCGTGATCTCCACAAGCCTCGCATCGGGGATCAGACCGGCGAGGCGCCGTCCGTGCGCACGGGGCATGACGCGGTCCTCGGTGGCCCACACGACGAGTGTCGGACGGTCGAAGGAGCGCAAGCCCTCAGCTGCCGCCAGCATGTCTTTCTTCTTCGAGCTGCGCAGGTACTTCGTCAGATCGCGCCGGATCTCGGACTGCGCGAGCAGCGGACGCAACCAGCGGTCAGTGATGTCGTGGGGAACCGGCCGCTTGGTCATCCAGCCCAGTGCGAACGGCAGGCGACGTAACGCGCGTACCCGCATGGGTTGCACCGGTGCGTTGACGCCCCCGGGCAGCCGGCCTGCCAGCGCCACGGTCTTTCCCGGCAGCCCGGGTGGGAAGTTGTCGAAGGCTTCACAGGACGTGAGCACCAGCCGCGCGATCCGGTCCGGAAACTCCCCGGCTGCGATCTGCAGCAGCCCCGAATCGTTGCCCACAAGGGTCACGTCGCGCAGGTCCAGACGGTCCAGGAACTCTGCCTCCAACCGTGCGATGCCGTGTGGTGAAAGGTCAGCGTCAGGCCGCATCGGAATTCGGTGGCCGCCGAGGGGCAACGTCGGCACAACGCAACGGAAGGTGTCACGCAGCTCGCGCACCACGTGTCGCCAAAGGGAACCGTCCATCGCGAGTCCATGCAGCATGACGACCACGGGACCGTCGCCCACGGTATCCTCGTACTCGATGGTGCCGGCCGAAAGCTGAACATCACGCATTGTGTTACCTGCCGCTCGCCTGACGCGTCTCACTGGCTGGCGTCGCCGTTGTGGATCGATGACCGTTCCTGCCGGCCGCATCCGAGTTTATTTCGGCTGTGTCGCTGGATGTGTGCGGACAAAGTCCACGATGAGGCGACTGAGCACCTGTGGCTGATCCTCCGGTATGAATGTGTACGAGTCCTCGACCGGCACCAGCGTTGCCTGAGGCAGCAGTTCGGCCAGGCGGTGCGCCAACGTGATCGGGAACAGCCGGTCTTCGCGCGCCCAGGCCAGCAGTACCGGCTTGGTGAAGCCGGGCAGCTGGCTCGCGGCCAGAAGGGTGTGCCGGCGGTCCACCCCACGCAGGAACCGGCGGAGATCGCGTCGTACGGCCGCGTCTTGTCGACTAGGCAGCAAGTATGAGTCGACTACGGTCGGCTCGATGGGACGCTTTGCAACCCAGCCGAACGTGAACCGCAACCGATGCAGCGCCCGCATCCGCAGCAGTTGGGTCAGGGCCCACAACGATCCCGGAATGCGCGCCATCATCGGCAGGGATGCGAAGGCCGGTGGGAAGAACCGTTCCAGGCAGTCTGATGAGTGAGCACCACGCGGCCGACCCGCTCGGGTGCCTGGTCATCAGAATCTGCGTGATCGCACCACCGGTGTCGTTGGCGACGATCGAGACATCGTCCAGGTCCAACCGCTCCAGGAACGCGGCAATCAGGGCTGCCAGCCCAGGTGGGCTGAGGTCGGCACCCGGCACAGCGGTCGGGTGCGATCCCATCGGCCAGTCCGGCGCGATGCACCGTAGGCCTGTATCGGCAACGACAGGCACGACGTCACGCCAGAGGTCCGCGTTGACCAGCAGCCCGTGCACGAAGACCACCGGCGGACCCTCACCCCGCTCCCGTTAGTGAATCCTGCCCGCTGGTAGGACCACTTCGTGGGCGGTTCCCAATGCCTCACTGTGCGCCATGGGCATCTCCCGTCAGGCAAGCCGATGGTTGCCCGTTACCCGGCTCCGTCCGCTACGGCGATGCTCCGTCTCGGTCAGAGTGTGCGAGGCCCGTCCAACGGAGGCCAGGCAGGCGCGAGGTCCACCGAGGCAAACAGGCGCGGGCAAACAGGCGCGGGCAAACACGCGTTGGCAACTACGGTACTCGGACCAAATGCCTTGTCAACACCGGTTGGCCTACGATCGTTGGCACGAGAAGTGCACAGCTCTCCTGATCAGTCCGTCGGAATGGCGTGAGGCGATTGAGCGAGGCAAGGCGGCGCTCGCTGCCGGCGAGCCTGGAGAAGCGATAGCCATCTTCTTGCGCGACATCGTGCGGCTGCCGCCGTGGGTACGCCCCACGACAGATCGACGACGAGAACGCGATCGACCAGCTGGGCGTCCGCCTGGACGCCTACGCCCGAATCGAGGCGCCGATCGTCCTGCTCAGCGGCGAGCGCAGCCCGCCCATCTCGGCGAACGGATCGACGCTCTGGCCCGCACGCTGCCGCATGCGGAAAAGGTGGTGCTGCACGGTCAGGGCTACGCCGCCAACCGGACCGCCCCGGCGATGTCGCCCGCGTCATCGAAACCCTCGCCGACAAGGTGCTGCGCTAAACGTAGACGCCGCGGTTGCCGGACCAGGGACCGTCGCCAGGGCTGGGTGTCTGATGTGGCACGTTTTCGGGATTGCAGCCCGCCTGCCGATGTCTAGCGTCACATCCATCGGTGCCGGTGATCCGACGGTCCGCCGGGTGACGTGGCGAACCAGGATGGGCACACGCGCGACCAGGTGTGCCTTGACATTGGCGGTAGGGGGACCGAAATGGGTACAGAGATAGCCGACTACGACTCGAACGGCTACGACTACCGGGCTTACTGGGACGGCCGTGACTACGAGCAGATGGCCGAGGACCGGGCGTTGCGCCGGCTCGTGCCCCGGTTGGGCCGGCCGCAATGGTTCGTCGACTTCGGCGGCGGCTTCGGGCGTAACGCCGCACACTACCGTTCCCGCGCCGCGCGGTACGTCATCGTCGATTACTCGGCCACCAACCTGGCCAACGCATCCCACGTCCTCGCCGATGACGTCTCGACCGGTCGCGCGTTTCTGGTGCGCGCCGACCTCAACGCCCTCCCGTTCGTCGACGCCGCCTTCGATGCGGCCATCGTGGTCCGGGTTCTGCACCACCTGCCAGAGCTCGACCGTGCGATGGCGGAGATGGGGCGCGTCGTTGGCGGCCGGTGGCTGATCGACGTACCGATCAAACACCACGTGCTCGGTGTCGTGCGCGGTGTGGTCCGACGCGAGTGGCGCGCGGTCCACGGCCCGGACCCGGTACGGACCACCGCCGGTGCCGAACCGTTCTGGAACTTTCAGCTGAGCGCGGTCCGCCGTCTGCTGTCCGGGTACGGATGGCGGACCCGGGTCGTCGCGAGCGTCAACAACCTCCGTCGCTGGGACCGCGGACTGCCGCGACGGGCGGCCCGCGCGCTGCGCCCGGCGGCGCTCCTGGTCGAGGCGCTGGCACAGCGCTGCGGCATCGGCTGGTGGGGTCCCAACCAGTTCATACTCGCGGAGCGGTCCGCACCGGTACGCGGAAACGGCACGACTACTCGCATCTCCCCCGGCGCGCCCGCACTCGCCGCCGTGCTGGCCTGCCCTCGATGCCACGGCGACCTGGTCTGGTCCGGCGACGCGGCATCCTGCATGGACTGTCCGGGACGCTACGCGCGCGTCGGCGCGCACTGGGACTTCACGGTGACGCCCGAGGGGACGGCATCGCACAGCCTGCGCGTCGACGCGCAGCGGTCCGCTAGGCGGTGAGCGCCGCGAGCACCGCGTCCGCGCTGGGCATGGCATTGATCTCGGCCTGCGCGGCACCAGCGGCCCGGGTCAAACCTGGGTCTTCCAGCAGCCGCCGAGCCGCCGAAGCGACCGCGTCGGGCGTGAGCTGTGGAGGCGGCAGTACGAGCGCCACACCGGCGCGCTGGGCCGTCTCGGCGTTGCGGAACTGGTCCGCGCCCTGCGGCAGGATCAGGTGCGGCAGCCCGTGACACAGGGCGGCGACGATCGTTCCCGCGCCGCCCTGCGTCACGAGCGCCGCGCAGCGTGGCAGCAGCAGGGCGTGTGGTGCGAAGTCGGCGACGAGAACGTGCGGAGGTTGCGGCCCCAGCCGGTGCGGATCGGTGCCCGGCCCGACGGTGACCAGCACGTTGACCGGCAGTTGGCGCAGCCCGGCCAGCGTCGTGCTGAACACCTCCGTCGCACCGTGGAAGAGCGTTCCGAGGGTGAGGTGCGCCGTGTGCTCGTACGGCAGCGACGCGAGCGTGTCGTCGTCCCACGGCAGCCGCTCGCCGGGCTGCACCTCGCCGGAAGTCGGCCGCAGCGGTTGCCGGCGCCGGAAGTCACTGACGGCGTCAGATTGCAGGGAGGGCGGGCAGTTGTCCAGGTACGTGGTGTCGAGGATGGACTCAGCCAGATCCGGCACGTCCCACTCCTGACACAGCGCGCCGAACCGGGAGCCGAACCACGCCCATGCCTCAGCCGGAAGGGGCCCCAGGCCGTGGACGACGTGCCGGGCGCCGGTGTGCGCCGCCGCGATCGCCCCGGCCAGCTCCGTGATGGGATGCACGACCAGATCCGGTCCCCACTCCTGGACGCGCGGGATGAGCTCCGCGGCACGCCGTGGCGCCGCCGCGCCGAACATCCCGGAGATCACAGTGGGCATGCGTTCATTTGGCGGGACCGTGCTCAGATCCGGCACGGCCGCCTGGAACGCCGCGTCAGCCTCGGCCCGGCTCGGCCCGACGTCCCAGGTGGGCAGGCCGCGCCGTTGCGCTTCGGCGACCCCTTCGGCGCCGGAGGCGACGACGACGTCGTGGCCGGCGCGCTGAGCGGCCCGCACCAGCGGCAGCATCGGCAAGAGGTGGCCGTGGGCGGGCCACGTGGTGAACAGGACGCGCATGGTGTCCATCCTCGTCGCCGACGGCTCACCTAGCGACGCGTAGCCAGAGGTTCGTCGCTTGTGGCGCCTGGGTCAGACTGATGCGTTCGAGCTTGACGTTGGTCCCGCCCGGGCGGTCGAAGAGCCGGATGCCGTCACCGAGCAGGACGGGCGCGATGAGCACGAGGATCTCGTCAAGCACACCCGCGTCGAGGCACTGCCGGGCGATGTTGGCGCCGAGGACGTTGACGCACTTGTCACCCGCGGCGGCCTTGGCGGCGGCGACGCCGCTATCGAGGTCACTGACGAAGGTGACACCTGGCAGCGGGGTGTCGGGGGCGCGGTGGGTAAGCACGAACTGCGGGCCGCTCCACCCCCCGCCGAACGGCTTGCCTTCCTTGGCCGCGACGCCCACAGCGATCAACCGATCCCCGGACCGGGCAGCTTGGTGGAGACAGCCGGGTCGCGTGGGTCTGCAGCGCGGCGGGGGTTGTCGAGCAGGGGTTGGAAGGCCAGTTCGGCGGCGCCGACCAGGGTGGGCGCGGTCAGTTGGCCGGCGTGCAGGTCGACGCGGGCGGCGTGGTCGATGAAGGATCTGCGGGTCAGTTCGCCACGCAGGCACGTGTCGGCAGCGCGGAGCAGGTCGGCGTACATGCCGCCGAGCAGGATGCGGTCGGGGTTGAGGACGTTGATGAGGCTGCCGAGCCCGATTCCGAGGCGCCGGGCGATCATCAGGACCGCCGCCCGGGCGGCTGGGTCGGAGTTACTGCGGGCGATGACGGCAGCGGCGAGGGGCAGGGCTGGTCCCGCGCCGACCACCTGTCCCGCTGCCCTTAGTAGCGCGGCGGGGTCGGCCTCGACCTCGAGGCATCCCCGGTTGCCGCAGTGGCAGAGGCGGCCGTCCGGCTCGACGGTGAGGTGCCCGACCTCGAGGGCGTAGCCGGCGCTGCCGGTGTGGAGGATGCCGCCGAGCACGAGGCCGCCGCCGACGCCCCGCTGCCCGGTCGTGACGTACAACAGGTCACCGGCGCCGGCGCCGGCGCCGTGCCGGTACTCGGCCAGCGCGGCGAGGTTGGCGTCGTTGCCGACGTGCACCGGCGTCGGCGTTCCCCGGTCGACGAGCAGGTCACGCAGCATAGCGCCGACCGGGGTGACCGGGGGCCAGTCCAGGTTGAGCGCGGCCAGCGCGCTGCCGTCGGCGCGGGCGACCGCCGATGGCAGTCCCACCCCCACACCGACGCAGCGCCTCCGCTCGGCACCGAGCACGTCCCGCACCCGGTCGGCCACAAGGCCGAGCACTGCCCACGGTGTGGCCGGCTCGGGAAGGGGTCGTGTCGTGACCGGGCCCACCGCACCGCCCAGGCCGACAACGGCGAACTCGACCGTTTCGGCCTGCAGTTGTACCCCGACAGCGACCGGCGCATCGGGATGGATGGTGATGCGGTGGGATGGCCGGCCGATGCCCGAGATCGCGCCGGCTCGGCTGTCGACCCGGATCAGGTGTAGGCGTTCGAGTTCGCCGAGCACCGTGCCGGTCGCCGTGCGGGTCAGGCCGAGCTGGTCGGTGAGCGCGGAGCGGCGGTCCACTCGGTGGGTGTGCACCAGGGTGAGCGCACGCGCCAGCGAACCGTGACGACCGGAACTTTGACTTCCGGCGGAAGCGGCTGGTGGCCGAGCGGGCATGAGCCTAGTATGGCCTTTGTGCAGTCACTGGACAAACTCCCGGGCCCGGTCCGGGACGGCCCCACTTGGCTGCTGTACGGCGCGCTCGGGGTGCTGGGCTACCTACTCAACGGGATGGGCGCGGTCCTCGGCCCGCTGCAGCGGCAGCTGCACGTCGACAGGGCGGCGGTTGCCTTCTACCCGAGCCTGTTCGCGATCGCGCTGCTGGTGGTGGGGCTGCTCGGCGACCGCGCGGCCGTTCGCCTGGGACACCGGTCGGTCCTGCGGCTCGCGCTCTCCGGGCTCGTGGGGGGTGCGCTGCTGCTCACCGTGCCGACCCGGCCCGCCACCCTTGTGGGTGCGCTCGTGTTGGGTGTGGGCGGTGCGCTGATCGTGCAGGTCGTGCCGGCTGCGCTGAACCTGCGGCAGCGGAGAGCCGCAGCTGCCGCGGTGGCCGAGGCCAACGCGATCAGCAGCTTTGCCTCCGTCCTTGCCCCTGCCGCAGTCGCCACCGCGGTCGCGGTCGGGGTGGGCTGGCAGGTCGGCTACCTCCTGCCGGTCCTGCCGATCGCGATCGTCCTGGTGATCGCCGTGCGGCAGCTGGTCGACGGCGCCGGTAACGGTCCGGCCGGATCAGGGCAGGGTGGTCCCGGGCTGGAGCCAGGACCGCTGCCAGGCCGCTGGGTCGACGTGCTGCTGGCCGTCAGCGTCGAATTCTGCCTGGTGTTCTGGGCTGCGGACGCGTTCGGTGAGTGGCACGCCGCCGGTCCCGCCGCGGGCCCGGCGATGGCCGCGCTCTTTCTGCTGGGGATGGCGCTGGCCCGCACCGTGGCCGCCCGGCTCACCGCCGGCCGGCACCCCCTCGTTGTTGTCGTGGCCGCATGCGCCGCCGCCGGCGTCGGCTTCACCGTCTTTTGGGCGGCGCCGAGCACCGTCGTCGCCGCGGTCGGCCTGTTCGTCACCGGCCTGGGCGTGGCCCTGCTGTATCCCATGACCCTTGCGCGCGCGGTTGCCGCGTGGCCGCATGCCACCGACCGGGCGGCGGCACGCGCCGCGCTCGCCTCCGGCGTCGCGATCGGCGCCGCGCCCCTTGCCCTTGCCCGGCTCGCCGACCACGTCGGGCTGCGCATGGCGTACCTCATTGTCCCGATCCTGCTCGGCGTCCTTGCCGCCCACGCCGTCAGCACGCTGGCCCGCCCTGAACGGACCCTCGAACACGAGGTACTCGGCCGGATTGCTGAATATCTCGGCGGACCGGACGCGACCGAACGCGCCACCGCCGCCGTCGCCATCATCGGCGGGCTGATCTACACCAGGTACCTCAACCCACTGCGCCCGTCCGCCCGCCTGACAGCGGCCGACGTGCACCGGATCCTCGGCCCGCCGCTACGAGCGGCGTCTTGCTGGTCGTTGGTCACCCGCCGCGACAGGCGGATCTTCCGCAGACCTCGGGCCGAGCCCGTTCCCATCCGCGTGTAACGGATCGGGAGCCGGCGGCCACTGAACGGCCATTCGCGTCAGCTCGTGGCGGATGCGCCGTCACGGCCACAGGAGGAGGCTCACCGTGAACAAATCCAGCATGAAGGTCCGCCAGCGTCGGTCACTGCTGAGGAGGCCGATCGTCCGGGCGGTACTCGGCGTCGCCGCGATCATCGTGGTCATCGCACTCGCCCTGTTCGAACCCTGGACCCTGTGGATCGACAAGACCGTCAACGAGCCGGCCCCGAGCGGCGCGGGCCCGCCGATCGAGCTGGCCCGCGGCGACCTGATCAGCCACGAGCACGCAACCACCGGAACCGTACGTGTCCTGCAGCTGGTCGATGGCTCCCGGGTGCTGCGACTGGAGAATCTGGAGACCAGCAACGGACCGTTGCTCAAGGTCTGGCTCTCGGACGCCGCGGTGGTGGCCGGCCGTGCCGGCTGGCAGGTGTTCGACGACAGGGCGTACCTGGACCTCGGTGAGCTGAAGGGGAACAAGGGCAGCCAGAACTACGTGCTTCCCGGCAGCGCCAACCTCGACGAGTACCGCAGCGTGAGCGTCTGGTGTGACCGGTTCAACGTGTCCTTCGGCGCCGCGACGCTCGTGCGCGGCTGACCGTCGCCGGGCCCAGCGGAGCAGCCGATGCTGCTCCCGCTGTGCCTGGCCTTCCAGGCGTAGATGTGGGCGAGGTCCGCGTCGAGCTGAGGACTCTTTTGTCCTATGTGGACGACCGGTCTGTGTCGGGTCCTTGGAAGGCGGCACGGTAGGCGTGCGGGCTGGTGCCGACGATTCGTTTGAAGCGGTCGCGGAAGGCGGTGGGTGAGCCGAACCCGACTTGGGTGGCGATCCGGTCGACGGGGTGGTTGGTGGCTTCGAGCAGGTACTGTGCCTGGCGGACGCGGGCGCGGTGCAGCCATTGCAGGGGTGTGGTGCCGGTCTGCTCACGGAAGCGGCGGTTGAGGGTGCGGGTGCTCATTCCGGCGTGCGTGGCGATGTCTTCAAGCGTGAGATCTTTCGCGGCGTTGTCTTCCATCCAGTGCAGCAGGGGCTCCAGGACCGAGCCCTGCGGGGTGGGTGGCTGGTCGTGGACGATGAACTGGGCTTGTCCGCCTTCGCGTTCCAGAGGCATGACGGACAGCCGGGCGGCGTCGGCGGCCACGGCGGAGCCGTGGTCGCGGCGGATCAGGTGCAGGCACAGGTCCAGCCCGGCGGCGGCGCCGGCGGAGGTGAGGTACTGGCCGTTGTCCACGTAGAGCACGTCCGGGTCCACGTCTATCTCGGGATGGAGCGCGGCGAGCGCCCCGGCGGCGAGCCAGTGCGTGGTCGCGCGGCGTCCGTCGAGCAGTCCGGTGGCGGCGAGGATGAACGCTCCCGCGCAGATCGAGGCGATGCGGGTGCCGTTGGCGGCAGCGTGCCGTAGCGCGTCGAGGACTTCGGCCGGGACCGGGGCGGTCGGGTCGGCGCAACCGGGCAGGATGATGGTGTCCGCGTCGGCCAGTGCTTCCAGGCCCCAGGGCGGCTGGAGGGTGAACGCTCCGGTGTCGACGGTCGCGGTGGCGCCGGAGATCCGGACGCGGTAGGCGGCGCGGCCGTCGGGCAGTCGGGTGCGGGTGAACACCTCGATGGGGGTGGACAGGTCGAAGGGGATGACCTTGTCCAAGGCGAGCACGGCCACGGTGTGCATGGCGATACCGTAGGCGCCTCGCCCATTCCAGCCAAGCGCTCTGAGCAGCTGATTCGCGAATAAGGCCAGGCCAGCGAGTTGGCGAGAATCTGTTGGAACGTGGCAATCCAGCTAGTTCCTGGGCTCTCAGACATTGCATAGCGTCGGCATCACCGGCTACGAGGAGGACTGATCCGACCATGCTCGCGCAGATCGTGTTGTTCGACGGATTCGACCCGCTGGATGTCATCGCGCCGTACGAGGTGCTGGGTGCCGGCGGCGTGGTCACCGACGGGGCGCTGGAGGTCGAGCTCGTTTCGGCCGAGGGAGCACGCGAGGTACCCAGCGGAATAGGCCCGCTGTCCCTGCGCGCCACGGCCCGGCTGGAGCCGCGGCGCGCGGACCTGATCGTCGTACCCGGCGCCGCGGGTCGTCTGCCCGACGACGGCGAGGCCCGGGAGGACAGCATCCCGGTCATCCTCGCCCGCACGCTCGACACCCGCCTACCCGCCCTGTTGAAGGAAGCCCTCGACCGGCCTGGGCTGACCGTGGCCACCGTGTGCGGGGGCTCGATGGTGCTCGCAATGGCCGGGCTGATCGAAGGCCGACCCGCGACCACCCACCACCTGGGGCTGGACGCATTGGGGGCCACCGGGACGGTCGCGATCGACGCCCGCGTCGTCGACGACGGCGACCTGGTGTCCGGCGCCGGGGTGACCTCGGGCCTGGACCTGGGGCTGTACCTGCTGGAGCGCGAACTGGGCCCGCAGATCGCGCACACCGTGGAGAAGCTTTTCGCTCACGAACGCCGCGGCACCGTCTGGCGCAACACCGGGCCCGCGCCCGCCCTCAGCCTCTGAGTGTCGTCGCCATGTCCGTCGAAGGAACCTGGAACCTCGTCATCGCCACACCCATCGGCACGCAGCGGATCGTCCTGGAGCTGTCTACCACCGATGGTGTCCTGCACGGTGTCGCCCGCGACCAGCGCTACGCCGAAGAGGTCGAACTCACCGACATCGTGCTGGACGGCAGCCGGCTGACCTGGGCCCAGTCCATCACCAAACCGATGCGCCTGAACCTCACCTTCGACGTCACCGTCGAGGGGGACCAGATGACGGGCCGCTCGAAGGCCGGCCGCCTGCCCGGCTCCAAGGTCACCGGGCACCGGGTCGTACCAGATCCGCCAGGGGCGGCCGGCTCGTGACGACGTTCGAAGACGCCGCCGAAAACCTCAGCACGCGGGTCGGGCGGCTCGACGACGACTGAGCCCGCAGGACAGGATGGGGCTGTGGATCCGCTGTTCGTGTTGGTACACAGCCCGCCCGTCGGGCCGGCGACGTGGACGCCGGTGGCCCCGGAACTGGCCCGGCGGGGGTACGCCGCGCTCGTACCGTCGTTGCTGCACGTGGGCGCGGGCGAGCCGCCGGTCTGGCGGCGCGTGGCGGCCGCGGTCGCCGATGGGCTCGCCGGGGTGCCCCTTGACCGTCCGGTGGTGCTGGCCGCACACAGCAACGCGGGCGTGTTCGTCCCGGTGATCCGCGCTGCGGTGCGCCATCCCGTCGCCGCCTCGGTGTTCGTGGACGCGCTGCTGCCCGCGCGGCAGGGCGCCACGGCGCTGGCGGAGGGGGAATTCGTCGACTTCCTGAATGGGATCGTGGAGCCCGACGGGCGGCTGCCGCGCTGGACCGACTGGTGGGGCGACGAGGACGTGTCCCGGCTGTTTCCCGACGAGGAGACCCGGCGCACCGTGTCCGAGGAGCAGCCGCGGCTGCCGCTGTCGTACTACGAGCAGGTCGTTCCGGTACCGGCGGGCTGGGACGACCACCCGTGCGGATACCTGCTGTTCGCTCCGGCGTACGAGCAGATGGCCGACGAGGCGCGGGCGCGTGGCTGGCCGGTCACGCACATTCCCGGCGAGCACCTGCACCAGATCGTCGACCCGGCCGCGGTCACCGAGGCGCTCATCTCATTCGCCGTGACGTCCGTCCATGCCGGTGAGGTGGATCCCGCCGCGCACAACCGGGCCGCGTGGGACCGGCGGGTCGACGAGGACGACGAGTGGACCCGGCCGGTGCCCGCCGACGTCATCGCCCGCGCCCGGACGGGCGACTGGTCGGTCGTGCTCATCGGGCACCAGCCGGTGGATCGCTCCTGGTTGCCGGCGGACCTGACCGGAGTCGACGTCCTGTGCCTCGCGTCCGGCGGCGGGCAGCAGGGCCCGGTGCTCGCCGCGGCCGGCGCGCGGGTGACCGTCTTCGACAACTCACCGCGCCAGCTCAGCCAGGACGAGCTGGTCGCCGCACGGGACGGGTTGAGCCTGCGGACGGTACTGGGGGATATGCGCGAGCTCGGCGCGTTTCGTGATGAGTCTTTCGACGTCGTCTTCCACCCGGTGTCGAACCTGTTCTGTCCCGAGCTGGCACCGGTGTGGCGGGAGTGTTTCCGGGTGCTGCGGCCGGGTGGGGTGTTGCTTTCCGGATTCCTCAACCCGGACCTGTACATCTTCGACGCCGAGGCGCTCGACACGCGTGGCGAGTTCGTGGTGCGGCACCCCTTGCCGTATGCCGACCTCACGCACCTGGCGCCGGAGGAGCGGGAGCGGGTGTTCGGGCCGGGCGCTCCGGTGGAGTACAGCCACACACTCACCGAGCAGATCACCGGCCAGTTGGCCGCGGGATTCGTCATCACCGGGTTCGCCGAGGCGCCGCACCACGCCAACGCGACGGCGCGGTACCTGTCCGGCTACTTCACGACCCGGGCGGTGAAGCCCCCTCTGTCGTGAGCCACGGCCCGAGCACGTCGCTGGCCGCCGCGGCGAAGCGCAGCGCCGCCCAACGGCCCTCGTCGATCGCCGCCTGCGCGGCGGCGCCCAACGGTTTCGTAGCGGCCGGGCCGAACAGGGCGACGAGCAGCGCCGCGGCATCGCCGAGCCGGTCACCGAGCCCGGGAACCGTGAGGGGCTGCCAGCACGGCGTCCCGCCGGTCCCCGGCGCCTCCCTCGGTGCGGGCCGACCGCAATCCGTGGCCCAGGTCGGCGCCAGCGCCGGCGGCGATCGTACCCCCGGCTCTGACCAGACGGGTCAGCTCCGCCAGCGCCTGCCCGGCGGCCTCGGCCCCGGCGGAGCGCGATCCCACGGCCACGGGTGTGCCCGGCGGCAGGTCCGTGCCCGTCGCGTCGGCAGGCCGGCGTGCCGGGCCGACCATCCAGATCCGTCGGTCCGGTCCCGGGAGCACCCCACCCGACAACCGCAGCGTCACGCGATCATGATGCCGCGGCCGTCCAGCGATTTAGGTGAGCGTGCCGACGCGGCACCACGCCGTCTCCGCACACTCTCCACGTGATCTCCTTCGGTGCCGACCCGGACCGCACAGTCGATGACGTCGGAGGCGCGGTCCACCGGCGATCGACGAGTCGAAGGAGTACCGACATGATCCAGCGCCGGAGTAGGCACGACGTCGTCGTGGTCGGCGCCCGGTGCGCGGGCGCGGCGACCGGGATGCTACTGGCCCGCCAGGGGTACGACATGGTCGTACTCGACCGGGCTCGCCTACCGGGCGACACCATCTCGACGCTCTCGATCGCCCGCGGCGGTGTCGTCCAACTCTCCCGCTGGGGTTTGCTCGACGCCGTGCTCGACAGCGGCGCACCACCGATCAGGCAGGTGTCGTTTCGCGTAGGCGAGACCGAGGACGTCCGCACCGTCAAGAAGCGCGCGGGGGTCGACATGCTGGTGGCTCCCCGCCGGTACGTCCTCGATGCGATTCTCGCCGACGCCGCCAGCGCCGCCGGTGCGGAGGTGCGCGCGGGAATGACCGCAACCGGAGTACTGCGTGGCCCGGACGGCCGGGTCCGCGGCGTCACCGCGCGCGACGCCGCCGGCGAGGTGCTGGAGCTGTCCGCGCGCTTCGTCGTGGGTGCTGACGGGGTACGGTCGCGGGTCGCCCGCGAGGTCGGTGCCGAGGTCGTCGAGCGACACCCGGCCGACAATGCCACGTTCTACGCGTTCTTCCGGGATGTCGACTGGCGAGGCACGGAGTTCCATGTAGGCCCGGGTGCCTTCGCCGGCGTGTTCCCCACCCACCGTGATGAGGCGTGTGTGTGGATCTGCCCGACGGCCGCGGCGACCCCGATCGCGGCCGCCGGCGACCGGCGGGTCGAGGCGCTCACGGACCCGAAATGACCACCACAGCCGACAACACCACCCGCAACGGTGTCGACACCGTCGCTCTCTTCGCCACCATCGGCGCGGTGAAGGCCCAGCCGGAACTGGCGAAGTTCCAGTTCCGCGCCGCCAACCGGTGGGTCGACGGTACGCACAACAACGGCATTATCAAGGGCTACTACGGCGCGGGGCAGGAGCACGCCCGGGCGCGGACCTTCACGTTCCCCGCCGACCATCCGCCGGTGCTCACCGGCGGCGACCACGGGCCGACTCCGGTCGAGTACCTGCTGCACGCGCTCGCGGCCTGCCTCATGGCCGGACTGGCCAACATCGCCGCGGCGCGCGGCGTCACCTTGACCGACGTCCAGGCGACGGTGGAGGGCGACATCGACCTGCGGGGCATCCTCGGGCTCGACGGCGACGTCCGCAACGGGTTCGAACAGATCCGGGTCCACTTCACGGTCGCGGGCGACGCGCCCGCCGAGAAGCTGCGCGAGCTGGTCGAGCAGTCGCGCCGGCGCTCGGCGGTGTTCGACATCGTCACCAACCCGGTGCCGGTCTCGATCGACGTCACCACCCGCTGACCAACCGGGACCGGCCGGCTACGCACCGCGGGATGGTCGGCCGGCCCCGCCAGGGCCGACCGCACGGAACACCTGCAACGGCCCAAGGGGCGCGACAACCTGCTCACCGCGTGGCTCCAGGAGGATCCCGGAGCCGGCGACGAGATCGCGTACCGTGGCTGACGCCCACAGCTCGGCGGACGGCGCCAGATCGGCCAGGGCGACGGCGGCGGACACCCCGTACCCGTCTATCCGGTCGGCCCGTCGCGGGACCTCGGCGATGTGCACGCCCATCCCGATCCGGCTGTCGGGGTTCTCGGTGAGGTACCGGACCCCGGCCCGGATGGCGGTGGCCGGCCCGTCGTACACCAGGACCTGCCGCCCGTCAGCGGTGCTGGCCCCGCGCGCCGTGCCACCGGCGAGGCTGCGCACCGCCGGCCTGGCGTCTGCTCCGGCTACGACGAGGAGCGCGGCGAGGGCCAGCGCGGGCGGTGCCGGAGCCCGGACGTCCGCGAGGAACGCCTCCACGGGGTCGAGGATCTGGTCCGGGTACCCGGAGACGAAGTGGTCGTCGCCGGGCAGCTCCACCAGGCGGGCGTCTGCGATGTGCTGGGCGAGGTACCTGGCATTGCCCAGCACGCTTACCCGATCACCGGTGCGGTGGATGACGAGGGTCGGTACCCGTACGGCCGGCAGCGCCTCCCGGATGTCGACCAGATCGTTCATCCGCATCAACCGGCGCACCGTCGACGGGGTGGCGGCCGCCCGTGCCCGCAGCCCCCACCAGCGGCACATGTCGTCGTCGGCTGACGGGCACCGCCTCCGCATGTCCGATTCCCAGTCCCATTTCGTGACCAGCTCCTCGGTGTATCGTTCACGCTCCTCACGGGTCGGCGCCCACGGATAGTCGCGGCTGCGCACCCGCTTGGCGTACCCCCCGTAGAGCACCAGCGCCTCGACCCGGTCGGGATGGGCGGCGGCGAACAGCGTCGCCATCGGACCGCCTTCCGAGTACCCGAAAAGCACCGCCCGCTGCGAGCCCGCCGCGTCCATCACGGCGAGCACGTCGTGCATCCGGGTCTCCAGGTCGGGCAGGCCCTCGGGCCGGTCCGACATGCCGGTTCCGCGCTTGTCGAAGCGGATAAGCCGGCCGAACGACGCCAACCGGTCCAGGAACCGGGCGTGCCGCGGATCGTCCCAGTCCAGCTCCAGGTGCGACACGAAGCCAGGCACCAGGACGGTGTCCCGGTCACCGTGGCCGGTGACCTGGTACGCGATGTGCAGCCCGTCCGTGACCACGTAGCGGACCGGGGCCGGTGGACGGGAAACCTGCGGAGCGGGCTTCGCCCGCATGTCCCGCACGACGGTGTCCGCGACGAAACCGGTACCCGCGGGCATGGACGGTGCGGATCACCCGCTGCGACTTCCCGTCGTCGCCGAGCGCCCGGCGGGCTTGCTTGATCCGGCTGGTCACCGCGGTCTCACTGACGAACCTGCCGCCCCACACCTCGTCCATCAGCTCTTCTTTGGAGACCACCCGGTCGCGGTGGGCGACCAGGTACGCGAGCACGCTGAAAACCTGCGGCTCGAGGGGGACGCGGACCCCACCCCGCCTGAGCTCGAACAGCGACGTATCCAACTCCAGGTCATCGAACAGAAAGACCATGCAACCGAGCCTGCCACACCCAGCCCCTAGCGGCCGGCCTCCGGCGTGCGACTCGTCTCAAGAAAGCGGAGCACAGCGGCGGTGTCGAAGTAGAACATCTGCGCCCGGGCGAGCTTTCCATCGCGTACCTGGTATAGGCCCAGCACCGGTGCATCGATCCGCTCGCCGCTGGTGTTTACTCCCCGCTGCTGATATAGAACCACCACCTCGTCTTCGCTGGTCGCCACCACCCGCGGGTCCATCCGCCGCTCCGCCTCCGTCGGCTGCAGCGGGTCCCACGTGCCGTCGAAGGTTGGGCCGTCAACGCGCGATACCGGGTTACCGTGGCTGTCGAAGACGCGGCGACTACCACCGTAGGGAAGCGACGGGGGCCAATGAAATTCAATGTCGCGGTGGTAGAGGCTGAGCAACCGCTGTTCGTCGCGCCGCTCAACGCACCGGAACGCCTCCAGCACGATCTTCACGTCGTCCGCGGTGCCCATGATCGGCTCCTTTCGTCGGCTCATCACAAGGACGAGCCACGCCGTCAGTCTGTGACCCTCGCGTAATCGACGGTATTGCGTCAGCTTCGATGGCCGTCTTAGCGTGGGAGCATGCCGGAGGCGGACTACGCGCAGATCGAGTGGCTGATAGGACAGGTCGACACGGCCACAACGACCCTGAACGATGGATCGACCGCGGTCCACCACGCGCCGTTCCTGACCGTCTCGAACTTCGGCGACACCGATGGCGCCCAGCCGTGCCAGTCGTCGTATCTCGCAATGGCCGAACGCGGCGCTGCCGCCGGACTGCTGGTGGACGTGCTGACTTCCGACTCGGATCGGCTGCACGACGTGCTCGCGGCCTACCAGGACACCGACGGCACAGTCTCGACAAACATGCATCTCGCCGCCCCGACCCTGGACGTGTTCTCCGCCCACGTACACAGCGGCGACGGCCCGGCCGACGACTACATACGCGGCGGACACATCGACCGGCTCGTGGAGGCGGCCGACGGTGTTACCGGGCCGGCCGTGGTCGACCTCGACGCCAACGTGTCCCTGGACGCCGAGGAGCGAGGCGACCACGACGGTCTGGCGATCGGTGCGCTCCGCCGATTCGGGAACGAGTTGGGGTTCGAAGACGCGGGCGACGTCGGCCCGACCTCGCAGGACGGCGAAGGCGAACGCCTCGACTACGTTTTTACGAGCCCCGGAATCGAGACCGACGACGCCGTACCCGTTCAGGGCGGACCCTCCGACCACGACGGCCAGTACGTCGACATCGAACTGCCGCGGTGGTGACCACACCTTCCTAAGTGTCTTCGAAGGTCACCCGCACGTGGGCGGCGGATCGGCCCTCACCGTCCTCGACCGTCGGCGGTAGATCCCCTGCCTCGGTCGTCGTGGTCGTCCCGGTGGGCGGTGAGCCCGGAGAAGGTGCCTCCCCAGTGCTGGTGGCGATGACCGAACCCGGAACGTCCAGCTTGAGATTGTCAACCAGTTCCGACGATTCGATGCCGTCGCCCTCACGTACCAGCACGGCGTTGCCGAAGTCCTGACCCGGCACGATGGTGGGAATGTCCGGGAAGAAGTCCGGCATACCGAACGGTCCCACCCCGCGTGAACTGTCTTCGGTGGACACCTGCACCTTGTCGCTCGCCTTAGCGAAGTGGACGTCCCACTCGTCGCCGGTGCGGGACTCCAGTTCGCGTTCGAGGGTGTCGAGATCGCCCCCGAACACCTCCTGCAAGGTCACGATGTTGGCGCCGCTGTGGTCGATGATTCTCGCGATCCGCGGCACATCGCCCTGATCTGTACCGCGCGTGTCCCCAGGCGCATTGCCATGCCCCTGGCCGACGTTGAGGTTCATCACCCGGACCGTCTTCGGTGCCCAGATGTCGCTGATCTCGCGAAGGTCCGCCTGGATCCGGTTGAACGAACCCTCCTTCATCACCAACTCTTCGTCCACCCACGACCGGACCTCCTCCGCCGCCGCTATCGCGACGGTCACCATGGTCGCCTGCGCCGCATCGGCCGGGTGGAAGACGACCTCCTTTCCCTCGCGGCTCCCTGGCACCGTCGCCGTCAGCGCCGCCAACTGCTGGCTGAGCTGATCCTGAGCTGTGCGAAGCACGCCGGCCGCCGCGTCGAGCGCGTCCGCGGCCGCCGTCGCCAACGTCCCAAGCTCTCCGAGGTCGGCAGTGAGCTTCCGCTGGTGCTCGTCGTAGGCGTCGGCTGCCTCGCCCTCCCATGCCGACGTGGAGAGCACCGAATGTGCGGCGGCCGTGACCTTCTCCTGGGCGGACTGCGCGGTGGTCGCGAGGCTCCGCCACACTGCGGCGGCCTCTGCGAGGCTGGCCGGCGAGGCGTGCAGGTTCCACACGTCGGCTGTCGTGATCGGGCTGGGCGTCTCGGTCCCGGTCCGTGTCGACACGGCTCCTCCCCGATACGGCTCGGCGTGGGCTAGGTTCAGGGTAACGGCCCATACACCACGAGTCAGTGTGCTCTGAGTACTCGTAGTCAGGCGAGGTCTGAGCGGCGGACAATCGCGACTCGCCGGCACCTGATGTGAGGCGTTCGCAGGGATACGATCCGGATAGGTCTACGCGGGGGAACGGCGTAGAAGAAGGTGTCGGCCATGCCAACCGAGTCAGAACTGGTGGAGCTCGAGGCCCGAAGGGCGCAGTTGCGCGCCCAGTACCTGCGTCCGCCCGCGGAGCGTGAGCCGACCCCTGGGAGGGGGATCCATCACGCGGCGCTGATCTGTTCGGACGTCGAACAGACGATCAGTTTCTACCAGGGCCTGCTCGGGTTCTCGCTGGTGGAGCTGGTGGAGAACCGGGACTACAAGGGTTCGTCACACTTCTTCTTCGACCTCGGCAACCGGACCCTCCTGGGCTTCTTCGACTTCCCGGGCTTGGGCCTGAAGCCGGGCGTCGAGTCGATCGGTTCCGTCCAGCACATCGCGATCTCGGTGCCCCGGGACCGCTGGGAGCGGCTGCGGACCCGGCTCGACGAGGCGGGGGTGACGTACTTCGGGCCTGATCAGGGCATCCCGGAGTCGATGTACTTCAAGGATCCCGACGGCATCCAGATCGAGCTGCTCAGTGACCCGCTGATGTACTTCGGCGGCCGTCAGCTCGACGAGTAGAGGCGAAACGCCTCTGCGTCCGAAGGGGCCAACAGCTTCAGCAGCACCCGGCGGCACCTTCGAACGCCATCCACACGCCGCGGCTCAGCGCCACCGACGGGTCGGCAGGTCTGGGTCCGGCGACCACAGTCGCATCACGCTCGTCTCCACCAAGGAGGTTCTGGACATGAGCGAGTGGAACGCCATGACGTACGAGGGCAAGGAAACCATCCTCCGGGTGGTGCGCACCGAGGCCGAGCGGCTGTTCGCGCTGGCGGAGCGCCCCCAGGCGTGGGATGCGCCGACCGCCTGCGAGCGGTGGTCGACCCGCGACATCGTCGCCCACATCGTCGACACGACCGAAGGCTACTTCCGGGCCTTCGACGCGGCTCGTGGCGCGGGTGAGGTCCCGGCTCCGCACGGGCTGGCGGTGATGAGCCGGAAGGTGGACGAGGGTGCGGGCGTGCTGCGTGGAATCCCCCAGGGCGAGCTGATCGACCGGCTGCGCACCGACTTCCACAAGATGCAGGAGATTCTCGAGGCGCTCGGCCCCGAGGAGTGGACCGGCCTCATGGTCACCCACCCTTACATGGGCCCGGTCCCTGCCTTCTTCTATGCGGCCGGCCAGCTCATGGACTACGGCGTGCATTCCTGGGACATCCGCCAGGGCACGGGGCGCGCCCACGGCCTTCCGGGGGACACCGCCGACCTGCTGGTCCCGTTCATGTTCGCGATCTGGCAGGGCACCGTCCGAACCGAGGCCGTCACCGAACCGTTCACCATCGGCATCAGGGTCAGCGGCCGCAACGCCGGCGACTACCGGGTCTCGGTGAGCGATCAGGGTCTGACCTACGAGGCCGGCGAGATCGAGAACCTGCCCGCATACATGGAGTTCGACGCCGGCAGCCTGGTGCTCACGGCTTTCGGGCGCGGTAACTTCGGCACCGTGCGCGGTGACCTGGAGCTGGCCGAGCGCTATCTGAACCTGTTCTTCCGTATCTAGGTCAGCCGAGTCCGGGAGGTGGTGGCTGGTAGTCCGTCGCCCGGTCAACGTGGTCGTAGACGTCGAGGCCGATCGGGCGACGCATTTCCTCCGCGATGTGACCCAGCAGTCCGGCCGTGCGTGCCAGCAGGGCGAACCCGCGCAGCGTCTCCACGGGGAGACCGAGGTCGCACAGCGCGGCGCCGCACGCACCCGCTCCGTTGAGGGGCAGGGTTCGGCCCAGCACCTCCGGGTGGACCCGCCCGACCGCCTCGAACAGGCGCAGGTGGGGGCCGAGCAGCCCTTCCTCGGCGGCGATCCTCAGCAATGCCGGCGTTCGCGGATCGCCACCGCGGTGCACGTTGTGCCCCAGGCCGGGAACGTAGCGACCGGCGGCGCGCTGGGACCGGACGGCGTCGCGGGCCAGGTCGTCCCAGCCGCCGTCGCTGGTGGGGAGGTGCCCGCCGTCCGCGCTGCGATCGGCCAGCGCGGCGGCCAGGAAGCGCCCGGCGTCCTCGGTCACGCCGAGGAAGCGTGATCCCCCACCGAGCAGGCCCGCGGCCAGAGCGCCCTGCACCGACTCCGGGGCGCCGGTGAGGGTGAGGCGGGCCGCGATCGCTGTCGGCGTCAGGCCGTGGTCCGCGAGGGCGACCAGGACCGTCTCGAAAACGCGCAGCTCACCGCGTGTGGGTCGACGCATTGCCACCAGCCAGAACGCCAGCTCGCCAAAGCCGACCTGGCCCATCAGGTCGCGCGGCAGGTCGTGCCCCAGGACCGAGATGGAGGTCTCGTCGGAGGAACCGATGGACGTGGGGTACCCGGTCATGCGTGGCCCTCCGCTTCGCGGTCGTCGGACGCGGCCTCGGCGTCGTACTCACCCGGCGGGTGACCGACCGGGAGCCGATGCTTCGCGACCCGGGATGTCGGCGTTCGGGGCAGGGCCTCGACGGCCTGCCAGAACCGCGGAACCTTGAATGCCGAGAGCCGCTCGCCCGTCCACGCGCGGAGCTCGGCCAAGTCCAGGATACGACCGGGTTCGGGGACGACGAATGCCTTCACCTCGTCCTCCGTCAGCTCCGACGCAACCGCGACCACAGCGACCTCGAGCACGTCGGGGTGAGCCTGGATGGCTTCCTCGACCTCGGCCGGTGACAGGTTCTGCCCACGCCGGCGCAGCACCTCCTTACGCCGTGCGACGAACGTGTAGGTGCCGTCGGAGTTGACCGTCACCAGATCGCCGGTGTGCATCCAGCCGTCGACGACCGCGGCGGCCGTCTCCTCCGGCATCCCCCAGTACCCGGGCGTTACCGTCGGGTTGCGCAGCAGCAGCTCGCCGGTCTCTCCCGGACCGAGCTCGCGCCCGTCCTCGTCCACGACGCGCGCCTCGTTCACCGTGCCCAGGGTCGGGTGCTGCCGCGGGGAACCGAGAGTGCCGAACGGTCGCGTACCGTGTCGCCAGATCAGGCCGTAGGGCGACTCGGACATCGCGTAGCCGCAGACGATGCGCAGGCCGAACCGCCGCTCGAACGCCTCCTGCCATTCGCGGGCCGGGGAGGGGCCGGTATAACACAGCCGCAGCGGTGTATCGGCGTCGTCGGGCCGCGATGGCTGGCGCATCAGGATCTCCAGCATGGCCCCGATCGCGTTGAACTCGGTAGCACCGTGCCGTCGGGCCGAGTCCAGGAACCCCCTGGCCGAGAAGCGCGGCAGCAGGATCAGACCGGCCCCGCAGGCGAGCGACCCCATTACCGAGTACGCCGGCGCGTTGATGTGGAACAGAGGCAGCGAGGTCATCAGGCGGTCGGTCGCCGTAAGCCCCATCCAGTAGGGAAACCCTTCGCCCGCCATGGCGTAAGCGCGATGCGTCTGCATGACCAGCTTCGACCGTCCTGTGGTCCCTGACGTCGGGATCAGCGCAGCCAGGTCGCCGGGTGCCACATCCACCGGCAGGTCAGAGCCGCCGGCCGGGTCCTCGACGCGCCAGTCACCCACCAGGGAGTCGATATCCAGCAGCCCGAGTACCGGCACTCCGGCCAGGCCCGCCTTGTCCAGCAACGGAAGCAGGGGAGCGTCAGTGACCAGTGCCCGCGGCTGGACCTGGCCGACAAGGCCGGCGAGCTCCTGCGCAGTCCCGGACGGGTCGGTAGGCACCGAGACGGCCCCGAGGGTGGCGAGCGCCAGCCAGCACAGCAGGTACGGCGGGGTCGCGCGGGCGGTGACGACGACGAGGTCACCGCGGCGAACCCCCGCCTCGCGCAGCCGCTGGGCAAGGCCGGCGACGTGGCCCGCCGCGCCGGCGAAGGTTAACGTGCCCTCGTCGGTGCGCAGCCAGATGGTGCCGGGATCGCGCTCGGCTGCGGCGGCCACAAGCCCGGGGATGGTGCCCGACACGTCGCACCCGACCGATCAGGCGCAGACCGGCGACGCGGACCTGGCGAAGCCCTGTGCAAGGACGACGGGAGACGGTGACGGTGCCTGCATGCCGTTAGTGTGGCCGAGCGGCCCGACGGGGGCAACGCACTGGTCGGCGCATACGTCGCCTCTCATCCCCAGGCGCAGGGCGGGTTGGCCGTTGTCCAGGACCGCGACAATCCCCCCGGCCCGCCTCGGGGCGACCTGGGTGCGAACCGACGTGTGGTAAAAGTCCTATGCCCAACCTGACTTCCGAGCGCACCTGATCGACGGAATCCGCTACGTCGCAGGGATGTGAGCCAGCCCCATATTCTTTCGAATCGCGGGAGGATAGACGTGAGTCGACTGTCCCAATCGCCGTCGCTGGCAGCCCGGCGCGCATGCGCTTGGCCACTGCTCATCGTCACCGCTGTCGCCGTTGTCGGATGCACCCGGGCGGCGCCGAGTGCTCCTCCGGCAACACCGACGACCGTCACGCAGGGCTTCGTTCCCCTCTTCAACGGCAGAGACTTCACCGGCTGGCGCGCCGTCATCGAGGGGAAGGAGGCCCCGCCAGCTCCAGCGTTCACTGTGCGGGACGGGATGATCGTGGTAGCCGGAAACCCCGTCGGTTACCTCGCCACCGGGGCGTCGTATCGAAACTTCGTTGTCCGCTATGACTGGAAGTTCGCTGAAAAGGCCGGCGGCAACAGCGGACTGCTCGTCTATATACAACAGTCCTCGCATGCCGGCAGTTGGCCGAGATGCATCGAGGTTCAGGGGATGCAGTCCGAGCACGGCTCGATCTTCGCGATCGGGGGCGCCAAGGGCGAGTTCAGCACCGACAAGGACGCCGTTGCGAAGGCTGTCAAGCCCGGCGATTGGAACACCACCGAGGTTGCCTCCGTGGACGGGAACCTGACGAGCACGGTCAACGGCGTCAAGATCAGTAGTGGGAGGACGGAGATCAACCAGGGACCGCTGGGTTGGCAGTCAGAGGGGGCCGAGCTCTATCTCAGGAACATCCAGGTCAAGCCGACGTAGTCGGCCTGCCTCAGTGCGGGTTGGTTACTCAGCGCCGCCGAACGCCTTGATCATCCCCATCGCCGCCCAGCCGCTCTGTCTGTCCGACCTCGGCGGCCGTGACCAGCGCCAGGTGTCCCCGCACCGCGCAGTGCACGGAGCTGGCGGGCGTGAAGCTCGAACAAGATCCTTCGCCGTACACCGGGACGAGCACTGACACCGCCGACGCGTGCGCCTGTGAGGTGGCCAGCGGAAGCTGTCGAGCAGCCCGAGCCGTGCGTCCGGGTCCATCCGACGCGTGTCGTCTCCTGCGGGCTCACCGACGACGGCCGGCGCACCTCCCGCAGCTTCCCGTCGTAGCGAAATTCTTCGGAAAAAGGTCCGTCGCGATGTCGTTTCGGCACCCGTCAGTTCGACATGTAAGTAGAAGCCAGAAAATGTCGTACCCCCATGGTGCAGTGCAGGAATCGGCGCGGTGAGGAGGCCCACGATGCATCACCTCAGCATCAACGCGGTTCGGTCCGAGGCGCTGTTCGTGTCGATGTTGCAGCGGTCGGACAATCCCAGCGCTGGGCAGGTCCAGCAGGCCATCGCCCGCGCCGTGCCCAGGTGGTCGACGAGGCGTTCGGCGCCACCGGGCTGGAGGCTGTCCACGCCCGCCGGTTCGCTGCGTCCGTCGTGGCTCACGCCGCGTGAGCCGCCGCACCCTACGTTGGGGTGTGCGTTCAGCACAAGGCGCCGGTTGTTCGTGGCCGTTCGGGCGATCGATCGACCATTACGCACAGTCATACTGGCCTGGCGGACGAGGTGTACCTACGCCGCAACCCGCGCCCTCAGGAATGGCCGGAACGAGGGGAGGGTCAGACATTGCAGGTCATCGGTACGAGGGCGGAGCCGGCCCACACGCACGGGCCGTCCGCCTCCCCGGCGGTGTCGACGCGGTGGGTGGAGCTTCCCGGCCGTGGCGTAACCCGGGTGTGGGAATGCGCCGGTCCGCCCGGCGCGGAGACGGTCGTGCTCATTCACGGTGTGACGTTCACGGCCGAGCTGAACTGGGGCAGCGTACTCGAGCCGCTCGGCCGGCACTTTCGGGTAGTCGCTCTTGACCAGCGTGGTCACGGGTTCGGGATAAGCCCCGGATCACGGTTCCGGCTCGAAGACTGCGCCGATGACATCGCCGCGCTGGCCGGGGTCCTCGGCATCCAGCGGTTCGTCGCGGTCGGCTACTCCATGGGCGGCATCGTCGCCCAGCTGTTGTACCGCCGGCATCCTTGGCTGCTGTCCGGTCTGGTGCTCTGCAGCACCGCGGGCAACCTCCGCGAGTCAGCGGTCGAACACCTCGCCGCGCTCACGCTGCCCATGGTGGTCGCCGCCTTGGCGTGGAACCCCGCGATGTGGCTGCTCGGTGCGGGTGCCATCGGGACGGTCCTCCTGGGCAACATCGAAGACCCCACTACCCGGGAGTGGGCTCACGGGCAGCTACGCCGCACCAGCCTCAGCACCGCCGTCTCCGCCATCCACGCGGTCTGCGAGTTCGCCTCCACCGAGTGGATCGGTCAGGTCGAGATCCCGACCGCCGTGATAGTCACGACGCGGGATCTCATCGTGCCGGCGAGCCGCCAACGGCGGCTGGCCAGCGCCGTTCCCGGCGCCACCAGCTTCGATGTGGAGGGCGGTCACGGGGTGTGCGTCAACGCGCCCGAGCTGTTCACCCCGACGCTGCTTCAGGCATGCCGGTCGGTGGCGGCCCGATCGGGGCCGGTGATTCCATCTGCCGAAGACCGGCACAACGGGTCGCGGGCGGTTCGCCCGGCCGCCACATATCCGGTGCCGAACGCGAATTCGCGGACCTGGAGGTCCTGGATAAGGCGCTCCAGGTGGCGCCACGGCCGGTCGAACCCGTCGAAGTCAGCGACGTAGGGGGCGTGCAGAGCGCGGACCTGGAGATTCAGGGCGATCATCCACCCGTCCGCCCACTTGCCACCGCCGGCGGCCACCCATGCCCCCGGGCGGAGACTGTCCACGACCGCGCGTACCGCCTCCTCGGACTGGAGGATGTCGTGGACCGCGCAGAAGAGGGCGGCGTCGGCCGAGACCCCGATCGGAGCCTCGGTGATCGGCGCCTGGGTGACGACGACGTTGTGCCAGCCCTCGCGCGCCGCACGTTGGCGCGCCGCGGCCACCATTTCCGGCGCGGCATCGACACCCAACACGCAGCCGTGCGAGCCGATCTTCTCGAGCAGCATGGAAAAGCACAGTCCGGTCCCGCATCCCACGTCGAGGACGACATCACCGGGGCGCAGTGGGAGGGCGTCGACGATCGCATGCCGGAAGTGCTGGAAAGCGCGGGTTCGCTCGTCGTACCGGTGCGCATTCGTCGTGTA
>WNGE01005775.1_pt1 | contig 30928 bp, 29 predicted proteins | sample 5400651 | NCBI WGS metagenome assembly WNGE01 (sample SAMN13153370, study PRJNA577476) | soil metagenome | isolation source: 60 cm soil or saprolite under grassland replicate 2 | place: USA:California | collected 2016-06-15
TGATCGTACTGTTGAGTATCGTCAGGTTTGCAGTTGCACCGGCACTACGGATGCCGCCGCCCCCAGCTGTAGTTTGGTCAAGATTGGCCCACACCGTGCAGTTATCGACGGTCAATGCAGCTTGATCGTTGAGGATTCCGCCACCCGTGTCATTCCCGTAACTTATCGTCAATCCAGCTATATTCGCCACGTGTCCAGGCATGACATGGAAGATCCGGAAATCTGTCCCCTCGGGTACTTTCCGCCTCTCGCCTGCATTCCCGCTTGCAGCTCGACGGCCGTGGAAGGCGTCGAAACAATCGTTGGCGCTCCTGCAGACGGCGAGCAGTTCAGGGCCGGGGCCGCTGATGCTGATATTCTTGTCGATCACGAGCTCCGGGCCAGTCAGACGGATGGCCTGACCATTGAGCGCCGGATCGAAGTCGATTGTGTCGTCGTCGTTGGCGTCCGCGAGCGCCTGACGCAGCGAGCCCGGCCCGCTGTCGTTTGTGTTGGTGACCGTGATGACGTCCGCATGAGCCGAGATAGCTACTGCGCAAACCAGCGCGAAACACACTTGAGCCAGCAGATTAAAGAAAGCAGATCGAGAAGTGCGTTTCTTTTTCATAACGCAATTCTGCAGGGTTGCTCGGGCATCGACTTTATATGATTCGACACGTGTTGTCCCGACGGTTTTGTTTTTGTATCTCTGTATTCGAATTTGAGGTCGCAAGAGTTTGCTTCCATTCGCGCGATCAGGCGACATGGTGGCCAGCCAGATGCCTTCCAGTCGGACGAATAAAGCGCGCTGCTTGTGTTTCATTTTCGCGCAGGTACCGTTACGCGATGAACAAAACGGTGATCGAGGTGCAGGTACGGGCAGTTTTGCCGACGGGCGGGGGTTGCGCAGTGTTTATCGGGAACAATGACAAGGTGTTCATCATCTACGTCGATCAAACCGTGGGCAGCGCCATCACCATGTTCATGCGACAGATCACCAAGGAACGTCCCCTCACCCACGATTTGATGGGACATCTCATGACGGCGCTGGGCGCAAGAGTCGAGCGAGTCATCATCAATGATCTAAAAAATGCCACGTACTACGCGCGCGTGATCATCCAGGTGCAAAACGAATTACACCAGAAAAAGATCATCGAGCTCGATGGACGACCGAGCGACTGCATCGCCATGGCTACTCAGCAGAAGGCCCCGATTTATGTGAGTCAGGAGGTGTGGGACGAAGTGGACGATATGAGCGACGTTTTGCGCAAAATGGAAGAAGAGGGACTAAGGCCTGACCCGGAAACGGAGGAGTGATCAAGGCGTTAAAGCGTTGAAGGGTTGAAGGGTAAAACGGCGTTGTCATTCTGAGCGAAGCGAAGAATCTCTGACGAATTATTCCGGCCAAAAAAGCCGACAATCTGAGATGTTTCGCTTCGCTCAACATGACAATCCCAAGGCTCGCCCGCTTCAAACGCTTTAACGCTTCAACGCTTCAACGCAGGCGCTAGCCCAAAAGATCACCATATCGCTTGTCCGCTAATTCAAGACAACGCTCTAGAATTTCCGTCCCGGTGTTGAGCTTGAACGTCTCCTCCACTAGCTCGCGGCATTCGGGAATGGCCAGACTTTGCACCGCGCGTTTGACTCTGGGCACAAGGATCGCGGCCGTGCTGAGCTCGTCCATGCCGAGACCCAGCAAAAGGGGGATGAGCGCTATGTCTCCTGCCATCTCTCCGCACACGCCCACCCAAATTCTGTTGGCGTGGGCAGCGTCCGCGATGATTTTGAGCAAACGGAGTACTGCTGGATGGGTGGGCTCGTAGAGATGCGCGATTTTCTCATTCACGCGATCCACCGCGAGTGCATATTGAATGAGGTCGTTTGTTCCGATACTGAAAAAATCGACGTTGGATGCGAGCACGCTCGCACAGATGGCTGCACTGGGGATTTCGATCATCGCGCCAACGTCAATCCTTTCGGACACATTGATTTTCGAGCGGCGCAATTCTTCCTTGCACCCCTCGAGCACGGCGATCGCACGACGCAACTCATCCAAGCCGGAGATCATCGGAAACATAATTTTTATGTTGCCGACCGTGCTGGCACGCAGAATAGCGCGCAACTGAGTCTTAAAGATGTCTACGTTTTCAAGACAGAAACGGATCGCGCGCCAGCCCAGGAACGGGTTCAACTCGTCGGCGATATCTACCGCGCCTGGAGCCAATTTATCGCCGCCGAGATCAAATGTGCGAATAATCAGCGGATGCGGCCGGACGCGCTCAGCGACTTTTCGATAGGTTTCATATTGTTCGTCCTCCGTTGGCAGAGTAGGTCTGTTCAAATATAGGAACTCGGTGCGATAAAGTCCGATACCCTCCGCGCCATTCGCCGCAACGGCAACGACGTCTTCAGGCAGCTCGATGTTTGCCGAGAGCACTATGTGACGGCCATCGCGCGTGGTTGAGGTTGTCTCGCGCAGCTCTTTCAGTCGCGCGGTGACCTTGGCTCTTCTTGATTCGATCTCCGCGTACTGCGCAACTGTTTCCGGCGTCGGATCAACGATTAGATAGCCATCGTTCCCATCAAGGAGAACGTGTTCACCGCTCTCAAGTTTTGCAGTGATATCGTGCAAACCGACTATTGCCGGAATATTTAGAGAACGGGCTAGTATTGCTGCATGTGACGTGCGGCTGCCGAGATCCGTCGCGATCCCAAGCACATTCGCTCGGTCGATGCTTGCCGTATCTGAGGGGGTTAGATTGTGCGCCACAAGAATGTGCGGCTCGGTCAATGCGAGAAACGCCTTCGGAGCTTTCCCCTGGAGGTTGTGAATGACACGTTTTGTTACGTCCTGAATATCGAGAGCGCGCTCTCGCAGGTAAGGGTCATCGATCTTGTTCAGGGTCTCGGCATATCGGGTGGCAACTTCCTGGAAAATCCATTCCACATTGCACAGATCCGTCTCCAGTTTCCGGAGCACTTCGTCGATTAAGGTGCGGTCTTCGACTACGAGTAAATGAGCATCAAAAATAGCAGCATCCTTCGCCCCGATTGATTCTGCGATTCGCTGCTGCATCTGCAGAATCTGCATGCGCGTTTGGATAAGCGCCGTTTCGAAGCGCGAGATTTCATCGGTCACCTGGGAAGGCGCAATCCGGTAATGCACGACCTCGTCAAGGTCATCGCGCGCGACATGGACTTTGCCACGGGCGATTCCAGGTGAAACGCCGGCTCCTTCAAACCGAGTCTCTTTTTGCGGGTTGTCGCCGCTCATCCACTTGGGAGAGTAAGACAGATGTCAAACATTGCGAGTCTGACACGTCAGACGAGTCGAAGGCTCACTCTTCGTTGAACTTTGCGTTAATCAGCGCCTCAAGTTCTTCCATTGCTTTTTCCGCATCCAGACCCTCGCAACGAATGCGGAGCTTTGAGCCTTGCCCGGCAGCAAGCATCATCAGCCCCATGATACTTTTGCCATTTACTTCTTCGCCTTCCTTCGACACCCAAATTTCCGAGCGGTACCGGCTGGCAATGCGCACAAACATGGCGGCCGGCCTGGCATGCAGCCCCAGGCGATTCACGATTGGAACCTCCTTCTCGATCTTCTGCACAGTTGCTGCGCGGTTCGCTCTTCGATACAACAAGGCCATTACGTCGCTCCTTTTTGCTCCATCATTCCGAGCAGCCTCGCGTTGAAATCAACAGCCGCATTCTGGCCCAGCCCTTTTAATTTTTCGTCCATTGCGGCGACCTCGATCAAGCGCGCCATGTCGCGGCCGGGTCTGACTGGGATGGTTACATGCGGCACTTTGAGGCCAAGGATCTCGTAAAATTCCCGGTCCAACCCGATGCGGTCGACCTCGTCCACTTCTTGCCAGTCCTTCAATGTGACAACGAGGTCCAGGCGCTTTTCGATTCGAATACTGCCGATCCCGAAAACCTTTGCTACATCGATAATTCCAATTCCGCGCACTTCCATGTGGTTGCGGGTGAGCTCGGGCGCCGTGGCCATGAGCTCGCGTCCTTCCAGCATGGTAATCCGGCTGACATCATCAGCCACCAGGCTGTAGCCACGTTCGATCAGCCCAAGCACGCACTCGCTTTTCCCGATTCCGCTCGCCCCGCGAATCAAAACGCCGATGCCCAGAACATCCACCATGCTGCCGAATTCAGTGACCGTTGGCGAAAAATCCATCTCCAAAGCGATTGTGGCGGCATTAATGAACTTCATCGTGATCATAGGCGTGCGGAACACGGCGATCTTTGCCTCCGCTGTGACCTCCAGCAACTCCGGCGCGAGATGAAAACCGCGCGACATCACCAGACACGGAATCTTGCGTTCGCATAATTCGCGAAATCGCTTTACCCGAACGCTCGACGGCAAACTTTTCAGATATGAATGCTCGGCTGCTCCTAGTACCTGCACCCGTTTCTCGGCGAAATACGAGTAGAAACCGGAGAGCGCGAGCCCGGGTCGGTTAATGGTTGGCTCGCGAATTTTGCGGTGAAACCCTACGCGCGGCCCTTCCAGCTTCATCTGGAGTTTTTCAGCGTGAGAATTGTAAAAGCCTTCAACCGTGACAACGGGGACGCTTTTTTGCTGATCGCTTGTAGATGTGATCGTTTGGGTCCCGCCTCGTTCCGCCATTAGACGTAACTTCTAGCGTGAACCTGCGCGATTTCCAATAGGCATCGCGTGAAAGGTCGTACGCACATGCCGCTGGTGATGCTCGCTGAAGCCAAGCGATTTTGTTTCGTTACTCATTTTTTCTCATCGCCATTTTCTCCAACGTCCTCCACGCTCAACACCTGCATGCGCTTGCGATAGAGCCGTCCCCAGGCCTGCATCGCTTCGACACTAGGCTGGAAAAGCTTCTGGGCGACTAACGTCGGCACGAACGCGCTCAAAATTACCGTGCTCACAAGAATCGTGTATTGCGTCTGATCAATAATGTGATTTTGGAACCCAAAAAGGGCAGAGATCGTTCCGAACGTGAGGCCCGTGGCCATCAGCAGGGTTGTGTAGCTCGCTTCCTTCATCTTCATGTAGTGCAATCGAGCGAGCGGAAACACGCCCACAATTTTGGTCACCATCTTCAGGATAAGGAATGCGCTGATCACCATGAGGCCAGTCCACAGGGCGGGCAGCGAAACGTACAGACCAGCTTTGATAAAATAGAACGGCGTAAAGACAGCAAAGGCGATGCTGCGCATGCGACGAACCAGCGTTTTGTCGCGAAGAAACACGCCGGCAACAACAAGACCAAGCAGATAGGCTGGCAGGACCGCTTCACTCTTCGCCGTTGTGGCAAGGCCACCGAGAAAGAAAAGAACGCAAAAAATAAATTTAACTTCAGGCTCGCTCACTTGGGTTGCGCCAAGGCGCGTGATGATTGACTGCGTCCAGCGCGGCATGAACCACAGAACGATCAACGTCACGCTTACAAACAACAGCAGCCGGAAATTATAGTTGGTGAACAGAGTGCCAAGTGCTAGCACGGTCCCGAAGTCGGTGATAAAGCAGGCAGCGAGAATCATCTTGCCCATTGCAGTGTCGCTGAATCCGCCCTCGATCATCACTGCATACACGACAGCAACAGAGGTCGTCGACAGAGCAATTCCAGCAATCTGCGCGTGATGCATGGGCCAGCTAAAAATGAATTGCGCAACAAACCAAACGACAGCAAACGGCACAGCAAATGAGAGCACGCCGATCACAACGCTCACGCGCCAATTGGCTTTGAGCGAAACAGGATCGATTTCTGCACCAGCAAGAAACGTGAGCACGCCGCTGCCGAGTAGCGCGAGAAAATTGGTCCATTCTGTGGATTGCAATATGTGATGAAGGCGACCGGCAGTGGCATTTGCGCTGGCTATGCCCACCTGCAGAGTGCCGCCTTCGAAGCCAATTGCGAGATTGCCAACAACTACGCCAACTAAAATTTCAATCAGCGCGACTGAAATTCCGGTCCGGATCGAAATCAAACTCGCCAGCAGCGCGAGTCCCATCCAAACCGCAGCTATAAACCAGATGTTGTCGAGCATAAAAAACTCCTTCCGATTGGAAGGAGTCATTAGCTCACGCGGTTTTCTGTCGCCGCGGCGACAGAAGGCAAACTCCATTGCCTGTGCAAAGTCTACCGCGTCTCTAGCTTACCTCAACCAAAACATTCACCGATTTCCGCTCCGATTCTTCCTCATTCGTCATTCGGATTTCGTCATTCTCATCACATCTTGAAGCGTTCGCCCAGGTAAAGCTGACGGCTGATGGGATCGTTGATAAGGAAGTCTTTTGTGCCTTCGCTCTCGACGCGGCCATCGTAAATCAAATACGCGCGGTCCACGATGGAGAGAGTCTCACGCACGTTGTGGTCGGTAATCATGATTGCGAGCCCCGATTTGCGCAGGTTGACGATGATTTGTTGCACGTCGTATACGGCAATGGGATCAACGCCGCTGAATGGCTCGTCGAGCATCAAGAGCTTCGGTTGTGTCACGAGCGATCGGGCGATGGTCAAGCGTCGTTTCTCCCCGCCGCTCAACGTTAGCGCTGTATTTTTCGCGATCCGTTCAATGCCAAACTGGTGGAGTAACTGATCGCAGCGGTTCCGCCGCTCTGTCTTGCTCAGCGGAAGCGTTTCTAAAATGGCCAGGATATTTTGTTCTACCGTCATCTTTCGAAAAATTGATTCCTCCTGCGGCAAATAACCCATGCCGAGCCGCGCCCGCTTGTACATCGGGAAATCGGTCACATCGGTGTCGCAAAAAATCACGTGACCGCTGTTTGGCCTGACCAAGCCAACGATCATGTAAAAGCTGGTTGTTTTGCCGGCGCCGTTCGGCCCAAGCAAGCCCACGATTTCACCTGCGCGAACATGCATGTTGATCCCATTCACCACTGCGCGACCGCCATAGATCTTGACCAATTGATCAGTCGCAAGAACCATTTCCTCTTTCGTCGCTGCCGGCGAAGCGATCTTACGAGCGGAAATGGGCGCAGCTTGACTGATCATGGTTTTGGAAGAGCCGCAGCCGGCGGTGTCTGGGCAGGTGAAGTCTGAGCAGGAGTCGTTGTGGCTTTCTTTTGTTCGCCTGGTTGCTGACGGATCTCTGTCCGGCTCGGGCCATGCGTTGTCAGTTGACTGTTCTGGTTAATAACCATGACCGTATCAGGGCTCGTTGCCACATGCATGTTCAATCCTTCCTGCACACGCGGCGTTCCTCGTAGTTCAACGTCTCCAGTTGCCGCTATATAAGTTGCTTTATCCGCTCGGCCAATGGCGAGCGTTGGCGGTCCGCCACTCGGATTAAGGCGTTCGCGTACCAGGCCAACGTTTCCTTCGGCAATGGCTTTCTCGAGGCTTTGATTTTGTCCCTTCGTAATGAACACGGTCAATTTGTCCGACTGAAGATTGAAACGCGGATCGACTACCTTCACCCGGCCGCTAAAGATGCCCATGTTCTTGGTCGAATCAAAAAACGCCTCGTCCGCATAAATTTCCGTGGTTGTCGGTTCGTTGGATTGCAACCCTGTGCCAAACAAGTTTTCGCCCGGCGATTTATCTTGCTTCTCGCTCGCTGCCTTCTTCTTCGCTTTTTTCTCCGGCGCAGTGGCGGAAGTCTTCGGAGCAGTTGCAGCGGGGATCTGGCCTTGCAAGCGCCCTGCCACGCCGATGGTAACAAAAAGCATTAACATCAGCAGCTTTTTCATTCCTTCTCGTCAGGCTTCTCTGTCAGGTGCGATTTGCTACTGATCACCATTTTTACATTTCCGATTAATCGCCCGGTCCTCGTGTTTGTATCGAACTGCACCGAATCGCCAGCGATGTTAAAATCTGCGCGCTGAATTGTTGTGCGCTCCTGCGAACTAAGGATTCGGGTTTTCAAATCAAGCACCGAGGTGTGCATGTCAACCTGCAGATCCGGCTGATTGTCGGGAGTGTACGTCGTAATTTTAAGCTGCTGAAAACCAATGTGCTCCTGATCAATCCGGTGTGCGGTTCCTGCTTCGAATCGTCCACGCAAATGGCCTTCGGCATCGAAATCTGGAAACACAAGGCCTTTGGCTTCATGGCCAATAGGTAATGGGATGTTTGTAAGGCTTTGTTCGCCGGGTGATGCGGTCGGGGTCGCGGCGCCGCGACCTTTTTTCTTGTGACCTTTTGACTGTCCGGCTGCGTAAGGCGCCGATATCAAAACGCACAGCGCGACTGACAATAGCCAAACGAGCCAGCCCCAATGTATGGAATGGCTGCTACGAAACGGCAGCATGAATAGCCTTTAACATGCGCAAGTGCTTCGGCAAATCCTTCAGCGGAATCTGATTCGGCCCGTCGGACAAAGCCCGCGCCGGGTTTTCATGCACCTCCATAAAAATTCCGTCGCAACCTGTTGCCATTGCTGCCCTGGCTAATGCCGGCGCGAGAACGCCGTCACCTGAGGTTGAGTCCCCTGCTCCGCCTGGCCGCTGCACAGAGTGTGTCGCATCGAAGATCACGCGATATCCGGCTTCGCGCATCCAATAGAGCGAGCGCATGTCAGCGACAAGGTTATTATAGCCAAACGTGGTGCCGCGCTCAGTGAAACAAAATTGTGCGTTACCAAAGGCGATCAGTTTTTCAGCAATATTTCGCACATCCCACGGGGCCAGGAACTGGCCTTTTTTCACATTGATTGCGCGCCCCGTTTCCGCAGCGGCGCGCAGCAGATCCGTTTGGCGGCAGAGAAACGCTGGGATTTGTAGCATATCGATTTTTTTGCCGGCAATCTTCGCTTCAGCAGGCGAATGAACGTCTGTCGTCACTGGTATTTTTAAGTCGTATCCAATGGCAGCAAGAATCTGGCAGCCTTCTTCTACGCCCATCCCGCGAAACGAACGTACTGAAGTCCGGTTCGCCTTGTCGTACGAAGCCTTGAAAATAAAATCAACATCCTCAACAGAACAGATTTCAGCGACCTTCTTTGCCATCCGCCAGACAACCTTCTCCGACTCAATGACACATGGTCCCAGAACAAAGGCGGGACGTTCTCCGCCAATGGTAACTGATCCGACTTTGAGCGGCTTGGGTTTCACACGAGGTAATTGTAGGGCGGCTGTGTCAGCCGCCAATCATTTTTGAAATGGCGTTTCACAGAAACGCCCTACAAGTTCTTTGCGCCGTACAAGATCGACGACGGCAAAGGGCGCATACAAGGCGAGGAAAAAGAGCAGCGCCACTCCATGCATTTGTAAAAGGTACAACGGGCGCGAATCGGAGAGAAAACTTAAAATCGAAAACGCCTCCGGCTTGTGCAGCAGAAATCCGTAATTGAAACCAGTCAGCCCGTCCACAACGAACGTGACCACAAAATAAAACTCCGACCACAACCATATCCGCACAATCGACATCGGATATGGTCGGTATCCACAGGTCAACATCAGGAAAACTACGCCCACGATGATGCCTGAATGCGAGGTGAAAAAACTGATAAACCGCCAATCGGGGAACCCAAAGCGCAGATTCGGCGTGAGCACGGCCTGCAAGGTGCCACCAATTCCCCAGAAGTATGCCACTTCGAACCAGCGCTGGCTTCCGGTCCACATTGCCACGATGACAACGACCATGCCCCAGTCGCACATTTGCATCGGCAACATTTGACGCCAATCCACGACGCCGCGGCTACGGATGAAAACCAGGTAAAAGATGTAGTTCAATATCAGCACCACGGAGAGCACGCCGATAATCATCTTCTCCAGGGGCTGCGATTTTGTGCGTCGCACGATCGCAGCAAGCACAAACGGCAGCACGACTGTGAGTAAAATTACCGTGAGATGCGGCAAACCGTACGGCTGGAACTCAGGGGCGTCGTTCATGTAGCCGCACAGAAATTCCAAAATCCAAGCTCCAACATCCAGACAAATCCGAGGCTGCAATCTCTAAGGAGTGACGGCTTCGCAGCGGTTGACATTGCAATTGACGGCTGCCGAAGCCGTCGTTCCCGGGGAGCTTCCGCTATCGAATTACCCAGAGATTGCACGGGATTACATCGGTAATCCAAGCGATGTTGCTCGGAAGCGGTCGATTGGCTTCACCGTTTTTCTGCAGCGGCACTACAAGCAAATCGGCCTTCACCGATTGGACGAAATCCGAGGCGACCAACCCCGTATTGCCCCTGACGCAGCGGACTTCGACCGGGACTTCGGTCATACCAGCGGATAAAACGAAGCGTTCCAAAGTCTCTTCCTCCTCATCATGCCCGGTGCGCTTTTCAGTTGTGCCGGTGCCTGCGCCGATTGACGCGCGCGCCTCATCAAATGCAGTGATGATGCGAATCACGTAAAGCCGTTCGCAGTCTTCGGCCGCGGCGAGCGGAAGCGTTCGCTTCAAAGCCTCCAATCCATGGCTGGAATAATCGGCAACGAAAACGATCCGGCGCAGCGGCTTGGGTTTTACCGTCGGTTGGGTAAAGAGCACAACAGAACATGCCGCTTCTCGCACAAGGCGGCGCGCGACATTGCCGAGAAATGGATGCAACACCACCTCCTTCTCCAATGCACCGGCGACGATCACGTCGATCTTCTCACGAGCGAGCGTGCGCAAAATAGCGTCGGCAGGGTCTCCCTGTTCATAATGAACCATTGAATCAGGCGGGAGATGTAGCTCGGTGAGCACATTGCGGAACTTGTTTGCCGTTTCTTCATTTCTCTCGCCCACGTAGATCAGATGAAGATCCGCCGGAAAACGTTCCCGGAGCCGTTTCGCCTCGGCAAGAACCTCCCTGAATCGCGGCGAAAATGTCGTCGCCACGGCAATGATTTTATATGGCGACGGCTCAGCCATGGATTGAAGTGAACTGTCGCGCTCCAAGAAAATTCGGCAACATAGAGATCGCGCCGCCGGGGCACGGCTCACCAATCCGCTTTTCATTTTAGAATTCCTCTGCGAATTTTCGCCAATGCGACGCGCGATCTATCCCGGCAGCTTTGACCCTGTGACGAACGGTCACCTGGATGTGATTGAGCGTGCCCGAAAACTTTTCGACGAAGTCATTGTCGCTGTCGCGCACAATGACGAGAAGCAACCGCTTTTCTCCTTGGAGGAACGGCTCGATTTGCTGCGAGAGACCGCCGGCAGAATCGCCAATGTACGAATCGCTGAGTTCGAGGGTTTACTGGTCGACTTCGCGAAGGCACAAAACGCAGGCGCCGTAATCCGCGGTCTACGCGCGGTCTCGGATTTTGAGTTCGAATTTCAAATGGCGTTAATGAACCGGAAACTGGATGCCGCGGTAGAAACGATTTTCCTAATGCCGAAGGAGGAATACACTTATCTGAGCTCTCGAATCGTAAAAGAAATTGCCCGCCTGGGCGGCGATATCTCGAGTTTTGTTCCGGCTTGTGTGGCCAAAGCGCTGAGCAGGCAATTTGCGCAATAAACAAAAATGAAACGGTTCACGCACATTTCTCGCGATGGTCGCGCACAGATGGTGGATGTCTCGGCCAAACCGACAACCAAGCGGAGAGCTATTGCCATTGGCACGATTCGGCTCCAACGCAAGACTCTCGATTTGATCGCAAAAGATCAAATCGCAAAGGGGAACGTCTTCGCGACTGCTCGGCTTGCCGGGATCCAGGCTGCGAAGCAGACAGCGCATCTCATTCCGTTGTGCCACACTTTGCCGCTGGGAGAGGTTAGAATCGATATCGCTATTTCGAGGGGCGGCGCAGACGTGAAGTGCACTGCGCAGACGATTGCGCAGACGGGTGTGGAAATGGAAGCGCTTATTGGTGTCACCGTCTCGTTGCTCACGATTTACGACATGTGTAAAGCCGTGGATAAGCGCATGGTCATCAGCGACGTGCACTTGATTCAAAAGACGAAACTGCCTGCTCCGGAACAGAAAACAGTGGAGTGATGGAGTAATGAAAAACAAACAGCGCTCTAACACTCGAGCACTCCAGCACTCCAATCAGATAAACGTCGGCGTTATTACCATCTCGGACCGCGCGAGCGCTGGTGATTACAAGGATCTTGGCGGACCCGCGTTGAAAGAAGTGGCGCAAAAAGCAGGGTGGCAGGTCCTCGCGGAAGCGATTGTGCCGGACAACGCAATACGCATTCAAGAAACAATCCGCTCATTTTCTCAGCAAGGCTGCGGTTTGATTCTGACGACTGGCGGTACGGGCATCGGACCGCGCGATGTCACGCCCGAAGCGATCCGAGGGATCATGCGCGTCGAGCTACCAGGCTTTGGCGAAGTAATGCGCGCCGAATCGATGAAAATCACGCCCAATTCAATCCTGTCGCGTAGTCTGGCGGCAATTGTCGGTCATGCTCTGGTGATCGCGCTTCCCGGGAAACCAAGCGGTGCTGTGCAGTGTCTTGGCTTCGTGCAGGGAGCGATCCCGCACGGTGTCGCGCTAGCGCAAGAGACGCCGACATCGTGCTAAGGAAACGGCGGAAATATCACTGGGGATAAATCAGAAGCCGCATCAGTTGGCTGCCATAGTTTGTGAGATGCGCGTTCCCTTCGCGGCCGGAAACGATGTCGCGAGTCAGATGGGAGTAATCGATCGAGCTCTTCTTAACGTAGCTTAGCTCGGGCTGCATCACACGTCTGTCGCTCGGTTCAACCTTCAGTGGTACACCGGAACTCGCGAAAGAGACCTCCCAGGATGATTTCTCATTTCGTTTTCCACCAACCATCCACGGATAAAGCCGTGGCAAATCGAAGTGCCGCGATTTCGGCAACGTAACTTTGTAGAATGTTTCCTCTTCACCGAGAAACTCGGGGATCGTGAGCGCCGGATTTTTGTGGAGCGCCAGATAAAGCCGCGCAACATCGATACCGGCGAGGTTCATGCCGTTGTACATGCCATTGTGATTGGGATCGTTTCTGAAGAATGTGTTGTACCACGATTCAAATTGGCGGCTGAACATCAAGTCCAATTCCAAATGGAGATGCGCGCGCTCCTGGTTTATTCCAACTCCCGTATAACCCATGGTGGCGACGGGCTGGCCGCGTTTGACTAGATCGCCAGGGTGGACAGCGATCGAACTTAGATGTCCGTAGAGACTGTAGTAATTCGAGCCGTCCCACCGGTGCTCGATCACGATGTATTTTCCATAGTTGGAGTAGCCGGGGATTGGATTCACGTGCACGACCTTGCCATCGGCAATCGCGCGCACGTCGTCGACGGGGTCACCGTTTGTATCGCGGTGTAGGGGGCGAATATCGATTCCTTCATGAAAGCGGGTGTAAACGGTGCCGCCCGCCGTGTCCACGGGATCCCGCACAAAGCCGTATCGCCCGCCCTCCCAGGGCGTCGATTTTGCACCTTTATAATCGCGTTCGACGTACTGATAAAACGCGGCGCCGTCACCGGAGAACAGGGCGTCGTTGTCCGTCGGTAGAACAAGATCAATAGTATCGCGCGCCGAGGCATCGAGTGAAAGAGCGCAAGCTCCGAACATTGTCGTCGCGACTGCAAAACAACGTATGGCAATAACGAATGCCGAATGACGGAATGACAAACGAATGACAAATGACGAAATGTGTCTGGCGCGGCAGTTCCTCATTGGGACATTCGTCATTCCTTCGACATTGATCATTGGGCATTCGTCATTTCTTCTTTTGGCCGATCAACCGCCAGTCTTTTTTCATCAAATCAATGTCGGCTGCGGTCAGCCCAGAAGGAATATAGATTTTGCCGTCCGAGACGCGTTTGTCGATTTCAAGTTCAGTGACGAGCCGACCATTAATGAGGACAAAAAGGAAACCGCCCCGACGCTGCACGCTTAAACTATCGAGCACTACGCGACCATGCTCGTCGAGTTGAATCAGCACGCCATAGGTTCCGTCCTGGGCCGAATAGGGAAAAAACGCTGTGACATCTCGCTCCGAAAGCCAGGGCATCTTTTCGATGGAAATATCTTTACCGGAAAATCGGGTTCGTTGTTTGGCCACCCCGTCGGCAAGCGCGAAAACCAGGCAAACCGCGAATACACAGAGAGTTTTCATGCCGATTGATAAAGGGTTTGACAGGAATTTTGCAACCCCGAAAGCTTTCGGCGCTGTTTTAGGCCGTTGATGAAACGTCGCTTTATCTTGCTCCTTCTAATGCTTCTGATGGCCGACGGCATTTTGGCCCAGGACATCGCGCCGACCTCTACACCGCCGCGGAGACGCGGTTGGCTGAGCCGAATTCTCCATCCCTTTTCTCCCGAGGTCGTTCCGCAATACAAAGATCCAAGGCTGCGTGGGCTTGCTTTGGATCTCCAAATCATGCCGCAGACAGTAAAGCTTTCTGAGGTTCGTCAACTCGGAGTAAAAGTAACGCTGGCAAATCTGTCGAAGCGTCCCGCGGCGCTCGACTTTCCAACCAATCAGCGGATTGAAATTTACCTGATGGATTCCGGCGGAGACATCCTTGCCAAATGGTCCGACAATCACGCTATCACGGAAAAACCCGTCACGATCGTCATTAACCCGCAAGAGCGAATCGAATATGGTGAAACCATCTCGACCCGCGAGCTTACGCCGAACAAGGTCTTTATCGCGGAGGTTTTCTTTCCGCAGTACCCGGAGATGCGCATCCGGCAAAAATTCCTGGCGGTACCATGAGCCGGCGATTTGATAGTCGATAGCTGATAGTTGATAGAGCGGATGGTGCGTGCCGATCAACTATCAACCAAAAACTATCAACTCTTTTCCGACTACCACACACACCCGCAGGGACATCGAGTACAAAGGTACACCCAGGCATTGCTTCAACCCTGGGCGGATTCCGCGCGCAGATTAGGTTTACTCGACATTGCCTTTACCGATCACGACCGTTATCACGCAGGCATCGACTTCGACGAAATCGAGCGGCTCCGCGACAGAAATCCGGATTTGCAAATCCGGGCGGGCATCGAGCTTGATAACGACCCCATTCACTCGGCGGCTGGCCGAAACTGGATTGAGAAGCATTGGGACAAGCTGGATTTTGTTCTGGGATCAATTCACTTCCTCGATCGCGATGACCAGATGTTCGACAGCGTACCGGATGGCGCCGCGCAATTCGAAGGCCGGAATATCGATGCGATCTATGCAAATTACTTTAGCCGGGTCCGCGAAATTGCAGCGACGGGACTGATCGATTGTCTTGCTCACCTTGATCTCGTCAAGATCCATGGTCACAGGCCGAGTGCAGATATTGCGAGCCTGGCGAACGAGACACTCGATTTTATTCGTGGCCACGATCTCGCGATCGAACTTTCCACGGCCGGCTGGCGCAAGCCGGTGAATGAAGCGTACCCGGGTGACCAAATCGTCAAACTGGCAATTGAGAAAGGTATTCCTTTCACTACTGCCTCAGACGCGCACTCCCACGCGCAACTTGGTGACAAGTTTCCGGCTCTGGCGCAAAGAATGGTTAGCTTCGGAATTCAGCAGGTTTGCGTTTTCGAAAAGCACAAACGGACACAGTTACCATTATAGCTGAAGATCGAGCTGCGGCCTTTCTGCCGAGAGCGCCTGTTCAGTTTCCGCAGGCAGCGGCAACATGAAGCCTAAACGCTGGGCAAGACGTTGGCAGGTTTCAGGTGCGAATCCCTCGAAATGGTTGCTCGCAAATGCCCAGACACTGCGCACCTCCGCAAGATGGCGCTCGATCTTAAGTGACCAGCTTTCCAAGGCGGCTTCACGTTTCCAGAGCAATTTTTCGTAGCGATGGATATGGCCGCCGTCGACGTCATATTTCGTTGCGTAATCGCCCAGCAAACGCAGATACAGAAAATCTGTCGTGCACGGCAAAAATTCAAACGGGGCAAGATTTCGTTCGTTAAGCGGCGTGGTATCGGCCCAGACCCAGCAAACCCGATATCTTTCCAGCAGCCGAATAAACTGCGGCCGATGCCAGCCGGAATGCCGAAACTCAATCGCAAAACGGAAATCTCGCGACAGTTGTGGAAGAAGTTTTCGCAGCGCGAGCTTGCCGTCTCTTGGCGCTAAAGAAGGCGGTAACTGGATGAGGATGACCTGGAGCTTTGGCGCCAGCGGCTCTATCGCTCGAAGAAACGACGTGAATTCGGCCGTGCAATCGCGAAGCCGGCAAACGTGCGTGATCTGCCGGGGAAGCTTGCAGGTGAAGCGAAAAGGGGCAGGAGTCATTTCGACCCAACGACGAACAATATCTTCCGCCGGAGTAGCATGAAATGTAGAGTCAACTTCAACCGCCGGAAAATAGTTGGCGTAAAACTCCAGCCAGCGAGACTCCGGTAGATCCGGCAGATAAAACGCACCGCGCCAGTCTTGGAAGCTCCATGCGCACGACCCGATTCGAATTTTTTGCTGATCAGTTAAGTTCAACTGAGATAAACACTAGTAAGTTTTCCCATCTCCGAAAATTTTCACCCGTAAGCAAATGCGCACGGCCCTTGGTACGTGCGCCGCCTCTTCGGGGCGCTGGTGAAACTTGACTGGTCAAATAAGTTAACTACCCTGCCACGACCCGAATGCAATTCGTTATTCGCGCCTTTTTAGTTTTGGCTGCCGCAGCGCTTTTTTTGCCTGAATCAGGCACGGCCTCTGTTGTTTTCAAAGCGAACAAGAAAGCGCAGTACGTAGCGCCCGGCGAAGAAGAACTAAGCGGGGATGCTGCTCAGCTGTATCAAATTGGACAAACTGCCGAAAAAGAAGGGAACCCTAAACGCGCGATCAGAGCCTACAAAAGCCTGATTAAACACCATCCTAAAGACTCACTGGCTCCCAGTGCACTTTATCGCGGCGCTCAGTTGCAGGAACAGCTCCACGATTACACACCAGCGGCAGATTCGTTTCGCGAGCTGGTAGAAAAATATCCCAGCAGTCCCTATTTCGAGGACGCGATCGAGGCGCAGTTTCGCATCGGCGAACTTTATCTGAATGGCAAGAAGTTGAAGGTTCTCGGCATACCGATGGCATCATCGTTGGATCGCGCGGTGACTATTTTCGCTAACGTTGTTCGCACCGCGCCCTACGGAAAATACACGGCGCGTGCGCAGTTTGATATTGGCCGTGCCCGCGAAAAACAGGGCGCCAATGACGCGGCACTACAGGCTTACCAAGCCGTAGCGGACAAGTTCCCGAATGAGCCCGTGGCCGTGGATGCCCAATATCAAATCGGCTACATCTGGTTCACCGCGGCTCAAACTGGAACAAAAGACGCCGCTGCCGCAACCAATGCTAAAACTGCTTTCCAGGATTTTCTTTTCCATTATCCGAAAAGCGAGAAAGCAGCTCAGGCGCGCGCTAATCTCGATATTCTCGAACACAAGCAAACGGCTAACTCGTACACGGTCGCGAAATTTTACGATAAACAAAAATATTATCGCGCGGCCGTGATCTACTACAACGAGGTCATTCGTCAGCAGCCAGGATCGGAGGAAAGCAATCAGGCCAAGAAACGGATCGATCAGTTGCGCGCAAAATTCGGAGACGCTGCGCTTCAGCCGGCTTTGCCCGTGGCACAACAAAGTAGCAAGAAGAAGAGCGAAGCGCATGGGGCGCAGAGTGCTGGAACCGGGTCTGCAAAACCAGGTGCGCCAAATAACGAAGCGCCGTTGCCTGCGTCAGCGACTGATTCCTCGCTTCCACCACCAGCTTCCCTTGCCCCGGACACCACGACAGCGCCTGAGCCTGAACCGCCGCTGCCTCTGCCCGATGCTAGCAGCTCGGGCGCGTCTCCAGCTCCGGGCGGATCGGCGTCTACCGACGAGTCCGCCTTACCGGCGCCTTGAAAGCCTCACTTGCGACACTATTCTGCGTGGCTTTGAGTGGTTGTCTTGGCTATCACGTCGGGCCAGTAAAGCCGTACTATTTGCGGGACGTCCACAGCATTTCCGTTCCCACGTTCAGAAATAGAACTCTCCTCCCACGCATTGAAGTTCTGGTTACAGATACTGTAATCAAACAGCTGCAACAGGACGGGACTTATCAGATCACCAGCGAGGACAAAGCGGATGCTACTTTGAGCGGGGAGATATCTCGGATCACGCGCACCCCGGCGCGCTCGGTGCGTGGAAATGTATTGGCCACAACCGAATTTAACCTGGGCTTAACCGTACGGTACTCGCTGACTGGAAAAAATGGTGAACACCTGGCTGGGCCGAGTGACGCATACGGAACCACAAGCTTCTTTGTCAGTAGCGACGTAACCACTGATGAGCGTCAAGCATTGCCCCTGGCCACTGAGGATCTCGCCAGTCGACTGGTTACTCAACTGAGCGAGGGCTGGTGATGAGTGATGAAAGGTGAAGAAAGACTTTGGAGTATCCTCAATGACAAACTTGATACTCTGCATGCGACAAATCGTTTGCCCGAAGCGATTCGAGTTGCCGAAACTGCACTTGAAATCGCCAAGCGCGCTTTCAAACGCGGCGAGGAGCCGCTGGCCACCAGTTTCGAGAAGCTAGGCGAGCTACTCGAAGAAAAAGGAGATTACACCGCCGCCGAGGCAAACCTGCTCAAAGCACATACGATCCTTGAAAAAGGGAAACCACCCGATCAGCGCGCCATTTATCGTTCGGCACGCCGGTTGGCAGCCTTATGCGATAGCCTCGGCCAATCTGAGGAAGCTATCAATTTTTACCAGAAAGCAATAGCTGCCGGAACGCAGATCGACGATATTCCTTATGCCGATATCGGTACGATGTTAAACAACATCGCGCTGATTTTGCGCAAGTCGGGCCGGCAAAAAGCGGCGGAACCATGCTACGTGCGCGCTTTGGAAATTTATGAGAAGCAACTGGGCCCGGACCACCCCGATGTAGCGTCGGTACTCAACAACCTGGCAGTGTTCTATACTAATGAACGCCGTTACACTGAAGCTGAGAAGCTACATCTTCGCGCTCTGGCCATTCGGGAGAAATTGGATCCCCCTCCCCTTGCAGACATAGCGCAATCCAAATGCAACCTTGCAGTGGTCTATCATTCGCGGGGTGATTACGCAAAAGCGGCAGAGCTTTACCAATCTTCGCTCAAAACCTGGGAGGAAGTGCAGGAACAACCCTCCAAGGACTATGACATTGTTGTTTCGAATTATGCCGATCTTCTGCGTTCCATCGGTCAGGTCCGCAAGGCGCACCAGTTGGAGGTTCGCGCGCGAAAGAGGCGTTCAGGCTGATTCAACCAGCGCCGCTCGCTGTTCTCCCATTCGAACCTGTTTGATTTGACCTTGCAGGTCATCCGCTGCACACGCATTGTATGCCCTGCCGTTGCTCGCGTGGCGGAATTGGCAGACGCGTACGGCTCAGGACCGTATGGGGAAACCCGTGGAGGTTCGAGTCCTCTCGCGAGCAGTAAAGCGAATCCTTCGGGCGGATTACTTGGATCCGGCCTTCCTTCTGGCAGCCCAACGAGCTTTCATTAGTTCGGAGAGCTTTCTTCGGCCGGCAGGCGTAAGGGTACCTTTTTTCCTAACCTTAGCGGTCTTTGTTCCTCCCGCCTTCCTTCTTGCTGCCCAGCGAGCCTTCATTAACTGGGAGAGCTTTCTTCGACCGGCAGGCGTAAGCTGGCCTTTTTTTCTGGCGGGCGTCGCTGCCCGTGCGCCTCTTAGCCTTGCCCAACGTGCTTTCGCGGCAGCCGCGAGCTTCGCTCGAGTGGTGGGCGAAAAATAACGGCCGCCAGCCGGGCGCGTTGTTGTCGTAGGCACACCTCCTCGTAGCAATGAGGCAAGGCGTTGTTCCAGGTTATCAATTTGTCGGCGAATTGAAATCGCTTCTTGTAGAGCTTTAACAGATGTATCCATGGTTGTTAGATAGCTTCACTTGGTGAAGCTGGCAATACCAAATTTCACAATAGCTAAGCTGTGGCTTGGCGAATGTTGGTGCGTAGTTATACCTACTCATAACCAGTAAAATTCGTTTGTCGCAAAAATGGAGGCCGTTGTTTATTAAAGGCGCAAATGATTAACCAATCCGCCCGGGTCCAAAAAATGTTCGGGTCCATCGCGACACGCTATGATATTGCAAATCACGTGCTCAGCTGTGGCCTGGATATCTATTGGCGACGCCGCGCGGCTGAAATCGTCAGGGATTGGCGGCCACAGAGGATTGCCGATCTTGCCACTGGTACAGGAGATTTGGCGCTCGCCATTCAGAAAGAACTGCCGAACGCCGATATCGTAGGAGTCGATTTTCTTCCGGAAATGCTGGAACTTGCCCGGCGAAAAGGCGTCCGCCAAGTCGCTCTTGCCAACGCAATGAATCTGTCATTTGGCGATAATTCATTCGATTGTGTCACGATCGCGTTCGGACTGCGTAATTTCGAAGACTGGGCGGCGGGGCTTGCTGAGATGTCGCGCGTGCTCAAAACGAATGGCCGCTTGCTCGTGCTCGAGTTTTCATTGCCTGCAACGCCCATTTTACGGGCAGTCTATCGCTTTTATTTGCATCGTTGCTTGCCCTTACTTGGTTCTTTTCTAACAGGGAAGAAAACCGCTTATGATTATCTTGGCGATTCGATCGAGGAATTTCCAAGTGGCGATGCGATGTCTCAGTTAATCGCGCGGAACGGTTTCACGCGCCCGACCTTTCGTCCGCTGACCGGCGGAATCGTCACAATTTACACCGCAACGAAACAGTAATGGCCGAAAGCTCGCCTAGCCGTTTTCAGCAACGCGAATCTATTTAGGATTACCACACATGGAGCCCCTTTACTGCTTGGGAGCGGGAGACGAAGTCGCTGTAGGTGAGATATACGGTGGGGCTATGACTTGGCTGGCCAGCGGCAATCTTAAAGTATTCGAGTCCGAGTTGCTGATTGCGAACGTGCCCTCGCGCCCGTCCACGCGGGCGAACGACGTGCCACCACTGTTCTGACCACCGATGGTCAACTTGTGCGAAGCTTTGTTATCGGCTGAAGTCGTGAAGGCAAGGACAACCTGTGGTTTTTCAAAGCCTTGCTGAGCTGCGCCTGACCCAAGCCAGCGTACCGCGTGCAAGCCCGACAATGTATTGAGTACCGACTGCACGTTGGTTTGGTTGATCTGGCCGGTTCCTTGCAGCCAATGCCACTGGTTTGCCTGGTCGCGCTCGAGTGACACCTCCTTGTCAGTCGTGACGCTTAAGCGATGAATTTGCTCCGGCTTAAACTTAAAAATCGATAACTCCTGCCACTGCAGCGGATCGGGTGAAATTTGGTCCAACAAACTACGGCGCACTGCCACGACGAATGGCTCATCGGCTAACCGCGCGTAAACATTATCGCCTTCTGCTCTTCCAAACGCGATTCCGGCAAACGGCTGGTCGCCCGCTTTAGTTTCGGCAGTGTTTTCCGACGCAAAGGAGCTAAACGTCAATTGAATCTGCGGCTTATCCAAGCCGTATTGCGACAGATTGGAAGCGACGTCTTCCACGAATCTTGTTACCCGCCCATTTTGCAGCGTGTCAATCAAGCGCCGAACCGCACCTGAATCTGCAGGCGCATTATTTCGTGTGGCGATCGTCCAGTTTCCATCTTTGCGGGCGAGAACGGCTTTGCCTTTGCCCGGAGCGTCGATGGTGATGCGATCAAGAATGTTTGTATCGATTCGAACCAAATGGTAGTCGCGCAAATCGGCCGGCTTCGTGTTAAGTATCTCTTCGATCTTTTTCGGCAGGGTGTAAACAGCTCCGCGCGGAGTGAACCGCGCATAAATTTGATCTTTCTCCTTCTCTGGCACGCTGCCGATCTGCAACGTCTGACCTTTAGCTTCTTGTCCAAAGACCTTGATTGACTCGCCGAGCTCAACTTTCTGGCCTTTTTTCGGTTCCAAGTCATACAAGGTGATGGATCCGCGCGGCTCCGCTAATCCATAAGGGCGCAGGTCACCACGATCATCAGCGACAAATTGTTGAATTTGCGCCGTCGTGATTTGCGAAATCAAGTCGCCGACCTTCTGATCATCGGCCCGAGCGCGGAGCGGCTTAAGGATGTCCCAGTAGTCACTTTTTTTCTCCAACTCCATCTCACCAGCGGGCGTTTTCAATGTCATGCGGCGCACCTGCGCGGTAGTCAGGTCTGTCAATTTTCTATCGCGAAACTCTTCCGGCTTCTTGTCGATGTCTTTCTTGACCGACTGCCTTGCGAGAAAAGTCTGCTTGGAGTTTTGGAACCGCACATACATTCTTCCTTCCAGGGCAGCGTCTTTGCCAAACAAGATTTCTGGCGGCCTATCCCGGCCGAGCAATTTGAGCTTTAGCTTAGGATTATTCAGGCCGTACTCAGCCAGTTTGCTCTTATCTGCGTCGATCTCTTTCGCAGCGATGGTTCCTTCTTTCTGCCAGCTTTCCAAATCCGACAGCAAATTCTCGACCATAGCGGCATCTGCTTGATCTTTGATCGGCGTCTCCAGTCGCCACTTGTCATCGCGGCGCCGTATTTCGATCTGTTGATCGCCATTCTGAATTACAATGCCGTCGATCTTGCTTCGGTCGAAGTTGACCATGTTCTGGGCCTGTCGGCTGGCATCCTCCGTACTCGGCCGCTTCATTTCAAAGAATCTAAAATAAGCGAAGCCGGCGAGCGCGATGACTGCCAGGATGAGGGTATTCCTCCAGCTCATACTAGACTCGCCGTTGCCACCACACCATGGTCCCGATCGCGGCGGGTACCAGCGGTATGAACACGAGAAGAATCCAGCGCAGCCGGCGCAACGCCTCTTCGCTCAGGCTGAAGGTAAGAGGCTTCGGGATCTTTGGCGCGATGCCGATTAGTTGTTCGCGACTGAGCAGCCAGTTCACACTGCCAGAGATAAAATCGAGCCCCTGCTGATCTTGAGTGATCGCGTTGTCCTGAACGAAAGTCGAGTTGCTAACTACTACCAGACGCGAGGAATTCAGCTGGACCCGCTGATCTGCACTTCCCCCTTTTTCGACCGCTGCGCCGATTGTTAGCGGCACATTACTGCTTTGCTTCGCGTCAGCTTGCAGTTTTACCTGGTCATCGCTGTTGTAGTCCTTTTCCGCAAAGTAACCTTTTTCTGCCTGGATCAGCGGCTCCAGCCGAATACTGGCAACACGGACTCGGTCCGGCTCAAGCGTAAGTGAAGATGTGCCGCCGAAAAAGAGCGCCCGCACATCGGCCAGCCGTTTTGTGATCGGGCTATCTCCCAAGAAGTGCGCTTGCACATCTCTTGTCAGCGCCAGCTCCTCGATCCCTGTGCGCACAAAAACCATTAGTCGGTCGTCATTCACTTTGATGCCGAGTTCGTTGACAAAGGCGCGAAGCTTTGGCGTTTGCGCCGAAGGATCCACTAGAAGCACTATCCGGCCCTGTTTCTCCCAGAAATCGCGCAACAGTTTCATTTCGCGACCGGAGAAATCGTACTGAGCCCCGATAATCATCACCGCTTTCACGTCGGGCGGAATAGCATCCAGATCGAGTAAGTTCAGCTCCTGAAACTTAATGTTCTCGTTCTCGATAAACGTCTTCAACACGGTAATCGGGCTGGTGCCTTCTGTTAGCGCCGGTTCCTTGTGACCAGTGACGTAGCCAAGGATTTTCTTTTTTCCTTCCACAAGGTCGATCATCGCGCTGGTGATGGCTTGCTCGCCTTTGAACGCGGCCACGCGAGGGCCTTCGCCGAAAGCCATCCCACTCTGATCAAAATCCGCCATCTCGGAGGCCTTAACCGTTTTGTTGCGACCATCATAATCGAGGACCAGCAGGCTCTCGTCCGTAACGACCTTGTATTTGTCGAACAACTCTTTGGCGCGGGAAAGATTCCGCTCGGGATCGATATGCTCGATGTCGACTTTTCCTTTGCCAGCGTATTGATATTCCGTCAGCAAATTCTGCACGTCCGCAGTAATCGGCGTGGTCGGCGCAAAGAAGACCGTGATGCGCATCCGGCCTTTTAACGTGTTGAGGAAACGCTTTGTTTTATCTGAGAGCGCGTATTTTTGGTCGCGAGAAAAATCCCAACGCCTGTAGTGTTTGAAGGCAAGGGAATTCACCATCGCAATGAGAAACAAGACCAGGAGAATCTGTGCGAGAACATTGAAGCCGATTCGAAATCGACGAATTCCTCCCGGTCTTCGGGAACGCTTTGACTTATCAGCCATTTGTCACAGCCTCCACTTGCGGGATTGGAATGCCTGATAAGTGAGCATCAGCATCACAATGGTCATGCTCAGGTAGAGAACAATTGGCCGCGTATCGATCACGCCCCGGGAGAATGTTCCCATGTGTTCGATCGCGGAGAAATAACCCAGCAAATCGCGTGTTGTGGAATTGACATCCAAAAGGATGAACTGAACGAGACCGAGAAAAAATAACAACGTGATTGCGCAGAAAGAAATGACGGCCGCGATGATTTGGTTTCTGGTCAGAACGGACGTAAAACAACCGATCGAGAGATAAAACATTCCGAGCAACAAAAGCATCAGATAGGAACCCAAGTACGCTCCCCAGGAATGCGCAGCAGGCTGGTTTGTTAGTTTAAGAAAAATCCAGAAGTAAAGCAGCGTCGGAACCCAAAGAATCAAGTAAAAGACCAGCGCACCAAAGAACTTTGAGAGCACTACCTGCCAGTCGCGCACAGGGACAGTAGTTAGCGGCTCAATCGTGCCGAGTTTAAATTCCTCAGCGAACAAGCGCATCGTAATAAGTGGAAAGATCAGAACAAAGGCGAACCAGAAGAAGACTGAATTGAAAAATGCTTCCTGATGTACGCGATCGGAGAGTGAAAATAGCTGCGCACTTCGCGCGAAAGCAGAGTGTAAAACTTAAGCATGAATCGATCTTCCGACTGCCATAACGCTCAAACCAGGTCCGGATGGGTAAGCTCTACGAATACATCCTCGAGAGTTGCTCGACGCTGAGTTAGTTCGCGCACGACCCAATGACGATCGGTAGCCAGGCGAAACACTTCTTCGCGTACATCCACACCTGATTCCACTCGGAGCGAGAATCTCTTCCAATCATCCTCGCCGTGAGCGACTACATCGCGCACGCCCGAAATCTTCTTCAGCTCTTCTGCGCCATTGTCGTTTCCGACTTTTGCTTCAAGCACTACTCCGCCAGCTTGCCTGATTCTTCCGAGCAAATTATCCGGCGTATCGCACGCCTCGATTCGCCCCTTGTGAATGATGATCACTCGACTGCATGTCATTTCCACCTCCGGCAAAATGTGCGTCGAAAGCAAAATTGTGTGATCTCTGCCAAGGTTCTTGATTAGCTCGCGCACCTGGCGAATTTGATTTGGGTCGAGACCAATCGTTGGCTCATCGAGAATGAGAAGATCAGGTTCGGCCAACAGCGCGTCCGCCAAACCAACGCGTTGTCGATAACCTTTAGAGAGGGTGCCGATCACCTTCTTTTCGACCTCCTTGAGACCGCAGAGCTCTTCGACATCGCCCACGCGCTCCGCAACCCGCCGGTGTTGGACTCCCTTTAGGGCCGCGCGATAGTTGAGATACTCTGTTACGCGCATGTCGCTGTAGAGCGGCACATTTTCCGGCATGTAGCCAAGGTGCGTCCGCGCCTGTAGCGATTGTTCAAAAACATCGAACCCCGCCACCGTAGCGCGCCCTGACGTAGGCGGCATGAAGCCTGCCAATATTCTCATGGTCGTGGTTTTGCCGGCGCCGTTTGGCCCCAGAAATCCCATGATCTCGCCCTGGCTAACTTCGAAATTCAAATCCTGGATTGCAGGCTGGCCAGCGTAGCGTTTGGTCAGATTTTCAACCTTGATCATCGTGTGATATTCCGTGAGACAATCGAGCGGCGATTGCGTTGCCAATTTTTTATCGTGCAGTCAGAGTTGCGCTGGCGAGCTCCCGGCTTTCCCCGTCAGTACGAATTACGCCCACAATGAATTCTACATTCGCCCCGCTCTCTACGTTTCGAAGTACCTCCTCAATCTGCTTAACAGAACTCGCTTGAGTCTTTCCGATGCGGTAAACCACCAGCCCTCGTTCAATACCTGCATCATCCGCCGGACTGTCCGGTTCGACTGCGCTAATTAGAACCCCGCGCCCTCGCGCATAGCCAAGCGCATCACTCAACTCCTGGTTCAAATCTTGTAACTGCATTCCAAAGAGCTTTTCCGCTCTCGACCCGAATGTTTCGCTGGTAATGACCGGACTTTTCGTCGCAGGCTGGATCTGCGCCGTTTTCTTAAATCGATTGACACTATCACGCACCACTTCTGCCGGAATGGCGAACCCGAGTCCCTGCGTGGGAACCCCCTGTGGTGTGAATGCCATCTTTGCCGACGCGACGCCTACCAATCGGCCGGAGAGATCGATCACTGGCCCACCACTATTACCTGGATTGATTGCCGCATCGGTCTGCACCAGGTCTTTGTATTCCGTATCGTCCACTGTGATATTGCGCTTCGCCGCGCTAAGAACACCACGGCTGATAGAGCTGCCGTAACCGACAGCGTTACCCACTACAATCACTGTCTCCCCAAGCAAATTGGGGGAGATATCGTCGAGGTTGATGAAAGGCAAGGCGGAGCCCGCCTCGATTTTAATGAACGCCAGGTCGGTCTTGTCATCGCCGGCAATGTAGCGAGCGTTATAAGTTTTACCGTCATTTGTCGTCACGTGAATTTTCAAGTCCGCCGCGCGCTCGACTACGTGCTTATTGGTTACGATGTAACCAGCCGGATCAATAATGAAACCGGAACCAAGACTCTGCAAAGTTTGGCGAACCTGGCGCGGCCGGGCGCGGTTGTAGCCGAAAAATTGCGCGTAAAAATCTTCGAAGGGATCGCGCACGGTGCGCCGAACGACCCGTTCAGTATTGATGTTCACCACTACGGGCAACACCTTACCTACAGCCAAAACCGCCGGTTCCGACGCCGGGTCGGCTTGTGCAAAACAAGATGCCGACGGCGTGAGCATTAAGAACGTAGCGAGCACGCCGATTGCGCTACCGGGAGTTGCCACTGCCGCTCTCATTTGACAGCAAGTAACGAAGCCCCCTTCAGACTGTCAACCAGCTGGGTCAGCCTCTCACATCCTGTCATGTTCAGCGAAGCGCTCGCCAAGCAGTAGTTCCTGCAGCCTGGAAACATCTCTGGCTACTGTTTTAGACATGAAGAAGAAATGATCAGAGATTCTTCGCTTCGCCCAGAATGACAAATGAAACCTAGGATTACGATAACTTGCCGCGTTACGTAATCGTCCGAGATTAAATCTGCTATGCGTACGTCAATTGATGCTCGCGCAAATCTCGACCTGATTGAGGAGAATTACCGGCGTTGGCAGCAAAATCCCGAGTCGGTCGATTCCGGATGGTCCGCTTTCTTCGAAGGATTCGAGCTTGGCAATCTGCCTCAGCGCGATGGTGCGGAGGTGGCGGAAGCCGAGGTTCGCGAGGCAGCATTGCAGACACGCGTGGATACCCTCGTTTACGCGTATTGCTCACTCGGTCATACGATCGCGCGAGTCGACCCGTTGGCAGAAGCGCGGCCCCAAAATCCTCTGCTGAGGCTTAGCGAGTTCGGCTTCAGCGAGTCAGATCTCGATTTGCGCGTTTCATCAAAGTTCTTCCTTGATAATCGGCCAATGACGTTGCGTGACATGCTGGCCGGTCTGGAGAGAATTTATGCCGACTCCATCGGCTCGGAATTCATGCACATTCAGGACCCGCGGGTGCGCGAGTGGATCCGGCGGCGACTGGAGACGCGACCGCATAAACATTCAACCCCGCGCGCAGTTCAGGTCGCCCTCTTGCGGGTTCTGCTTGAAGCCGAGTCGTTCGAGATTTTCCTGCACACGCGTTACGTCGGGCAAAAGCGGTTTTCACTCCAAGGCGCGGAATCGCTCATCGCTAGCCTGGATACGATCCTACACAACTGCCCACATGGCGGCGTCGAGGAAATTTGCATGGGTATGGCGCATCGGGGGCGCCTCAATGTGCTCGCGAATTTCCTGCGCAAATCGCTCAAAGTCATCTTCACCGAGTTCAGCGAGAATTACATTCCAGACTTAGTTGCTGGCGACGGCGACGTGAAGTATCACCTCGGCTATCACGCAGTGCGCAGACTCGCCTCCGGGGCTGAGATCGAGATTCGGCTCTCGTCGAATCCGAGCCACTTGGAAGCGGTCGATCCGATCGTGGAAGGAAAAGCGCGAGCACGGCAACGGATTCGTGGCGACACCGAGCATCGCAAAAAGGTGTTGCCGCTGCTGGTGCATGGTGACGCGGCTTTCATCGCGCAAGGCATCGTGGCTGAGACACTCAATCTGTCGCAACTTCACGGCTACAGCACGGGCGGTACGGTTCACATGGTGGTGAACAATCAAATCGGCTTCACCACGCTTCCCAAAGACGCGCGGTCATCTCAATATGCCACTGACGTGGCGAAGATGATCGAGGCGCCGATTTTTCATGTGAATGGCGACGATCCGCTTGCCGTTAAATTCGTTAGCGACATGGCATTCGATTTTCGCCAGCAATTCGGGCGCGATGTTGTCATCGACCTGTATTCCTATCGCCGCTATGGACACAACGAAGGCGACGAACCCTCATTTACCCAGCCCGACCTCTACGCAAAAATCGAGAAGCGCCCATCGGTCACGCAGCTTTACAAACGCGAACTCATCGAGGCAGGCACACTAAGCGAAGACGACGCTGCGTCACTGGAAACCGAGTTTGATCTCCGGCTGGAAATGACGCGAGATGAAGTTAACGCCATCGAAAAACGGAAGGCCAGCGAGAAAGCAAGATTCAGAGAATCGACGGCGATATTTCAGCCGGAATATACAAGCACATCCGAACCGACAGCGATTAGCGAGAAAACGCTCAAGACCATCGTCGATGGTCTGACTCGCGTTCCAGAGGGTTTTGAGGTTCAGCCGAAGATCAAACGCATCGTTCTCGATCATCAGCGCAAACTCTTCGAAGAAGGCGGTCCATATGAATGGCATTATGCCGAAGCGCTCGCCTTCGGGTCATTGCTGTTAGACGGAATTCCGATCCGATTGTCAGGTCAGGACAGTTCGCGCGGGACCTTCAGCACTCGGCACTCGGTCTTATACGACGCGAAAACGGGCAGGCCCTACGTGCCATTGATGCACCTGGTACAAAAACAGGCGCGTATTTGCATTTACAATAGCCCGCTCTCAGAAGCTGCAGTGCTTGGGTTTGATTACGGCTACTCTCTCGATTACCCGAAAATGCTCTGTTTGTGGGAAGCGCAATTCGGCGATTTTGCCAATGCCGCCCAAACGCTTATCGATCAGTTCATCGTCTCAGCAGAATCGAAATGGCAACAGCCAAGCGGAATCGTTCTGTTGCTTCCCCACGGCTACGAAGGCCAGGGCCCGGAACACTCCAGCGCGCGCCTCGAGCGGTTTTTGCAAGCATGTGCCGAGGACAACATCCAGGTCTGCAACCTGACCACCGCCGCGCAGTATTTTCACGTGTTGCGACGTCAGATGAAACGCGACTTCATCAAACCGCTAATCATTATGACTCCAAAAAGTCTGTTGCGCGCCAAATTCGCGTCGTCGCCTGCGGAAGAATTCATTCATGGCCGGTTCGAGGAAATTCTCGGCTCGCCCGACGTTGGCCCCACCGATAAAGTGAAGCGGATCATCTTTTGCTCAGGCAAAGTATATTATGACCTGCTGAAGTATCGCGCTGATCGCAAAATTGACGACGCAGCCATCATTCGCATCGAACAACTGTACCCGCTGGCAGAAAAACGGCTGCGCGAGATGCTCAAGCCATTTCCAAAAAGCGCGAAGCTCGTGTGGTGCCAGGAAGAACCTCAAAACATGGGGGCCTGGACTTTTATCGAACCGCGACTGCGCACGCTTTTCTGCAGCGAAATTGCCTACGCGGGACGCGAGGCCAGCGCCAGCCCGGCTGTCGGCGCGCTCGCCCGCCACAAGCGCGAACAAGCCCGGCTAGTCGCCGACGCCTTCTCGATTTGAGCTAAGTTCGAGCGACGGAATTCACTGACGCGCTATCGGCTAGAACCTTTACGGCCCGCAACTTACATTGCCCACGACCATGTAGGTAGCAGCCGGATGTCCGTTATCGCGCTGCCCCTTAACAAACGTGTGGTCCACAAGAAGAGTTGAACGCTCCAAGAATTGAGTCTGAGGCGTGTCGCCAGTAAACGTTCTTCCGTTAACCGCTCCAAGCAGATCACCCGGGGCTGGACTGCCAACCGCCGATTTCGGTACAATGAGAGTAATTGTTCCATCCGCGTTAAAGCTGCTTCCCGGCAACGGCCCGATGGAAGTTTCTGTCGGCACACCAATGACTAGCCCGACAACGGCGGTAGCAATGGTCCCATAGTCAAAGGTGGGCGTTCCGTTTCCGTCCGTCCTCATGCCGACGTAGAACTGCTCGGCTGCCAGATCGTACGATTGAGCAGCGTATGAGTTCCAAACCACTCTCCACCTGCTGTTGGGCGGCACGCTTGCCAGGTTGGTGACTTTCATTTTCAACATCAGATTGTTTGTGCCCGGAGGCTCAGCGACAGCAATCCAGTCGATAGCGAGTGAGGCAGGCGCTAGCCCTTGGAGTGGCTGTTCCGGATGACCCGGCGGTGTCTTTTGAACGACTAGGCCAGTGCAGGTATCGCCAAGATAGGGCGCGGCGACTTCATTGTTTCCACATGAGGTGCCGACGCTGTTTACTGCCAGCACCTTGTAGTAATACGTCTGGTTAGGATCGGTGGCAGTAGTATCGTCATAGGCTGTCTGATTTCCCGAAACGCTCGTCAACAGAGTCTCAGCACCACTGGCAATGCCTCTCATAATTCGATAGCTGCTAATGTTGGCGTTACCGGTGTCGGCCTCGGACCAAGCGAGATGAACAACCGAGTTCACTCGCCGCACTGTCACCGACGGCATCCCAGGCGCTGATTTCGCGTGCAGCGGCTTTGGCGGATCGAAATTAGCGATCAGTCGCCGTCCGCTCGATTGCCGCGCGATAACGCCTCTGGCTGTGTAGGCGTTGCCCTTTGCTGTAGTCGCTGCCTGCACACAGG
>WNGE01001363.1_pt1 | contig 30926 bp, 30 predicted proteins | sample 5400651 | NCBI WGS metagenome assembly WNGE01 (sample SAMN13153370, study PRJNA577476) | soil metagenome | isolation source: 60 cm soil or saprolite under grassland replicate 2 | place: USA:California | collected 2016-06-15
TCGTCGGCATCAACCACGTTGCGCTCGAGGTCGGGAGCGTCGACGACGCACTCGAGTTCTACGGCCGGATCTTCGACCTCGAGCTCCGCGGCCGCGCCGGGCGCATGGCCTTCATCGACATCGGCGACCAGTTCATCGCGCTCTCGGAAGGCCGGACACAGCCGCCGGACCGGGCCCGGCACTTCGGCCTCGTCGTCGACGACAAAGAGGCGACCCGCCAGGTGCTCATCGACGCCGGCGTCGAGCTCCAGCCCGGCCGCGGGCTCGACTTCCTCGACCCCTGGGGCAACAACATCCAGGTCGTCGACTACCGCGAGATCCAGTTCACGAAGGCTCCCGAGGTCCTTCGCGGCATGGGCCTCGATGACCTGGAGAAGTCGGACCAGGCCCTGGCGGAGCTCCGCGAGAAGGGCTTGAGCGGCTCCGGCGGCTAGTGCTCTTCGATCCGGCGAGCCACGAGTCCCTCGTCGACACACCCTGGTGCGAATCGCGAGCGTGGGCGGCGATCGCCGCGATCGTCGTTGACACCGAGAGCGCCTTCGACGAGCAGGCGCTCTGGCCCGCGCACTCGCTCGACGAAGACGGCGACCACCTGCCGCCGCTCGCGTCGCTCTACCTGGGGGCGAGCGGCGTCATCTGGGCTCTGGACGAGCTCGAGTGGCTTGGCGCGGCAGAGCTCCGGCGCAACTGGGCAACGACAGCCGTGGAGCTACATGACCGCTACCTCTCCAACCCGGACTTCGGAGACGAGCTCGGTCTCCAGGGACCGGTGCCGTCGCTGTTGGCGGGCGAATCCGGGATCCTGCTGGTCGCTCATCGGCTCGCGCCAGCGCCCTGGCAGGAAGAACGGCTCTTGGCCTGCATCCGGGCCAACGTCGCCAACCCGTTCTGGGAGCTGATGTGGGGATCTCCGGGCACGATGCTCGCAGCGGAGGTGATGCACGAGCGAACGGGCGCGGAACGCTGGGCCGAGGCCTGGCGCGAGTCGGCCGACCGGCTCTGGCAAGAATGGCGCGACGAGCTCTGGCTCCAGAATCTCTACCGTAGAGCCATCCACGTTCTCGGTCCGGCCCACGGTTTCGCCGGCAACGTCTACGTGCTCGAACGCGGGCAACTGCTCGACGAGGAGAGGCGGAGAGAGCTCGAGCGGCGTGTCGTAGCTTCAGTCGACAAGTACGCACAGCGAGCCGACGGCCTCGCCCAGTGGCCTCCGGCGCTCGAGCCCGGAAGCTCGACCGAGATCAAGACCCAGTGGTGCCACGGCGCGCCCGGCATCGTCGCTTCACTCGCGACGATTGCGTCCGGCGATCAGCAATTCACGGAGCTGCTCATCGCCGGCGGCGAGCTCATCTGGCGCGCCGGCCCTCTCGCCAAAGGCCCGGGCCTCTGCCACGGGACCGCGGGCAACGGTTACGCGTTCCTGAAACTCTTCGAGCGCACCGGCGACGAGCTCTGGCTCGACCGAGCTCGCGCGTTCGCGATGCACGCCGTGGCCCAGGTCGAGCGGATGCGCAGCACTCACGGCCGCGGCCGCCACACGCTGTGGACCGGGGATCTTGGAACCGCGCTCTACCTCCAGAGCTGCATCGCGGCGGACGCCGCCATGCCGACGCTCGACAGGTTCTAGCGCCTACGTTTGACTTCTCCGGGACGCCGGGAACAGACTCGCTGTCGTTACCGCCTCGAGGGGAGGAGGACTGCGGTGAAGAGACTTCTGCTCACGGCGTCGCTCTTCGCGACGCTCAGCTTCGGCATGCCCGCGACTCTGCTTGCGGACCCGGGCGGGCCCAATCTGCAGCAGCCGATCGACCTCACATGCGACAACGGCATGAGGTTGACCGTCAACCCGGGCACTCTCACGAACCGGGGCCGAATCGCGTGGGACGTCAACGGGACCGGCGTCTTCGTGACCGCCTACCTGGCGTTCACGAACGGCACCGAGACAGACGTGCTGTTTGACAGCAAGCCGGGCCTTAAGAACCTGACCACCTGCAGGGGCGACGCGGGCGGAGGCTTCACGGTCATCGCCACGGGGTTCCTGACCCCGCGTTAGCGCGGGCGCAACCGCTTTCCAGGGACTGGCACCCGCGGGTGCCAGTCCCTAAAAGCGTCGGCACCGACGCGTTACAGTCGTGTCGAAGCCGGCTCAGGCTGCTCCGACCTCGACGAGCCGCACCGACGGCAAAACGTGCAGCGGAGGGCCGGCTTCGTCTTGGGCTAGACGACCGCGGCCTCGCCGAGCAAGGCCTTGGCCTCGGCGAAGAAGTCCGGCACCGGCTGCACGCGGTAGTCGTTGCCGAGCTGCAATGTCTTCGGCCCGGCCGAGGTTTCCAGCGCGACAACGACCGGCGCCTCGCCCGGGTACTCCTTGACGAGCGCAGCAAGCTCCCGGATCAGCCCGGCCTTCGCGCGCAGCGCGTCGATCTTCAGCAGCACCTCGCGCCGCTCCGGCGTCGCCTCGAACGACGAGACCTCGATCGCGATCAGCTTCGTCTCCCCCTCCTTGTGGTCGATCCGCGCCTTGACGACGAGGATCGCGTCCGCGGCGAGCAGCTCGTGCGATGACGCGTAGACCGAGTTGAAGACGACGCACTCGGCCGACCCGATCACGTCGTCGAGCCGGACGAACACCATCGGCTCGCCCTTCTTCGTCGTCACCTGCTTGATGGTCGAGACGATTCCGCCGACCGTGACGATCTCGCCGTCGCGCCGGCGCTCCAGCTCGGCCAAAGAAGCGTCGGTCTTGCGCCGCAACTGGTCGCGCACCGCGTTCAACGGATGCTCGGACACATACAAACCGAGCGTCTCCTTCTCCAGCCGCAGCAGCTCGTTCTTCTCGAACTCGTGGGTTGGGATCTCCGGGTGGTGCTTCGGGGCCGTCTCGACCTCGTCCCCCAGGTCGAAGATCGACCCCTGCCCGGCGATCTTGTCCGCCTGCGAGCGCCCGCCCCACGACAAGGCCTGCTCCACGCACTCGAGCATCCCGCGCCGCGTCGCCCCGGTCGAGTCCAGCGCGCCGCACTTGACTAGCGACTCCAAGGCCCGCTTGTTGGCACACTGAGGATCGACCCGCTCGGTGAAGTCCCACAGCGACTCGAACGGTCCCCCCTCCTCGCGCGCCGCGATGATCGCGCGCGCAGCCGGGTCGCCGACGTTCTTGACTGCGTTCAGCCCGAACCGAATCTTCCCCTCGACGACCGCGAAGTCGTGTGCGGACGAGTTCACGTCCGGCGGCAGCACCTCGATCCCCATCTCCGCGCACGCGGCCACGTAGAACGGCACCCGGTCCTTCGTGTTCATCACCGACGAGATCAGCGCGGCCATGTACTCGCGCGGGTGGTGCGCGCGCAGCCAGGCGGTGCGATAGGCGATCAGCGCGTAGCAGGCCGCATGCGACTTGTTGAACGAGTAGTCCTGCGACTGCTCCATGTCCTTCCAGAGCTGGTTCGCGACCTGCGGCGTCGTGCCCGTCTTCGCGCAGCCCTCGAGGAACTTCTCCTTGAGGGACGCCATCAGTTCGTGGATCTTCTTGCCGATCGCCTTCCGGAGATCGTCCGCCTCGGCCGGCGTGAAGCCGGCGATCTGCTTCGCGATCTCTAAGTAGGACTCCTGGTAGATACAAATCCCGAAGCTCGAGCCGGTGATCGCCTCCAGCCGCGGATCGATATACGCGACCTGCTCCTGGCCGTTCTTCCTCCGCGCATAAACCGGGATGTAAGCCATCGGCCCTGGCCTGTACAGCGCGACGAGCGCGATCAGGTCTTCGAACTCGGTCGGCTTCACCTGCCGCAGGGCCTCGCGCATGCCCGACGACTCGAACTGGAACACCCCCGCCGCATCCCCGCGCGCCAGCATCTTGTACGTCTTGGCGTCGTCCATCGGGATCTTGGTGATGTCGAGTCCGTTCCCGACCAACTCGACCGCCTTGTCGATTACATCGAGGTTGCGCAGCCCGAGGAAGTCCATCTTCAGCAGCCCGAGTGCCTCGACGTCCCACATCCCGAACTGGGTAACGACCTCCTGGTCGGCGCCCTTCTGCTGCAGCGGCACGATGTCGGTCAGCGGCCGGTCGGAGATCACCACGCCGGCGGCGTGGATCGAGTCCTGCCTGATCAGCCCTTCGAGCGGCTTCGCCAGATCGACGATCTCCTTCACAAGGGGATCGGCGTCGTAAGCCTGCTTCAGCTCGGCGCCGCCTTTAAGGCAATCGTCGAGGTACACCTTGGGCCCCTCCGGGATCAACTTCGCAACCTTGTCGACCGTCCCGTAGGGAATCTCGAGCACACGTCCGGCGTCGCGGACAGCGGCGCGCGCCATCATCGTCCCGAACGTGATGATCTGCGCCACGCGGTCGCGCCCGTACTTCTCGGCCACGTAGTTGATCACCCGGTCACGGCCGGCGACCGCGAAGTCGATGTCCATGTCCGGCATCGACTTGCGGCCCGGGTTGAGGAAGCGCTCGAAGAGCAGGTCGTAGCGGATCGGATCGACGTCGGTGATCTCGAGGCAGTACGCGGCGAGCGAGCCGGCCGCTGAGCCGCGACCCGGCCCGACCGAGACGCCGTTCCGCTTGGCGAAGGCGATGAAGTCCCAGACGATCAGGAAGTAGTCGGCGAACCCCATCTCCTTGATCGTCTTCAGCTCGAAGCGCAGCCGCTCGGTCAGCTCCGGCGTCACCGTCTCGTAGCGCTTCTGCAGCCCGCGCTCGCACAGCTCGACCAGGTAGTCGAACGCGTCTCGCCCCTCAGGCACCGGGAACTTCGGCAGCAAGATCTCGCCAAGCGTGAGCTCGACGTTGCAGCGCTCGGCGATCTCGAGCGTGCGCGCGACCGCCTCCGGATAGTCCGCGAAGTCGGCAGCCATCTCGGCCGGCGTCTTGAAGTAGAACTGGTCGGTGTCGAACTTCCAGTGGTTCGGGTTCTTGAGCGAGTCGCCCGACTGGATGCAAAGCAGCGCCTCGTGCGCGCGCGCGTCCTCATGCATGAGGTAGTGGACGTCGCCGGTCGCGACGAGCGGCAGGCCGGCGCTCGCGGCCAGCTCGGCCAGCATCGGGTTGATCCGCTGCTGGATCTCCAGGCCCGCGTTCTGAATCTCGACGTAGGTCGAATCGCGTCCGAAGATCTGGGCTAGCCGGTCGAGGTCGGCCGCCGCGTCGTTCGGCCGGTTCTCCTCCATCGCCTTGGCGACGCGCCCGGAGAGGCAGCCGGAGAGCGCGACCAGTCCGTCCGAGTGCCGCTCGAGCAGCTCCCAGTCGACGCGAGGCTTGTAGTAGTAGCCCTCGAGGTACCCCGCCGAGGAGAGCTTGATCAAGTTCGAATAGCCGGCGTTCGACTCGGCCAGCAGCGTCAGGTGCGCGTAACCCTTCTGCTGAGCCCGGCGGTCGTCGGCGACGTAGACCTCGCAGCCGATCAGCGGCTTGACTCCCTGCTTCGTCGCCTCCCGATAGAGCTCGACCGCCCCCGCCAGCGAGCCGTGGTCGGTGAGCGAAACCGCCGGCATCTCGAGCTCAGCGGCCCGCGCCGCGAGCCCCGGAATCCGGCAGGCTCCGTCGAGGATCGAGTACTCGGAGTGGACGTGGAGGTGGACGAAGGGCGCCTCAGGCACGGCGCTCAACGATAGCGCCGGGTCAGGACCGCACCCGCGCCGATTTTGTCCCTCGCAGGAACGAAATCACCGCGCTACGGTTCCAAGCGTGCAGCGAACCCTCATCCAGCGAGTTCACAATCCGCGCAACCGAACATGCGGCTGTGATCCCGACTGCTGGTGCAGGAGAACCGCGCTGGGACGGGCGGTGAAGTGGTGGTTCCCCGGCCGCTATTTCGGCCTTCACCACAAGGGTGGTGGCTCGGCCGAGTGGAAGCGGGCTCAGGACGCCACGCAGTAGCGGGAACGAACTACCCGAGCGCGGCGTAAGCTCCGCCGAGTCGTGCGGCCCGTCACCATCGCCGGTCGGTTAGTGAAACGAGGAGGTCGTGTGGCCAAGCGAGTTGGGCGTTTGGCGAAGCGGGCTGCTCGCGTCGTCTTACCCCGGTGACCCCGCCGAGCTAGAAGAACAGAATCTTGATCACCCAGGCGAGCCCCACCAGGCCGAAGGCGAGAATGAAGAACAGGTAGAGGAGGCTCTGTGCTTTGGCCGTGCGCGAGCGCTCGCCCGCCACGTGGCGCTCCTTCGAAGACGGCGCCTCGAGCACGGCCTTGACGGCATCGAGCGGCGTCAGCTCGGCGGCTCCTTCGAAGGCCTGCGCGAGCGACCTCTCGACGTAGTCGTTGATCCGGTCGACGAGCTCGCTCTGGCGTCCGGGTTCTACCGGTACCGGCGCCTTCGTTCGAGGTTCGGGGAACGCACTGGGGAGACCGTCGACGACCACCTGGTAGAGCCGCTCCGGATGATCCATGTCCTTGAGCGTGTACTCGCCGATCTCCTTCAGTTCGGCCGCCGGTCCGAGCAGCGCCTTGGTCGTCTCGGAGACGAGAATTTGCCCGCCGTGCGCCGCCGCGCCGATCCGCGCCGCCCGGACGACGTCGAGCCCGAGGTAGCCCTCGTCGCCGAGCGAGGGCTCGCCCGTGTGCAGCCCCATCCGCACCTTCAGTTCGACGCCGTCGGGCCAGTCGTTCGTCGCTAGCGCGCGCTGCGCGGCGACGGCCGCCGCGACGCCGTCGCGGGTACTCGTGAACGAGAAGAAGAAGGCATCACCCTGGCGGTCGATCTCATACCCACCAGCTCCCGTACAGCTCTCGCGCATGATCCGGCGGTGCTCGGCCTCGACGGCTGCATAGTCGTCGGCAAGCTGCTGGAGCAGCCGCGTTGAGCCCTCGATGTCCGAGAACAGGAGCGTCACCGTGCCGGCGGGGAGGCTCACGCCTCCGAGGCTAACGAGCCGCGCTTCCACCGGCTCAAACCAGCCGCGTCGCGGGCTTGCCTCTCGGGTGTCAAGTACGATACTCCGAACTTCTCAAAGCGAACGCAGGCCATCGTGAGGAGAGCGCTGATGGACCGGAGCTGGGTCTCCGTTCAGAACATCCAGCTGCCTCGTTGTGAAGCACCCCGATCGTCGGGGATTCTCCGCTGGACGTCAGTCTTCGTGGCGGTTCTCCTTTGCGCCTCGGCATTCGTGGCCACAGCCCGGGCCGAGGATCGTGCACCGCCAGCCCCGGACGGCGCGCCGTTGTCCTCGGACTCGACCCCCAACGACGGGGCTTCCGCCAGCTCGCCCGACAGCTCCGCCACTGCGACAGAGACCTCCGCTGCAACAGACGCTTCGGCCGCAACTGACACGTCCGCCGACGCGACAGGCGCCACTGAGACTTCCGCCGCGACAGACACCTCGGCTGCGACAGACACGTCCGCCACCGCGATAGACCCAACCGACACCCCCGGCGCCACAACAGACACTGCCGCCGCGACGACAGAAGCCACGGACACCCCCGGGGCTGCAGCAGACACTTCCGCCGCTACAACAGGCACACCGGGTGCTACGACAGACACCTCCGGCGCCGCAGCCCCAGATACGTCCGGCGGCTCCGACGCGCAGGCGCCTGATAGCACCGGCGGAGCGACGAGCGCCTCAACGGGGGCCGTCGCTTCAGCGCCCACGCCAACTCCCGCAGACGCGGGTGCCCCCACGGAAGCGGGGGCTTCGACGTCTGCGGCCAGTGGCAGTACGGATCCGGTGCCTGCGGGCTCACCGGCGCCGACCGACCGCAACGAAGCGACGATCGCGGTCGTGCCGACTTCCAAGCTCGCGCGGAAGATTGGCGCGGTCGGCGTGGTCCGCTCGAAGGTCGATTGTCGGATGATCGTCGTCTGTGGCTTGGCCCCTCTGGCGAGAGCGCCTTCCGACTTCGAGCGGGTTCTCTTCGGTCGGTACCCTGCCTGCGAGGCGGCACGGGCCGGGCTGCCAGGGGGGAGGCCGGGAGGAAGCAGCGGCCGGCCGGATGGCGCGCCGCGACCAAGATCCCCTCGCCTACCCGCTCCGGACCCTCAGCCTCAGGGGCCAACCGCTCCCGGTTCCGCGCCGGGGCCCGGCGGCACAGGGGGCTTTCACAGCGGGGCCGACCTAGGTTTCAGCGCGACCCTGCTCAGCCTCGCGCCTCTTTGGGGCAGTCGTCCGGTTACGCCTTATGAGCGGCGCCCGCGCACGGTGCTCCTCGTCCTTTCGCTCGAGCGTCCTGGCTAAGGCCTAACGCCCGCCCACCCGCATGTGCGGGGCGCCTCCGGCTGCCCCTGCGTCGGGACGAGTTCGAGTACGAAAGGAGGCCTTCGAATGAGCAGCGACCCTGTGGGTCGACAGTTCAGTCGGATTAACGAAAGCACTGCAAGCGATGATGACTTGGGCGCCGAGCTAGAGGACTCGCTCACCCTTTACTTCCGCGGACTCGGACGGGTGCCGATTCTCTCTCAGGCCCAGGAGCGCGCGCTCTTCCGTCGCTTGGAAGCGGGAGACGAGCGTGCGAAACGGCTTCTGGTCGAGGCTAACCTGCGGCTCGTCATCTGGATCGCGCGTCAGTATGCGCATCACGACGTCCCGCTGCTCGACCTCATCCAGGAAGGGAACGTCGCACTAACGAGAGCGGTCGAGAAGTTCGACCACCGGCTGGGTTTCAGGCTCTCGACGTACGCCACTCTGTCGATCAGGGGGGCGGTCGAGAGAGCGGCGGAGCGCCATGCGCGCGTGATCACGGTGCCAAGCCAGGTCGGAAGGCTAATTCGAGCAGTTCGGAGATCGCGTCAGATTCTCTTCCAGCGCCTGAATCGCGAGCCCCTGCTCAGCGAGATCGCCACCGAGACGGGGCTTGACGCGCACCGCGTCCACAAATTACTCGAGTACGAGCGCCATCCCGTCAGTCTCGAGTCTCCTCCGGAAGAGGGACAGCGGACCCGCATGGAGCTGCTGGAAGACACCAAGTCAGCTCATCCGGAAGCGAGGATCGTCGAGCGCCTGCAAAGAGAGGAGGTCGCGACCATCCTCAACTCGCTCGACGATCGCCTCCGCCTCGTACTCGAACTGCGGTTCGGGCTTTCGGGACAGGCCCCGCGCTCGCTCGTCGAGGTCGGGAAGGAGCTGGGAGTGACAGGCGAGCGGGCTCGCCAGCTCGAGGTGAGGGCGCTCGACAAGATGCGCACGCTTGGGCCTGATCTCCGTGACTATCTCGAGGTTGCGTGAGGCGGACGAGACGTGGCGGAGGTGACATCGTGCACAAGGCCTGGGCAGAATTAGGCTGCGCCCAGAAGGCATCCTCTCCCCACTTCTGGGCGCAGCCCTCCCTCTATTCACTCCAGGAATGGCGAGAACGCAACCCCATCTTGAAATGGCGCTGCGGCCATCGTGCGGCGTCCTTCTCTTGTCGTTGTTTGTCGACCGCGGAGGTTGGCTCGACCTCGCATGCCGTTGCGAATCGGAATGCGTTCAAGTGACCGTCCGATTGCGCCGAAGAGAACCTAGGTGTCGAAAACGCCAGTCGGCGAGTCGCGGGAGCAGAAATGAAGCAGATGGTCGCGCGAATCGGTCCTCTCTTGCCCGCCTTCGCGACCGTGGGCGCTTCCGTCTGCGCTTCGTCGCTTCTCCTAACGACGGGGCCCCAAGCGCTCGGACCGCCGCCGGTCGTGCCGCCGCTCACGACGAAGGTGGGGCGTGTCGTCGCCTCGTTCTCGCCTCCGGCGCAGCCCTTGTCGCGCAGCCGCGGCCCGGCCGCGCGCCCGGCCGACCGTCGGAGCCTCTCCGCCCCGGCTTCCCGGTCAGCGACATCGACGCCCACTTCCCGCGGCTCCTCGAGGCCGGTTAGCCCAGCTGGGGCGTCGAAGGCCCCGCCGCCTTCGCCGCCGAGCCCAGCATCCCCTGCGCCGCCGGTTACGCGGCTACCCGCGTCGGTGCCGATCCCGAAGGTTTCGACGGATCAAGAGAAGCGTCCGCAGGACGGGAACAAGCCAGGATGGGGACACGGGGATCCCAATCACGATCACACTGGACCGCCGGGTAAGGGGTCAACGGGCCAAGAGAACCAGGCGACGACCACTCCGGCAGCGCCGCCCGTACCCGAGGGCGACCAGCACGGCTCGGGCAAGAATGGAGGGAAGAAATCAACGCTCCGCTGACCGGAAAGCTCCGTCTGGCGGCTGCACTCGTGCTGCTCGTGTTGCCACTGGCGGTGGCTTTCTGGGCGTTTGCCGGCTGGGATTCAGGCAAAAAGCGCTCGAACGCGGACGCGCGGTTGCAGGCCCGGCTGCAGATCGCGGTCACTGACTACGCTCGCATCCTCGGCAACGCCGAGCAACGGGCGCGCGACCTCGCCTCATCGCCGCGCGTCCAACGGGCGCTTGCTCGTCGCGACCGGCGCCAGCTTGCGCGGCTCGCCGGCCGCGACGTCTCCTTCACGCTCGGACGTTCCGCAGGATCGGCAACGCCGGACGCCGCGGCCCGCAGCGTCGAGGTGGTCGCGCGCGGGCGGACGCTCGGCCGGGTGATCGTGAAGGTGCCGTTCGACACACGTCTTCTCGCGCAGCTCGAGCACGCATCGGGCCTTCCGGAGGGCGGCACGCTCGGCTTCGCCCGCGGTGAAGCGCTCTGGCTCGGGCCAGCCGGCGGCCAGACGCAGGCGAGGCTTCCCCTCGGCCGCGCGGTCGATCTCACAACCGGCGGTGAGCGGTACCGGGCGCTCGCGAGCCTCTTGGGCGCTGGACCGCATCCGACGAAGCTCGTCGTGCTCGCCCCGGTGTCGAGAATCTCCGCAGACGCGAATGCCGCTCGCTGGCGGGTCGTTGCTGTCGGCTTCAGCGTGCTCGTCGCGGTCCTGCTGGTCGGCTATGCGCTGGCTCCCGCAATCGCCCGCAATCGGCTCGCAAAGCAACAGCGGACCCAGGCAGGGCGGGTGCTCTCACACGTTGGCGACGGTGTCTTCCTGATCGACTCGGAGGGCGTGATCCGCCTCTGGAACACGGCGGCGGAGGCGATCACCGGCCTCGCCGCCGACGACGTCTGTGGGCGTTCCGCAGAGGTCGCCCTCTCGGGTTGGCGGAACGTAGGGCCACTCGTCCCCGTTGCCTCGCGCCCCGGGGACCAGGCCGAGATCTCACGGGCGGAAACCGTCCCGCTCGATGTCGAGGGGCGCGAACTGTGGCTGTCCGTCGCCGGCGTCGCGTTCACAGACGGCACGGTCTACGCGTTCAGGGATGTCACGAACGAGCGGCGGCTCGAGACGATGCGAACCGAGTTTGTCGCGACCGTCTCACACGAGCTGCGGACGCCGCTCGCGTCCCTGCACGGTGCGGCGATGACGCTGAGGCAACGCCACGAACGTCTGGATGCTGACACCCAGGACGAGCTGTTGGACATGATTGCGGAGCAATCGAAACGGCTCGCCGAGCTCGTCGAGGAGATCCTCCTGACTGGCCAGCTCGATGCGGGGTCGCTGCGCGTCGCGAGCGAGCCGTTCGATCCCGAGCAGCTCGTCCGCACGGTGGTGGGGGAAGCTCGACACCGTACTCCGGAAGGGACGAGCCTTGAGATTTTTGCGCCAGCAGCCCTGCCGTACGTCGTCGGCGACGGCGTGCGGACGCACCAGGTGCTCGCGAATCTGATCGACAACGCGATCAAGTATTCGCCCGGCGGAGGGCGGGTTGAAGTGGCCGCCGAGCAGGATGGAGAGTCAATCCGATTCTCGGTCCGGGACGAAGGACTGGGGATCCCCGTCGGCGAGCAGGACCGAATCTTCGAGAAGTTCTACCGCCTCGATCCGGATAACCGCCATGGTGTCGGCGGGAGCGGGCTCGGGCTCTACATCTGCCGCGAGCTCGTTCATTCGATGAAAGGCCGGCTCTGGGTCGAGTCTGCGCCAGCACGTGGAGCGACGTTCGTCTTCGAGCTGCCGATCGCCGAGCCGCTCCTCGCGGAGGTGTAGCCGCGGCCGCAGGCCGGCCGCGGTTCCGGTTCCGCGGAGTGAACGGTCTGGGTCAGTCGGACGACTTGGACATGTTCCCGGTGCTGCGAGCAACAGAGACGACAACCTCCGCCAGATCGAGCACGGCTCTCGACTTGACGACATAAGCGGAGGCTCCAGCGGCACGTGCCGCCTCGAAGCCCTCATCTCCCCGGTCAACGAAGATCGAGCCGCTGACCAGGACGACCCGACACTCCGGCTGATCCTTCCGGATCAGCCTTGTCGCCTCAAGACCATCCAGACCCGGCATCACGACATCCATCGCCACCACCTCGGGACGCAACGCCGCGGCTTGCCTCACCGCCTCATCGCCGCTGGCGGCACCGCCCACGACCTCAATGCGCCGATCGGCGGCGAGCGACACCTTCGCCGCCTCGACGAAATCCGGGTCGTCGTCAACAACGAGAACCCGGACCTTCTGCTCCTGTCGAGCTACCACAGACTAATCCCCCGGACGTGAAGGAGAAATCGATTCATGAGCCTGCGCCACGCACCCGCACCTACAGCCGGTCCCCGTCCCTGACGAGGTCGACCCGGCCCGCTGCGTCGGAAGCTTCCTCTGAGCGGTCACGGAGAGGTCGATCCGCTCATCCAGATGACCTCTCTGTGCCACCGAAACTCTCTGGCTACTCCTCGACCTGGTCCGCGATCGTGAACGCAACTTGGTCTTGCTCGACGCTGGCGTCGAGAACCTTCTCGTCGAGAAGCGAGGCCGCCTCCGGCTCGAGGAAGACGCGGGCTCCCTGTTCGTCGATCACTTCGTCATCCTCAGCGGGCAGCGGAACGACCGCGAGGTGGAAGTTCGCCTGCGTTCCTGCCCGTTCGGCAACCATCCGCAGACCGCTCGTCTCGGAGGCCTCGTTCGAGGACGAAACGATGCTTTTCACGGCCTCAACCGCGTTGTCGGTGAGTGCGAGCAAGCGCGCTCACCTCCTTCCTGGTTGGTTCCGGTCGGAGCAGTCCAGGCTAGCAGTGGCTCTGCGATCCACCGTCTGCGAGAGCCTGAGCTTCGGCGAGCGCCGACTCGGTGTGCTCGTGGGGGAGCAGCTCATAGGCCACTCCCGCCTCGTCGAGCGCGCGCGTCAGATTTCCGTGGCCATCCGGCTAGCGCTTGGCCGGTTGCTTCTTCGGCTCGATCCGGGCGGCGCCTGCCGCGGGTGCCACGATGCTTTCGCGGCCGTCCTCCCAGCGTATGCGGTACCGCGGCGGCTGCTGCTTGAGCACCTCCTCGATCACGCCGCTGTGAGCGGGCTGGCCCACCCGCTCGGACTCGAAGACGATGTTGTCGCCGATCTGAGCTTCCATTCCACTGCCTCCTTGGGAGCTCTCGTTCGCAAGTGTTGTTTTACCGCGTTCGCGATCCGGATGTGATTCCAGTGCGCTCTCGAACGTCGAGCCGATTAGGCTCATCGCGATGGGCAGAATCGAAAATCGACTCAACGAGCTCGGGCTGGAGCTACCCGCGCCGATCGTCCCCGCCTGGCAACTACGAGCTCGTGAAGGTTCACGGCGGACTCGCGTACGTCGCCGGGCACGGGCCTTTCGACGGGGCGAAGCCGATTGCTCAGGGCGTCGTCGGCCGCGACCTGACACTGGAAGAGGGCTACCAAGCAGCGCGCTCGACCGGCCTCTCGATGTTGGCTTCTCTCAAGCGCGAGCTCGGAGAGCTGGATCGGGTGACGGAGTGGATTCGCGCCGTCTGTTACGTCTATTGCGAGCCAGGCTTTGCCCAAAACGCGGCCGTCACGAACGGCTTCAGTGACCTCATCGTCGAGCTGTGGGGCGAAGCGGGACGTCACGCACGCTCGTCGCCAGGGCAAGGCCCGGCCCCGCTGAACGTCCCTGTGATCGTCGACGCGATTGCAGCCGTCGTGTAACCGACGACAGGCTGTATTCTTTACTCAGATGGCACGAGTAAAGAAGAACCGCCGGCGAGGCTACACCAGGGTTTCCAGCAAGCACCAGGTGACAATCCCCCAACAGGCGCTCGACGCGGTCGGACTTGGCCCGGGTGACGAGCTCAAGGTCGACGTCGACCGAGGGGGCAGGATTGTGCTCAGCCCAGGGGCTCAAACCGAGGACAGGCGCCGCGCGATTGCGGAGACATCGGGCATGCTCGCCGGCGTCTACCGACCGGGCGGCCTTGAAAAACTGCGCGACGAGTGGCGCTGATCGTCCTCGACGCGAGCGTCGTGATCGCTCATCTCGATCCCGCAGATGTTCACCACGAGCGCGCGACGGCCCTGCTCCTCGACCATGCTGACGACGATCTGCGATTGCCCGCTTCGGCCTACGCTGAGACCCTGGTCGATCCGGCGCGCTCCGGTCGGCTTGACGAGGTCCGTGATGCGATCGACTCGCTCGGGCTTCGGATCGAACCAATCGACAAGGCAATCGCCGATCGCGCTGCGTCCCTGCGCGCACGCAGGCGCGCGTTGCGTCTTCCGGACGCCCTCGTCCTCGCTTGCGGGGAGGCGCTGGAGGCGGACACGATCGTCACGGCCGACCGCCGATGGCGCCGCTTCGAACGCGTGCACGTGATCGGCTGAATGCCAGGGAGGCGAGCGGAGATGATTGAGAACCCCTTCGACTTCACCGGCCGGACCGCGCTCGTCACGGGCTGCGGCAGCGACAAGGGAATCGGCTTCGCGACGGCCCGGCTGCTTGCGCGACTCGGCGCCGGCGTGGCGATCACCTCGACCACGGCCGAACGGATCGAGGCGCGCGCCTCGGAGCTGCGAGGCGCCGGCGCCAATGTCGTCTCGCACGTGGCCGACCTGACGGATCGCGATCAGGCCTTCGAGCTCGTCGCCGCCGCGCAGGAGGCGCTCGCCCCGGTCGAGATCCTCGTCAACGCGGCCGGCATGGTCCAGACCGGGACGCCGGCTGTCGGCGCGCCCTTCGGCGAGCTCACGCCCGAGGACCTGCAGCGCGAGCTCGAGATCACGCTGAAGACGGCCTTCCACACGACGCAGGCGGTGCTTCCGTCGATGGTCGAGCGACGCTACGGACGGATCGTCATGGTCTCGTCGGTGACGGGCCCCTACGTAACCGCGCCCGGCTCGACGGCCTACGCGACGGCGAAAGGCGCGATGGACGGGATGATGCGAACGATCGCGTTCGAGAACGGCCGCTTCGGAATCACCGCGAACTCCGTCGCCCCGGGCTGGATCGCGACGCACTCGTCGACGCCGGATGAGCTCACCGCCGGACACCACACCCCGATAGGGCGCCCGGGGACGCCGGACGAGGTGGCCGGACTGATCGCGTATCTCGCATCCGAGTCGGCGGCCTACGTCACCGGCCAGTCGGTCGTCGTCGACGGCGGCAACATGATCCAGGAGCCACACGGGGACGACCTATACGACGCCGAGTAGGTGATGCCGAGCCGCTCTCGAGGCTTCGGTAGAGATGGAACACCATCCGCTCGAAGACGTCCACCGGCCCCGTCGTCGATCGTAGTAGCCGCCGGAAACGTCTACGAGCTCGCGAACGTGTCCAGCTCGAGCTGATCGACCTGCACGGACGACCCTGCAAAATCGCGGCGCCCGCGAAACGACTCCTCGAGGCGCCGCAGCCGAGCCCGTCATGTCCGGCCCCCGGTCAGGAGGTCGCGGTGATCGAGATCCCGCCGCGCGCTTTCTGCCTGAGCGTCACCTTCACCTCGTCCGCCGGCAGCTCGAGCACCTCGGCGACGTCATCGCGGATCCTGACCGCGAGCGCCTCGCAGAAATGCGGCTCGTCGCGGAAACCGACCAGGTAGAGCTTGAGCGACTTCGATTCGAGGCAGAGTGCCCGCGGCCGATATTCGATCGTGGCCACGTAGAGGTCCGGCTGGCCGGTGACCGGGCAGACGGCGGCGAGCTCGTCGCTCGTCATCTCGACCTGCGAGACGCCGGGATTGGCGAAGGTCTCCAGGCCGCCGTAGTGCTCGGAACCGGGATGGCCCAGCGCGACGAAGTCGCTCGAGCGCGAGCTCTCTTCCACAGTTCGTACTGTAGGCGTATGAGCCGCGTGTATCTCGCCGGGCCGCCGTATGCGGAGGAGTACCGCCGCCGCGCGGTAGCGCTCGTTCGCGAGATCGGTTGGGAGCCTGTCGATCCGATGCGGCGCGATTTCCGAGGGCAGACGGAGGGACACGAAGCGAAGATCGTCGACGGCGATCTCGCCGAGATCGACTCATGCGACGCCGTCCTAGCCGCCTTCATGTCCCCCGACGAGGGCACGGCGATGGAAGCCTGGTACGCACACAGCCTCGGAAAACGTGTTGTCGCCTACACCGGCGGAACGCCGCCGCATCCGTGGGCCGTCTACGTCTCCGACGCCGTCCACGTCGACCTCGAACTCGCGGTACGAGCCCTCAGCGAGGAATCGTGAGCGTGCTCGAGGCGCCGCCGCCGCGGTTCTCCGCGGACGAGGTCGCGACGATCGCCGCGGCGCTGTTCGGTCTCGATGGCCGGGCGAGCGACCTCGGCAGCGAGCGCGACCAGACGTTCTTGATCGACGACGGCGGCGCGGGTGGCGTGCTGAAGATCTCCAACCTCGGCGAGGAAGCACCGGTGCTCGAGCTCGAGATCGAGGGCATTCTGCACATTCAGCGAGTCGACCCCGAGCTGCCGGTCGCGGCGCCGCGGCTGAGCCTGAGCGACGAGCACTGTCCTACCTGGGACGGCCCCGACGGCCCGCATTTCGTCCGGCTGTTCCAGCGCCTACGCGGCCGCGACGGCGGGCCCGAGCTCGACGAGCGAGCGCTCTTCTCCTACGGACAGACGCATGCGCGCCTGAACCTCGCCCTGCGCAGCTATTTCCACCCGGCGGCGGGACGGAAGTTGCTCTGGGACGTGCGCAACGCGACCGACCTCCGCGAGCATGTCGAGGCGATCCCGGACGCCTCGCGGCGCCGGCTTGTCGAGACAGTGCTCGACCGCTTCGAGGAGCGCGTCGCCCCGCGCTGGGCGCTGCTGCGCGCCCAGGTCTGCCACGGGGACCTCAACCTCGACAACGTGCTCCTCGACGACGAAGGCCGGATCTCCGGCATCACCGACTTCGGCGACATCAACTTCACTGCGCAGGCCGCGGACTTTGCGATCGCGCTCGCGTCGCTGCTGCGCGGACGCCCCGCCGACGACGTCTTTCGCATCGGGCGGATCGCGATCGACGGCTACCAGTCGCGGATCCCGCTCGAACAACTCGAGCTCGAGCTGCTCGGCGAGCTGGTCGCCGCGCGCTTGGCGGCGATCGTCACGATCAGCGCCTGGCGCACGGAGCGCTACCCCGAAAACGCCGAGTACATCCAGGCCTGGGACGACGACTCGTGGGCGCTGCTCGAGCAGTTCGACGCCCTCGGCTACGACGAGGTCGCGCGCGAGCTTGGAGCGCCGCGGCCGACCGTCCCGACGCAGGAGCTCGCCTACCGTCGCTCGGCCGTCCTCGGCCCCGCGCTGACCGAGCTGACCTACGACGACCCGGTGCACGTGGTTCGCGCCGAGGGCGTCTGGCTCTACGACGCGGACGGAAACCGGCTGCTCGACGCCTACAACAACGTTCCCGTCGTCGGTCACTGCCACCCGCGCGTGACCGAGGCGGTCGTGCGCCAGACGCGGCTGCTCAACACGCATGCGCGCTACCTGTACGAGCCGCTGATCGAGCTCGCCGAGCGGCTGGCGGCCTCGATGCCGCCGGGCTCGGGCCTCGACACGGTGATGCTCGTCAACTCCGGCAGCGAGGCGAACGAGCTGGCCTGGCGGTTCGCCCTCGCCGCGACCGGCGGGCAGGGCGGGATCATGACCGAGCACGCCTACCACGGCGTCACGACGGCGATCGCGGATTTCTCCCCCGAGGAATGGCCCGCCGGCTACCGGCCGACGAATGTGGAGACGATCGCCCCACCGGGCACCGGCGGCACGGACATGCAAGCGGCGCTCGAACGGCTACGAGTGCCGCTGGCAGCGACGTTCCTTGACGGCGCCTTCACGAGCGACGGCATCCGGTTCGCGCGGCCCGAGGACGTGGCCGGGATCGTCGAGGAGACGCATGCCGCCGGAGGCCTCTTCGTCGCCGACGAGGTCCAGGCCGGCCACGGCCGCACGGGCGACCACCTCTGGTCGTTCGAGCACTACGGCGTAACGCCCGACCTCGTCACGCTCGGCAAGCCGATGGGAAACGGCTACCCAGTCGCGGCCGTGATCACGCGCGGGGAGATCGCCGAGCGGCTGGCCGCGACGACCCACGTCTTCAGCACGTTCGGCGGTAACCCCGTCGCCGCCCAGGCGGCACTGGCCGTGCTCGACGTGATCGAGGACGAGCGCTTGGTCGAGCACGCCGCCCGGGTCGGCTCGCGCCTGATCGGCTCGCTCGAGCAGCTCGGCGCAGAAGTCCGCGGCCGCGGCCTACTCGTCGGCGTCGAGCTGGCCTCCGCGGAGCAGGCCGAGCGCGTCGTCAACCAGGTCCGCGACGAGGGAATCTTGATCGGACGCACCGGCCGAGACGAGAACGTCCTCAAGATCCGTCCACCGCTGGTCTTCGCGGACAAGCACGCTGACCAGCTTGTGACCGCCCTGCGTGAGCTTTTGTAGGGACTGGCACCAAAGGTGCCAGTCCCTGCGGCGGTTCGATCGCGTCCGCGTGAACTCGTGAGCCGGCCGTAGGGCTCACGCTGCGCCGGTCAGAACTGGGAAAACTTTACTCAGACTTTGCAGCGTCGCCGGTTGGAAAAGAGCTGCTCCGGGCAGGTTTTCGGCGAGCCACAACCTACCGCGAAGGGAAGTGAGGCTAGATGCGACGTCTGATTCTCGGTGTCGTCGTCGCCTGCGTAGTCGCCGCGTCCGCGGCGAGCGTGGCGCCGGCGAAGAACGGAAACGGCGTCATGTGCGTCCTCCATGCGAGGCTGACGGCCACGAGCGAAACGACAGGCTCGACGTCAACCGCCAAGGGCCACACCCAGATCAAGGTTCGTGCCAACGGCACGATCGAGTTCAAGACCCACATCCTCAACAAGAACGGCGAAACGTTCGTCGCCGGTCACATCCACCTGGCACCAGTCGGCGTCGCCGGCCCGATCGTCGTGCCGCTGTTCGTATCGCCGACTCCGGCGACAAGTGCGCGCCACATTAGGCAGAGCGGCATGGCAACGCCGAACGCGGGCACGACTGGCGCGGCCCTGTGCACCAACCCGAGCGCCTACTACGTCAACTACCACACGACGGCGTTCACGGGGGGCGCAATCCGCGGCCAACTTCACTAGCAACCGAGGGGAACGAGGGGCGGGCGAGGGCTCGCCCCTTGCCTTCCGTCGAAACCCTCCTGGCTAGGAGGTAGCGGTGATCGAGATCCCGCCGCGCGTGGTCAACGCCTGCGCGACGACGGCATCATGATCGGCCGAACCGGCCGCGACGAGAACGTCTGGAGATCCGGCCCCCGCTCGTCTTCGCCGAGCACGCGGACCTGCTCGTCGAGGCGCTTGCGCGCGCGACTACCGGGAGCTGAGAACGTGGAAGCCGGTCACCGGGTGCAGCTCCGCGTAGTTCCACGCATGTCCCGACTGCCCGTGCGGGAAGTCGAAAAAGAGGACGCCGGCGACGCGCACCCGCAGGCCCGGGTGGATCCAGGACTCCCCGACCGGGCCGCCGACCGCGCGCTCGAGCTCGGCCCGCGCCGTCGACATCGCGTAGCGATGCTGGGCCCCCGACGTGCAGGCGGCGAGCGGCATCTCGGCGATCATCGTCGCGCCGCCCTGCGAGAGCATCAGGTGGTAGTCGGAATCCGCCTCCCGCTTGACGCCGACAAGCCGGGCCTGGACGCCGAAGACGCGCGACTCGAGCGGGCCGCGGGAGTCCTGGCCACCCGGGCTTGCCCGCAGCGATCCGAGATAGCGAACGGTCGCGGGCCTCACGGCGAAATCAACGTCTCGCGCCCGAGGATCGGAGAGCGTCTTGACCGGCCAGCGCTCGACGCCGCAGCTCGCTCCTCGGATCGTCCGAGTCGCCTCGTGCTCCTCGCCGGCCTCCGCCCCGGCCGGATGGGAGCTCCGTGTCCCTGGCGCGGGACGACCACGGCCGAGACCGAGGTCGCGGCGGTGACGATCGCCGCGACGATGATCACACGCGCGATCACAGAAGGCTGGTCGAACGGGACATGTCCTTGATCTTAGGAACCGGATCAGAGGAAGATCGTCGGGCAGGCACCTAAAGGAGGTTCTCGCTATGGCAGCCACGGCCAATGCCGCCGAACGACGCGACGCGCTCGTCGAGCGCCTGTTCATGGACGCGATCAGCGCGTTCGATCTGCTCTCCGTCTACCTCGGCGACGTCCTCAGGCTCTACAGGACGCTCGCCGACAAGGGCCCGCTCACGTCCGCAGAGCTGGCAGAGGCCGCGGGCATTCACGAGCGCTATGCCCGCGAGTGGCTGGAGCACCAGGCGGCCAGCGGCCTGCTCGAGCTGGAGCCGAACGGCGACGCCCGCCGCTTCCGGCTCCCCGAAGGCCACGACGAGGCGCTCCTCGACTCATCTAGCCTGAGCTACATCGCGCCGTTGGCCCGCTCCTTCGCCGGCGCGGTCAAGCCACTCGAAGCGTTGCTCGCGGCCTTCCGGAGCGGCGAGGGTGTCCCCTACGCCGACTACGGCGACGACCTGCACGAGGGCCAGGCCGCCTTCACCAAACCGCTGTTCGAGAACCTGCTCGCGAAGGAGTGGCTACCGGGCGCGCCGGAGATCCACGAGCGCCTGCTGGCCGACCCGCCGGCCCGCGTCGCCGACGTCGCCTGCGGCCAGGGCCGCTCGAGCATCGAGATCGCCCGCGGCTACCCGAAGGTGCTGGTCGACGGGATCGACTCCGACCACGCCTCGATCGCGCGCGCCCGCGAGCACCTCGCCGGCTCCGGCGTCGAGGACCGAGTCACCTTCCACGAGCGCAACGCCGGCGACGCCGGCCTGGCCGGCCGCTACGACCTGGTCACGATCTTCGAGGCGCTACACGACATGTCGTATCCGGTCGAGGTGCTGAGCGCCGCGCGAAACCTCCTGGCCGACGGAGGCGTCGTCCTCATCGGCGACGAGCGCACCGAGGACGAGTTCACGGCCCCGGCGAGCGAGATCGAGCGCCTCTACTACGGGTTCAGCGTCTTCCACTGCCTCCCGGCCGGCATGGTCGGGGAGAACGCTGCGGGCACCGGCACGGTGATGAGGGCCGAGACCGTCCGCCGCTATTCGGCCGAGGCCGGCTTCACGGGTTGCGAGGTGCTACCGATCGAGCACGACTTTTGGCGGTTTTATTTGCTGCGGCCGTAACGCGCAACCTAGACCTCGCATCCGGTCAGCAGCATGACCCCGTCGAAGTCGTACTAGGCGCAGACCTCGCGAAGCCATTCGAGCAAAGAGGTCATCGGTCAGGTCATTTTCGCGTATGTAGAACCGCTCCTCCCGCGACGGCCGCTGGCGCTGGATAGGTTGAGCCGCGCTTGCCTGATTTATTCGACCTGGTGACCGACCTTGCCAAAGCATTCGCACAAGCCGACGCGCTCAGCCCGGTAGCGGTCAGCCAACGTAAGACCCCCACATACAAGCCTGGAATTGGCCCCAACGCCGAGAATGATGCGATCCGATTGGCGCTCGATCAGCTCAAGCTGATCCCGCCCTACCGGACTGCGAAGCTTGGCCAGTTCCTTCCATACCCCGACGCGCGTCAGAAATGCGATCTGTGGATTGGCGAGCCGCTCGAGTGGGCGATCGAGGTCAAGATGGCCCGCTTTGTCGGAGACAACGGCCGTGTTGACGACATGGCTGTAAAGGATCTTCTTTCACCGTTTGCCAAAGACCGCAGCGCAGTCACTGACCGCAAAAAACTCGCCGAAGCAGACTTTGGATGCAACAAAGCGATGGTGATCTACGGATTCGAGATACCTGAACGGCCGCTCAATTTGGCGATCGCCGCTTTCGAGACGCTTGCACGTGCGCAGGTGGAGCTCGGCCCTCGCCATGAGCAGACCTTCGGCCCTCTTGTTCACCAATACCACTCGATGGGCCGGCTGTTCGGGTGGGCGATCAGTTAGCGCGGGTCGTCTCCCAAAGTCGGGGGATTCAGGCCCCTCGAGACGGCGTCGATCACTTCGGAATGCCGCGGCGAATTTGGCGCAACTACGAGGAGTACCTCGAATCATGGGACTGGCTGCGGCTTCGCAACCGAATGTTCCTACGCACTGGTTACCGCTGCGAGCGTTGCGGATTACACGGCACCGCCAAGCAACTCCAGCTGCACCACAAGCATTACGAAACACTGGGCCGAGAAGAACCATGCGACTTGGAAGTGCTCTGCCGCCGCTGTCATCGCGCGAGGCACGGCCGCGTGACTGCATTGCTCCCGGTTGATTGACGCGGCTGGTAAGCGAACGGGACTTCGTGTATCCATTGGCGTCCGGTTCGGACCGGATGGCGTTCGTTCCGGCTGCGGGTGCGTCCAAGCGGCAGGCTTACGTCGAGACAATCTTGATCAGCTCGGCGTGAGCATCGGCTAATGTCGCGCGGCATCAAGGAGACGCACTGATGTGGACGAGGAGGATCTTCAGATGGCTCTGATCCGCAGCTTCAAAATGAAGACACTCAACAGAGGTACGGTCCATCCGACACGGGTTGATTGCGATTGGGCGGTTTTTGAGCGAGACGGGAAGCGACTCCTCCAGCTCAGTACTTACGGCTCCGATGAGCGACAGGACAAGGGAACCGTAAGCCAGACGCTCCAACTTGATAAGAAGGCGGCGCGGAAGCTCATCGGCATCCTCCACCGCGCCTTTCCGGGTACCAACTGACCAGCAGCGGCGTGGCGCCGCGATTTCTCGCAAATTCCACAAAGCGCTACGTTGAACACATGCCCGTCGAGCCGCCGAACGACGTTTTCGCGCACCACCAGCGGGTCGAGCACGATCTGCGGCGCAAGGCCGAGACGGCTCAGCTTCTACTCGACGCAGCTCGCTACCTCGGGGAAACGCTCGAGATCGAGCGCGTCTACGACCGGTTTCACGAGTTGCTCGCGGACGCGATTCAGCACGACGGGGTCGTCGTCTCCTCGTTCGACGAGCACGAGGGGCTGATTCGGGCCGAGTACGTCTGGGTCGAGGGCGAGCACGTTGATCCGGCGACGCTGCCGGAGCTGAAGCTCTCGACCGCGGGCGGCATGCAGAGCGAGGTCATCCGAACCGGCAAACCGCTGCTCGAGAACGATGTCGGCGGGCGCGTCGCCGGCGACGAGGGCGGCACCTTCTACGACGTCGACCGCGAAGGGACCGTCCGCAAGCTCCCCGACACCGGTCCGACACACGTGCAGGCGGCCATGATGGTGCCGATCAAGGACGAGGGCCGGGTCGTCGGCGTCGTCCAGCTGATGAGCGACGAGCGGACGTACACCGAGGACGACCTCGAGCTCGTCGAAGGTCTCGTCGGGCTAATGGCCGGGGCGGTGCGGATGGCCAGGGTGCAGACCGAACGGCGCCGGGCCGAGGCCTCCGAGGCGGCCGCGCAGGCCGTCGCCGCCGAGCGCGAGCAGGAGGCCCGGGTGCTCGAAGCCGTCGGCGACGGGATCTTCTACGTCCGGCGCAACGGCATCGTTCGGTTCTGGAACCGCTCGGCGGAGTTGATTCTCGGGCTGCGCAGCGAGGACGTGCTCGACCGGACCGCTGCCGAAGTCGTGCCCGGCTGGCCTGCGATCGCCGAGCAGGTCTCGATCACCGAGGACGACAGCGTCCCGCGCGTCTCGCGGGTGCCCGTGGAGGCCGGCGGTCGGGAGCTGTGGCTCTCCTTCGTCGCGGTAGGTAGGCCCGAAGGCGTCGTCTACGCGTTCCGCGACATGACCGTCGAGCGCGAGCTCGAGCGGGCGAAGAGCGACTTCATCGCGACGGTCTCGCACGAGCTGAGAACGCCGATGACCGCCGTCTACGGCGCCGCGCGGACGCTCCTTCGCCCGGACGTCGATCTTTCCGCCGACCAGAGAAGCGAGCTGCTGGAGATGATCGCGACGCAGTCCGAGCGGCTCGCGCAGATCACCGAGGAGGTCCTGCTCGCCAGCCGGCTCGACCGCGGCGAGGTCGCCGTCGAGCACGATCGCGTCGATGTCGCCGAGCTTGCGCGCAGGACGGTTCAGACGATGCAGCCCCACATCAGCGTGGCCGTAACGCTCGACGCGCCGGGGGATGCCTTCGCTACTGGCGACCGCGACCGCATCCAGCAGATCCTGATCAACCTGCTCGACAACGCCGCCAAATACTCGCCGAGTGGCGGCGGGATCACCGTTTCCGTCAGGGAGACCGCCAGGCACATCGAGCTGGCCGTCACCGACGAGGGCGTGGGCATCGCTCCTGCGGACCAGGAGGCGATCTTCGAAAAGTTCTACCGGGTCGATCCGCACCTGACGCAGACGCCGGGCGGAACCGGCCTCGGTCTCTACATCTGCCGCGAGCTGGCGGAACGGATGGAAGGCAAGATCGCGGTCGAGTCCGAACCGGGCCGCGGCTCGACGTTCGTGCTCGAGCTACCACGCAGCCCAACAGCCGAGTAGAGTCCGGGCCGCATGCAGATCGGTGGCGTCCTCAGCGAGGCGTGGAGCCTCTACCAGCGGTTCCTTGGCCGCTTCTTCATGACGGCGCTCATCGTCTTCGTCGCGCTCGACCTGCTCTCCGCGCTGGCCGACCGCGCCACCGGAGATAACACGGGCGCGAACGTCTTCTGGTTTCTCCTCGGGGCCTTGATCAGCGTTGTCGGCTACTTCTGGGTTCAGGCCGCGCTCGTCGAGACCGTTAACGACGTGCGCGACGGGCGAGCCGATCGGTCGATCGGCGAGACCTACAGCGCCGTTCGGCCGCGGTTGGCCTCGGCAACGATCGCGGGCGTGCTGGCGGCGATCGGAATCGGCATCGGGCTCATCCTCCTGATCGTTCCCGGCCTCTACCTGCTGACGATCTGGTCGATGCTGATCCCGGTGATCGTGATCGAAGGCCGCTCGGCCGGCGAGTCATTCACGCGCTCGCGCGAAGTCGTGCGCGGAAGTGGCTGGAGCGTGTTCGGACTGATCATCATCACGTTCCTGCTGGTCGCGATCGCCTCGGCGATCATTCGCTTGGTCTTCACCCCTCTTCCCAGATTCCTCGACATCTGGCTCGGCTCGCTGGTTGCGCACAGCCTGACGGTCCCATTCGCCGCAGCAGCTTTGACGACTGCGTACTTCAAGTTGGTGGCGCAGACTGAGCCGGCCGCTCCGGCGCCGCTGCCAACGCCGTAGTTCTCAATCCCGGACGACCACATTCCGGCCGACACGGACGACGCGTTCCCACGCGATCGCAGCGTGGCCGTGCCGCTTGGCCCGATGGGCTCCGCCTTGTCCTGCCCCGACGCCGAACCGCTCGAGGATTCCCGGTGCGCCGGCGACGAGCGCAGTCACACGCAGCCGCCCTTCCTCGAGCTCGCCCTGGACGTCGTGGACGCGGCCGAGGCGCTCCCCCGACTCCGTCACGACCTCACGGCCGAGCAGCTCGCCCAGTCTCATCAGGCACCTCCCGGCAGCTTCGTGAACAGCCTCGACCAGCGCTCGTCGCCGCGGTTGAGCCGCAGCTCCGCCGCCGTCCGTTTCAGCTTCACGACGGAGGAGACGGACTCGACCTCCGACCACGGCACGTGCACGGCCTCACCCGCGAGGTGAGCTGCGAATCGTCCGAGCAGCCCCCGAGTGCGCCAGGCGTTCCCGCCAACGAGGATCTCGGCGACCTGCGGAGTTCCGCGGCCGAAACCTCCCAGCTCGAGCTCGTCGACCTTGCCGCAGTTCTGGCCGTCCGCGTCGACGAGCTGGTGGTCGAGAATCCCGAGCGCGAGTTCGACCGGCGTCGACTTGCTCACCCCTGGCCCCCGTTCGTCAGCACCAGCAGTGGAATCGCCGCTATGGCGACCAGCAGGATGATCGCGAAGTAGACGACTCCGAGCACGTTCGCGAGCCGTCCGTTCGTGTGCGAGCCCATGTACGTGGGGTCGTTGGCGATCAGCAGGATCGGCAGGTATGTGAGCGGTAGCGCAACGACGGAGAAGATGACCGAATACTCCGTCAGCTTGACCGGGTCGTAGCCGGTCATGACCACGAGCAGCGCGAGCGCGAAGATCAGGAGCCACGAGAGCGCAAAGCGCGAGGCCCGCGCCGGCTGCTCCCGCTTGCCCCATCTCCAGCCGAAGAACTGCGCCAGGTTGTAGGCCCCGGCGAAGCAGGTCTCGATCGCCGCGCCACCGACCGCGAAGAGGATCCCGACAAGCGCCAGCAGCAGCCCGAGCTGGCCGACCGCATCTGCCGAAGCGAGCGGCGGCGTCCCCAGGAACTGGGGATCGATGCCGCGCGGCAGGAACAGGACCGCGGCGACGATCATCAGCGCGAACGAGAGGAACCCGCCGAGCGCGTAGCCGATGATCGCGGTCACCTTGTTCAGGCCGAGCTCCTTCAGCCCCCAACCGTCCTCCACCGCGCCCGACGAGTAGAAGTAGACCTCGTACGGGGTCATCGCCGCCCCGAGCAGGCCGACGACGAAATAGAAGTAGACCAGCGTGCTGCCGCCGGAGTGCGAGCCGGGCACGAAGCCGTGTGCGACCTTGCCCCAGTTCGGGTGGAGCTTGATCGCCGCGACCGCGAACACGAGCAGGCAGAGGCCGAGATAGCCGAACACGCGCTCGATCCACTCGAACGGGAGCGTCCAGGAGGCGACGACGAGAGCGACGACTCCGAGCAGGATCAACAGCCGATACGGGAGCCCGGAGAGAAGCTGCAACGTGATCGCGACGCCGCCAATCTCGGCCGCGCAGGTCAGCAGGTTCACCACCTCGGAGGCGATCAAGGTCGCTAGCCCGGCCCCGAAGCCCGTCCGCTCCCGCACGAGATCGAACACGGGTCGCTTGGAGATCGCCGCGACCCGGCCGCACATCTCCGAGTAGACAATGATCCCGACGACGCCGATGACGACCACCCACAGGAGCTGGAAGCCGAAGGTGGCCCCGGCCTGGGTGTTGAAGACGAGGTCGCCGATGTCGACAAACCCGCCGATCGCCGAGAGAATTCCGAGGGCGATCGCGAGGAAGTTCTTCAGGCTCACTTGAGGCCTTCAGCGATCTGGTTGCTTTGGTCGGCGGCTCGCTGAAGCTCGTTCGCAAGCGAGCGCTGCTCGCCCTTGGAAGCGTTTCCGAGGCGATCGAGGTCGTCGCTGATCCTCTGCGCGAGGCTCGCGAGCCGGCGCCGCTCCGACTCGAGCGCCGGCTTGGTCTTTGCCGTCTCCAGGCTTGCCGCCGCCTTCGAGGCGGCCTTGTCGAGATCCGAGGAGTGGACCCGGCTGAAGGTGCGGGTCGTCTTCCCGGCCGACGCGTCCTCGGCCAGCAGGGCTCCTTCGGCGGCGAACGAGCGGAGGGAATCGGCTTGTTTGGATAGGGCGCTAGCGCTGAGCTCGCCGCCGCACCCCGCGGAAAGCAGAGTTGCGGCGAGAATCGCCGCTGCTTGTACGCACCAGTTGCGTTTCCGTACGCGAACTCGAACCTTTTTCCGAGTCGACGCGCCGCGGAAACGTCGCCGACCAGACGCGGGCGCCAAGCCGACCGGGGGCCGGACGAGAATCTGGACGGCCTAGCCTCCGGAAGGAAGGCTCACCGTGCAGCCGTCGGGTGGTGATGTCGCGAGAGCCGACGTCCCGACCCGTCTCCTTTCAGACAACCTGTCCGAAGTTCGCCGTCGCGTCCGCGAGTCGGGATAGGACACCTGCATTGGACTCCGAGCGTTTAAGGGACTGTCCCCGAACGGGGACTGTCCCTTTAACGGCTCTAAGTGGCTCCAAGCGTTTTAAGGGACAGTCCCCTGGGGGGACAGTCCCTGTAACGGCTCTAAGCGGACTTTTCCGCTGTGGAGGTAGCGTCGCGTAGAGGCTGCGTAGGGCCTAACTCAGCCGCTCTCGACCGCGAACAGTCGCCACTCGCCCGGAACGCCCTTGAGCTCCGCCGCGCCGCCGGTGGTGGGGGCCTGTGATGGTCGAGAAAACCTTGGCGAATAATCGCGCTCTAACGCGGCAGCGCCCGTTACCCAGCCGCGGCTCCCACCGTTATATCCCCGTAGGGGCGTCCGGCGAGGGAGCCGGACAGAAAGGAGAGAGGGGCTATGCGCAGGAAAGCGCTAGCACCGCTCGCTGCGGCAATCCTGGCTCTGTCGGGGGTCTACGCGGCGACTGTGCTTGCGGGTGGAAGCAAACCCGCGATAGGGACGATCACCACCACTAACAACGCGCACAATAAGGTGACGATCTGCCACGCAACCGGGTCGAAGACGAACCCGTACGTGGTGATCACGCCTGATGCCTCAGGTGTGATCGACGGGCACTACGCCCACCAGGATCACCGCGACATCATCCCCGCGTTCGACTACGTGGGTAAAGACAAGGTCGTTCATCACTTCCCCGGCCAGAACTGGACCGCGGAGGGGCAGGCGATCTTCAACAACGGTTGCAAGGTGCCGAAGCCGGGTCAGACGACCGGCTCGACTCCCGGGCCAACGACGACCGTGATCACGACGGGACCGGCAACGACGGTGGTCTCCACCGTCCCCGGCCCGACCCAGACCGTCACGGTGACGAGTCCGACTCAGACCGTCACCACGAAGAGCGGCGTCAAGGGCGTCAAGGTCGTCCGCAAGAAGGTCACTAAGCACGTGGCGGTCGAATCGCACCGGTCGCCAAAGGTAACGGGGTAGGACCCCAAGCGCAGGAGGCGGGTGCGCCAAGGGCCCGCCTCCTGCGTCGGTCTCGGCTGAGCACCCACCCGCAGAAACCTTGCCTCGTAATTACCTCGTGGCTACGACCGTCCATGCACTGGGGATGCCCCTCGCGAGCCTCTACTTTGATGAGGCGGTAGCCTCCGGCGATCCGGTTGTTGTGACCGCGCAGCCAGTAGGCGAGCTTCGCGGGCAGTCTGCTCGGAGCGGTGAGCGGTGAGTGCGATGGGCAGGTGCCGAGTGTCATCCGTTCTGGACACTTGACATTTCCTGCTCAGGTGATAGCGACCTCGCCTGGACCAGGGTGCGGGATGTCGCCCGACGAGTGGGCGATAGTCGTGTCGATCTGGTGACGCTTGTTGCTTGGCCTCACCTGGAGGCATAGTCTCGCGCCCAGGTTCCCGACCTGGAAGAGGAGGTCATCCCGAACCGCACCTACCCCCACGGAGGTCCTCATGAGCACCACCGTCCAGACCGAGATCCGTCCCTTCCACGTCGACATTCCCGAGGAGCAGATCGACGACTTGCGCCGGCGCATCGAAGCGACGCGCTGGCCAAGCAAGGAACTCGTCGATGATCGGTCGCAAGGCGTCCAGCTCGCGACGGTCAAGGAACTCGCGCGCTACTGGGTCACCGACTACGACCTCGGCAGACTTGAGGAGAAGCTCAACGCGCTCCCGCAGTTCACGACCGAGATCGACGGGGTCGACATCCACTTCATCCACGTGCGCTCCAAGCACGAGGACGCCCTCCCGCTCATCATGACGCACGGCTGGCCCGGCTCGGTGATCGAGCTGCTCGAGACCGTCGGCCCGCTGACCGACCCGACCGCTCACGGCGGCACCCCCGGGGACGCATTCCACCTGGTGCTGCCGTCCTTGCCTGGCTACGGCTTCTCGGGCGAGCCGACCGAGCTCGGCTGGGACGCCGCCCGCATCGCACGCGCGTGGGCGGAGCTCATGGACCGCCTCGGCTACACGCGCTACGTCGCCCAGGGGGGCGACGTGGGCGCCTACGTCACCGACGAGATGGGCCGCCAAGCGCCCGAGGGGCTGCTCGGCATCCACCTCAACGTGCTCACCGCGGCGGTCGCTCTCAAGGACCAACTGCCGGCCCAGTCCGAGCAGGAACGCGCGGCGCACGACGCGCTCACCACGTTCTTGACGGACGGCTTCGCCATCGTCCTGGAGCAGTCCACCCGGCCGCAGACGATCGGCTACTCCCTGCTGGATTCACCCGTCGGGCTGGCGGCCTGGATGCTCGACCACGACACGGACAGCTACTACAAGATCTCCCGCGCGTTCGTCGACGGCGAGCCCGCGGGCAACCTCACCCGGGACAACATCGTCGACGACATCACGCTGTACTGGCTGACAGGCACCGGCGCCTCGGCCGCCCGGTGGTACTGGGAGTTCGGACGGGCCCAGGCCGCAGCCGCTGCGGCCGGCCAGGCTCCGCCGCCGGTCGCGGTTCCGGTCGGCTTCACGACGTTCCCCGGCGAGGTCTTCCCTGCCCCGCGCAGCTGGGTCGAGGTGGTTTTCCCCGGCCTCGCCTACTTCAACGAGCCCGACAGGGGCGGCCACTTCGCCGCCTGGGAGGAGCCGGAGCTGTTCTCGTCCGAGCTCCGCGACGCGTTCAGGTCACTGCGCTGATCGGCGCCTGCGAGCGGCGCGCATAAAAGGTGCGCGCTGCTCGCGGCTGTTGCGGAGCGTCTTGCGCTTCTCGCCAACCGCTGCTTGCGAGCCGTCTACACCACCCGGCGAGACTGTTCTGCCCTATTGACCCTTCCTACTCAGGTGGAAGCGGCCTGACGCGAGCCAGTGTTCGGGAATGTCCCTTGACGGGTGCGGACCTCGCCCGCCGGAGTCAGGACGTCGGCCTGGGCCATGAATGTCCCCGGATCAGAAGCGGTAGCTACTGGCCCGTCCCGAAGCTGCGCAGCTTGGGCGCGACCATCAGGGGGCCAGGCTAGGTTCGGAGTGACAGGACGATCGCGCCGTCCGCTCCCGCGACTACCTCGCGCAGCGCTTGTGCCGCCTGTTCGAGCGGACGGACGGACGCGATCGGCACGCTAAGGGTGCCGTGGGCCAGCAGCTCTGCGAGGGCCGAAAGCTGCCGACCATCGGGCCGGACGTAGACGTCGGATACGGCGACGCCCCGTTCCTCCCGCGGCGGGTCGCCCGTGATCGTGGCGAGGCGGCCGCCGTCAGCAACCGCCTTCAACGTGGTGG
>WNGE01001670.1_pt1 | contig 30917 bp, 30 predicted proteins | sample 5400651 | NCBI WGS metagenome assembly WNGE01 (sample SAMN13153370, study PRJNA577476) | soil metagenome | isolation source: 60 cm soil or saprolite under grassland replicate 2 | place: USA:California | collected 2016-06-15
GCAAGCACCGTCAGGCGGCGCTGGTGGCCTGTATGCACAAGCTGCTGAGCATCTGCAACGCCGTGCTGCGGTCCAAGACAGTGTGGAGGTACGAAGGCTCTTGACAGCCAAGACAGTTGCTTCGCTCCCGCTCGGCATAGCTTTCAGAACGGCGCCCCTATGCCGCTGGGCAGGAGGGCACCCAGGGTCGGACTGTAAGCGTCATGCTGCGCTGGCAGGCACTGCGTGTTCCCTCTCCCTCTGGGAGAGGGCTAGGGTGAGGGCGAGCTAGAGGCGATGACCGCTGCTGCCCGCCACAAGCGTGCAAGCCGCGCGCAATGCTACCGCCGCCCCATCACGGAGCATGTTCCCTGGGTTCCCTCCTGTCCAGCGGCACGGACGTGCGGAGACGAAGGGTATGCCAAGCGGGAGCGCAAGGAGCAGCCCACGAAGCGCGCGTAGCGGGCGGAGTGGGCGTCCGGCCGAGTCATGCGAGGCCGAGCGGACTGGAGCGAGCGCGGCACGGCTGCCACGCAATTTTCCCAAGATAAAGGAGCGCGGCGGGATGTTGTCTAAGATGCTTGCCGCAGTTGGATAACGATCTCGGTCTCGCGATCGCGCTCGCGATCGGAGCGTTGCTGATCCTGTGGTACCTGGGCGGGAACGAGTTGATGCGGCGGCGGTCCCATCGACTGGCCCTGTGGACCAAGCGGGTGCTCGACCCGCTCGGCGGTACGCAATCAATCAGGTGGCTCAGCGGACAAGCGTTCAGGCTAGAGGTCGAGGGCGCCAAGGAGCCGTTCACCAAGCTGCTCGCGACGGGCCTCGTGGAGTCGTGGGATACGCCCCTCATCTGGGCGTGGAACCGCTGGCGCGGGCGCCGCGACCTGGTCATGCTGCAAGTCACGCTCCGCAAGCAGCCGCTGTGGGGCCTCGAGGTGTACCGCCCAGGAACGCTGCTCGCAGGTGACTCGCGGCACCACGCCAACCAGGAAGGCTGGACCGAATCCTCGCTCGACGACCTCCGCATCGCCTGTGGTGGCGATGCACCAAAGCGCCTCGCGGCCGAGCTAGTGGGCGCGTTGGAGGCGGAGCGCGCGCGCTTGATCAGACTCGCGGTAAGGCGCCAGGGTCATCACCTCACGCTGGCCTTCAACGTGCCCGACCCCGGCGGGTTCGAGCCACGAGCCGTAAGCACGCTGGCCGAGCGGCTCGCCCAACGTGTCGTGGCCAGCAGCTAGACGAAGACGCTGCGGCCGATGCGCCGCAGCATCTCAACGCCGCGCACTTCCGTCTCGTACAGAGGTGAAATGGCGCGCACCTGGTTGGGAAAACGGTCCCAGATGGTCGCCATGTGCTCATCCTGCATGGCCAGTCGATTGCGCACGAACTCGGCGCTGTCGCTGCCGACCACGGACTCGTCGATGCGCATGTTGACCAGCACCCCGCCGACGGGGATACCGAAGTCGTGGAACCAGTTGATGAACCGCGTGATCACCGCGATCGGCAGGGCTTCGGGCAACGTCACGAAGAAAAACGCGGTCTTTTCGACGTCCGTCAACAGCACGCGGGCGTGCTCCATACGGCCGCGAAAGTCGATCAGGTAATCCATCAGCGGATCCTGTTCCTTCTTCTTGGTGAAGGACAGCATCTGCCGCAGACTCTGCGCCTCCTCGCGGCTCTTCATCATCTTGTTCACCCACAGCGAATAAACCTTGCTCATCCCCAGCAAGCGGCGCGCATTGGCGGTGGGCGCGGTATCGAACACGTACAGGTCGTATTCGTCCTTGAACATCAGGTCGATCATGTTCTCGAACATGGCCGACTCTTCGAACGCGGGGTTCATGGTCGCCGATTCGACGAACTCGTCGGCGCGGGTGCTGATCTCGGCGAACTTGAGGAACCACTGGATCTTGTCTCGGATATCGCGCTTGGAGCGCTCGATCGTGTCCTTGGTGTCGATCTCGTACGCCAGCAGGTTGTCGACGCCTTTGACCGGCGTGTGTTTGCCGAACACATCCTGATCGAGCAGACCGGACAAGCTGTGGACGGGGTTCGTTGAGGCCAGGAGCGTCTTCTTGCCCAACTCCGCGGCCCACACGGCTGTCGCGCCCGCCATGACGGTCTTGCCGACGCCGCCCTTGCCGCCGAAGAACATATACTTGAGGTTCGGCCGCTCGGCGATGAACTGCGCCATCGGCTCCGTGATCGTGGTGCTATGCGGCTCCGCGGACGCAGCCGTGGGACTCGGCGATTCGGCGGCAGTAGTCATCCGTACATGATCCCCGCCAGCTTCTCGATCGCTGGCAATCCCGTCACGTCACGCTCCAGCTCGGGCACCTGGGCAAGCACCTGGTTGCCGAGCGTGCGGTTGATCTCTGACAAGTACCGCTGCTGCATGCTGATGCGATTCTTCAAATAATCAGGCACGTTCTGCTGCGCTAATTCGGTCGGAACCACGCGGTTGACGACGTAGCCAGCAATCGGCACGTTGAAGCGTGCGAACAGCTCGGCGGCTTTCTTGGTATCCAGGATGATCATCTCCTCGGGCACCACGACGAAGAAGAAGGCGGTCTTCTCGCGGTCAGTCAGGATGCTCGATGACGCGTTGATGCGGCCTTTGATGTACTGCAGCTCCTGCAGGATCTGATCTTCCTCGGTCGCCTTCTGGCGCTTCATCACGTTCGCGACCTGCTCGTATTCGGCCATTTCCTGGCGGAGCTTGGTGATCTTGTTGATCCACTCGTCGTAGACCTTGGCCATCGACAGGTAGTAGAGCGCGTGGCCGAGCGGCACCAGGTCGTAGATGTAGTAGTCATACGAGCCGGTGACGACGATATCGACCACCGCGTCGAAGATCGCCGACTCCTCCATCGCCGGCTCTGCGCTCGCGGCCTGGATGTAGTTCTCGACTTCCTCGGGCACCTCGGTGAAGCCGTACAGGTCGAGGATCTTCTGGCGGATCTCCTGCTGGTAGGCCTTGATGTGGCTGTCCGCATCGATCTCCTGGGCCCACAGGTTCTCTTTGATCTGAACTGGACCCTTCCCGAAGATGTCCCTCTTAAAAATGTCGCTGAGGCTGGCCTGCGGATCCACCGAGAAGACGAGCACCCTCTTGCCCTGCTCGCTGAACGTTGTCTTGCCGAGCCCGCCCTTGCCGCCGAACATCAAGTACGGCTTCTGCTTGACCAGGTCTCCGAGCGCAGCCACTCAGGAGACTCCCGTTGCCTTACCTGCTTTGGCACGCCCTTCGGGCGAGGGGGCTCCGCCCCCTTCACCCCCGCACGGGAGGCGAAGGTTCGCAAGCGCGGTGAACCTTTTGCACCGCATGAGGTGAACACCCTTGGCAACGCCTGCATCCTGTGCGGGGGGGTGAAGGGGGGGCCGAGCCCCACCCTCGCCGCGCAGCGGCGTGCCAAAGCGCCTAAAAACTGAGAGCGGCGCATGCGCCGAGGAATTCGAGCGCCTACCCAAGGGCATCAGTAATATCGCGCTCGCGGAGCATGCGCCGCTTCCACGTGCTGATCTGGGGCACCACGTAGGGCAGCAGCCGCAGGCTGTAATACGGCGGCAGGATCGGCACACCCAGCAGGTCGCCCATCGTGATCAGGATGAACAGGTGCTCCATGCTGGCGCGGGTGCGCAGCGCATACCGCGACATATCGTGCGACGCCATGCCATACATCACGTCGCGGGCCGTATTGAACAGTCGCTTCAGCGGGTTGTCAGGCATTCCCTAGACCCCATGTAAGTCGAATTCCTCGTTCTCGAGCGGGTGCCGTTCCCGAAGCACGCGACGCTGCCACAGCGGCAGTGTCTCTATCACATAGGGTACAAGCCGCAGCGCGTAGTACGGCGGCAGAATGGGAACGCCCAGCGTGTCGCCGACGACCATGAACAGAAACAGGTTCTCCAGGTCACCACGCAGTCTGGCGGACTGGCGTTCGAACTCGTAGCCGGTGGCGCCGTAGAAGATCTCGCGCAGCATGTGCGCGAAATCTTCTAAACGGCGCCACACACGCAACGTCAGGCTGATGCGGGTGCAGGCACTGGCTCGAGGGGCGACTCGCGGTAGCGCTGATAGGCGCGGTAGCCGTCCACGCCGATCATGATCGCTGCCACGAACAGGACAAGCGCGATCACAATCGTCAGCAGCGAACCGACGACGGCGATCTCACGCCCAGGCTGTCCGATCTGTCGGGCGAACACCGTCGCGTACAGGTTGTAGGCCGTGACCAGCGTCGCGGCCATGGTGGTGATGTACATGAACACGGTCGGGATCGCCGCGTACATCGGATTACGCCGACTTGCCGCCAGCCACACCGTCACGACCAGCAAGCTCAGCGACGCCATCAATTGATTGGCGGCGCCGAACAGCTGCCAGATATAGACCCACGTGCCGGTAATGACCAGCAGGAACGTCGCGGCCATGCTGATCAACGTCCCGACGTGGATATTGCGGAAGGCCGGATTGCGATCGCCGAGCCCTTCAGCCAGCGTCACGCGCATGACGCGGAACACGAGCTGCACGACGGTGATCACAATCACCACGAACGCCGCGAAGCCAATCGCGGTCCCGTACGGCACGGGGATGGCGAACACACTCAGAAAACCGCCGATGCCCGCGGCGAACATGGCCGCGCCAGCCGCTGGCTGTGCCGCCGTGGCCAGCGCGAGCAGGGACAACAGCCCGAGCGCGAACTCGCTGAACATGGCGCCGCCGCCAACCGGCAGCATGTCGGTCTCGTTCTCGATCTGGCGGGCCGTCCCCACCGAGCCGATGAGCGCGTGCCAACCCGAGATCGCGCCACAGGCGATGGTGACAAACAGCATCGGCCACAGCGGCTGCAAGGCACCGGAGTCGATCACCGCCTGCGGACCCATGAAGCCGATATAGCCCGACAGCTTGAAGACCGAGATGTCTGGCTTCACGAAGAACGCCAGGAAGGCGCCCAGACCGCCGAGGACGATGGTCAACGCCGTGAGCCAGAAGCCGATGTAGTTGACCGGCTGCGCGTAGCGCCAGATGGGCAGCACCGCGCCCGCGTAGCAGAACGCGAACAACGCCAGCAGCCAGAACACGAAGCTGACCGTGACCGGCACGTTCTGTTGCGCCGCCGGTAGCGTCGGGTTCAGAACCGTGGTGATGCCGTTCGGCGCGAGCGAGTTCAGCGCGCCATTAAAGCCTTTCCACACGTTGGCAACCGGGCCGTCAGCATCCGCGTTCAGCAGCACCGCTAACAACGTGCCTCCGACGGTGATCACCGTGACCAGCACCAGGTCTGAGCGGAGGCGATACAGCATGTGCCCACCGAGCAGGCCCAGCAGGGCCAGCGCGATGATGCCTAGCGGTACGCGCGGGTCGACCAGTACGCCCGCGACGATGTTGCCGAAGGCGCCCGCGACCAGCAGCAGATAGAAGAAGATGAACAGCAGCAGGATCTGCCGCGTGCGCGGGTGGATCAGCCGGTGGGCCGTTGCCGACAGCGAGTTGCCATCGTTGCGGACCGCGACCACGATGGCGCTGTAGTCGCTCGCCCAGCCCATGAACATCACGCCGAGCGCGAGCCAGATGATGCACGGCACCCAACCCCATATCGCACCCGCGGTGATCGCACCGACGATCGGTCCGGCCGCGGCAATCGACTTGAAGTGGTAGCCGTACAGCACGTTGCGGCTGGTCGGCACGAAGTCGACGCCGTCCATGTACAGACGCGCTGGCGTCGCCTTGTTGGCGTTCGCGCCGATGACCTCGCGGTCGATGCGCATGGCGTAGTAACGATACCCAACGAAGATGGCGATAGCCCCAAGGATGATCGCCACCAATGTGTTGTTCACAAGCACCTCCCCATTGAGACGATGTTGCCGCTAGTTGAAGATGTGTTCTGCTACTCCCGGGCCTCCTCCTTTCCGGCGGCGCGATCCAGGGCCGTATCGAGCCTGGCACGGTCGAAGCCAATGATGCGCTCATTGCCGTCGACGATGAAAGCGGGGAACTTGCGCACGCGATGGCGCAACGCTTTGAACACGCCTTCGACGGACGCGACGTCCACCAGCGTCACGTGTAGCTGATCGCCGTAACGGCTCTGGGCGGCACCAACCCAGTCGGAGATTGCCTCGTACTCGGCTTGCAAATCGGGCGGTAACCCCACACCGCGCTGCTCTGCGCGAATACTCCGCCCGAGTCCAACCTGGTCCCAGACCACCTCACAATGCTGGCAGTGGTAGAACTCCGTCGGCGCGTAGGTCAGAATCTCGACCTGCACTCGTGTACGCACTGCCTCCGTTATGGTCCGGCCACCAATCCATATATCACGTTCATACCTGAAAAACAATCGGCCTCATCCTGAGCGCAGCGAAGGACCTACCGTAGATCCTTCGGCTTCGCTCAGGATGAAGCAGGTTCGCAATTTCGCAATAAGGAAAGGGGGTGATGTGGTGCAGCCTGCAAATGCAGCGTTCTTAAAAACGTTTCCGAGACTGACGAGCCTTAGCCACGGCGCTGGTTGAGCCTGCAAGCTCAGCAAGACTGAGCTGGCGCAGGTGCTGCGCCACGTCCCCACCACCGCCGATGAGCACGTGCTCGTCGGCGCCACACTGGCCGATGACGCCGCCGTGTACCTGGTCGCCGAAAACGTGGCGCTGGTCGCGACGGTCGATTACATCACGCCTGTCGTCGACGACCCCTTCACCTGGGGCGGCATCGCCGCGGCCAACGCACTGAGTGACGTCTACGCCATGGGCGCTCGGCCTATTTTTGCCCTGAACGTGGTGAATTTCCCGCGCGACACGCTGCCGCTGGAAACACTGGAGCAAGTCATCGAGGGCGGCGTCGCCAAGACCGCCGAAGCGGGTATTCCTATCCTGGGCGGGCACAGCGTTGACGATCCCGAGCCGAAATACGGGCTTGTGGCGCTCGGCACGGTCGATCCTGCGCGCGTGCTGTGCAACGTGGGCGCAAAGCCAGGCGATGTGCTGCTGCTGACCAAGCCGCTCGGCATTGGCATGATCACCACCGCGATCAAGCGTGGCCTCGCCTCAGAAGCGACGACTGCCCGCGCTGTAGACATCATGCTTCGCTTGAACCGCGCGCCGAGCGAAGCGATGGCCCGAAACCCCGGCGTCCACGCCGCAACAGACGTGACCGGCTTCGGTCTGCTGGGCCACCTGTCGGAGATGCTGGGCCGCGGCGACGTCGGCGCGCGCATCGAAGCGGATGCCGTGCCCGTGCTCGAGGAAGCGTGGGACTTCGTTCGTCAGGACGTCGTGCCTGGCGGCACCCGCCGCAACCTGGCCTCGGTCGAGTCGCTGGTCGACTGGTCGGGGCGGCTCACCGAGCACCATCGCCTGGTGCTGGCGGATGCGCAGACGTCTGGTGGGCTCTTGATCGCCGTCGCACCTGATGCCGCACCTGCGCTCCTCTCGCAGCTGCCGACAGCGAAGCGCATCGGCGAGTTCACCGAGCGCCTCGGCCGTATCGAAGTTGTCTAGCTAGGTGGCTGCGTAAGCCGTACAATTCGCGCGGTGCCAAAGGCTGAAGCGGTTGATCTGGCGTTGGCGCTCGATCGCGCGAGCGGCCGGCGCTTCCCGCTAGGGCAACAGCTCACCGACGAATTGCGCAGGCGGGTGCAGGCGGGCTCGCTGGGGCCGGGCGAGCGGCTCCCCCCGGTGCGGACCCTGGCCGAGCGGCTGGCAGTCACGCCCGAGACCGTGGCCAGCGCGTACCGCCGCCTGGTCGAGGAAGGCTATTTGCGCGGCGAGGTTGGCCGCGGCACATTCGTGGCCGCGCCTCCACTGCGGGCGGAAGAAGATCTCCTGGCGCCGTTCGAAGCTGGCGGCGCGCTGCCACCGTTCTCGACACCTTCGCCCTCCTCGGGGCCGCCCGCGCAGCGCGATTTGCTGCGGCTGGCTAGCCAGCCCGGAGTCGTGTCGCTGGCGGCGAGTGTCGCCGCGCCGGAGCTCGCGCCGGTCGAGGCGCTGAGTGAAGCGCTTGCCGATGTACTGCACAGCGAAGGCGCTGCCGCGTTGCAGGTGGGCGCCACGCAGGGCTACTTGCCGCTGCGCGTGGCGATTGCCGGTCTGCTCGAGGAGCGTGGGCTCAAGTCCACCGCGGAGCAGGTGTGCATTACCAGCGGCTGCCAGCAGGGCATTGACCTGGCCGCCAAGGTCTTCGTGGGCGCCGGCGACGCGGTCCTTGTCGAACAGCCAAGCTTCCTCGGCGCGCTCGAGGCGTTCCGCGCGCGCGGCGCCAGAGTCGTGGGTGTGCCGATCGAGCACGACGGCTTGCGGGTGGATGCGCTGCCCAGCCTGATCCAGCGCCACCGACCCAAGCTGCTGTACTGCATGCCGACCTACCAGAACCCGACTGGCCGCAGCCTGAGCCCCGAGAAGCGGCGCGCGTTGCTGCGAGTGGCGGCTGCCTTCGACTTGCCGATCGTCGAGGATGACTCGGCCGGCTTTTTCGGGCTGGATGACGCAGCGCCTCCCTCGCTCAAAGCCGAGGATCACGCTGGCTATGTGATCCATCTCGGCACGTTCTCCAAGCTCATTGCGGCGGGGCTGCGTCTGGGCTGGGTGGTGGCTGAGCCGGCGGTGTTCGAAAAACTCGTGGCAGCAAAGTACGCCAGCTACTTGTCGTCCGATGCGCTCATTCAGCGGGCGGTGCACCGGCTGCTTGAGAACGGCACACTCACCGAGCACGTCCGTCGGGCGCGGGTGGCGTACGCGGAGCGGCGTGATGTGCTCGTGGCGGCGCTGCGGGAGCACGGGTTTCTCAGTGGCTTCGTCGTGCCCGAGGGCGGCTTCAACGTGTGGCTGGAGCTGCCGGCCGATGGCCCAACCGCTACCGAGCTCTACCTCGAGGCGATCCGCCGCGGCGTCGCGTTCGTGCCGGGGCCGTTTTTCTTCAGCGCCGGCGGGACGGCTTCGGCCGCCGCGGTGCGTGGCCTGCGGCTGAGCTATTCCGCGCTCGGCCCCGCGGCGCTGCGGCATGGCGTGGAGCTCCTCGCCGAGGCGCTGCACTCATTACAAGGCAACGGCCGCGCTCGCGCCGAGACGGTCGTCTACTAAGCCGCCCTACCCCTCCCCCATGGGGAATGACGACCTGTCTCCGCCCCCCACGCGATAGACGACCGGTCTCCTTCCCTTCGGGGACACGTGACCGGTCCCTTCCGTAGGTCTTCCCCCGGAACCGACGACCGGTCTCGATCCCGTAGGTCTTCCCCCGTGACCGACGACCGGTCTCCTTCCCTTCGGGGACCCAGACCGGCCTCCCGTAACGGAACACGACCCGGTCTCCTTCCATTCGGGGACACCTGACCGGTCTCCTCCCGGCCCGGTGCGACGCTCCCTACTGGAAGGACGGCTGCCCATCCGGCGGATAGCTCGCGCTCAATAACTGGTTGCCGCTGGTGTCCACCACGGTCAGGTCCAGCTGGGCATGTGGAAAGGCCTGTCGCGCCAGCTGCAGCCCCGCGCTAGCGAACGCCCGCCGCGCTTGCTGATCGAGCTTGCCCCAGGCGCCGCTGCGATCGGTGCCGTTGAGCCTCGCCTCAGTGACCTGGTCGTTGGGCGTGTCCGGCGGCGTCGTCGTGATCTCCATGCTGGCGCCCATGGTTGTACCGATCAGCCGCCCGACATCCGGCGCGGGCAGGTTCGACAGCCCGCCGGCGACGCGGTTCGCCAGCGGCTGTGCCGTTGCCTGGATGTTCGCCACGAGGGTCGCGACCGCGGTCGGCGGCGTGGGCGTAGTCGCACCGGCGCCGCACGCTGACAAGACCAGCATCGCTGACGCCACGAAGGCTGTCATCCCGAGGCGAGGAACGAGCCGAGGGATCTCATGGCCAGCAGCCGAGATCCCTCGCAAGCTCGGGATGACACCGTGCCAGGCGGCGGGCCATCGTTGACGCCGTTTGTGCATGCCTCAGATAATCGCGCACGGAGGCGGCCGCCCGCCCAACATGCAGCTCGTTGCCAACCAACAGCTCGTGCGCAACCGAGTCCGCCTTGGGCTGGGCTTCCATCTCGCCGCGCTCGCCGTCTTCGCGATTGGTCTGGCGATCTCGCTGCAGATCGACATCACCCGCGACATCCCGTTTCTCGCGTGGGGCGCCATCGTGGTAGGTCTGCTGCTATATACGGTGGGCCAGACGCAGCTTCGGCGCTGGGGGCCTCGCCACCGCCAGGACGAGCCACTCGGAAAGGCAATACGTGGGCTGGACGAGCGTTACAAGCTGTATGCCTTTCTGTCGTCCACGATGCCGGACTACATCCTGGTCAGCCCGGGTGGTGTCCACGTGCTGATCGTTCGCCAGGAAGCGGGCGAGATCACCTGCCGCCGCGACGTCTGGGCTGCGAAGACCGGCCGCTTCAGCCGCTTCATCGGTCCCGGCTTCAGCAACCCCAACGTCGAGGCCGCGCGCCAGCTGCAACGCTTGCGCAAGCTGCTCACCGAGTCGGATCTCGCCGATGTGCCGACCGGCGCGGTGGTCGTTTTCACCAATGACCACGTGCAACTGCGGGACGAGGGGTGCAGCACGCCGATGACCCGACTCGCGTCGCTCGAAGACGTTCTGCGACGGCTGGTCGGCAAGGGACAGAATGTGGCGTTGAATCAGGGCCGCGTGCGCGCAGTTCAACGGGTCTTCGACGAACGCATGCGCGTGGCGAAAGCCTGGCGCTGAGCCTGCTTGCTCACACGACCTGCTCTCGCGATAGCCGCGCTGGCTCTGAGCCTGTGCATCGCGTTCGGACCGCTTCCCGCGATCGCCCTCGGGCCCAACTCGACGCTCCTGGTCACCCTTGCCGACGGTGCGAGTACTGAGCTCGCTCAGCAGCTGATCACCGCCAGCGGCGCGCGGATCCTCGAGCGCTTGCAGCCGCTGAAGGTATACCGCGCGGCGCTACCCGCCGGCTCCGATGTGCAGCGCGTGCTCGATCTCTTGCTGCAGCGGCCCGACCTCGTTCGAGCCGCGGAGGAGGAGGGCGAGCAAGTCGCCGAAATCACCCCCAACGATTCGCTGTACCGCATGTACCAGTGGAACCTGCGTCGCATCGGCATGGAGCAGGCGTGGGACCTGCGGCCGAGCGCCAGCGATGTCATCGTCGGCGTCCTTGACACCGGCGTCGATCTCAACCATCCCGATCTGCGGTCGAATCTGTTGCTCGACCTCGGCTACGACTTTCTCAGCAACACCGCGCGGCCGCAGGACGATGAGTCACATGGCACGGCGGTCGCGGGCATCATCGGCGCGGTTGGCAACAACCGCGATGGCGTCACCGGCATCGCGTGGCACGTGAAGCTGCTGCCGATCAAGGCACTCAACGCGGACGGTCGCGGCCCCGACAGCGCGATGGTCAAAGCCATCCTGTACGCGGCCGACAACGGCGCGCGGGTGATCAACATCAGCTCCACGGGCAGTCGCTACTCGGCCGCGCTCGAGACGGCAGTGAACTACGCGCAAGACAAGGGCGCGCTGGTCGTTGCGGCCGCCGGCAACACTGGCGATCGCGACAACGCCATCAACTACCCGGCCGCGTTCGGCGGCGTGGTGGCGGTCGCGGCGATCGACGATCAAGACCAGTTGGCGCCGTTTTCGCAGCGCCAACCGTATGTCGCGCTCGCGGCGCCGGGTGTTGACGTCGCCAGCACAGCCTGGGCCGGCGCCGGTCGCGGCGCGTACGCCTCTCAGTCGGGCACCTCGATCGCCGCGCCCCACGTTTCGGGCGCCGCCGCGCTGCTGTGGGGTCTGCGCCCCGATCTCGAGGCGGGCGACATCGTCGAGACGCTGCAGGCCAGCGCCGATCGCGTGAGCATTACGGACCAGGGCTACGGTGCCGGCATCCTCAACGTGAGTCGCGCGGTAGCGATGCTGCGGCTCGGGGTGCCGCCGTTGAATCCCACCCGCGTCGCGCTCCAGCCGGAACGACCGCAGTCCGCGGACATCCCGCCGCAGCCGCCGCTGCCGCGCGAGTCGCGGCGTTGGTACTTCGCCGAGGGCAGCACGCAGTCGCCATTCGAGGTGAGCTTTGCCCTCCAGAACCCGAACCAGCAGTCGACGATTGCGCACTTCCTGTTCGTGTCGCCGAGCGGTCGCCAGACACCGTTCGACATGCTGCTGGCGCCCAATTCGCGGGCAACGCTGAATACGAGCGACGTCCTGCCCAACGACGAATTCGCCACCATCGTCACGACCGACCTGCCCGTGTACGTCGAGCGCTCGATGTACTTCGGGCACGATGGCCACTCCGCACCCGGCGCCCGCCAGCCCGCGCGCACCTGGTACCTGGCCGAAGGCTCCACGGTCACGCCGTTCGACACGTGGATCCTGCTGCTCAACCCGAACACGGTGCCCACCCTGACGCGGCTGCGCTTCTTCCGTGAGGACGGCACCGTGATCGAGCACGTTGAGCTGGTCCCGGCGATGGGCCGCCGATCGGTGTACGTCAACGCGCTGTTCACCACGTCCGGCTTCGCCACCCAGGTCAGCGCCGACCAGCCGATTGTCGTCGAGCGCGCGATGTACTTCGACCGTGGTCAGGGCGGCCACGACACGTTGGCCACGGCCGAGCCAGGCCGAAACTGGTACTTCGCGGCCGGGGCCAGCCGCGCCGGCTTCGATACTTGGCTGCTGCTCGAGAACCCAGGCAACACCCCCGCCAGCGTCCGCGTCTCGTTCATGACCGAAGGCGGACAGGTCATCCCACAACCGGTGTTCGTGCTGCCGCACGCGCGCAACAGCCTGTTTACCGACCCGCTGCTGCCGAACTCCGTCTACGGCATGCGCATCGAGTCGGATCAGCCGATCGTCGCCGAGCGCGCGGTGTACTTCGATGGCGGCCGCGCGGGCTTCGACGCGGCTGGTGTGGCGATACCCGCCGTAGAGTGGTTCCTGCCCGAGGGTTCCACAGCGGGCTCGTTCGAGGAGCAGCTGGCGGTGCTCAATCCGCAGACAGAGGTCGTGAACGTCCAGGTCGAGTACCGCCCCCAGGAGGGTGACGCACCGCCGCCGCAGCGGTTCAGCATCGCACCGACCACGCGCATGACGCTCGACATCAACCCGCAGGTGCCGGACACGAATGTTGCCCTGCGCGTAACTGCCGATCGCCCCATCGTGGTCGAGCGCACCACGTACTTCGCCCGTCCGACTGGCCTGGGCGCGACGACGTCCACCGGCCTGACACGCTAACCCGATGCCGACCCGGCCCCACCTGGCCATCAACATGGTTGCCACGGTGGACGGTCGCGCCGCGTTGGGCGGCACCGCTACCGGGATCGGCAGCGCGCTCGACCGCCAGCACATGCGCCAGCTGCGCGCGGACTTCGACGTTGTGCTGCATGGCGCTGGCACCGTGCGCGCCGATCCGCTGTCCGCGCGCGTGCCACCGCACCTCGCTGAACAGCGCGCCGCGCGCGGCCAAACGCCGCAACCCCTGGGCGCCATCATCACCGCCAGCGGCAACCTGCCGTTCGAGCACCCGTACTACCAGTCCGCGACGGTCGTGTACATCACATCCGACCGCCCGGTCAGCGTGCCCGATTCAGTGCAAGTTGTCCGCGTCGCCGACGTTCCCGCCGCCATCGACGACCTCGCCCAACGCGGCGTGCAGCGCATTCTGTGCGAAGGTGGTCCGCGGCTCAACGCGGCACTCCTGCAGGCTGGGCTGGTCGATGAGCTGTACTTCACGCTGGCGCCCAAACTGGCTGGTGGTGACGATCCGCTCACGATCGTCCACGGGGGCGCCTTCGGCGTGCTGCGGCTGAGGCTCCTTTCATTACAAGACCATGACGGCGAGCTGTTCTTGCGGTACGCGGTTCTCAGCGCTTCATCCTGAGGGCGAGCACGCTTCATCCTGAGCGCGAGCGCGCTTCATCCTGAGCGCAGCGAAGGATCTACGAACGCGACCGTAGGTCCTTCGGCTTCGCCTCAGGATGAGGCCTGACGCTAGACTCTAGCCGAATGTCCGCCCCTGCCCGCCGTCTCCAGCCCAGCGGCGGGGCGAGGCAGACCAGGCCGCGCTGGCTCCGTCTGATGAGCCCACCAGCGATGCCCGCCTGGGAGCGCATCACCTGGATCGCGGCGATCACCCAGTTCTTCACCATGATCGGCTTTGGCCTGTCCATGCCGTTCATGCCGCTGTATATCCAGGCACTCGGGGTCCATGAGCGCTCTGAAGTCGCGCTCTGGTCAGGCATCGTGCAGGGGTCGGCCGCGCTCAGTATGGCGTTCATCGCGCCGGTGTGGGGCGCGCTGGCCGACCGCTACGGCCGCAAGCCGATGCTCGTGCGTTCGATGATCGGCGGTGCCGTCGTCATCGCCGCCATGGGCTACGTGGGTGATGTCTGGCAGTTGCTCGGACTGCGCATCATTCAGGGCGCTGTCACCGGCTCGCAGGCTGCCGCGGCGGCGCTGGTCGCGGGCATCGTGCCCGCGGGTGAGGCTGGATTCGCGCTCGGGCTGATCGCGACTGCCGTGCAGATCGGCAACACGGTCGGCCCCGCGATCGGCGGTGTGACCGTCGCGGGCCTCGGCTTCCGCGGCTCGTTCATCGCGGGCGGGATCATGCTGCTCATTGGCGGCCTGATGGCGGTGTTCTGGATCGACGAGCCAGCCCACGTGCGGGCCAAGGCGCGGCGCAGTGGTGGCCACGACAGCGTCTTCGCCCGAATCTTCGGCGGCTTCATGTGGCCGTCGTTCCGCAACCTGCTCATCCTGCAATTGGGAACGCAGTTCGTCTTTTCGGCAGCGGTCGGCCTACTGCCGCTCTACCTGCAGGACATGCAGCGACCGGACTGGCTCACACCCGAGCTGGCTTCTGGCCTGTCGATCACGGCCACGGCAGTGACTGCTGCCCTGGGGATGCCATTCCTGGGCAAGTGGACCGATCAGAATGGTCCGTACGGACTGCTCGTGCTCTCGCTCGGCGGGTGCGCGCTCGTGCTGATCGTGCAAGCGCTCGTACCGACGATCGGGTTGTTCCTGGCCTTGCGTGGGGTGCTCGGCATCTGGCTGGCGGGCGTCACCGCCTCGCTGAGCGTGTTGACCAAGCTCAAGGCACCGGCTGGGCGTGAGGGTGTCGCGTTCGGCGCCGCGTCCTCGGCGCAGGGTCTGGGCTGGGGGATCGGACCAATCTTCGGCTCAGTCCTTGTGGCAGTTGGCGGGATCCCGTTGCTGTACCTGATGTGCGGCCTGGTCATGTCCAGCCTGATCGTGCCAGCCTGGCGCGGCCGCGGCGCCGCGCGCGCTCCTGCTGTCGTGAGCTAACCCTCAACCCGTCAACAACCCCCTCATATCCCTCTCCGCGCCGCGGCGTGTCCTATGATCGTTGGCGTAGGACGCGTCGCGGCAGCGTCGCTGCGACGCCGATCCGCCTCAATGTCGAGGAGGATGCCCCTTATGGGACGGGGACGGTCTGCGATGACTAGCGTTCTTAAGAATGGCAATGGTGGCGCGGCGGCCACGCTGGGCCATGTGCGCTCGGCGTTCAAGTCAGGCACGCCGGCGCGAGTCCACCACAACCCGTTCGACGATGTGCTCGAACAGATCGACCGCGCGGCGCGGGTCCTGCACCCCGACGTCGATGCGCTCGAGCCCCTGCGCCACCCACGGCGGCAGGTCATCGTCTCGGTGCCGGTGATGATGGACGATGGCCATCTCAAGGTCTTCGATGGCTATCGCGTCATTTACGACAACTCCCGCGGACCAGGTAAGGGCGGTATCCGCTACCACCCCGACGTCAACCTCGACGATTGCACGGCGCTGGCGGCGTGGATGGCCTGGAAATGCGCCATCGTCGATATCCCGTTCGGGGGCGCCAAAGGCGGCGTCGCGTGCGATCCGCAGAAGCTTTCGCAAGGTGAGCTGGAGCGCATCACGCGCCGCTACATCTCCGAGATCTTCGACCTGATCGGCCCAACGGTCGACATTCCCGCGCCCGATGTGGGCACCAGCCCCAAAGTCATGGCGTGGGTGATGGACACGTTCTCGATGAAGAAGGGCTACGTGGAGCCCGGCGTCGTGACCGGCAAGCCCATCGCGTTGGGCGGCTCTGGCGGGCGGCTGGAAGCGACCGGACGCGGGCTCTTGTTCGTCACTCGCGAGACGTTGCGGCGCGTTGGCCGCGACCTCAACGGGGCACGGGTGGCGATTCAGGGCTTCGGCAATGTCGGCTCGAATGCTGCCAAGCTGCTGCACTCGGCGGGAGCGTGTGTGGTCGCCGTGTCCGATGTGAGCGGTGCGATCTACAACGAGCGTGGGCTCGACATGCCGCGAGTGCTGGCGTACTACCGCGAGACAGCTCAGCTGAGCGGGTTTCCGGGGACGCGCTTGCTGGACAACCAGGAGCTGCTGCGGCTGCCGGTCGACGTACTGCTGCCGGCCGCCATGGAGGGGCAGATCAACGGGGACAACGCGTCGGATATTCGCGCCAGGATCATCGTCGAGGGCGCGAACGGGCCCACGACGCCCGACGGCGACGAGCAGTTGGCTCGGCGTGGCGTGCTGGTCGTGCCCGACATCCTGGCCAATGCCGGCGGCGTCGTCGTCTCGTACTTCGAGTGGGTGCAGGATCGCTACGGCTATTTCTGGAAGGAAGCCGAGGTCAACGAGCGGCTAGAAGAAAAGATGGTGGCCGCGTTCGACGCCGTATGGTCAACCAAAGAGCGCTTCGAAGTCGACGCCCGCACGGCGGCGTACATCCTGGCAGTAGAACGCATCATAGAAGCCAGATCACTGCGCGGCCTCTACGCGTAAGCGCTGATATTTTAGGAAATCTACGTTCGGGAGTGGGCCGCGCTCGCTCCAGTCCGCTCGGGCGCCGCTGGTCGCGTCGCCCGGACGCCCTTCGGGCTGCTCCCTGCGCTCCCGCTTGGCATACCCTTCGTATCCGCGCGTCGGTGCCGCTGGGCAGAGGGCACCCAGGGTCGGACTGTAAGCGTGATGCTCCGCTGGCAGGCACTGCTTGTCCCCTCTCCCTCTGGGAGAGGGCTAGGGTGAGGGCGAGCAAAAGGCCATGACCGGCTGCTGCCCGCCACAAGCGTGCAAGCCGCGGGCAATGCGACAGCAACCCCACCACGGAGCAAGTTCCCTGCCTTCCCTCCTGCCCAGCGGCACGCAAGCGCCTCGACGAAGGGTGTGCCGAGCGGGAGCGAAGGGAGCAGCCCGAAGGGCGTCCGGGCGACGCGGCCAGCGGCGCCCGAGCGGACTGGAGCGAGCGCGGGAACGCTGAGACGCAAATTTTCCAGAAAAAAATAGCTCCCGGAGGTGGCACGGAACGTGCATTGGGCGCTTCACGCGACCGACTCGGGAGGGCACTGATGTCCAGGGTTCCACGGCTGATTCAGGTGTTCAACGTCCAATGCGTGATGTGTGGACGTGCCGCGGGCCAGTTAATGAACGGGGTTTTCGTGCCGAATCAGCGGGTGCATCGACCCGTGGCCGGCAAGAACGGCTCGCGTTGTGGCGAATGCGGCGGCAACCTGTACCTCGAACCTGACGAGTCGATCACGCCCTTCATGGCCACCCAGATCGCCGCGCAACGCACCGCCGCGCAGCAGCAAGCCGCGGCCGCCCAGCAACAGCCTGCCATCGGCCCCGGCGATCTCCGCGCGGCCTAGTCCTTCGAGAACGGCAGCGTCCCGCCGGCGCACACCGAGCGCCACAGCGGCAGCAATTCGTCCGCGAGCAGCGCCTGCCCGACATCCTCCGAGCGCTGCGCATCGCTCAGGCGTGTCTCGAAGTCAGCTGGCGAGCACGCCTGATCGCACCAGTTCTGCAACCGCTCCATCTTGAGCCGCAGGGGATGGCGCACGCCATGGCCGCTGGTGCGCGACCACTGACGTTCGTACTCGTGCATGACCGCGCGGCAGAAGGCCTGCGGCTCCTGCATACCCTGAGTCTACTAGCCTAGAAAGTCGTGCCCGCCGAGGAGCGGCCAGCCGTGATCTTCGCTGGGGCGCCGCTGGACGCCACCCCTCGCTTGCGCGCGCGCCTCGCAGCACTGACGAATCCCTACGTGATCGCCGCCGACAGCGGCGCAGCCACCGCGCTGGCGTTCGGTCTCCGGCCGAACATCGTGATCGGCGATCAGGATTCGCTGGACGCGGCCACGCGCAAGCAGCTTGGCGATGTGCGCTTCGAGCTCTACCCGCGGGCCAAGGATGCTACCGACTCGGAGCTAGCGCTGCAGCACGCACTCGAACAGCAGCCAGGCGAGCTCCTGCTGTTCGGCTTCCTCAACGGTCCTCGTCTGGACATGACCCTCGCCAACGTGCTCCTGCTGCTGCGCGCGCCCGGCGCGGTCCTGTTGGATGAGCACAACGAGGCACGCTTGCTGCGCGGCGGCGAGGCCCATGGCTGGACGCCGGAGCCAGACGAGCTGATCTCGCTCGTGCCGCTCGTCGATGACTGCGCAGGGGTCACCACCGAGGGCATGCTGTACCCGCTACACGGTGAGCCACTGACCCTGGGAGCTACGCGCGGCGTGAGCAACGAGCCGCGCGCAGCTGAGGTACGCGTCACACTCCAGAAAGGATTGCTCCTGATCGTCCGCCACTTTCCTCGGTTATGATCCGCTCGAAAAACATGGCGTCTCAGAACCTGCGCACGCCGGGACCGACGCCGCTGCCGGCGACCGTGCGCGAGGCGCTCGCGCGCGACATGATCGCTCACCGTGGGCCCGAATTTGCCGCCGTGCTGGGTGAGTGTCTGAGCGGCCTGCAGTGGGGCTTCCAGACCCAGCACGACATCGTCATCCTGACGGCTTCTGGCTCGGGCGGGCTCGAGTCGCTGATCCCCAATACGCTCAGCCCGAACGAGCCGCTCTTGGCCGTGAGCATCGGCTACTTCGGCGATCGCCTCGCGAGCATCGCCAGAACCTACGGCGTCGACGTGCTGCCGCTGCGGTTCGACGACGGTCAGGCCGCCGATCCAAGCACCATTGCCCAGAAGCTCGAGGAACGCCCCGACATCCACACGGTTTTCGTCACCCACAACGAGACCTCGACGGGTGTTTTGAACCCGCTGCCCGAGATCGCGCGCGCGGTTCGCGACGTCCGCCCCGACGTGCTGTTGCTGGTGGATGGCATCAGCTCAGTTGGCTCGGTCGCTGTGCAGCCCGAAGCGTGGGGCCTGGACGTCCTCGTAGCGGGGTCGCAGAAGGGCTGGATGGTCCCGCCTGGGCTGGCCTTCGTGGCCATCTCGCCGCGCGCCTGGGAGCGGAACAAGCAAGCGAAGTTGCCACGCATGTACTTCGACTGGCAGCCGCACAAGAAGGCCGCCGGTGAAGGCAGCACACCCTGGACGCCCGCCGTGAGCCTCTTCTACGCGCTGCAAGAAGGGCTGAAGCTGATGCGCGAGGAGGGCCTCGAGCGCATCTTCGCGCGCCACCAACGAGTGGGCCGGCACACGCGCCAGCTGCTCACCGATCTGGGTTTGCGCTTGCTCGCCGATCCGCGCTTCGCCTCGCCGACGGTGACGACCGCCTACGTGCCAGCTGGTGTCGACGCCAAGGCGCTCCTCCGCCAGGTGCATGAGCGGCACGATGTCGTCCTGGCCGGGGGCCAGGGCCGCCTGGACGGGCAGATTGTGCGCATCGGTCACCTCGGCCGAGTCGAGGAGGACGAGCTCACTCGCGCGGTGCGCGCCCTTCAAGTGGAGCTCCAAGCGGCTACTGGCGCAAACCGCCCCGCCGCCTGAGTAGTGACGCAGCCGCTGGTGCTCGTCGCCGACCCCATCGCCGAGGAGGGCCTGGCGATCCTGCGCGAACGCGCGCGCGTCGAAATGGTCGCGGGCGGTGGACCCGAGGCGCTGCGCAGCATGCTCGCGGAGGCGGATGCCCTGCTGGTGCGGAGCGAGACCCGCGTGACTGTCGAGCTGCTCGACGCGGCGCCGCGCCTGCGCGTGATCGGTCGTGCTGGAGCTGGCGTGGACACGATCGACGTCGATGCTGCGACCGAGCGCGGCATCGTCGTCGTGAATGCGCCGGGCGGCAACGCGGTTGCCGCCGCCGAGCACACGCTGGCGCTGATGTTCGCGCTCGCGCGCCGGGTCGCCGCCGCCGACGCGTCGCTGAAACGTGGCGAGTGGGCGCGCGGCGCGTACGTGGGCTCAGAGCTGAGCGGCAAAACCCTCGGGCTGGTCGGCCTCGGCCGCGTGGGCAGCGAGGTCGGGCGGCGGGCGCTTGGTCTCGAGATGCGCGTGCTGGTGTATGACCCGTATGTACCCGACGATCACGTCCGGCGCACCGGTCTGGAGCCGGTCGAGCTGGATACCGTGCTCGAGCAGTCGGACTTCGTGTCGCTGCACGTACCGCTGACGGAAACCACCCGCGGTCTGATAAGCCACGAACGCTTGAGCAAGATGCGCCGCGGATCGTTCCTGATCAACTGCGCGCGTGGAGGGCTGGTCGATCAACCCGCGCTCTTGCAAGCGCTCGACTCCGGTCAGCTTGCGGGCGCGGGTGTCGACGTATTCAACGAGGAGCCGGTCGGCGCCGACGATCCGCTCCCGCGGCATCCCAAGGTCGTCGCGACGCCGCATCTAGGGGCATCGACCGTCGAGGCGCAGGCCAATGTCGCCGCCCAGGTCGCGGAGGAGGTGCTGGCAGTGCTGGACGGTCGGCCGGCCCAGTTCGCGGTGAATGCGCCGAGCTTGCGCGCCGAAGAAGCCGAGGTGCTGCAGCCCTATTTCGGGCTCGTGCAGATGCTCGGCAAGCTCGCTACCCAGCTCGCGGATGGTCACGTGCGCTCGGCGGAGATCGCCTATCGTGGCGCAATCGCGGAGCACAATGTCGGCGTCCTGACCGCGGCGGCCGTAGGCGGGCTGTTGGAACCGATCTCCGCCACGCCCGTTAACCTCGTCAATGCGCGGCTGCTGGCGCAACAGCGCGGGTTGGAGGTGGTCGAGACGCGTTCGAGCACACCCACCCACTACACGAACCTGGTGCGGGTCACGGTCGTGACGGGCTCGGGGGAAACGAGTGTGGCTGGGGTGATCTCCGATGGTCGTGCGCACGTCGTGCAGATCGACGATTACGAGCTGCACCTGCCGCCCACGCCGGGCTACCTGCTCGTGACACAGCACAATGACCGCCCGGGCATGATTGGTCTGGTCGGCACGCTGCTGGGTGAAGCGGACATCAACATCTCGTCGATGCAGGTCGGCCGCAAGGCGCCACGCGGTGACGCGTTGATGATCCTGGCCGTGGACGAGCCAGTCCCGTCCGAGGTGGTCGAGCGCATCCGCCAGGCCGTCAGCATCACCACCATCAAGGTCATCAAGCTGTGATGCTCCAGCGGCGGGCCAGGCTGCCCCGGCCTGTCTACCTCGCCGGGTATCCGCGCCGGGTGCGCCGCCTGGTCATCTGGTACGACGGGCTGACGGACGTCCAGCGCGTGAGCTACGTCCTGGCGGCGATCGTGTTCCTGATGGCATGCGCGGGCTATCTGCTTGGTCTCGGCAGCACCATCCTGCTGCGGCATGTCGAGGTCGAAGAAGCCACCCTGGCTGCGCAGCGGCTGCTGACGCCGGAGCCGACGCCCGAAGTGATCGTCATCCCGGCGGTCGTCGACGAGCCAACCGCGCCACCGACCGTCACCGTGCGGGTGGCGACTCTCACTGCCAGGCCAGCGGCCTCGACGCCCACGTCCACGCCGTTCAGCGCGCCCGTGATCGCGGAGAAGCCCGCCGTGCCGCGGAGCGTGCCCGCGAACCCGCCACCGCGCGCACCGGCTCCCGCCGCCGCCTCGCCAACCCCCACGCCGAAGCCGCGTAATGTCGAGAACGCGACACCCGCGCTGCCGACGGCCAGCGTACGGACACCCACGCTAGCGACCGCGCGCCCTTCGGGAACGATCACCAGTAGCACCACGCCAGGCGCGACACCGCGCACGACCGCGCAGCCGTTGCCGACGCTGCGCCTGCCCGCGACCCCGCCGCCCGCGACGCCCGGCAACGGCGCACTCGCGACGCCCACGCCGAATCGGACACCCGCGCCCCAGCCGACGCCCATCAGAACACCCACCCCAGTACGCTGAGCCGCCTGTATACTGCCCACGTGTCGCCGGTTGCGCCTCGCGCGGCGCAGCCCGCGCGGCCGGCTGATCCCCCTCGCGGGGACGCCGAGCCCTCCCGCCTCCACTATCTCAGTGTCGCCGATCTGTCGACGAACGAGATCCTGGACCTGCTCGAACATGCCATCGAGTTGAAGCGCGATCTCGCCCGCGGCCACACGCCGCACTTCCTGTCAGGCAAGACCGCCGCGCTCGTCTTTCAGAAGCCAAGCCTGCGCACGCGCGTGTCGTTCGAGGTGGCGATGCTGCAGTTGGGCGGCCACGCTGTGTATCTGTCCCCAGCCGAGATCCAGCTCGGCCAGCGTGAGGGCATCCCCGACGCGTCGCGTGTCCTGAGCCGCTACGTCAACGCCATCGTCGCCCGTGTGTTCCTGCACTCGGACGTGACGCAGATTGCCGACAACAGCTCCGTACCGGTGATCAACGCGTTGTCCGATCTCGAACACCCGTGCCAGGTGCTGGCCGACCTCATGACCCTCCTGGAGCGTCGCGGCTCCCTGCGCGGCCTCAAGCTGGCGTACGTGGGCGATGGCAACAACGTGGCAAATTCGCTGGCCATCGCTGCTGCGCGGCTCGGAATGGAGTTACGCATGGCGTGCCCGGATGGGTACGAGCCCGAGCCAAAGGCCCTCGAGGAGGCCGCCACCCACGGCGACGGCTCCGTCGAGCTGTTTCGGGATCCTCGCCAGGCAGTGCTTGGCGCGGAGGCGGTTTACACCGACGCCTGGTACAGCATGGGTCAAGAAGGTGAGGCCGACCTGCGTGCGCCGGTCTTCCGCCCGTATCAGCTCAACAAGGAGCTGCTGGCGCTGGCCGATCCGTACGCGTTCGCGATGCACTGCCTGCCGGCGCATCGCAATCAGGAAATCACCGACGACGTGTTAGATGGACCCGCGTCAATCGTGCTCGACCAGGCGGAGAACCGCCTGCACGTGCAGAAGGCGCTCCTGGTGCGGCTGCTGGCGCAGGAGTGATGTAGTGGATGGACGTCAACGTGGGTATCCAGCGCGTGCTCGACCTGCTGCTGAGCGTTTCGAGCTCTCTGTCGGGACGCTTCGGAGTCAGCTCGCTGCTGGACATCATCATCGTCGCCCTGCTGCTGTACTGGCTGCTCAGCCTGATCGCGGGCACGTCGGCGGCGACGCTGGTGCGCGGCATTCTCACTCTGCTCGCCCTCGGGTTCTTCCTCAGCAACGTGTTCAACCTGACGATGCTGCAGTTCCTGCTGCGAGCGTCGATCCCGGCGCTGATCTTCGCCATCCCGGTACTGTTCGCGCCTGAGTTGCGCCGCGCGCTCGAGCAGCTCGGCCGCGCCGGATCGCTGATCCCGCGTACCACGGTGATCTCCACCAACACGCGGCTGGCCGATACCGTGGCCGCGGCATCGCAGCAGCTCGCCGAACGGCGTTTTGGCGCCCTGCTCGTGATCGAGCGCTCCACACCGCTGGGCGACTTCTCGGCGAACGGGGTGAGCATGGACGCATTGCTCTCCACCGAGCTGCTGCTGAATATCTTCTGGCCGAACTCACCACTGCACGATGGCGCGGTGATCATTCATGGTGACCGTGTCGTGGCCGCGGCGGTCGTGCTCCCGCTGGCCCGTTCGCCCACCGTCGAGCACATGGGCACGCGCCATCGCGCCGCCATCGGCATCACCGAGGTGTCCGACGCCATCGCAGTCGTCGTGTCCGAAGAAACGGGCAACATCTCGCTCGCCAACGCCGGGCGCATGGTGCGCAACCTGAGCGAGCCGCGACTGCGCAAGGTGCTGTCGATCCTCGAGCGTGGGGCGGCTGCTTCGAACGGTCGCGGCCCTGGTCCGCGGCCAATACCCTCGCCCACCCCGCCTGAGGCGGCTAGTCCCACGTCTGAGAGTGCCTGATGCGGCTGCCGCTGTCGATCGACCTTGGACGCGCCGCATTCGCCCTGGTGCTGGCGATCCTGCTGTACCTGGTTGCCCTCAGCGAGACCAATCCCGAGGGCCGCAAGGAGTTGACCGGGGTGACGCCCGTGCAGCCAGTCAACGTCCGTCCTGGTCTGGTCGTGGTCACCCAGCCACCGCCAGTCCGTCTTTCGGTGCGGGCACCGACCAGTGTGTTGAATCGACTGCGCGCTGATAGCGGCTTCAGCGCTCAGGTCGATGCCACCAACGCCGGCCCGGGCGACAACGATTTGCCGATCACCGTGGCCCCCACCGACCCCGATGTGCGCGACGTTACCCCCGATCCCAGCACCGCCCGACTGCGCCTGGAAGAAGTCCGCGAGCAGCCATTGCCAGTGCGCGTGAATATCACCGGCCAGGTCCCGTCCGGGTATCAGGTGGGCCAGCCGACCGTCGACCCGACGCGCCTGACCGTCGCCGGCGCATCGAGCCTTGTTGGGCGCGCCTTCGAAGCCGTCGTCGACGTCAGCGTTGAACGGGTCACGGTCGGCGTCAACGGCGTGAACACCCCGCGCATCCTGGACGAGCGCGGCAACGACCTGCGCGATCTGAACCTGCGCCTCACGCCGCCAGCGGTCACGGTCGCCGTACCGATCACGCAGCAGACGCAGTACAAGGAGGTTGGCGTTCGAGCCGTCGTAGCCGGCAATCCCGCGCCGGGCTACGTGCTGCAGCCGATCGAGGTAAGTCCGACCACCGCGACGCTGCAGGGCAATGCCGCCGAGCTCGAGGCCGCCGACTTCGTGCCAACCCAGTCGATCGACGTCAACGGCATTTCCACCACGGTCGTGCGCAGCGTGCAGCTCAATCCGCGGCAAGGCACGCTCCTGCTGCAACCGGGCCAAACCGTGACCGTTACCGTTCGGGTGACCACGCTCACCGTGTCGCAGACCGTGAACGTGCCACCGTCTGTCATCAACTTGGCCGGCAACATGCAGCTGGTGCGGCCGCCGAACCCCGTTTCCGTCACCGCGCGCGGACCAGCGCCCGCCTTCACGTCGCTGGCGCTGAATGCGGCCGACTTCCGAGTCATCCTGGATCTCACCGGCAAGGGGGCTGGTCGCTGGGATATCGAGCCGCGCGTGCAGCTCCCCACCGGTTTGAACCTCGACAACGTACAGCCGACCCGAGTCACGGTCGAATTGCGCGAGGTGCCGCCCACTCCCGTGCCGACGCCCACGGCGGTGCCCGCGGGCTAGTCCACCATGGCTCTTGTAGCACTCGTCGGCCGACCCAACGTCGGCAAGTCCACCCTGTTCAACCGCCTCATCGGCGAGCATCGCGCGGTGGTGCACGAGTTGCCTGGCACCACTCGGGACCGGCTGTATGGAACGGTCGAATGGCGCGACCGCGAGTTCACGGTCATCGACACCGGCGGCATCGGCCTGGAGACCGGTTCGGGCGACTTGCTGGACGATGTTCGACTGCAGGCCGAGGAGGCAATGCGGCAGGCCGACGTTATCGTCTGGGTGGTCGACGCCTCCTCCGCGCTCACCGCCGCGGATTTCGAAGTGGCTGAGTTCCTGCGCCGCTCGACCCGTCGCACGCCAGTCATCCTCACCGCCAACAAGGCCGAAAACCAGCGCCGCCAGCAGGACGCGCTGGCCGAGTTCTCGGGTCTTGGGCTCGGTGAGCCGATCCTCATCTCAGCCCTGCATGGCGAAGGAACAGGCGATCTGCTCGACGCCATCATCGAGTGGTTCCCGCGTGCGGCTGCTGAGGATGTGCCGCGGCCCGCCGTTGCGCTCGCGATCGTGGGTCGGCCGAATGTGGGGAAGTCCAGTCTGGTGAACGCGCTGGTCGGTGAGCAGCGCACGATCGTTCGCGATGAGGCCGGCACAACGCGGGATGCGATCGATACGACCATCGTGCGCGATGGGCAGAAGATCACGTTGATCGATACCGCCGGGATCCGGCGGCGGGGGAAGATCGCGCCAGGTGTGGAGAAGTTCAGCGTGCTGCGGGCGGTGCGGGCCATCGAGCGCTCTGACGTCGCCGTGCTGCTGTTCGACGCCACCGAGGGAGTGCTGGCGCAGGACACACACGTCGCTGGCTATGTCGACGAAGCAGCCCGCGGATTGATCGTGGCCGTGAACAAGTGGGACCTGGTCGAAAAGCATCCGCGGGTGCAGGAGGAGTACACGGAGGTGATTCGGCGCGAGCTGAAGTTCGCCGACTGGGCGCCTGTGTTGTATGTCTCGGCTCGGACGCACCAGCGGGTGGAGAAGCTCCTGGGCACGGCGCTGCTGGTGCAGGCGGAACGCACCAAGCGGGTGCCGACGCCGAAGTTGAACGACGTGATCCGCCACGCGGTGGATGCGCATCCGCTCACCGAACGGGGCCGCGCGTTGAAGATCTACTACACCGCGCAAACGGGCGTGGAGCCACCCAAGTTCACGTGCTTCTGCAACGATCCCAGGCTGGTGCACTTCAGCTATGTGCGCTACCTGGACAACACCCTGCGGGCCAACTTCGGGTTCCTGGGCACGCCGATCAGAATCGAGTTCCGCGCCCGCGGCAAAGACTGACCCCCTCGGAGCCGCTAGTGGACCAGCAGTGGCCGGCTGAGATACCACGTGCCGTCCACCTGCTCGACAGGATCCGTGGTCGTGGGCTCGTAGTGCTCGTCGGCATATTCGCGGTTGATGTCCAGCACCACGGTCACCTCGTACGGTCCACCGCGCAGCACCAGCGAGGGCGTGCGCACCGCGATGCCGCGCACCTCATAAATGTTCCCGAGCTGCGAAACCAGCCAGTCGCGCCACATCTCCCGCTGTGACGGCGCGATCTCGGCCAGCGCAGCCTCAAGGTCGCTTGACGTAATAGCAGCAGCATAGCGCCGCACGGCGCCCTCGACGCTCACCGACGACCGCGACACCGCGCTCACGCCCGCAACGGCCAGCCCCACCACCGCCAGCAGCACAGCATTGGCCACAACCAGCCGCACGTCGGCTATTGTGCTGTAACGATGGCGCAGGACCCCAACGAGCAGCAGCACGAGCGCTGGCGCGGCGCCGTCCTCCCGACCAACGTCGAAGCGCCACAAGCGCAAGCGCCAGTGCGCCAGCCAACCTGGCGCGCAACCCACAGTCCGTGGCTCGTCGCCGCCCTCGTCATCGCCACCTTCAGCCTGTATGCGCTGTGGTGGCTCGGCCGCACCTGGTGGCAGCTGAAGCAAGAAGACCAGGACAGCGGCAAGCGGCCGGTGTGGCACGTCCTGGCGATGCTCGTCCCCATTTATGGCTACTTCCGCTTCCACGCCCACATGCGCACCATCGCCCAGCTGGCGGCGAACGACGAGGCGTCGTCCATCCTCAACCCGCTCGCGATGACTGTGGCGTGGATCGTCATCAATCTCCTCAGCACGGCGTCGGTCATGCGCGGCGACGTCGCCATCGAGGTCCCCCTGCTGGTGTACGGCCTGTGCGGCGCCCTCATCGGCTGGGCGCAGTACGGTCTGAACAGCACCTGGCGCAGCCTGCCCGGCGGGTCTGTCCGTGCTCGGCTCAACCCGCTGCACATCGTGCTGCTGTTCTTCGGCTTCGTGCTGCTGAGTGTTGCCGTGATTGTGCCTAATCCGCCGCTACCGGGCTAAACAGATCTGTCACACTGGGCGGTGAACGATGAGCGCCTGGGTCGGGCTGGCGCAGTCAGCGGGCGAGGTTGCCCGCTCGCGGTTCGCTCGCAACTGGTCACTGCTGGTGACCTCGAACCTGTTGGTCCAGACGCTGGCCATGCTGGCGACCATCCGCATCGCGCGTGTCCTGGCCCCGCAGGGCTACGGCGCGTTCAACCTGGTCCAGGCGCTGGCGGTACTGGGCGCGTTGCTCGCTGGGCTTGGTACCCGCCAGGTGCTCATTCGAGCATGCGCCCGCGAGCCTCGGCGCACCCGCCAGTTGCTCGCGGCAGCCTCAGTGCTGCGCGTCGCGCCCATCGCCACGGTCGGCGTCGGCATCGTGATCTACAGTGCGCTCAGCCAGGAGGAGCTGACGCCAACGCTCGGCTTGTTGGCTGTCGCGGCGATGGCTGGTCTGTGCGCGTGGGATCTGCTGGAGAGTGTGGCATTCGGCCATCAACGCATGAGCTTTTCGTCGGCACTCAGTCTGCTTGGTGCCGCCGCCTGGCTGGTCTGGGCGTGGACGGTGCCCGAAGCGTGGCTCACGCCGATCTCGGTCAGCATTGCGTTCGCGGTTGTTCAGGTGGTGCGTGTGCTGGCGTACATCGTGCTGGTGCGTCGTGCTGGTTGGCTGAGCCAGACGTCGTCGCGGATCATGTACAGCGAGTGGCGCCGCGATCTACTCGAACCGGCTTTGCCGTTCTACTGGCTCGCCATCGTCACCGCGCTCACCAGTCAGGTGCCGATTCTGTTTCTGGCCGCGCGCGCCGGACAGGCCGAGGTCGGTCTATACAACGTCGGGTTTCGCCTGGTGACACCGCTGCAGATGCTGCTGGTGACGGCCTTCACCGCGCTCTACCCGGGCCTCTCACGCGCCGCGACGACGGCCAACTCGCCTTTCGACCGGATGGTGCGCGGCGCGCTGATTGGCACCGTCGCGCTCGGCACCGCCGGCGCGCTGCTGATCAGCGCACTTCGGGACGACGTGGTGTTGCTGCTGTTCGGCGCCGACTATCTCGCGGCTGCTGACGAGGTCGCGGCCCTGTGCTGGTCGAGCGTGCTGCTGGCGCTGTCCACGCTGATGGGGACGATCCTGGCCGCGCGCGACCAGCAGAAATCGCTGGCCGCGGCCTCGACCGTGTATGCGGCACTGGCGCTGCCGATCTTCTGGTTCGCCGCCGGTGAGGGCGCCAGTGGACTGGCGTTCGGTCTGGCGGTCACCAGCGGCCTCGGCCTCGTCTGTCACTGGCTGGTGTTCCAGCGCGTCGCCCAGCCGCTGCCAACCACCTTCGGCGCCGCCCTGGCGAGCATCCTCGTGCTGGGCATGGGCTTCACCTGGGGCCTGGCCCGGCCGATGATCCGATAAGGGCAATGAAGGTTCTGGTCGTCGAAGACGGGCGCACCTCGCGCATGATGCTGCGTTCGGCAGTCGAAGGACTCGGTCACGAGTGCTTGACGGCTGCTGATGGCAGTGAGGCGTGGGAGCTGTTCCGTGCCCAGGGCGCCGACGTGATCATCAGCGACTGGCTGATGCCGGGCATCGAAGGCCCCGAGCTGTGTCGACTCGTGCGCGCCCACAACGGGCCCTATACCTACTTCATTCTGCTGACGGCGTTCGGCGACCGTGGCCACGCGCTGGAAGGGATGCAGGCCGGCGCTGATGACTACCTGGCCAAGACGCTCGACGTCAACGACTTGCACCTGCGACTCATCGCTGCCGAGCGCGTCACCGCACTGCACAAGCGGCTGGCCGAGCAGGACTCGCGCTTGCGCTCGCTGGCCGAAATCGACCAGCTGACCCAGCTCGCCAATCGGCACAAGTCGAACGAGCTGATGACCCACTTGCTGGCGCTGGCCCGCCGACAGAATCAGCCGCTGTCGCTGGCGCTGGTCGACGTCGACCACTTCAAGCTGGTCAACGATCGCCATGGCCACGCCACGGGCGATGAGGTGCTGCGGCGATTGGGCATCGCGCTCAAGCGCTCGTTCCGCGATGAAGACGTCGTCGCTCGTTGGGGCGGCGAGGAGTTCGTGATCGGCATGTACGCGATGGGCGTGGGCGATAGCGTTGCCCGCCTGTACCGCGTGCTCGAGACCGTGCGCCGCGAGGTGTTCACGGGTGCGGAGGGACGCGAGTTTGGCGTCGCCTTCAGTGCTGGGGTCGCCGAGTTCCCGCGCCACGGCGTGGACCTGCAAGCGCTGTACCGTGCCGCTGATGCGGCGCTCTACCGCGCCAAGGAAGCAGGCCGCGGTCGTGTCTTCGCTGCCGAAGCGGCGGCTGTCGCCTCAGTCTGACAAGCGGCGTCCGCTCGCGCGGACAGGCGGCGGTGCGGCTTATGGAAGCAGCGCGCTGAGCAACTTCAACAGCTGCTTGTCTCGAGCGCCACTCTTGCGCAGCAGGGCTGTCGCGCCCGCCTGTTCGGCTCGAGCGGCGAGAACTTCGTCAGCGTCACTACTGAGCAGCACGATTGGCACGGTCGCGTAGCCGGGCGCGGCCCGCACCGCCGTTGCCAGCTCGAGGCCGTGCAGGCCGCTCAGCTCCAGGCCCGCGATCACCACGGCATATCTCGACTGCAGCGCGCGCGACAGTGCCGTATCGCCCGCGGCGAGTATGTCCACCTCGTAGCCAGCGCCCTCGAGCAGCGTGCGCTGCAGCTCGCGGACCGTCGTCGAGTCGTCCACGACCAGGGCCCGCCGAGCGGCCAGTTCGGCGCCGCCCGCCGCCTCAGTAGCCGGCGCCGCGGGCGCCATCGGGCTCTGGCGCAGGCGGGTGACGAATGCGTCCACCTTCGGATCCAGGTCAGCGCCGATTGCCTCCGCGCTCGCCGACGCCACCAGCATGCGCAGCATGTCGATGGTTTGGAACAACAGGTCGGCGGTTGTGGGGTTCAGCCCAGATGCCTGGTCCCGCAACGTGGTGAGCAGGTCTTCGAGCGCATGCGCGAGCGCTTCGACGTCGGTCAGACGCAGCATCGCCGCGCCGCCCTTGACCGTGTGGGCAGCGAGGAACATCTCGCGCACGGGTTGCGCGTTGGTGGCATCGCGCTCCAGACGCAGCAGCTGGTGAGCGATGATGTCCAGCTTCTCGACTGCCTCGGCCTGGAACTCGCCCAGAAACTCGAGCGGGTTCATGCCACCGCCTTGCGTGACGCGGCGTGCTTCACCAGCAGCCCAGCTATGTCCTCGGGCGCAAGCACGTGGTCGGCTGCGCCGAGGCGGATTGCCTCGGCCGGCATGCCGTACACCACGCAGCTGGCCTCGTCCTGCGCAACGGTCACGGCGCCTGCCTGGCGCATCTCGGCCAGACCGGC
>WNGE01001364.1_pt1 | contig 30912 bp, 26 predicted proteins | sample 5400651 | NCBI WGS metagenome assembly WNGE01 (sample SAMN13153370, study PRJNA577476) | soil metagenome | isolation source: 60 cm soil or saprolite under grassland replicate 2 | place: USA:California | collected 2016-06-15
CGGCTGCATCTCGACGTCCAGCGGCGACGGCAACAGCTGCGCGATCGCGTTCAGCAGCGGCTCGAGTCCAACTCCGCGCGCTCCTGAGGTTGCGAGCACGGGTATGAGCTTCTGCTCGCGCACGCCCGTGCGTACCGCGAGACGATCACCTCGAAGGCGGCCGCCGAGGGCCGGCATGTGCGGCAAAGTGGCGGTCACGGGCAGTACGGCGTGGTCAACCTGGAAATCGAGCCGCTGCCGCGCGGCGAAGGGTTCGAGTTTGTCGATAAGGTGGTCGGCGGCGTCGTTCCACGGCAGTTCATCCCGGCCGTGGAGAAGGGCATCCGCGAATCGCTCGACCAGGGCGTCATCGCTGGCTATCCCGTCGTCGACGTTCGGGCTGCGCTGGTCTTTGGCAAGCACCACCCCGTCGACTCGAGCGAAGCGGCATTCAAGACGGCTGGCTCGGTCGGCTTCAAGACCGCCTTTTCGCAGGCCTCACCGGTGCTGCTCGAGCCAGTCATGCACGTGGAGATCGCCGTCCCGAGCGAGTACGCGGGCGACATCATGGGCGACCTGAACCCGCGGCGCGCGCATATCCACGGGATGACGCCAGACGGACCGAACACGGTCATCGAGGCAAGCGTGCCGCAGAGCGAGATGCTGCGCTACGCGACGGACCTGCGGTCGATGACCCAGGGCCGCGGCACATACACGATGCGGCTATCGCACTATGACCCGGTGCCCGCGCATCTGCAGCAGCGGATCATCGAGGAGCACAAGAAGGAAACCGACGGCGAGCATTAGCATTAACGCCTAGACGCACCCTCACCCCGACCCTCTCCCAGAGGGAGAGGGAGGAGATAACTCAGTCGCGGCGGCGCTGGAAGGCGACGGTGGTCGGGCCAGGCGGGAGGTTCGGCGTGGGCTGGAGTTGGAGCTTGCCTGGCTCCGGCAGCAGCGTAAGCGAGTGCTCCTGCTCGCCGACCTGGACGACATAGGTCAGGCCAGCACGAGGCAGGGCCCGGCCGGGATCGACGCACACGACGCCATTGGCGGTGAGCTCGCCGGGCACGGTATAGGTGCGCCCAAGGAGGTCGGCGGCGCCGCGGACGGCGCCCGCGGCCAGCAGCGTGCGGATCGCGGTGCTGCTGACGATCTGACCCTCGTAGCGCAGCGGCGGCATGATATGCATCGCCCAGCCGACTGCCACGCCTATATCTGAGAGCACGGCCAGCGTGCCGCGCCGTCCACGGCCGAGCGCGAAATCGAACCCCACCCACAATTCCGCCAACGGTTGGCGCTCCATGACCAGACGCATGAACTCTTCGGGCTCGAGGCGCGCGACCTCAGTGGTGAACGGGCAGGTCCAGACGTCGTCGACTCCCAGTTCATACAGGAGGCGCTCGCGCTCGTCAGCGCGCGTGAGGTAGGTGAGTTTGCGCTCAGGGAAGAGCACCAGCTCCGGGTGCGGGTCGAACGTGACCGCGAGGCTCCGCAGTCCGAGCGCGTGGGCACGATCGACCACCTGGCGCACGAGCATCTGGTGGCCGATGTGTACGCCGTCGAAGACGCCGATTGTGACGATTGCAGAGGTCACAGCTGGATTCGGGGATGCGCGAATGTACCGTCCGCGTGCGCGACACACACCAGACGACCTTCAGGATCGTAGACCCGTACGACGTCCGCGCGCAGCCCGGCGGCGGCGACTGGCTGGCCGTTGCGCACGCGGACGAGGTCCGCGGCGTTCACATGGATCGCGGGCGCACCGGGCAGCGCGGCGTCGGGCGGCAGCAATGACTCAGTGACGTCCAGGCCTTCGATGGTCACTGCCGTCTGGAGCGAGAAGGGCCCAACGCGACTCCGCATCAGGTGCTGAAGGTGGCCGACCGTGCCCAGCGCTTCGGCGATGTCACGCGCGAGCGAACGGATATAGGTGCCCTTTGAACAGGTGACCTCCAGGGTGAGCGGCCCTTCGGAGAGCACGCGCAGGTCATAGATGGTGACCGGGCGCGGCGCCAGCGTAACCGCGGCGCCACGGCGGGCCAGAGCGTATGCGCGCGCGCCGTCGACCTTGAGCGCCGAATACGCCGGCGGAACCTGGAGGATGTCGCCGCGGAATCGCGCCAGCACCTGCGCATCGAAGGGTGGCACCGGCGCCGTGGCCACGACCGAGCCTTCGGCGTCGTCGGTCGACGTGGCAGTGCCCAGGGCGACGGTGGCGACGTACGTCTTCGACTGCGCCTGGATATAGTCCGCCAGACGGGTCGCCCTACCCAACAGGACGGGCAGCACTCCCTCCGCCAGCGGATCGAGCGTACCCGCGTGACCAACCCGTTTTTCGGCCGCGAGTCGACGCACGCGGGCGACAACATCGTGCGACGTCCAGCCGCTGGGCTTGTTGATATTGAGGATGCCGAGCGTCACTCGTGCGGGTCGCGCGCGCGCTCCTCTTCGATCGTGCGTATGAGGCGCATGATCCGGTCGCCGCGGGCGATGCTGCGGTCGGCGACGAACTCGAGGTGCGGCGTATGCCGCAGGTCGAGCCGTTCCTTGAGGTTGTGGTGGAGGAAGCCAGCGGCGCGCTGGAGGTGGGCGCCGGCGGCTTTGATCTCGTCCTCGTCGCCGTACACGCTGAAGTAGACCTTCGCGTTGCGCAGGTCGGGTGACGTGTCGACCTCGGTGATCGAGATCAACGAAGTCGACAGCGTCGAATCCTTGACCTCGCGCGAGAGCAATTCGGCGATTTCTGCCCGCAGCAAGTGGTTGATACGGTCGATCCTACGATTGGCCACCGCGTTGCCTCGAGCGTCAAACTCGTTCGCTGGAGAACATCTCCATCGTGTCGCCTTCGGCTAGCTCGTCCCAGCCATCGAGCGCGATACCACACTCGAACCCTTCGCGGACTTCGTTGACGTCGTCCTTGAAGCGCTTGAGCGATCCGATGCCCCCTTCCCACTGCTGCTCACTCCCGCGTTTGACACGCACGCGATCTCGGCGGTGGATGACCCCATCGCTGACGACGCAGCCCGCGATCGTGCGGCGGCCAGCCTTGAAGATCTGCCGCACCTCGGCGTGGCCGTGGATGACCTCCTGGTAACGCGGCTCGAGCATGCCCGTGAGCATCTTCTCGATGTCTTCGATCAGCGTGTAGATGACGTTGTACTCACGGATCGTCACCCCGTTGAACTCGGCGACGCGGCGCGCCTCGTCCTCGGTCTTGACGTTGAAGGCGATGATCATCGCCTTTGACGCGACTGCCAGGTTGACGTTGGTCACGTTGACGTTGCCCAGACCCGCGTGAATCACCTTCACCCGAGTTTCGCCCTGCTCGCCGAGCTTTTCGAGCGAGTTGACGATCGGCTCGACGCTGCCCTGCACATCCGCCTTCACGATCAGTGTCAGCTCCTTGATTGCACCCGAGCGGATGCGGGCAAAGACCGCCTCCAGCGACAGGTCTCCCTCGCCGTCGCGCTGACCTGCGCCAAGCGCGGCTTCGACCATGGCGCGACCGGTGCGCTCATCGGCCACGACCTGGAAGCGATCGCCCGCGGCAGGCACGCCGTTGAGCCCGAGCACCTCCACCGGAAACGCAGGCGGCGCCTCTGTGACTCGTTGACCGCGATCGTCAAACAGCGCCTTCACGCGCCCCGCTGCCTGGCCAGCCACGACCATGTCGCCCACATGCAACGTGCCGCGCTGCACGAGGAACGTGCCCACCGCGCCGCGGCTTTTGTCCATCTTCGACTCGACGACCGCGCCCGCCGCCGGGCGATCGGGGTTCGCCTTCGGCTCGACCTCGGCTTCGGCGACCAGCAGGATCGTTTCCAGCAGCGTGTCCAGACCTTCCTGGGTGCGCGCTGAGACCGGAATGGCCTCAATTTTGCCACCGTACTCGGTGACGACGACGCCCAGATCGGCGAGCTCTTGCTTGACGCGATCGGGATTGGCCGAGGCGAGGTCGATCTTGTTGATGGCCACGATCATCGGGACGCCGGCAGCCTTGGCGTGGTCGATGGCCTCGCGGGTTTGGGGCATCACGCCGTCGTCGGCGGCGACCACGATGATCGCGATATCGGTGACCTGCGCGCCGCGGGCGCGCATGGCGGTAAACGCTTCGTGGCCCGGTGTGTCGATGAACGTGATGGTGCTGCCGTTGGCTTCGACCTGGTAGGCGCCGATGTGCTGGGTGATGCCCCCGGCCTCCCCAGCGGCGACCCTGGCGTGTCGGATGGCGTCCAGCAGGCTGGTCTTGCCGTGATCGACGTGACCCATGATGGTCACCACGGGTGGCCTTGGCTTCAGCAGCTTGGGGTCTTCTTCCTCTGCCGCGGGCGGCGCGACCGGCGGCGCAGGTTCGGCGGCGCCATCGGCGGCTGGGACGGATGGTGGCGCCGCGGATGCGGCGGCGCCCTGCTCGCGGACCTCGAAGCCGAGATCCGTCGCGACGACCGCGGCCGTGTCGTAATCGAGGGCGGCGTTGATCGTGGCGAAGGTGCCGTTGTTGAGCAAGGTCTTGATGATCTGCGGGGCGGGTACGCCCAGCAGCGTTCCGAGATCGGCCACGCTCACGACCGAGGGCAGCTCGATCAGGCCGGCCTGCGCGGCACGGCTGGCAGTCGCGGCGGCGGACTCGGCGGCGCGGCGCTCGAACGCCTCGAGCTGACCGCGGCGTCCGCCTCGGGCCTGCCCCGGGCGATTGGCCGGACGTGAGCGTCCTGACATGGGTCGTGGCATACGCGTGCTCCTATCTATTCAGTCGGTGAGCTCACGCCCAACCGGTTGGCAAACTCTTTCAAAGTGTGCAGATCATCCTCCGGGATGGCTTCCATCTTCAATGCGCGTGGCAGCATGCCACTTTGCAGCGCGTTGCGCCAGCACTCCGCCTCATGGCATAGGTAGGCGCCGCGGCCAGAGCGCTTGCCTGACGGATCGATGGCCACGCTGCCGTCGACGCCGCGCACGATGCGCACGAGGCCGCGCTTGGCGCCCGTCTGACGGCACGCGACACAAGTCCGCTGCGGGACATGCCGTGGACGGCTGCCCCGACCCAGGGGCGCCACGGCGGATTACTCCTTCGTGGCCCCGACCGGCTGACTCTGCTCGGCTTCTTTCGGCTGAGCCGCGCTTGGTTGATCAGCAGTCGCGGCCACGGCCACGTCGCTCTTGATGTCGATGCGCCAGCCAGTCAACTTGGCCGCCAGGCGCGCGTTCTGACCCTCTTTGCCGATGGCCAGCGACAGCTGGCGTTCGGGGACGATCACTTTGGCGGTGCGCGTGGGCTCGTCGATGGTGACGTGGCTCACCTGCGCAGGACTCAGCGCATTGGCGACGTACTGAGCGGGGTCCTCGCTCCACTCCACGACGTCGATCTTCTCGCCGTTCAGCTCGTTGACGATGTTCTGGATACGCACGCCACGTACTCCGACGCACGATCCGACAGGGTCAATGCCTTCTTGTCTGGCGGCTACGGCAACTTTCGAGCGGAAGCCTGCTTCCCGTGCGATCGCCTTGATCTCTACCGCGCCCGAGAAGATCTCTGGCACCTCCTGCTCGAACAACCTTCTGAGCATCAGGCGGTGGGCGCGGGAGACGATGATCTGGGGACCTCTCGGCGTGTCTCGTACCTCGGCGACGTAGACACGCAGGCGTTGGCCCTGGTAGTAGCGCTCGGTGGGCACCTGCTCGGTGCGGGGCATCACCGCTTCGGCGCGGTCGATCTCGATGATGACGGTGCCGGCCTCGATGCGCTGGATGACGCCGTGCACGATCTCGCCCTCGCGTTCGGCGAACTGGTTGAAGACCAGCTTGCGTTCGGCATCGCGGAGCTTCTGCATGACGACCTGCTTCGCCGTTTGCGCGGCGATGCGGCCGAATTGCGGCGGGGTGACATCCTCGTAGATCTGATCGCCGGGCTGGGCGTTGGCGAAGAGCGGCTGGCCGTCCGGACCTTTGATCTTGCGGGCCTGCTCGAGGATGATCAGGTTCGAGTCGTCCTCGACGTCGTCGGGGATGTCCTCGACGACGTTGAGCCAGTGGTAGACGTGCGGCTCCCCGGACTCGGTGTCGATCTCGGCGGTGATCAGGCGGCTGTCTTCTTCGTGCTGCTTGTAGGCGGAGACCAGGGCTTGCTGGATGGCTTCCATGACCATCTCGCGGGGCACACCCTTTTCGGCAGCGAGTTGGGTGATGGCAGTCACGAATTCACTTTTCATGTCTGGCCCCTTACCCTCCGACTCACACCCTGTTTGTTCAGTCGGGCCCAACAACAAAAGAAGTGGGGGCTACCCACTTCGTCAAGCGTCGGGACCGACGGCTCCGCGTCTAGCCGTGCCACCTGCGAGTATATCACAGAGTTCCTGCCTGTACGACGCCGATTTCGATGTCGCTCGGACTCCTCTGCTCGTCACAAGTTAGGGATCTAGAGTGCGTCCTGCCATTTACCGTGGGACTTGATGAGCGCGACCAGGCGATCATCGGCCTCGGCCTCGGGGACGCCTTTTTCGACCACATCTTTGCCGACGTACAGGTTGACGTGGCCGGGGCTGCCGCCGACGTAGCCGAAATCAGCGTCGGCCATCTCGCCGGGGCCGTTCACGACACAGCCCATGATCGCGATCTTTACACCCTTCAGGTGCTTCGTCTGGCTCGCGATGCGCTCCGTGGTGGATTGCAGGTCGAACAGGGTGCGGCCGCAGCTCGGGCAGCTGACGAATTCTGTTTTCGTAATGCGGACACCTGACGCCTGGAGGATGCCGAAGAGCAGCCGCGAGCGGTCCTCCTCGGACATCGGCGCCGCGAGGCCAACGCTGTCGCCGAGACCGTCGCACAGCAGCGAGCCATAGACGGTCGAGGTGCGGAGGAGGATCTCCAGCTCATCGCCGCGGACGTCGAGGTGCAGGTGCAGCGGCTGGTCACCACCGCGGGCAGCCAGTTGGCGGTAGGCACGGACGGCGTCGTACCACGCAACGTTGACGCTGGCGAGACCCGAAAGGTCGGGTGGGGCGGTGACGGCTTCCTCGGCGGGCTCGAGCACGGCCACGGTGTTGCCATCGCCCACGGTGAGGCCACCGACGTCGATGGGGCGCGTCAGGCGGCGAGCGTAGGAATAGGGGTCCACGCGCTCCGCGACCTCGGGGAAGGCTTCGGCATGCGGCAGCAGGGCGTTGTAGGGCGCGACCAGCCGCTGAGCTACCGGGATCTCCTCCTCGGGCTCTTCGGTGAGCGAGACGCGGACCGTATCGCCCAGCCCATCGTCCAGCAGCGCGCCGATGCCCACCGCTGACTTGATGCGGCCATCCTCGCCCAGGCCGGCTTCGGTCACCCCGAGGTGCAGTGGATACGGATCGAGGCCTTCCTCATCCATACGCGCGACCAGCAAGCGGTACGCCTGGATCATGACCTTGGGGTTGGACGCCTTCATCGACAGCACGATGTCGTGGTAGTCGTGCTTGCGGGCGATGCGCACGAACTCGAGCGCGGACTCGACCATACCTGCCGGCGTATCGCCGTAGCGGTTCATGATGCGGTCGGAGAGCGATCCGTGGTTGGAGCCGATGCGCATGGCGATGCCGCGCGCCTGGCACTTCAGGACCAGCGGCGTGAAGCGCTCTTCGATCCTGGCGATCTCGGCGGCGTAGTCCTCGTCCGAGTATTCGCGGACGCGGAAAAACTTCTGGTCGGCAAAGTTGCCAGGGTTCACGCGCACCTTGTCGACGTGCTCAGCAGATTCCATTGCCGCGGCCGGCGAGAAGTGGATGTCTGCCACCAGCGGGACGCTAATGCCCAGGGCGCTCAGGCGCTTCTTGATTTCGCCGATGGCCTTCGCGTCAGTCACGGTTGGCGCGGTGATGCGCACGATCTCGCAGCCGGCCTCCACCAGACGGATCGTCTGGGCCAGCGTGCCCTCGATGTCCTGGGTGCGCGTGGTGGTCATCGACTGCACGCGGATCGGCTGGTCGCCGCCGACAACGACGTTGCCGATGGCCACTTCGCGCGTCTTGCGCCGCTGGTACGCAAAGCGCGAGGCGCAGTAGTTGGGCGTGGCGAGCAGCATATCTGGGTGAATTATCGGCCGAAACGCTTCTAGCGCGAGCCCCAGTTGATGGACGGCAACGGCGAGATGATGTCGTTGAGCGAGATGATCACCATCAGCGTCAACAGGACCACGATGCCGACGAAGTGGTAGGCGGCCTCGCGCTCGGGCGGAACCCGCCGGCCTCTGATCCACTCCAGGAGCACGAAGAACAGTCGTCCGCCATCCAGCGCGGGAATCGGCAGCATGTTGGCGACGGCGAGGCCCGAGCTGAACAGCCCGGTCAGGATGAAGACGGGGTACCAGAAGCCGGTGTCGACGGCGTAGTCGACTGCCTCTGAGGTCAGTCGCGCCATGCCGGGCAGCCCGATCAGTCGAGCGTCGCTGGGCGAGATTGCGCCCTCGATCAAGAGCTTGGGAATCAAAAGGGTGGCGCCGATCGCCTGGAAGGTCTGCTGGAAGCCGAGACCAATTGCCTGCAGCGGCGGCACCGCGGTGCCGGTCAGCACCACGCCGATGGCGCCCTGGCCTTCAGGTGGGTTCGAGCGCGGGGTGAGGGTGACCTCGAACTGGTCCGCGCCGCGTCTGACCGTGAGGCGCATGGGTTGGTCGAGGCGCTGCTGGGTCGCGTCGCGAAAGCCCTGCACATTGATAGGCTGACCGTCGAGGGAGATGATCTGATCGCCGGGCTGCAGGCCCGCTTGTTGGGCTGGACTGTTGGGGGCGATGCCCGCCAGGCTGACGTTGCCGTCGGGCGCTACGCGGGGTGGGCTGACGACGTAGACCAGGGAGAACGCCACCACCGCCAGGAAGAAGTTCATGACCGAGCCGGCTGCCAAGACGATGGTGCGGATACCCCGCGGCTTGCTGGCGAAGCTGCCCGGAGCCGTGGGGTCCTCTTCGCCGAGCATCTTGACGAAGGCGCCGAAGGGGATCCAGTTGATCGAGTAGATGATGCCGTTGCGGTTGAAGCCGAACATGCGCGGCGGCAGACCAAAGCCGAACTCCTGCACGGTGATGCCCGCGAGGCGAGCGGTGATGAAGTGGCCGAGCTCATGCACGAACATCATGAGGCTCAAGATGGGCAGAAACGCGAGCAGGTTCATCAGGGCTTCCGGACTATACCCGTCGGCCAGCAGTGGGACGGGTTAAGCGGGGGTTGCGGGTTGGGTCAAGCGTGCCAGCCGTGGGCGAACGCTCTTGCCCAGGTGTCGGCAGCCTCGACTTCGGGTAGGGACGGAGACGCCAGTGCTGAGTGGGCGTCCAGAGCGGCGGCGATCAGGGCCGCGATGCCGAGGAAGGGGACGTCTTCCGCCAGGAAGCGGGCTACGGCTACTTCGTTGGCGGCGTTCAGGACTGTTGGCATCGTGCCGCCGGCTCGACCGGCGGCGTACGCCAGCTCAAGGCACGGGTACTTGGCCTGGTCGACCTCAGAGAAGGTCAATTGCGAGACGGCGGTGAGGTCCAGGCGTTCACCAAACGCGGGCAGCCGCCGCGGATGGGCCAGCGCGTATTGAATGGGCAGCCGCATGTCCGGCACGCCGAGCTGGGCTTTGACCGAGCCGTCGATGAACTCGACCATTGAGTGGATCACGCTCTGGTGATGGATCACCACATCGATGCACTCGAACGGCAGGCCGAATAGCCAGTGCGCCTCGATCACTTCCAACCCTTTGTTCATCAACGTCGCCGAGTCGATCGTGATCTTCGGGCCCATGTTCCAGGTCGGATGCTTGAGCGCTTCAGCCGGCGTGACACCAGCCAGCTCTGAAGTCGGGCGATCGCGAAACGCGCCGCCAGACGCCGTGAGCTGCAACCGCCGCACCCGCTCCGAATAGGGCTCCTCGCCCTGCAGGCACTGCCAGATGGCGCTGTGCTCGCTGTCGATCGGCAGCAGCGCGGCGCCCGATCGAGCCGCGGCCGCGGTCACCAGGTGGCCGGCCATGATCAGTGTCTCTTTGTTCGCGAGCGCCACGGGCTTGCCCGCCTCGAGCGCCGCGAGCGTGGGCGCGAAGCCAACGGTCCCGCTTGTGGCGACCACGAGCATATCCACGCCAGGATCGGTGGCGATGTCCACGAGCCGGGCCGAGCCATCCGAGGACGTCAGGCACGTGAGCGAAGGCTGGAACTCGGCGACCTGGGCCTCGAAGGCAGGGGACGTACGCGAGGCGACCAGCGCGGCGATAGAGAACTCCGCCGGATGCCAGCGCACGACATCCAGGGTCTGGGTGCCGATGGAGCCCGTGCTGCCCAGCACGGCGAGCCGCTTCATGCCACGAACGCGTGCAAGTAAAGGACCGCGACGGGTGCGCAGAAGAGCAAGCTGTCCATGCGATCGAGCAAGCCGCCGTGCCCAGGGATGAGCACCCCGGAGTCCTTGACGCCGGTCTGGCGCTTGATCAGCGACTCGGTGAGATCGCCGACGATCGTGGCCAGGCCGATCAGTAACCCGTACGCGCCGACCAATACTGGCGACAGACCGAGCGGAAAACTCAGGAGCACGCCCGCGAGCGCGGCGCCCACCAGACCAGCCACCGCGCCTTCAACGGACTTGGCGGGGCTGACCCGCGGAGCGAGGCGCGTGCGACCAATCGCGCCGCCGACGAAGTAGGCGCTTGTATCGCACACCCAGCTGAGTACTAACAAGGCCATGACCCAGAACCCGGGGATCTCGCTCGGCACGCGGCGCAGCGGCAGGTAGAACTCCATCAGCCCGCCCAGGTACAGAGCCAGTGCCAGCGACAGCGCCCAGTCCACGAGCGCGCGGTCCAGCGACCTGCGCACGAGCAGCGCGATCAGGCTCAGCAGGGCGGCGACCTCGACGATCAGCAGCCCATCGGCGGCGACGATCGGTGGATCCGCGGCGCGCAGCCACGCGTCCAGTGGCAGCAGCACGGACACACCCACCAGTACGCCTGTGATCGGGCGGTAGCCCCCGGCGCGCAGCATCAGCCGCATCTCGAAGGCGGCGATGCCCGAGGCGGCGCAGATGAGCAGCCCGTAGACGATCGCGCCGGGCGTACCCGGTGCGCCGACATAGGCCACGCCGAGGAGGAAAGGCACCAGGACTATGCCGCTGAGAACGCGGAGCGCGAGCCCGCGGGTCATCCAGCGACGTTGTACTGGTAGGGGCGATTCGGCGGCGCTTGAGACAGCGCTCACGGCCGCAAACCAGCCCTCACCCCAGCCCTCTCCCAGAGGGAGAGGGGGCTACGATAGGCCGCCGAAGCGTCGCGTGCGCCGACCGAAGTCGGTGAAGGCCGCGTACAGCTCCTCGCGCCCAAAATCGGGCCAGCATAGTGGTGTCGAATAGTACTCGGCGTATGCCGCCTGCCACAGCAGAAAGTTGCTCAGCCGCATATCGCCACCGGTGCGGATCACCAGGTCGAGCTCGGGCAGTCCCGCCGTGTCCAGGTGCGAATCGATCAGCTCTTCGGTGATGTCGTCCGCGGCAACGCCGCTGGCGACGATGCGCCGCACGGCCCGCACAATTTCATGGCGAGCGCCATAGTTGAACGCGACGTTCAGCACCAGGCCGGAGTTGTTGCGAGTCAGCTCCACGGCGGCGCGGACTCGGTCGGCCAATCGAGCGGCGATGCCGTCGAGCGTGCCGATGTGGCGTATTTGGACGTTGTTGCGATGCAGCTCCGCCGCTTCACGGTCGATCCGCTGCGCGAGCAGGGTCATCAGCCCGCGCACCTCTTCGGCCGGGCGGCGCCAATTCTCAGTCGAGAATGCGTAGACGGTGAGAACATCGACACCGGCGTCGGCGCACGCGATGGTGATACGGCGCACGTTCTCGGTGCCGGCGTGGTGCCCCGCGAGTCGCGGCAAACCTCGCCGTTTTGCCCAGCGGCCGTTGCCGTCCATGATGATGCCGACGTGTCTCGGGACGGCGTTCGTTGCCGCATCGGACGCGGACTCGGGTTGCGAACTTGACTGCGGCTGGGCGTTGCCCGCGACCAGGGTCACCAACTTGTTTCTCTAAACCTCCAGAACCTCGGTCTCCTTCTTCTTGGAGACCTCTTCGACGCGTTTTACAAACTGGTCGGTGAGTTTCTGTAGTCGATCTTGAGCGCGCCGTTCATCTTCGGTTGAGACGCCGCCGTCTTTCTCGGCCTTGCGCAGATGATCGAGCGCATCACGGCGGCAGTTGCGGACGGCGACGCGAGCTTCCTCGGCCCGATGGTGCACCTGCTTCACCAGCTCTTTGCGCCGCTCTTCTGTCAATTGCGGCAGGGCCAGGCGGATGACCTGGCCATCGTTGGTGGGATTGATGCCCAGGTCCGACTTCTGGATGGCCTTCTCGATGGGGCCGAGCATTGTGCGGTCCCACGGCTGGACCAGCACCATACGCGGGTCCGGCGCGGAGATGTTGGCGACGCCCGTGAGGGGCGTTGGCGAGCCGTAGTAGTCGACCTGGATCCGGTCGAGCAGACTCGGGCTCGCGCGGCCGGTGCGGACGGACTGCAGGTCGGTGGACAGGATTTCGACGGCGCGGGTCATCTTGTGTTCAGCGCTCTTCAGAATGTCGTCAAGCATGGCTCGCTCCGCTCGAAGTGGTTAGTAATTAGTAATTAGTGATTAGTCGTGAGCGACGAGCGATCACCGTCATGGTGCCGATGCGTGCTCGCGCCTGGCAATGCACAGGAGGAATGGCACCCAATGCAGCAGACCCTAATCACTAATTACTAATCACTCGCTAGGATACGAGTGTGCCGACCTTGCGGTCGCCTTCGACCAGCCGCAGCAGATTGCCTTCGTCGCTGAGGTCGAAGACGATGATCGGCAGCTTGTTGTCCATGCACAGCGACAGAGCGGTGGAGTCCATCACTTGCAGCCGCTTTTCAAGCGCTTCCATGTACGTGAGGTGATCGTATTTGTGCGCGTTGGGATCCTTGTTCGGATCGGCGTCGTAGACGCCGTCGACGCGGTTCTTGGCCATCAATAAGACGTCGGCGCCGATCTCCAGCGCGCGCAGCGAGCCCGCGGTATCGGTGGTGAAGTAGGGATTGCCGGTGCCGGCGGCGAAGACCACCACGCGTCCTTTCTCGAGGTGGCGTACGGCGCGGCGCCGAATATAGGGCTCCGCGACCTCGGTCATCGTGACCGCGCTCTGCACCCGGGTGTGTAACCCGATGCGCTCCATCGCCGACTGCAGCGCCAGCGCGTTCATGACTGTCGCGAGCATGCCCATGTAGTCGGCGGTGGCGCGGTCCATGCCGCGCGTGGCGGCCGGCTCGCCGCGCCAGATGTTGCCGCCGCCGATGACCATGCCCACCTCGACGCCGCGCGCGACCACCGCCGCCACCTGGCGGGCGATGCTCTCGACGGTCGGTGGATCGATGCCGAATTCTGCCGAGCCCTGGAAGGCCTGGCCACTGAGTTTGAGCAGAATGCGATTGAATCGCAGCTGCCCGTTCGGGCTCCCGTCGGGCGCGCTCGTCACCCGCCGCCGAGCTCGAACCGCGAAATACGGCGCACGACGATGTTCTCGCCGAGCTTGGCGATGCCCTCGTGCACCAGATCGCGAATGGTTCTGTTGTTGTCCTTGATGAATGGCTGATCCAGCAACGGCACGTCGCCGACTGCGCCATCGGGGATCGGCTCGTCGCCGGTGATGCGGCTTGGATTCATCGCTGCAACTTGCATGGCGATGTCGTGCACGAGCGCGCGGAACTCCTCGTTGCGGGCGACGAAGTCGGTCTGGCAGTTGACTTCGACCAGAGCGCCGATACGGCCGCCGGCGTGGATGTAGCTGTCGACGATGCCCTGATTGGCCTCGTTTTGCAGCTTCTTCAGCGCCTTGGCCAGGCCACGCTCCTTGAGCAGGTCCTCGGCCTTGCCGAGATCGCCCAGGGCATCTTCGATGGCGCGCTTGCACTCCATGATGCCCGCGCCGGTCTTTTCTCGCAGTTCCTTGATGAGCTCCGTGGTACTTGGCATGCCTGTTTACGCGTCCTCGTCTTCGTCCAGCTCGAACTCGTCCATCATGAAGTCCTCTTCGGTCATCATGGGCAGCTCGGACGGCATCGCCTCGATCTCTTCCTCGGCCAGGCCGCTCTCGGGCAGTGGCTCGCCCATAACCGCGGCGCGCGCCTCGCGGCCTTCGACGATCGCGTCGGCGACCTTGCCCGCGATCAAGCGCACCGCTCTGATGGCATCGTCGTTCGATGGCACCGGCCAGTCGATAAGCTGCGGGTTGCAGTTGGTGTCGACCATGGCCACGATTGGCAGCTTGAGTCGATTGGCCTCGGCGACGGCGATGCCTTCGCGGTGCGGATCGACCACGAAGACCATGTCGGGCAGGCGGTAGGTTTTGCGCAGGCCGCCGAGCATCCGCTGCAGCTTCTCCAGCTCATCTTGCAGCTTGATGGCTTCCTTCTTGGGCAGCTGCTCGAACTCACCGTTCTCCTTACGCTGCTCGAGCTGTTCCATTCTTCGGAGGCGGGTGAGGATGGTGGCGAAGTTGGTCAGCGTGCCGCCCATCCAGCGCTGATTGACGAACGGCATACCGGCTCTGCCTGCCTCTTCAGAGATCGTGTCCTGGGCCTGCTTCTTGGTGCCGACGAAGAGCATGGTCCTGCCGTCGGCGGCTTGCTGGCGCACGAAGCTCATCGCTTCGTCCAGACGTCGTACCGTCTGCTGCAGGTCGATGATGTGGATGCCGTTGCGTTCGGTAAAGATGAACGGACGCATGCGCGGATCCCAGCGGCGGGTCTGGTGTCCGAAGTGGACACCCGCTTCGAGCAGCGTCTTCATCTGGACAGGGGCTGGCATGTCGTGACCTCCGTTTGTGTCCTCCGCGGCCCGATGCCCATGTGGGCACAGAAGTCGGGGCCGCGTGCGTAGTTGAGCGCCAAAGTATAGCTATTCAGCCTCATCCTGAGGCGAGCTTGCGAGCCGAGGGATCTACGAACGCGACCGTAGATCCTTCGCTGCGCTCAGGATGAAGCCGCTGCGCTCAGGATGAAGCCGTCCACCTCAGCGGCTGCTGACGCGGGCGATGTTGGCGTTGTGCTCGTCCAGGGTGCGGGCGAAGAGGTGTTGACCGCTGCCGTCGGTCTTGGCGACGAAATAGAGGTAATCGGTGTGTGCGGGCTGCAGCACAGCGCGGATGGAGGGCTCGCCGGGGTTGCAGATCGGGCCTGGCGGCAAGCCACCTTTCACGTAGGTGTTGTAGGGCGATTCGACCTGCAGGTCGGCTGGCGTGAGCTCGGTCTTCCAGTAGTTGTAGGTAGCGGCCTGCGCACCGTCGCGTGAGGCGATGGCGTACTGGACCGTCGGATCCGCTTGCAGCGGCAGATCAGCCGCCAGCCGATTCAAGTACACGCTGGCGATCGTGGACCGCTCCGAGGCCTGCTTCGCTTCACGCTCGACGATCGATGCCAGAATCAGCACCTGATACGGACTGAGGTTGGTCTCGTTGCTCTTGAGCGAGGCGCCGAGGCGCTGTTGAAACATACGCACCATCAAGTCGGCGGCCCGCGTGCCTGGCACCGCCTGCGGCACCTCGTACGTCTCGGGAAACAGGAAGCCTTCGAGGCGCGCAGGAACCGGCGCAGGCAGCAGGTTGATGGCGGGCACAGACTCGGGAGCGGCCACGGCTTTGAGAAAATCGTCGCGGGTGCTGACGCCGGTGGCCTGGAGCCGGTCGGCAATCTGCTCGCTGCGCCAGCCCTCCGGGATCGTGGCGACCAGCCCGCGCTTCACCTGGCCGCGGGCAAGCACCTGGATGATCTCTTGTGTCGACATCGAGCGGCTCAGCTCGTAGTCACCCGCGGCGAGGGCGCTGCTCACGCCGGCCTGCTCGACCGCGAAGCGGAACAGCAACGCGGACCGCACGAGCCCACGCTGTTGCAAATCGTTGCCGATGTCCGCGGCGCTAGCGCCCTGCGGCACGCTCACGACCTGCTTGGCGCTGTCGCTGGCGTCCATCGGCGCCAGCGGATCTGTGATGGTGCTGACGTTGCCCAGGATCGGCGTCGAATCGCCGAGCACTACCAGACCGATGGCTACGCCGGCGCCAATAACGACGAGCGCAAACAGGACGACGAGGACGCGCGCTAGCACGCTGACTCCGCGCGGCGCTGGGCATCCAGGTAGTCCTGCAGGATCACCGCGGCGGCAATGTCGTCAAGCGCTGCGCCCTGCTGGCGGCGGTTGGTGCGAGCGATTGCCGCGGCTTCCTGGCTGCTGAGGCGTTCGTCCCACAGCGTGACGGGCACGCCCAGCACCCGCTCGGCAACGCCCGCGAAGTCGCGCGCGCGGCGCGCCTGCGGCCCTTCTGAGCCGTTGGCGTTCAGTGGTAAGCCGACGACAATGCACACCACGGGCTCACGCCGAACGATGTCGAGGAGCGTGTCCAGCACGGGTGCCAGGCCGTTTCCGCGGTCCAACACGGTCAGCGGCGACGCGAGCAGGTGCAGTGGATCGCTCAAGGCGACGCCGACGCGCCGTTCCCCGGCGTCGATGCCCAGAACCTTACTTGGGGCCGCGGACGACAACGTCAATACGGAAAGCGCGCGGCGCCCACGCGGGAGTCATCTCCACAGCTGGCGGCTCTGCCAGTCCACTCAACCGAGCAAGATACGCGCGCGCATCCTGCGGGCTGCTGCCGCGGAGCGCGTCGGTGACGCCCTTGGGATCCATCGCGCTTTCCAGCACGCCCGTGGCCTGGCAGCGCAGGACCACCTTGTGGCCATCGATCTTCAGCACGCCGGGAACCTCGAGCTGCGCCGGGGCTCCCAGTTTCGAATCTGAACCAGCGCTGCGCTCGAGTACCTGGTTGACCAGATCGTTATAGGCGCGGTTCTGAAACACCGTTGCCGAAACCGTTGCTGTCAGACGGCCGGTTAGCTGATCCGATTCCGTGCCCACGTCCTGATCGAATTTGAAGTCTGTCGGCTTCGTCTCGACCGACAGGGACGGCTCGGGCAAAGTCTGCTCGGAGCCCGCTCGCTGCTGCAGTTGCGAAAACCCGCTATCGCGGGCCTTCTTGCGCAGCTTGGCCTCGAGCGCCGTGCGGTCTTCGGCGGTGATGACTTTGGCCTGCCGATCGGTACCGCCGGTCGTCGGACGCTGGTTGCTGACCTCCAATTGCTCGACCCCAGTCCCATCGAACCGTGAGATGTCGCCGATGCCGACATTGCCGCCCGTGCCTGCGTCCACGGCGGTAACGCTGATACGCACGGGGACGCGTGGTGGGAGTGCCTGGTCGCGATCCGTCACGAAGGCTGGGCCACCATCGACCCGCACGGTCGTGCCCTTGGGTAGTGTGAATTGCGCATCGCGCTGGCTGGTAATAACTACCTCGCCGTGCGCCTTGTCGCGGCCGATGGTGCGATCGGATGGAATCGAGACGTTGTCGGCGACGTCGACCGTTGTGCTCAGCAGCGAGCCGGGCAGCGTGGCGGTGCTGGCGTCGGCAGTCCGCACGTCCGGATCGATGGTGATGTCGACGGCGCGGCTGATAGGGGTCGTCTGCGGCACCAGCGTGATGCGCATGACCGGGTACGCGACCAGTACGACGAGCAGCGCGATGGCGACCAATCCGACCAGGCTGAGAAACGACGCGAAGTTTGGCAGTGGGATCCAGTCGGGCAGGACGAAGCGCGGCGGGCGCTGGTCGGGCGCAAGCATGAGATGCTTGAGCGTGCGCAGTCCACGGCGGGTCCGAAACCCCTCCTGATGCGCCAGCCGACGGCGTGAGGGATCCTCGGTGACCAGGACCGTTTCCGAGGACATTTCATTGGCGATGCGCGCGAGGATGCGAAACTCGAGCGGGGTGCGCAGCACCGACGAGCGGCGCGGAATGACGAGGTAGATCTCCTCGGCGCTGCTCGATTCGAGCTTCGAGCGGATGGTTCCAAGATCATCGTCGGCATCGAGGAACACGAGCTCCTGGGAACGTGCGACGACCTTGGCCCGGCGGAAGAACATTCGCTGCAGCTACGAGGCTAGCGCTTCCTGAACAACGGTGTAGGCATGTTCCAGGGCGGCATTCAGCTGGGCCGGTTGGGTGCCGCCACCGGTCGCGAAATCAGGTCGACCGCCACCGCCACCGCCCGCCACTTTGGCTACGGCCTTGATGACATCCCCCGCGCGGACGCGCTGCGTCAGATCGGCAGTCACGCCCGCGACGAAGCGGAGCCGACCGTTGTCCTGGGTGCCCAGCACGACCACGCCCGAGCGCAAATCCTGGCGCACGGCATCGACGACGCGCTTCAGCTCTTCCTCGTCGGCATGTTCGACAGCCTGAGAAACGACCTTGACCCCGGCTACGTCGCGGGCTTGCTCGGCCAGGCTACCCGCTGACTCGCGTGCGTGCGCCTGCTGGCGTCGGTCGAGGTCGCGTTTCAGGTGATCCAACTCCGTGAGGAGGCCTTCGATGCGCACTTCGAGGTCATCCGTCGAGCGCGCGCCGAGGCGTTCCGCGAGTGCTTCGAGCGTCTGCAGGCGGGCGTGGAGATAGTCGAGCGCGGCCTGGCCCGCGTAGGCGACGATGCGTCGCTTGCCGCTGCCGATGCCTGACTCGCTGGCGATGACCACGGCGCCCAACTCGCCCGAATGATGGGTGTGGGTGCCGCCGCACAACTCACGCGAGTACTCGCCAATGGACACGACGCGGACCTCGTCGCCGTACTTCTCGCCAAACATCATGATCGCGCCCATGTGCCGAGCACGCTCGAGCGGCACGATCTCCCAGTGCACGGGCAGGTCGTCCATGCTGCGCTCGTTGATCACGCGACTCACGTCGGCCACTTCCTGTCGAGTCATCGGCCGTGGATGGTTGAAGTCGAAGCGCAGAAGCTCGGGGCGCACCTCTGACCCCTGCTGGCTGGTTGCGTCGCCCAATACGTCCTTGAGCGCGCGGTGGAGCAAGTGCGTGGCCGTGTGGTGGCGTCGCGAACGGTCGCGGCGGTGTTCGTCGACTTCCGCACGGGCGAACTCCCCGACTGTCACCGAACCCTGCTCGACGTGTCCCGAATGGATAATGCGGCCCGCGCCGTCCATTTGCGTGTTCTCGACTACGAAGAGCCCACCAGGCGTTCGAATCCAGCCAGTGTCGCCCACCTGACCGCCGCCCATCGGGTAGAAGGGCGACGCCTCGAGGACCAGGCTCGCCGCCGTACCCGCGGCCAGCTCGGAGCCGGCCTCGCCGTCAGCGTGAGTAGCGAGAATACGCGCTTCGGTCTGGGCCTCTGTCCAGGCCAGAAACTCGGTCGGCGGTTGATCGCCGAAGTCACCCGAGGTGGCGGTGTGCTGGTCACGCTGGAAGCGTGCCGCGTTGCGTGCGCGTTCGCGCTCCGCTTCCAGCGCCGTGTCGTACTGCGCGCGATCGAAGGTGATGCCCTGCTCGCGCAAGATCTCCTCGGTGAGCTCCATCGGGAAGCCATACGTCTGGAACAGGTCGAACACGCGCGCACCGTCGATCGTGGAAGCATTGGCGGTCCGCGCTTCGGCGACGAGGCGATCGACCTGTGCCGAGCCAGCCTGCAGGGTGCGATCGAACAGCTCTTCCTCGTTGGCGATGACCTGCTTGATCCGCACGCGGTCGGTCGCGAGCTGCGGATAGTGCTGCGCCATGCGTTGGATCGCGGCTTCGACGATCTCGGGCAAGAACGCCCCGAGCATGCCGAGACGACGACCGAAGAGCACGGCGCGGCGTATCAGCCGCCGCAGAACGTACTCGCGACCGCCCGTGCCAGGGACGACTCCATCCAGCACCAGGAAGGTCATGCCGCGGCCGTGATCGGCAAGCACCCGCAGCGCGTAGTCGGTCGAGTCATTCTGGCCGTACGTGACCCCGGCGATCCGCGCGGCGGTCTGCAGAATCGGCTGGAAGAGGTCGGTGTCGTAGGTCGTGTGCATCCCGAGCGTGACGACCGTGGCGCGCTCCAGACCCATGCCCGTGTCAACGTTCTTCCTGGGCAGGAGGGTGCGGTTGCCCTCCTTGTCCTGGAAGTACTGCATGAGCACCAGGTTCCAGTACTCGAGCCGACCGCAGTCGCAGCCGGGCGGGTCCTCTGGAAAACCGCAGCCGAAGCCCGGGCCCTGTGCGTAGTACAGCTCGGTGTTCGGTCCGCACGGACCGCTCTCACCCGGCGGGCCCCACCAGTTGTGCTCATCGCCAAAGCGCTTGACGCGCTCCTGCGGAATGCCAGCGTCGAGCCAGAACTGGTTGGCCTGGTCATCGGTGTCGTGGATGGTGATCCAGATCTTGTCCTGGTCCAGGCCGAGGTGCTGGGTCGAAAACTCCAGCGACCACGGGATGACTTCTTGCTTGAAGTAGTCGCCGATCGAGAAGTTGCCCAGCATCTCGAAGAAGGTCTGGTGACTGCGGTCGCCGACCTCATCGATATCTGAGGTGCGGAAGCACTTCTGGACCGACACATAGCGCTCGTACGGCGCCCGCTCGCGGCCCAGGAGGTACGGCACGAACTGCTGCATGCCCGCCGTCGTCAGCAGGACGGTCGGATCGTTGTAGGGGATCAGACTGGACGATGGCTGCAAGCGGCTGCCCTTCGCTTCCCAGAAGCGAATGAAGGCAGCACGGAGCTCATCGGAGGAGTGGGGAGTGGGGTGCGGGGAGTGGGGGGACATTCTGAGGAGCGGGGAGTGGGGTGCGGGGAGTGGGGGGACATTCTGGCGCGGCCCCCGGAAGTGCTGAAAGCATAGCAAGGGCCCTCTCCCCCACCCCTCAACCCTCGCTCCTCACTCCTGGGGAAGGGCTATCTCCCTCACCCCCCTCGCTCGTCACTCCCCAAACAGCGGCAGCTGGCGCGCGTAGGCTGAACTGCTGGTCCAGTGCAGGTTGGCGCGGCGGTGGCGTGTGGTGGTGAGCCGCACGTGGCCCAGGCCGTAGCGCTTGAGCACGCGCCCGACGGTGTCCAGCGCGTGCCGCGGTGAGTTGTTGTGTTCGCTCAGGTGGGCCAGCCACACGGCACGTGGGGCTCGATCGCCGCACGCGGCGATCGCTTCCGCGGCCGCGGCATTCGACAGGTGCCCGTACGTGCTAGCAACGCGACGCTTGAGGAAATAGGGATAGGAACCGTTCTCGAGCAGATGGGGATCGTAGTTCGCTTCGAGCACCAGTAGATCGAGATCGCGGAACTGGCGCACGACCGGGCCAGGAACCCAACCCAGGTCCGTGGTGACGCACGCCCGACCGCTCGCCGATTCGAAGCGGAACCCCAGCGGCTGGCGGCAGTCGTGCGGCACCGTGAAAGCGTTGACATCGATCTCACCGATGGTGATGGTTTTGCCGTTCTCGAGCGGCCTGCCGAGCCGGCGGTCCCTGAGGTTCAAGGCGCCCAGCGTGCCCCACGAGGCATAGATGGGGACTTTGAAGTTGTGGGCAAACGTGGCCGCCGAGCGGCTGTGATCGCCGTGCGCGTGGGTGAGCAGGATGCCGTTGATCGTGTGCGCCTCGATGCCGTAGCCGTCCAGGAAGTCCAGGACCTGCTGGTACGGCCGACCGCACTCCACGATCAGGCGGGTGCCTTCGCTCTCGACCAGGTAGAGGTTGCCGTCGCTGCCACTGGCGAACGACCAAACTTGCATGTCAGGTGTCAGGGGTCAGGGGTCGGGTATCGGGTGTCAGGTCTCGGGTGTCGGGGTTCGTACGTGGATGCTACCGTGCGAAGGTCGACGTCCGGTAGCCCCTCCGACACCTGAGACCCGAGACCCGACACCCGACACCCGACCCCTGACCCCTGACCCCCGACCCCCCGTCAGTGGTCGAAGTAGTCGCGCAACTTGCGCGACCGCGTCGGATGCCTGAGCTTTCTAAGAGCCTTGGCTTCGATCTGGCGGATGCGCTCGCGGGTGACGCCGAACTCGCGGCCCACCTCTTCCAGAGTGCGCTGGCGCCCATCCTCGAGGCCAAAGCGCAGCTGCAGGACGCGCCGCTCGCGGATGGTGAGCGAGTCGAGCACATCATCCATCTGCTCCTTGAGCATCTGGCGAGTGGCCACGTCCGCGGGCGACAGGGAGGACTCATCGGGTACGAAGTCACCGAGATGTGAATCGTCCTCGGAGCCAACGGGAATCTCCAGCGAGACAGGTTCCAGTGAAGCCTTGCGAATCTCCCGCACTCGATCGGCGGCAAGGTCGAGCTCCGCCGCGAGCTCCTCGTCGGCTGGCTCGCGACCGATGTCCTGCTCGAGTCGACGCGAGATGCGCGACAGCTTGTTGATGGTCTCGACCATATGCACCGGGATGCGAATCGTGCGCGCCTGGTCGGCGATCGCACGGGTGATCGCCTGGCGGATCCACCACGTCGCGTAGGTGCTGAACTTGTAACCCTTGCGGAACTCGAATTTCTCGACTGCCCGCATCAGGCCGATGTTGCCTTCCTGGATGAGGTCCAGCAGCGACATGCCGCGGCCGACGTACTTCTTGGCCACCGACACCACGAGCCGCAGATTGGCCTCGATCAGATCACGCCGCGCCTTGTGCGCCTCGTACTCCACCTGCGCCAGCGCCTCGTCGAGATCGTCCGGGTGGTGGGTATCGATGAATCCGCGCTCGAACACGGCCACGTCCGGCAATTCGCCGCCGAGCGCGTTCTCGGCGCACCAGCGCAGCACGTCGTCGGGCATGATGTGGCACACGATCGAGCTCTCGACCAGCCCGCGCTCGACCTCGTCGAGCGGCGCCTCGGCCAGCTGCGCAACCGAGCGCAGATGCTCGGGATCGATATCCGCCTGCCGAGCCGACCGCCACAGCACCTGCGTCGGCTCGATCTCCGGGGCATCGACGGTCGCGTCGGCCAGCGCAAAGCGGTATACGCCGCGCAGCCGCAAGTAGCACTCGCGGTACAGCGCACGCACGTTCGCGTTGCCCGGCGCCTCAACGCCCGGCTGAATGCGCAGTTGCAGGTAGGTGCCCGCTTCCATCGCGCGGGCGAGTCGCTTTTCGCCTTCCCACGTGAGGAGCGGCACGGTGCCGATCTCGCGCAGGTACATGCGTACGTGGTCTTCGAAGCTGTCGCCTTCGGTGCGCGTCGTCGTTGGCGCAGGCGGCTCGATCTCCTCGGGTACCTCGAGCTCGGCCAAAGCGGCAGGCTGGGGTCCGGTGAGCCACGCGGCGTTGAGTGAAGCAACGTCGGTTTCTGTTGTTTGATTGGTCGCGTCCGGCGTCCCGTCAGGAGTCGCCGGCTGGGTCTCGATGGTCACCCGGTTGCCGCCCTTTCCCGCTCTGGCGGGAGCTGTCGATCGATCTCGCCAATGCGTCGTGCAACATCGATGAGCTGGCCAGTCCATTGGCCAACTTCGTCGTCCTCTTCAACGGTGCGGAGGATCTCCCTGATCTCCGCTTGCCGAATTACGAGCAAACGCTTCTTGATCGTGCGCTGCACGTCTTCCAGCTCGTTGCGCAATTGCTGCTCGGGCAGTCGCTCCACGTCGGGCAGCTTTAACCCCGCGCGGAGGAGATACGGCTCGAGCTCAGGATCGAGCGTGCCGCCCAGCGATCGGTACACGGCGCGGCTCTCGGGCAACACGAACTCGAGATCCCCTTCAGGAATCACGGACTGATTCGGCAGCTCGCGCAGCCGCATGAGCAGCGCCAGCAGATAGTCGTCGTCATTGTCCCCCTGGACCTGGCTGTGCGGCGTATTGGCCGCTGCTGATGGTGGTGCTCCCCCATGTCGCCTGCGCCGAAGTAGTTGACGGACCGCCCCGTCGTCGGTCTTGAGCAGCCGCGCTGCTTCCTGAACGTAGTAGTCCTGTTCAATTGGGCTGGCGATCCCAGCCAGCACTTCCGCGATTTCGTCGGCCGCCGCCGACCTCCCCTGACCCGTGCTCAGGTCATAGCGAGCCCCAACCCGCCGCAGGACGAAGTCTATAACCGGAGTGGCGTCGCGAACCAGGGCCGGCCAGGCAGTCGGATCTGACCGAATCAGCTCATCGGGATCCTGGCCTTGCGGCAACGTCAGCACCCGCAGGCGCACCGAGCGGTTGGGCACGAAGCGCTGCTGTCTCCGATTCGGGCCGACCACCGGAGTGAGCCCGCTGCGGAGCGTCTCGTCGGCGAGCTGCAGCGCACGATCGGTCGCGGCCTGGCCCGCGGCGTCGGGATCGAGGGCCAGAACAATGTCCTCGACTTGCCGTTTGAGCTGTCGGAGATGGTGCTCCGTGAGGGCGGTGCCCAGCGTGGCGACCACGTTGCGATACGCGTGCTGGTGCGCCATCAGGGCGTCCATGTAGCCCTCGACGATAACCACCTGCCGCTCCTGGCCCATGCTGCGTCGGGCGTGGTCATAAGCGAACAGGGTTTCTTGTTTATGGAAGAGCAGGGTGTCGCGTGAGTTGAGATATTTCGGGACCGCACCGTCCTCTAATGAACGACCGCCGAAGGCAATCGTGCGGCCCTGAGTGTCACGAATTGGAAAAAGAACGCGGTCGCGGAAGAAATCGAAGGGTCTGCCGTCGTCGGCGATGCTGATGACACCCGCCGCCTGCAGCTCCTGCTCGTTGTCGAGCTTCTCTTGTGCGAGGTAGCGCAGTAGCCCGTTGCCGGATGTGGCGTAGCCCAGGCCGAACGCGCGGGCAGTGTCGTCGTTGATCCCGCGCTTCAACAGGTACTGGCGCGCGCGAGCGCCGCTGGCGCCCCACAGCAGGCCCTCGTAGTAGGCCTGGGTGCGCTGCAGGATGGTGAGCAGGCGCTGGTGGCGCTCTTCTTCCTCAGGCTGGCGGCGATCGGGCAGCGCGACGCCCGTTTGCTGGGCTAGCTCGCGCAGCGCCTCGCCGAACTCGAGGTGCTCGCGCTCCATCAGCCAATCGAAGGCGGTGCCGCTGCGGTCGCAGCCGAAGCAGTGCCACGTGTTGGTACTTGGCCGCACATAGAAGGACGGCGTCTTCTCGGTGTGGAACGGGCACAGCCCGCGGTAGTAGCTCCCGGCGCGGCGCAATTGGACCGTCCGGCCGATCAGCTCGACCAGGTCGACACGCTGTTTGATCTCTTCGGTAACGGTGCTCACCGGGTAGGGGAACAGTATGCCCGGCGGGGGTGCGCGGCAAGCCGGTGTGCACCATGTCACGCTTATGTCATCCTGAGGCGAGCCTGCGAGCCGAAGGATCTCAGGTTGGCAGCCGAGATCCTTCGCTGCGCTCAGGATGACAACTGGGGCCGAGATCCCTCGCAAGCTCGGGATGACAACTCGGGCCGAGACCCCTCGCAAGCTCGGGAGGACAAGCGTTAGCTGAGAACGGCCCAGGGGCCGGGGACGTAGTAGCGCTCGAAGACTTGAATCGCGTAGCGATCGGTCATGCCGGCGATGTAGTCGGCGACGCGGCGCTCGATCGGCTCGTTGCGGCGGGTGTCGCGCCACTCGTCCGGCAGGTCGTCGGGGTTGGCGCAGAAGTACTCGAACAGCTTGTGCACGATGAAGTGCGTCTTCGGATCGTCCTCTTTCGCCGCCGAGTCGGTATAGACGTTGCTGAACATGAACTCGCGCAGCTCGTCCAGCACCGCCAGCACCGGCGGGCTCATGCCGACCGCGATGCCGTTGCCGACGGCATCCTGCCAGTTCGCTCCGGAGTCCGTGGCGATGCGCCAGTTGTAGTCGACCACGTCCGTCACAAAGGCCGTTATACGCGAGCCCGACGTCACGCCGAACACCTCATTGGCGTGCGGCGGCAGGTCGTCGACCGACAGCACACCCGCGCGGATGGCATCGTCGATGTCGTGGTTCAAGTACGCCAGGCTGTCGGCGATCTTGACGATCTGACCTTCAAGCGTGTGCGCAATGCCCCAGCCTTCGGCAGCAATGCTCTCGCGCAGCTTCGAGTGCTTCAGGATCCCGTCGCGCACTTCGGGGGTCAGGTTCAGCCCCTGGCCATCCTTTTCCAGAACTTCAACCACCCGCACGCTTTGCTCGTTGTGCCGAAAGCCACGCGGCAAGCAGGTACCGAGCGCGTACTCACCCGCGTGTCCGAACGGCGTGTGCCCCAGATCGTGACCGAGCGCGATCGCCTCCGTGAGATCCTCGTTCAGGTTGAGCCCGCGCGCGATCGACCGCGCGACCTGCATCACCTCCATGGTGTGGGTGAGCCGCGTGCGGTAGTGATCGCCAACGGGCGCGATGAAGACCTGCGTCTTGTGCTTCAGGCGACGGAATGCCTTGCAGTGGATGATGCGATCGCGATCGATCTGAAAGGCCGTCCGCATCGGGTCCGGTGGCTCGGGATGGTCGCGGTCGGCGCTGTCGCGCGAGCGCGCGGCGAACTTGCTGAATGACTCCTCCCGCTCCTCGGTGCGCTGCCGCACCTCGGAGTGGGAGCGGGCTTCCCAATCGAAGGGATCAGCGGTCACTCGGCGTGAATCCCAGGGCAGCCTGGGCAGCCGCGAGCCGCGCGATGGGTACGCGACCCGGGGCACAGCTCACGTAGTCGAGTCCCAGCTGGTGGCACAGCTCCACGGACGCGGGGTCACCGCCGTGCTCACCACAGATGCCAATCTCCAGATCGGTTCGCTTTTTGCGACCCAGCTCGATGCCGATCTGCATCAGCCGTCCGACACCGTCGCGATCCAGTGACTCGAACGGGTTCACCGGCAGCACGCCTTGCTGGAGATATTCGCTCAGGAACTTGCCCTCGGCGTCATCGCGCGAGTAGCCGAACGTGGTCTGCGTGAGGTCGTTGGTGCCGAAGCTGAAGAACTCGGCGTTCTCGGCGAGCTGGTCGGCGACCAGGCAGGCGCGCGGCAGCTCGACCATCGTGCCGATCATGCATGGCACTTCGACCGTCTCGTCCGCGAAGACCTGTTTGACCACGGCGTCGAGCCGCTCGCGTTCGAGCGCCATCTCCGCGCCGGTGCCGACCAGCGGCACCATGATCTCGGGAATCGGGTCCTTGCCTTCCTTCTTGAGCTTCGCGGCAGCTTTGGCGATCGCTCGCACCTGCATTTCCACGATCTCGGGGAAGAGGATGCCCAGGCGGCAGCCGCGCAGGCCCAACATCGGATTCTGCTCGTGCAGACGCTCGACCGCGACCAGAAGGCGCCGTTTCTCTTCGATTTCCGGTGAGTTCTGGCCAAGGGCCTCAGCGCGAGTGACGTCAACAAGCAGCTGGTCGTGCCGCGGCAGGAACTCGTGCAGCGGCGGGTCGATCAAGCGAATGATGACCGGCAGGCCGTCCATTGCCTCGAGGATTCCGTAGAAGTCGCCGGTCTGGAACTCCTCTAGTTTGGCCAACGCGCCGAGATACGTCTTGCGGGCAGCCTCGTCGTCGCGTTTGGCGTCGGGCGCGGCGAGGATCATCGCCTGCACGTGCGGCGGTCGGCCCTCCTCGCGAAACATGTGCTCGGTGCGGCACAGGCCGATGCCAGTGGCGCCCAATTCCCGGGCACGCTTCGCTTCGCCAGGCGTGTCCGCGTTGGCGCGGACACCGAGCTTCATGACTTCGTCGGCCCAGCCGAGGATCGTCGCCAGCTCCTTGTCGCGCGTGATGTCCGGCTCGATCGTGGGAATGCGTCCGGCGAAGACCTCGCCCGCGCCGGCGTCGAGTGAGATCCAGTCACCCTGGCCTAACGTGGTGCCATTCGCTGACAGTCGCCGCGCACCCACGTCGATCTCGATCTGCTCGGCGCCTGCCACGCACGGCTTGCCCATCTGGCGGGCGACGACCGCGGCGTGGCTGGTCATGCCGCCGCGCGAGGTCAGGATTCCAGCGGCGCGAGCCATGCCATGAAAATCCTCGGGCGAGGTCTCGCGGCGGGCCAGGATGACCTGCTCGCCATTGTTGGCCCACTGTTCGGCCGTATCTGGATCGAACACCAGCTTGCCAACGGCAGCGCCAGGCGAGGCCGCCAGACCCTTACCCAGCCGCTGGCTGGCCGCGGCGCGGGCGGCCGGATCGAACTGCGGCACCAGCAATTGCTGGATCTGCGAAGGCTCGACCCGCTTGAGCGCCTCTTCCTTATCGATCAGGCCTTCTTCGACCATCTGCACCGTCGTCACCACCGCCGCTCGCGCGGTGCGCTTGGCGTTGCGGGTCTGCAGCATGTACAGCTTGCCGCGCTCGACGGTGAACTCGAGGTCCTGGACGTCCTTGTAAGTCGATTCGAGACGGTCGGCAATCTCCTGGAACTGGCGGTAAACCTCGGGCCAGACCTCCTGCATCTTCGAGATGCTGAGTGGCGTCCGAATACCGGCGACGACGTCCTCGCCCTGCGCATTCGGCAGGAACTCGCCGAACAGGGCACGGGTGCCAGTCGACGGGTCGCGGGTGAATGCCACGCCCGTGCCGGAGTCGTCGCCCATGTTGCCGAACACCATGGCCACGACGTTGACCGCGGTGCCGAGGTCGTGCGGGATCCTGAATTCGTTGCGGTAGTCGACCGCGCGCCTGCCCATCCAGGACTTGAACACGGCTTTGATCGCCAACTCCAGCTGCTGGTTCACATCAGTTGGGAATGGCTGGCCGGTCTCGCGCTGCACCAGCTCTTTGAGCTGCTGACTAACTTTGTGCAGATCGTCCGCGCTCAGGTCGGTGTCCTGCTTGGCGCCCGCGGCATGCTTGGCTTCTTCGAACAGGTGGTCCAGTTTTTCGCCCGATACACCGAGCACGATGCGACCGAACATCTGCACGAAGCGGCGGTAGGCATCCCAGGCAAAGCGCTCGTTGTTTGTCAGCCGCGCCAGTCCCTGGACGGTCTCGTCGTTGAGACCGAGGTTGAGGACGGTGTCCATCATGCCCGGCATCGAGAACTTGGCGCCCGAGCGCACCGAGACCAGGAGCGGGTTGGCGGCGTCGCCCAGCCGCTTGCCAGCTTGCTGCTCGATTTGTCGCAGCGCCGAGATCGTCTCGTCCCACAGGCCGGGCGGAAAGTCGCCGCCCGCGGCCTGGAAGGCGTTGCACGCCGCAGTGGTAATGGTGAACGCAGCTGGGACAGGCAAGCCAGCCTGAGTCATGGCCGCCAGTCCAGCGCCCTTCCCGCCAAGCAAGTCCTTGTCGCTCGCAGGCGCGTCCCCGGCGAGAAAGACCCACTGCTGCTCCGTCCTGCCGGCGGCACCAGGCACCGCCCCAGCTCCCGTGGTCACAGCCATGTTGACCTCACTTAGTAGTTCAGCTTGTCGTCGAGCCAGGAGCGCAGATCCGCAATCGGAACACGCTCTTGCTGCATCGAGTCTCTGTTCCGCACGGTCACCTGCCGGTCGTCCAGGCTCTGAAAATCGACGGTGACACAGTACGGGGTACCAATTTCATCCTGGCGGCGGTACAGCTTGCCAATATTGCTGCCCGAATCAAACGTCACCATCCACCGCTTGCGGAGATCTTCGTAAATCGCGCGCGCTTCGCGCATCAGGTCGGGCTTGTTGCGGTACAGCGGCAGCACGCACAGCTTGTAGGGCGCCAAGGCCGGGTGCAGGTGCAGAACCGTGCGCATGTCGTTCTTTTCGAGCTGCTCTTCCTCGTAGGCGTCGATCAGAAACGTTAACGCTGCGCGCGTGAGGCCGGCCGCGGGCTCGACCACGCCTGGTCTGATGTGAGCCTTCTTCTCCTCGTCGTACAGCGCCAGGCGCTCGCCACTGTGCTGCTCGTGCTGGTGGAGGTCCCAGGACGAATTGTCTGGCCCCTTGCTGCGATTGGCGATACCTTCCAGCTCACCCCAGCCCTCGCCGAACGGAAAGCGATACTCGATGTCGACCGTGCGCTTCGAGTAGTGCGAGAGCTGTTCGGCCGGGTGTTCGAAGCGGCGCATATTCTCGGGCCGCAGACCCAGGCCCCGATACCAGCCCTCGCGCTGGTCGACCCAGTACTCGAAGCAGCGCTCGTCGGTGCCTGGCTCGACGAAGTATTCGATCTCCATCTGCTCGAACTCGAGCGTACGGAACACGAAGTTCCCGGGGGTGATCTCATTTCTGAACGATTTGCGTACCTGGGCGATGCCAAACGGCAGCCTTCGCCGCATTGTCGTCGCCACATTGCTGAAGTTGATGAAGATACCCTGCGCGGTTTCTGGCGGTAAGTACGCGATGTTCTCATCATCTGCAACCGGCCCGACTTGTGTCTTGAACATCGTGTTGAACATGCGCGGCTCGCTGAGCGGTCCTTTGCAGTTCGGACAGGTCTTCGAGTCGATCTGATCGGCCCGGTAGCGGTTCTTGCACTCGCCCAGGCATTGCACCAGAGGATCGTTGAACTGTTCAACGTGGCCGGAAGCGACCCAGACGCGTGGCGACGTGATCAATGCCGCGTCGATAAGTTCGACGTCATCACGCAGCTGGACGTTCGCGCGAATCCACGCGTCACGTACGTTGTTCTTGAGCAATGTACCCAGCGGACCATAGTCGTACGTGTTCGCAAAGCCGCCGTAAATCTCGGCACTGGCGAAGATGAACCCGCGCCGTTTGCACAGCGCAACCAGCTTCTGCAGATCGTCGAGCATGCCGCCTGAGGGCTCCAAAACGGCCGGTGAGGCCATGTCCCTTGAGGGTAACAAACGGGGGTCAGGGGTCGGGGGCCAGGGGTCGGTTCGGGACGGTCACGATCCCACGCGTTACGTGCCGACCCCCGATCCCGTCACCCGACCCCCGCAGGTACGATCCGTTCCATGCCGCCCATATACGGCCGCAGCACCTTGGGAATCACCACGGAGCCGTCGGGCTGCTGGTTGTTCTCGAGGATAGCGATCAACGTGCGCGGCAGCGCCACGCCCGAGCCGTTGAGCGTATGAGGAAACTCGGTCTTGCCGCCCGCTTCGCGGCGGAAGCGGATATTTGCTCGGCGTGCCTGAAAGTCATTGGCATTCGAGATCGAAGATACCTCGAGCCACTCCTGACAACCGGCCGACCAGACGTTCAAGTCAATGGTCTTGGTCATCGCGAAGCTGAGGTCGCCCGTGCACAGCAACATGACCTGATAGGACAGGTCGAGTCGCCGCAGGAT